>Ga0068855_100006192_pt1 | contig 14588 bp, 10 predicted proteins | sample KBSCornC52_FD_66592 | JGI IMG/M metagenome (GOLD analysis project Ga0068855, IMG submission 66592) | Corn rhizosphere microbial communities from Kellogg Biological Station, Michigan, USA - KBS Corn C5-2 | ecosystem: Host-associated > Plants > Roots > Rhizosphere > Soil ... | reverse complement strand
GACGCCAAGTCCCTTCGCGTACATAATGCCGAGGTCGAGCTGAGCGGTCGCATCGCCAGCATCCGCGGCGCGCTTCCATTCCCGGTATGCGGTGGCGTAATCGTTACTTCTGAACGCCGCAACACCCGCGGCGGTATCGGCGAAAGCCATGGAACCAGCGGCCAGCACCGACAGGCAGACGGAAAGTAAACGCATTTCGTTGGTCTCCCGGAGCGCTTTCCCCGTCGAAAGCAGCTCTATTTACGTTCGTTTACACTACTCCTGTCCGAGGCCGGATGCAAGCGGGCGATTGAGGGGTATCAAAGGCGAAACTCAACGTCCCGAGGAACCGAACCCACCGGCGCCCCGGGCGGAAGCGGCGAGATCGCCTTCTTCCCACTCCACCGCTTCGTAGCGGGAAATTACCATCTGGGCGATGCGATCTCCCCGGTGGATTTCGAAGGAATTGCGGCCGAGATTCAAAAGAATGACTCGTAATTCGCCGCGATATCCGGGGTCGATCGTAGCGGGCGAATTCGGCAGCGTGATGGAGTATTTCAGGGCGAGACCGCTGCGGGGGCGAATCTGGGCCTCGTAGCCGGGCGGAAGTTCGATGGCGAGGCCGGTGGGGACGAGTTTCGTTTCGCCGGGGCCCAGCGAAACATCTTCGACGGCGTGCAGGTCCATGCCCGCGTCTTCGGCGGGGCCGTGCGCGTAACGGGGAAGAATCGCGTGTTCGCTGAGTTTCTGAATCCGGAATTTCGGCAAGCCGTTATGATAGCCGTTTGACTTCCCGCGTCGTTTCCGTTGCCCCCATGCCGCCCGAAAAGAGCGCGTATGCGCTCGCGCGATACAGCCGGTCGGCCGATTCGATCCGGCAATCGATCGAATGGGTACGCACTCATAATTCGCAGCAGTTTCTGGAAAGCTACTACTTTCAATACGGCCATCAATCGATCGCGGACCTCGGGCATACCGTCCTGTGTTTTGAAGGCGTCAGTGAACTGGCGGCAACGGAGATTGAAGACGAGCCGCTGTGGGATGGGCAGGCGAAATCGTCGCGGTATCAGGATTTCTCGAAGAGCGGATTTGTTACACCGCCTGAGCTGGCGGGCGCGGATGCTACTCGTTATCGTGCAGCAGCGGAAGCATTGCTCGGCGCTTACCGCGAGATCCACGCGCGCATGGACGCGTACTTGCGTGAGACGCTGCCGCGCCCGGAAGCGATGAAACCCGAAGCGTACGCGCGCAACATCGCGGCCAGGGCGTTCGATGTTGCCCGGTATTTGCTTTTCTGGGGCGTGCCGACGAACGTTGGCCAGGTGACGAGCATACGGACGCTGGAAAAACAAATGAAAAGGCTGCGCATCTCCCCCTACGCCGAGCTTCGGGAGATTGCGGAAGAGATTGCGCAAGCCTGCGCGGCCGCGCCGGAATGCGCGTGGGATGCCGTCGCCTGCGAGCCGCTTGCGCCGACTCTGGCGCGGCACGCGGAACCGGATGAGTACTCGGCGCGAGCGCAGGCTGAACTGCGAACCTGGGCGCAGCAGAATGTGCAACTGGCGGACGGCGAAGCGCGGCGCGTGGACCTGATCAAGCCCGCCGATGCGCTCGCGGAGATTGTGGCAACGCTTCTGTATCCCGTTTCCGATGCCCCCTTTCGTGCGCTTTATGAGATGGCATGCTCGTGGAACACGGCGCGGCGGACGGAGCTGCTGGAGATAGCGGTGCGCTCGCGTAGCGAACGCGATGATCTGCTGCGTGGCTTTCGAGGCGGCCAGTACTGTTTCGACATGCTGATCGATATCGGGGCGTATCGCGATATGCACCGCCACCGGCGGTGTCATCAATACCGGCAGGCGTATTCGGGCCGCCATGGGTATGATGCGCCGGCGGCGCTCCACGCGGCCGGAGCGGACCAGATTTATCGCAACGCCATGGATTCCGCGCTGGCGGCCATGCAGGAGCTTCCGAGGCCGGCGAACGAGTATCTGCTGCCGTTTGGAGCGAGATCCAGATTTTTATTCAAGATGGACTTTGCGGAGGTAGAGTACATCTCGCGCGTGCGGAGTGGCGTGAAAGGGCATTTCAGCTACCGGGAAATCGCATGGGAGATGAAGGAGCGCGTCGCTGAGATCGAGCCGGAACTGGGACGATTGATCCAGGCGACGCCGCCGTGGGTGGAAGATCCGCTGAAGCGGTGACCGACCAGGGCGCGATCTCCACTTCATCGAGCGCGGTCGCGATCGCGAACAAGTGCCAGAGCCGCATGATCCACATCATCCCGTGCGTTGTGACCGCATGTTAGGCTAACGAAGGATTCCGAATGCCAGCGCAGATCCTGTTACAGGGCGTGCTGCCGGGAATCGAGGATTTTCTTCTCGCGGCGCCGTCTGATCGCGACAATCGCGTCTTCGAAACCCGGCTGATGTGGGCAGCCACTCTGGCCGAAGTGTTGCCGCGTGCCTTGCTCGCCCATCTGGCCCTGCCACCGATTCTTCTTGGATCGTCCGATCTGAGCGGGTTCATCGTAATTCTGCCGGATCAGGCGCGCGCCGACGCAGCGGGCGAGTTTCTTTCGCGCACCGCCGAAAAGCTGCGCGAGATCACGGGTGGACTGATTCGCCTGATCTGGAGCTCGACCGAAAATCTGGGCGACTGGACGGTGGTACGGAAACGCCTTTCGGACGGCCTGCGCGAACGCGAGCGCCAGCGCGTGCTGACGCCAGGTTTCTTCGATGCGTACGATGAGCCCACCGCACCGCCCGACATGCTTCCGCGCGGCCTGCGCGATGCCACGCAAGTGGGCTGGAGCTTTGATTTTCCGGCTTTGATTTCGGCGGACGGCGGGGAGCACCGGTGGGATCTGGGAAACCAGGCCTCGACCAGCAATATCGCGCTTACGCGCCATGCAGCGCGCAATGGCGGAGCGGTCGCGTCCGTGAAAGAGTTGGCGAAACGCGCGGAAGGCCGGAAACTGTGGGGCGTGCTGCGCGGCCAGATCGATGATTTCGCCACTCGCATGCGCCGGCTGCACACGGTAGAGGAGCATGTTCAGTTTTCCATGCTCTACAAGCAGTTCGTGGCTGGCGAAATTGAACTGCTGTGCTCGCACGGCGATTTCTTCCAGCGCGTTACGGTTCTTTATTGCGGGAGCAGCGAATTCGCGATTTGCGGGTCGTGGGATGCGCTTGCAGGATTCGCGCGCGAGTTGCAGCGCGTTTTTGCGCGGTTCGCCGAAGAAAATCTGAAGGAGCTTCCGGGAGCGGAAGCGAAGACGATGACGATGGCGATTTCGATCGCCTCGCCCGGCGAGGGCCTCGCACGCGTGTGGGAAGACTGCGGCCAGGATCTGGGGATTGCCCGGACGGCAGACAAGGACTGTCTCTATATGCTGGGCCGCGTGCTCGAGTGGAAGCAGTTGAACGACGCAGCCGACCTGAAGGACGCGATCGTTCGCCTGAACGAAGAGTTCCGCGGTGGCCGGGTATTTCTTTCGCAGCTGCGCAACCTGTATAAGAAGGTAGAGGGGCCGGAACGCGGTGATGAAGACCGGCTGATGGCGCGGGCGGCGCGCTTCCAGCGCCGGTTCGCCCGAGTGGCGACGCGGCGCGAGCGCGAATTTCAGAAGCTGCGGTCGCATCTGATGAAGGAAATGGCGGGAAGGAGCGAGCGCGGCAAACTGAAGCTGCGGCCGGAGGGTCTGGTCGCGCTTGAGTGGGCGCGGCTCGTTGAGGATTAGGCGCGCTCGAGTGGGCGCAGATCACGAGCGTGGGTTCTGCGAGACAACGAAGAAATAAGCTGATAGATTCAACATGGCTGACGAGCAGGCGACACAACAGGGTAATCGCGAGAACCGGCCTCCCCGCGAAGGTGGCCGTCCGCAAGGCGGAAATGAGCGCCGCGGCGGACCCGGAAGCGGAGAGCGTCGAGGCCCCGGCGGCGAGCGGCGGGAGGGTCGCGGATTTGGCGGCCCGGGAGGCGATCGCCGCCCCGAAGGACCTCCCGAAATCGATATTGAAAAGCTGATCAACGACAGCCTGTATCTGGATAATCAGGCGCACGCGGTTGTCAGCCGCATGCGCGACATGGATTCCGGCACACGCAGCCAGTTGCGCCGGCTTTACAGCGCTGTGCGCCGGGCGACGCGCGCTCCTGAAAACGAACGACAGCACGAATTCGTCATGCTGCGCGCGCGGCTTGCGTATACGATCGCGCGCCATGGGCTGCGCAGTCTCGACCAGCTCGAGCGGCTGCTGCTGCAGGTCACTCGAAAGAATGAAGCCCGTGGCTACGAACGGTTCCGCGATCTGTTCGAAGCCATCGTCGCCTACAACGAATAAACCGGCCCGAAACGTTACTCATGAGCGCTCATACAGCACAAACGGAACTGAAGCTGATCGGCAAAATGATTGTCGAAGGGGAGCTGCACTGCGAAACCGGACTGCACGTCGGCGCGGGCAAGGGCTCGCTCGAAATCGGCGGGGCCGATAATCCGGTCGTCAAGGACGCGTACGGTCGGCCGTACGTTCCGGGCAGCACTCTTCGCGGACGTATCCGCGCGCTGCTCGAACAGGCGACGGGTATGGCCGTCCCTTCAGAGCTGGTCTTCATCTCGAAGCGTAAAGGCCAGGAGGTTCGCATTCACCAGAGCGATCGTCCGGACGATGAGGTCTGCATTCTTTTCGGACGCAGCCCAGGGCGGATGGAGAAAGTGGGTGGCGGCGATATCGACAGCTCGCATGCCACGCCAGCCCGGCTGAGCGTGTTCGATTCGCCGCTCGTGGAGGACAGCATCACGCCGCAAATGCGGGAGAACCTGGATGACGAGCTTACTGAGGTGAAGAGCGAGAACGCAATCGATCGCATCACCTCCCAGGCGAACCCGCGCACGCTCGAGCGCGTACCGGCCGGCGCCCGTTTTCAGGTGCGGATGGTTCTCGATATTCTTTGTTCCGAGGATTCGGTCCTGCCCGGCCTTCTGCTGCAGGGATTGCGGCTGCTCGAAGACGATACGCTCGGCGGCGGTGGCTCGCGCGGCAGCGGACGCGTGCGCTTCGCGAATCTCCGGCTTACCTGGCGCGATCGCGATTATTACGCTTCGGGCGGTCAGGAGCGCGAACTCGCTGGCGGCGCGGATGTCGCCGGCTTGCAGGCAAAGATTCGCGAGACGGGAGACTCGCTGTTCACTGCGACGCTGGCTGAAGAGCCTGCGAATGTGTAATCTCGGATGGCATTGATTCCATGCCGGTGATCGAAGTGAGGCTTCGGCCAACGGCTCCGTGGCGTGTTGGCGATGCGAGCGGCGATCAGGAACGCACCGGCGGAGTTTATCGCAGCGACTCTCTTTACTCCGCCGTCACGCACGCAATGAAAATGCTCGGCTGGCTCGAGGAGTGGCTCGACGGCACGGCGCGTACCACGGATTCTCCCGCCGTTCGCTTCAGTTCGCTTTTTCCGTTCTTCGGCGAGAGGCGTCTGGTTCCACCGCCGAGGACTCAATGGACCACCGCAACCGCGGTCAGAACACAGACGCAGGGCGCGCGCTTCGTTCCACTCGAGTTCGCGAGAGGCGGCTCGTTCGATGAAGCGCAGTGGACAGTGGATGGCGGATCGCGTTGCATGCTTCCCGCGGGCTCGCCCTCGCCATTCGTGGTGAGCGTTCGCAGCTTCGCCGCGGTAGACAGGTTGTCCGGCGCCGCCGAACCGCATCGCGCGGCGTGTATCGAATTCGCTCCCGGCGCCGGCTGGTGGGGGTTGATCGAAATAGCGAATGAAGCCTGGGAATTGAGGGTGAAAAGCGCGTTTCGTTTGCTGGCGGATTCGGGCTTCGGCGCCGGCAAATCGCGAGGTTGGGGACGCGCCGCCGAACCCGGCTTTCAATCAGCGGAACAGATCTTCAACGGCGAGCCAAACGGAGCGAGCGCGTGGTGGCTGCTCTCCCTCTATTCGCCGCATGAACAGGACGCGGTTGATTGGTCGCGCGGCGATTACGTTGCTGAAACGCGCGGCGGATGGGTAGAAAGCTCCGCCGGCCACGGGCGCAAGAAACAGGCGCGATTCATTGCGGAAGGTTCGGTAATTGCAGCGCCCTCTCTGCGCGGGCGCGTGGTGGATGTTGCGCCAGAGGGCTTTCCGCATCCCGTCTACCGCTCGGGATTCGCGTTCGCCCTTCCCATGCCGCTGGAGACGGAAGCGTGAAATACCGGGTCACCATTCTGACTCCGACGCTGGTGGGCGATGGACGCCGCCTGTCCCCGGTCGATTACATGGTGTGGCGCGATCAGGTAAACGTGCTCGATCAGGCGCGCATTTTCCGCATGCTATCGAAGAGCGCGGGGCCGCGGCTGGACAACTATCTGACGCAGATTCGCAAGGCGACCAAACTGGATTTTGCCTCGTGGGGCGGGTACGCGCAGAATTTCGCGTCGCGACGCATTCCGTTCGAGGATGCGGCATATACGCCGTATTGGGAGAAGGCTCCACTCGAGAGCCTTGCGATTCCCGAATTCGCGTCGGGCGATGGCGGTCCGTTTCTGCCCGGGGCCCCGCTGAAAGGCGCCCTTCGCGCTGGACTTGTTTTTGCGAACGTGAAGCCGCAGACGCTGCGTGACGTATCGAACCGGCTCACTGGAGAGCGCGCGCCGCGCCATCCGGCCGAGTCCGTCGAGCAACAGGCGATCGGCGCAGGCGGATCCGACCGCATGCGTGTTTTCTCGATCGGCGATTCGGAACATGCACCGCGCGAAGGCTATCGCATCTATATGCTGCGGCTTTCCACCCTCGTTCCGAAAGGCGCCGGCCAGTTTGCGCTGGGATGGAAGCAGTCCGGGCGGGGCGCCGCCGATGGACGTCGTCCGGAAGAAGGAACGCCGGCGTTCGCCGAAATGGCGGCGCCCGGTACGACTTTCGAAGGCGATTGGCGCGAGAATGAGTTTCTGAATGGCGATGAAGTGCGCCGCCTGTTGCGGTGGAATGAACCGGTGACGCGCACTGCGCTGTTCAACGCAGCCAATAGCTACGCGGCGAAACAACTGGAAGCTCATGCGCAGTATGCCCGCTGGACGGGTCTGGAAGCGCTTGGCCAGTCGGTCGCGGAATTGCAGCAGCGGCTCGAGACGGTACGGGGTGACGGCGGTTGTCTCGTGGCGATGGGCTGGGGCTCGAGTTACCTTTCGAAATCCGCTGCGATCGGCGCGGATGATGCCGACTACCGCAAACTGCTGGGTTCGCTGCCGTATTATGCGCGGGCGATCCAATCGGGACTTCCCTTCCCCAAAACGCGGCGGATCGTATTTCTGAAGAACAAGCCCGCGACGCTGGCCGGCTGGGTGGAGCTGAGGGTCAGTTAACCCGGTTCGCCTCGACTGACGGCCACAACGTGTCATTACCGACCGAAATTCGTCACAGTTTTCCACGCTGACTGGGTTTCCCACGCTTTCCCTCTTGATTTCACCGGATATCCGGGAACCCGGAAGCAGATCCTGGTGTGGGTGTACTCATGCTTGAGGTCCGCGGACTCACACAGCGCTACAGCGGCATACCGGTTGTTCAGGATGTTAGCTTTACCATTCGGCGAGGCGAGATCCTCGGCTATCCTGGGCCGAACGGAGCGGGCAAAAGCACAACGGTAAAGGTACCTATCGGCCTGATCGAAGCAACATCGGGCAGCGTCGAACTGGACGGAAGAAACGTCCGGGACGACATGAAGGCCTTTCGGCGGCGTATCGGCTATGTACCGGATCGACGCAGTCACCCAGGAGCTGTGGAATTTCGTATCTCTCATTGTGATTCCTGGTCTGGTCGCAACCGTACTTTCCGCCAGCGGAATTTACGGCGCCGTTTCCTTCGTAGTGGGACAAAGCATGAAGGAACTGGGGACTCGCGTGGCTCTGGGAGCAACTCGAGCGGGCATTGTGTGGCAGGTCTTTGTGACTGGCGGTAAGCCGGTTTTGCGGGCCTTATCGTAGGTTTATGGCTTTCGGTGGCCATGCGGCTATCTTGCGAAAAGCGCTCGGCAGTGCTCCATTGCGCACCGACAGTTCCGACCCGCTGCTTTACGCCGCAGCGCTACTGGTGCTCATCGTGGCAGCGATTTTTGCTATGGGAGCGCCGGCGCGCCGCGGCGGCATCCGATCCGGTGGAAGCCTTGCGCTGCGAATAGCGGGCCGCTGTGACCGTCAAACCGTTGAGCCCCGCCGCAGCTACTAATCGGCGGCAAGTCACATGTGCGCGGATGCGCATTCGTCAGCAGATCGGAACAGAAATGTGGCAGATAGAATCTTACGATCGACCATACGACGCGTATGGAGTGGTCCTGAGTATCGGTACCGGCACGACGTGCCCGCGCCGATTGGACGCTGAAGGTCTGGGACGTAGACTCGTCGGGACGTGGGCCCGGGCCGCGAACTCCGCAGTCCTCCTGACACAACATCGAATTCAATTTGTCCCTGTGCTGTGGGGAAAGGGCCGCGTAAGTCGTCATTGTCCGTACAAAACTCGCTTCCACAGTGCGCGTTTTCCCACAGACGCCATGCCTGATCGGCCATCATGTCCGCACTGTCCCCAGGCAATTTGGGTATCTTCAACCTGGCGAAATTTGTGCGTGGAGTGCAGGCCGTCAGTTCCGAATCGCACGAGAAACTTGCTCTCGCCTTGGATCGACATGCACCGGGGCTGTGTGTTCTTCGCGCATACGGAGGAATGAACATGAAAGCTTTCCGCTGCGCAAACCAATTCCTGGTCGTGATGTTTTCAGCGCTATTAGTCACGGCTTTGTGGGCACAAACCGAAACGGGGCAGATTACAGGTACAGTTACTGACCCTACCGGATCCGCGATTCCCAGGGCAGCTATAAAGGCGACTCTCGTCAGCACCGGCGCGGTCCGCAACGTAACCGCAGCTTCTGACGGCGCGTATAACATCTCCAACCTGTTGCCAGGCAACTATCAACTTGATGTCACAGCGCCTGGGTTTGCGCCGGCGCAAAAGCAGGTAGTGCTCACCGTAGGGGCCCGCGTGGGACAGGATTTTCAGCTCCAGGTGGGCGCAACGGCAACAGCGGTAGAGGTTTCCGAGTCAGCACCGCAGGTAAACACCGAAACTCAAACACTGAGCCAGGTTGTGACACAAAACGAAATCCGGGAGTTGCCAAACCTGACGCGCAACCCTTATCAGTTCGTTTCCATCGCGGGAAATGTTTCGGACGTAGGTATCGGTACGAGAGGCGCGGGATTCGCGATCAACGGACAGCGGGAAGCCTCCACCAACATTCTTCTGGATGGCGGCAGTAATAACGACGAGTTTGCCGGATCGATTGGTCAGCAAATCCCGCTCGATGCCGTGCAGGAATTTTCGGTTCTCACCAGCAACTTCACCGCGGAGTACGGTCGCGCGTCGGGCGGCATTGTCAACGTGGTCAGCAAGAGCGGAACCAACGAATTTCACGGCACCGCATATGAATTCAACCGCGTCTCACGGTTTTCGTCGAATTCCTTCCAGAACAACGCGAACGGCGTTCCAGAGTCTGTATTCGTCCGAAATCAGTTTGGTTACTCTTTTGGCGGCCCTCTGCTCAAAAACAAACTGTTCTTCTTCAGTAGTACCGAATGGACCCGGATTCGAAGCGCCGCCACCAGTTTTGCCTGGGTTCCCACGTCGGAACTGATCGCACAGACCCCGGCCAACGTTCAGCAGTTCTTCAGCGCGCTGGGCCAAATCCGGCCGAGCGCGACAGTTCTCGGGACGGCCAGCTTGAACGACCTCACTGCGATTAACGGAAAGAATCCCTGCGCCGGTCTGGCCTGCTCGTCTTTGCCGGCCACGATGCCTCTCTTTACGCATTTGGCATACAACGTACCGACGGACGCGGGCGGCGGTTTCCCACAAAATACCTGGGATACTTTCAATCGCGTCGACTATAACCTTTCCGATCGGACCCAGATCTATGGTCGTTACGCTCTCTACAGTGAAAGCGATCAGACAGGCGTTTTGTCAAACAGCCCGTATAATAATTACGACCTTGGCGAGACTTACTTCAACCACAACTTCCTCTTTTCCGTTATCCACAGTTTTTCTCCGTCGTGGACGTCCCAGAGCAAAGTCGTATTCAATCGCCTCACCAACCTTCAGCAGGGACTTACCAGCCGCGGCCTGGTCCCCACCATGTACGCGAATGTGACCGGCCCAATTACCATTGGCAGCGACAGCATCGCCTTTCCTGGCTACAATCCGTTCACGCCTGGAAATGGCGGAGCATTCGGGGGACCCCAGAACATACTGCAGTTCTACGAGGACGTGTCGTGGAACAAAGGGGCCCATTCGTTCCGTTTCGGCGGCACTTACGATTACGTTCGTGACAATCGCACCTACGCCGCTTATCAGACTGCAGTCGACGGGTTGGCCAAGAGCGGCCTGGGTCCCGCTGTGAGCGGTCTTCTCTCCGGGCAGTTCACAGACATCAAAGTAGCTGTCGATCCACAAGGCAAATTCCCTTGCGGAGCTTCGGGGGCCACACCGGCCTGCTCCGTCACGCTCCCAGTCGGCTCGCCCAATTTCAGCCGAAGCAATCGTTTTCAGGAAGGCGCACTGTATGCCCAGGATTCATGGAAGGTTCGTCAGCGGTTGACAATCAACCTTGGGGTGCGCTGGGAACATTTCGGGGTTCAACACAATAAGAATGCCAATCTCGACTCGAACTGGTACGCTTCTGGCGTTGGGTTCGCGGATCCCAGCCTCGGCGCATACCTGCGGAACGGCGGACTGCAACTGGCGCCCAAAAGTTCCCTCGGTTCACTCTGGGCGCCTGACTACCACGATTTCGCTCCTCGTATCGGCGCTGCCTGGGATGTTTTTGGCGACGGCAAAACCAGCCTCAGGGGCGGCTATGGCATCGGCTACGAGCGCAATTTCGGAAACGTCACGTTTAATCTGATTCAGAACCCGCCAAATTATGCGGTTCTCGATGTGCCCGGCGCCGTTACTACCAACAACTTTGGACCGCTTGGCGGCAGCAATGGAACGTTGCCGCTGCCCAAGGTGGGCGCACGTATTGTCGATCCTCACATTAAAACTGCCTATGCTCACTTCTGGAATGTCGCATTGCAGCGTGAAGTGGTCCGGCATGTGGTTTACAGCCTCGAATACAGCGGTTCCAAAGGCGTAAATCTGTATAGCATTGCCTATCCGAACCAGAACGGGTTCGGCAACTTCATCCTGGGCGACGCATGCACGGGGCTGCAGCCGGACGGAACTACGGATTGCGCGTCTTTACCCAACTCCAATTACGGCGTCAGCGTTGGTTACCGGGGCAACGAGGGATTTTCCATCTACCACGCGCTGAATAATCGGGTTGTCATCACAAATTTGGCGAACACGGGAATGGATCTTACCGTGAACTATACCTGGTCGCACGCGATCGATAACCTGAGCTCTACGTTCTTCGAAGCCGGCGGAGAAGGTATCGCAAGCCAGTTTGGAAACCAGAACCTAACGATCAACAATGGCGATTTCATCTATGGCCTGCTCGATCCTTACCACCCGAATCTGGATCGCGGCGATGCCGAGTTCGATATCCGCCAGCGCGTGGTTATGGCCGGCAACTGGAAGGTTCCCACAGGAAGCCATCCGGGATGGAGAGGCGCGTTGCTCGGCGGATGGAGCCTGAACCCGATTTTCAACGCGCATACGGGACAGCCTTTCAGCGTGTTCGACAGTGGCGCGCAGATACTTCCGTTAAATACCCCGCGCGCTACGTTCATTGGGCCTGTTCCGAGTACAGGCAATGGCCTTGTTGCTACGCCAACGCCCAATACCTTTCAATATCTGACGTTCAAGGCGGCATCCATCGCCACGGAACCCATGTCGTTTCTGCCGGGTTCGAAGTGGCCGAGTAATATGTCAGGCCGTGACGCGTTCCGCGGACCCGGTTGGTGGGATTTCGATCTCGGGATTTATAAGGATACGAAAATCAGCGAGCGAATCACCCTTCAGCTTCGCGCAGAATCGTTCAACATCTTCAATCACGCAAATCTATATGTAAATGGCACGACGGCCGATGTGGGCTCCGGCAATTCGGTGAACGCCTGCTACGGTTGCACGGGGTCCACCTACGATCGGCGGCACCTGCAACTTGCGGCGAAGGTCATCTTCTGATTCAAGGGCTGACCCTCGTGCCGAACGCGCCGGGAGTGACTTCGTTTCTCCCGACGCGAGATCCGTATAACGAAGGCCGCTACCTCGGCTTTCCGTCCGATAAAGAGCCGGTGCTGCCAGGTCCTGCGTAGACGGAGGTCTGCCAAACGAGTTGGCGACAAGCTCGCCCCGGGTTGGGGCCAGAGAAGAAACGGAGCATAACACTATCAGATTTAAAAATCGATGGTGAGCCGGGCGGGATTCGAACCCGCGACCACCGCATTAAAAGTGCGATGCTCTACCAGCTGAGCTACCGGCTCTGAATCGTTTCGGAAGGCTGGCCGCGAGGCCTTAAATGCAGGTTAGCACGGCCCCCGCGCTATAATCCCCTTGGGCTGCGATCCCTTGTTGTGACGCGCGGGCGTGGCGAAACTGGCAGACGCGCTGGATTTAGGTTCCAGTTCCCGCAAGGGAGTGTAGGTTCAAGTCCTATCGCCCGCACCAACTCCTCAACTCCTGGCTACCGCGATATCGCCGTAGCAATCTGGTCCGCAGTCGCGAAAATTGTCCGTATATCCACTGGAACCGCTCCGAGACGGTTCAGCGTCGTCTTCACTTCCGGCCGCAGCACGCCGAGCGTGTCCAGCATTTTCTTCGCGCCCGCATAATCGCCTGTCGCCTCGATCGTCAACAGATCGTGAGCCAGATCGCGAACACCCTCATGTATGCGCTGCGGATTCACCTCCCAGCGGCCATTGCGCTCCACAAATGCGCCCTTGTCCATCAGGTAATTGAACTGCAGGGCCATGCCCTTGCCGTGCGCTTCCACCAGCCCGAAGCGCAGCGTGCGGAAGGAAGATGCGAGAAACGTGGTGTACAGGCTGTTCTCGTCGCGTTTCAGATAGCCGCGGTCGAAGAAGTGCTGCAGCATATGAAGCCCCAGAACATCCGCTTTGGCCTCTTCAATAGCGCTATAGAGTTCCTTCAATTCCTGCCGCGGAGAGCTTTCGCGTCCGTTTACTTGAATGCGATGGGGCCCGATCCCATGGCTCATTTCATGCGCCAGAATATGCGTGAAGAAAGAATCGAAATTCAGTGATTTTCTGGATTCCGGGCTCAGCACAGCATCCGCAATCGGCTGGAGAATCGTCCGGAATTTCGCCTCCTGGATGTTCTTCAGCATCACCCGCTTGCTGCCCTTCTCATGCACCACGCGCTCGTCGTTCGGAAGGTTGTAGGCGGCAGTCTTTACGCCGTGTTCGGCATCTCCCGCCGCGAAAACTTCGTTTACCACCGTGATCGGCGAAAGCGCGCCGATCTTCGGGTTACGGAAGCGCGGCTCGATCGGAAGCTGGTTCTCCACTTCCTGCATGTGATCGCCGAAAAACTTCAGCTTTGCGGTCTCGGCTTCGTCGCGAATGTTCACATACGCTTCGAATGCCGCCTTGTATCCGAACAGTTCGTCGTTGTAGGTCTCGTATGGGCCGATCGTTATATCGAGCGGCGAGTCGAGATCCATCCACGCCACGTCGCTCGAGTAGTAATCGTTCGAATGAAACGCCGCCGCGCGCGCTTCGAGGAAGCGCTTCAAAGTGGCATTCGAAGTCGCCCGCGCCGCCTCCCGCAGCAGATTCGCGCAGGCCGCCAGATCCGATTTATATGCCGCTGAATAGGGAACGATCTCGAGCCGCCGATCCGAGCCCCGCCGGATTATGGTGAAGAATCCTTCCGCCTGCGCTCGCGCCGCGGGCGAAAGCGTCTTCACCCACGCTTCGAATTCCTCTTTCTTCATGTCCTCCGGGTAGAACGCAGCCCCCAGCGGCTTGCGCGCCGGGACGCCCGGAAGAAATGCCCCATGTTCATCCAGATCCGACCATGGACCTTTATTCAGCCAGAAATATTCCAGCCGTGCTTTGCCCAGCGCGGAGCTATCCTGGCGCAGCTTGTCATAAAGTCCGAGATCGCCGGTCCAAAGCTGCTTCATGAAGATCGTGTCGAGCGTTCTCGATGCCCGGATCAGATCTTTCAGGGCCGCCTGATCCCCCCGTGAAAGCTTCGACGTGTCAACCCGGATCTCTACGGGCGCATAACGGGAGATCATCTGCTGCAATTTAGTGATCGGCGCCTCGGCGGCGGGCAGGTTGGATGTCAAAGCCATAGTCACGGCCGCAAAAAGAATATTTCTCCTCATAATTCAGTGGTTTAGTCGCCAGTCGCGCAGACGGCGAGGTTTCCCGAGGCGAGGATGTGGACGTGGAGGAAACCGACATCCGTCACTCCCGCCTCGAAACTATCGGCTCGGCGGCCGCAGGCATCGCGCACGATCTGAATAACCAGTTCACTCTTATTCTGAACCATCTGGCGGTTTCAGACCTTGCGTCAGCCCACGATGCGGTTTTCCGATGCGTTACTCTTACTTCCGGCCTGCTCGCCTGGTGCCGCGGCGAATCGGCCCCTCTGGGACCGACGGATCTCGC
>Ga0068855_100006188_pt1 | contig 14592 bp, 11 predicted proteins | sample KBSCornC52_FD_66592 | JGI IMG/M metagenome (GOLD analysis project Ga0068855, IMG submission 66592) | Corn rhizosphere microbial communities from Kellogg Biological Station, Michigan, USA - KBS Corn C5-2 | ecosystem: Host-associated > Plants > Roots > Rhizosphere > Soil ... | reverse complement strand
CGCATCGGCTGAGAACACCCGCCAATCTTGGCTTTTGGCTTCGTTTTCTGGTCGCCCCGGTGCTCACGGAAGGCCAAGACAGCGCGACCAACGCCGCGAAGGACCTCTTTTTCGACCTTCAAGCTTTGGGAGAAATTCAAGGTCCGGCTCAGCCGGGAGCGGCGTAGGTGGGGCATACTCCCACCCAGGGTCTCTCCGAATCCCCATTTTTGCGCGCAGTGCCGGGGTGCGCGCACAGTAAAAAAAGCGCATTTCCGCCCCTTCGGGAGTCACAGCCTGGTTGACGCCGGTCGAGCCAGATTGCTAGCGTTCCCAGCGAAATAGGGCCTCGCGCTTGCGGGTCTCAGTTCTCGAGGAACGGGCGACCCGTGCGAAGCATCCACAAAAGTCACGAGCCAGCACAACGGGGGCTGACTCCCGTGCTGTTCATTGCCGCGTTGGCCGCGTTTGCTGCCGGCTGCGGAAACACGATCTACGCGGTCCAAGTCAACGCTGCTTCGAGCAAGGTTGAAGAGGCGCATGAGCTCGGTGCTGAGCAGTACGCGCCGTACGAGTACTACTACGCAAAAGAGCACCTCGAGAAGGCGCAGAGCGAGGCCGCAGAAGCCGATTATAGCGATGCTGTAGACATGGCCGAGGCCAGCGAGGAATACGCGGACAAAGCGATTCGCTTGGCGCGCGAAGCTCATCGCGGAGCAGGTCGATGATGCTCCGCGGTCGCTCGCGATATCTGAGCGCGCTGTGCGGAGCACCGTTGTTGCTCGCGAGCTGCACGCAAGCACCGCGACTGCGCGGTCAAATTGCCGGCCTCGACAAGATCGTCGAACAAGCCGAGCGGAACGGCGCCATTCGCTGCGCCCCGCGTGAGCTCGCGATTGCGCGCAGCCAGCTGCAGTTTGCCAGTATCGAGCTCGACCAAGGCTTCGTATCGAAGGCCCAAGCCCACATTTGGAAGGCCGAGCCGAACGCGCATGCGGCGGATTTCTTGTCGCCGCCGCAGTACTGCGCGGTGCGCGGCTTCGTCGAGGCTGCGCCTGGTGACCGCGACGGCGATGGCTATCTCGATCCGGTCGACAAGTGCCCCGATCAGCCCGAAAATTTCAACGGCTTCAAAGACGAAGACGGCTGTCCCGACGATCCGGATACCGATGGCGACGGCATTCCCGACTCCGTCGATCAATGCGTGCTCGATCCGGAAGACAAGGATGGCTACCTCGACGTCGATGGCTGCCCCGAGCCGGACAATGATTTGGACGGCATCCCGGACGTGAGCGACAAGTGTCCGAACGAGCCGGAGGATCTCGACGGCTACGAGGACGAGGACGGCTGTCCCGATCCCGACAACGACAAGGACACCGTCCCTGACGTGAAGGATCAGTGCCCGAACGAAATCGGTTCCACTACGCAAGAGCCGCTCGGTTGCCCGGTGAAGAACGCATTGGTCGTCGTCACCGATTGTGAAGTGAAGATCACCCAGCAGATCCACTTCGAGTTCAACAAGGACAAGATCCGTCCCGAGAGCTACCCGGTGCTCGACGCGGTCGTCGACGTGCTCGACAAGAATCCGAAGATCACGCTCGAAGTCCAAGGGCACACCGACAACAAGGGCGCCCCGGCCTACAACAAAGACCTATCGAACCGCCGCGCAAACTCGGTGATGAAGTACCTGATTGCGCACGGCGTCACGGTCGGACGTCTCACTGCCGTGGGTTACGGCATGGAACGCCCCCTCGTCGACAACAGCACGGAGCTGAATCGCGCGCTCAACCGCCGCGTCCAGTTCATCCGTTCCGAAGCCTCGAAGGAAGGGTGCCCCAAGACAGGTGCCCAGTAGGCGCTGATGCTCCGTTGATCTATCGAGGGGTCTCAGCGCATTAGTTTTTGCCGGCGTCCATCGGACCGGCCATGATTCAGCCCGCAACTTGGCTCCATAGAATGAGCCCCCCCCGTTTGGAGGATTACGTGTATCCCCGATTGTCGATCCGACTGCTGTGCTTAGCCCTGATTACGTTCTTCACGCTCCCGGCTGCGGCGCAGTTCACCCGCGACAATGCCGCTTCGAAGAAGATCGATGAGGCCATCAACGAGCACTATCTCGCGACCGACTTCGACAAAGCCGAGTCGGTGCTCACGGGCACCATCAACGCCTGCGGCGATAAATGCAGCCCCGGCGTGATCGCCAAGGCTTGGATGTACGTCGGCATCGTGCGCGGCAGCGGCAAGAACGATCAAAACGGCGCCAAGGACGCTTTTCAAAAAGCACTGGCTGCTGACCCCAGCGTAAAGCTCGATACGCAGCTCGCCACGCCTGAGACGCAAACCACGTTCGCCAATTTGGGTGGCGCTGGCGCCGCAGTAGCGCCCGAGAAGCCCGGCAAGAAAGCCGCCGCCGCGCCAGCCAATGAAGATGCCGGCGACAAGGGCGGCCTCAAGTGCACGCCGGACGTGCGCGAGGTGCAGACGCGCCGCCCCATCCCCATGCAATGCATGAGCGACGAAGAAGCCGCCAGCATGGAGCTTCGCTATAAGCCCTTCGGCGCGGACGCCTGGAAGTCCGTCAAAATGAAGAAGAAGGACGACGCCTTCCGCGGCGAAATCCCGTGCGACGCGACGGGCACCGCTGGCACCCTGAAGGTCTATGTCCGCGCTAAAGACGCCGCGGGCGAGAGCGTCGACTCCTTCGGCTCGAAGTCGAAGCCGATCGAATTTCAGCTCAGCGAAACGAGCACGGCCGAGCCGCCCGCCTACGAAGGCGAACAGGCGCCGCAACGCTGCGTGGCGAAAGAAGAGTGCCCGCCGGATTTCCCAGGTTGCCAGGACAAACCGAAGCGCGGCAATAAAGATTGGGGCGTCGCCTGCGACAACTCGATGGAGTGCAAGGAAGGCCTGCTCTGCAACGACGGCACGTGCGAGGCCGCGCCCGCCTGTGAGTCCAACGCGGATTGTCAGACCGGCTCGTGTGTCGACAACAAGTGCAGCATCGGTGGTGAGGAAGGGCCCAGCCCGAGCGCGTCCTACAAGAAGAACTGGATCGGCCTGCATTTCGCGCAGGACATCGCGATCATGGGCGGCTCGAACGTGTGCTCGGCTCCCTCGCGTGCCTCGAATGGTTACGCTTGCTACCAAGCCGGCACGACCGATCAGCCGTACAACGGCGACCCCTTCCCGGGCGCTGGCATTGCGACCGGCACGGTGCTCGCGACGCAACGCTTGCTGCTCAGCTTCGACCGCGCCATCACGCAGCACATCACAGGTGGTCTCCGCGTCGGCTATGCATTTGGCGGCGGTCCGCCGGCAGGAGCCGGCCCCGACAAGGAAGGCCGCCCGACGGACATCAACGGCAACTCGCTGCCTGCTACCGCTGGCACCAAGTTTCTTCCGTTCCACCTCGAAGTTCGCCTCGCCTACTGGTTCGGCAAAGGTGTCCTGAGCAAAAAGGGCCTGCGACCGTACGTGGCGGCGGGCGGTGGCCTGGCGCAGGTCGACGCGAAGGTCAAAGTGGCCGTTGCAGACTGCAATCAGAAGGTCCCGCAAGACTTCAACAACTGCGCGGTTACCGGCACGGATCCAAGCGGCAGCACGCCCTATTCACTCGATGCCTGGCGCAAGATGGGTCAAGGCTTCATCACGGTCGGCGGCGGCGCGATGTACGCCTTCACGCCACGCCTCGGTGCGCAGCTGAACCTCAATTTCATGTACATGCTGCCCACGTCGGGCCCGGTGATTCAGCCCTCACTCGGCGTCGAATACGGCTTCTGAGCGAGCACGGTCGCCGGTCAGACGGGCGCGCGCAGCGCAAAATAGCGCGACGCCTACCGGATAAGCCAAGAGCGCCCCGCTGAGCACCCTCAGCGGGGCCCAAGCAGGGCGCATTCCGAGCGCCTCTGTTGCGACATCGAGCACCATGAGCAAGCTCGCCGCGAGCACCCAAGCGCGCAGCCGGCCAGTGCGCAAACGCGGCCGAGCGACGAGCGCGCCGAGCCCGAACCCCCAATAAATGCCCGAGCAGCGCGCGCATACCGGCAACGGTTGACCCAAAAGCCAGAGCGCACGGGTCGGATCGCGCTGGCACTGAAAGCTGAACCAGCGCTCGAGCCCGCTCGCGAGCCCGGCCAGGCCGGGCACGCTCTGAGCAACCAGCGGTACGAACGGCGCGAGCGCGAACGCGCCGAGTAGCGCGCGCACGCCCCAAATCAAGACCGAGCGAAACGAGCCCGCCCGCTCTGAAGCGCTCATCGGCGAGTCGGCGGAGTGCGCCCGATGCGCCGCAGCACCTCTTGTAAATCCTCCCAGACCTCGCGCTTGGCCGCCGGGTTCCGGAGCAGGTACGCGGGATGAAACGTGGGCATCACCGGGATCTGCCCGCGCAGCGTCTTCCACTTGCCGCGCATGCGCGTGATGCCCTCGGTGGTACCGAACAAACCTTGCACGGCCGTGGCACCAAGGGCGACGATCACCTGCGGCGCGACCAAATCCAGCTGTTGCGTGAGGTACGGCATGCATGCCGCCATCTCGTCCGGCTCCGGCTTGCGGTTCTCGGGCGGCCGGCATTTGACGACATTGCACACGTACACATCGTCACGCAGCAGGCCCATCGCCTCGATCATGCGATCGAGCAATTGTCCTGCCTTGCCCACGAAGGGCAGCCCCTGGGCGTCCTCGTCTGCGCCCGGACCCTCGCCTACGAAGCACACCCCGGAGCTGCCGTTGCCGCGGGCGAACACGGTCTGCGTGCGATGCTTGGCGAGCCCGCAGCGCGTGCACGGGCGCACGGCTTCGGCCAGCATTTGCAGCCGTTTTTGCGGATCGACGGCCACTCTCGCCTCAGCCGCCGGCAACGCTGCGGCAAGCTCGGCGCCTGCGGGCGCCAGCGTTGGCCGCTCTGGCGCGGCGCGCTCGAGGCCGGTCGCGCCGGTGGCGGCTTGCCACTCGAGGTGCGCGCGCAAAGCGCGCGTCAAAAATCTCAGCTCGTCGAGCGGCTCGTCGAGAGTCATGCGTCAATGGCCATGGGCAGTGAGGAAACGTTCGGCGTCGAGCGCAGCCATGCAGCCCGTACCGGCCGCCGTGACCGCTTGGCGATACACCCAATCCGCGACGTCGCCCGCGGCGAAGACTCCGGGCACGCTGGTGCGCGTGGTGCCCGGCTCGACCTTCAGATAGCCATTGTCGTGCACCTCGAGCTGGCCTTTGAACAGCTCCGTGAGCGGCGTATGACCGATCGCAACGAACAGCGCGCCGACGTCGAGCGTGCGTGTGTCGCCCGATTTCAGGTCCTTGACCCGCACACCGGTCACTTTGTCCTGAGCTACGTCGAGCACCTCGGTCACGACATGGCTGCGCAGCACGCGAATTTTCGGGTTCGCAAACACGCGCTCCTGCATCGTCTTCGAGGCCCGAAATTCGTCGCGCCGGTGGATCAACGTGACATGGCCGCACAGGCCCGCCAGATAGCTCGCTTCCTCCATGGCGGTGTCGCCGCCGCCGACCACCACCACCGGCTCTCCGCGAAAGAGCGCGCCGTCGCACACGGCGCAGGCACTGACGCCCTTGTTCTTCAGCTTCTCTTCGCTCTCGAGACCGATGTAATTGGCGCGCGCGCCGGTCGAGATGATCAAGGTCTGCGCCAAATGGAGCACGTTCTCGTCCTCGCCGACCCAAACCTTGAACGGCCGAGACGAGAGATCCACCTTCTGCACGTCGGCGGTGATGAGTTCGACGCCTTGGTGCTCGGCCTGCGCACGGAACGCACCCATCAGCTCTTGCCCGGTGATGCCCTTGGGGAAGCCCGGAAAATTCTCGACCTCGGTCGTGAACATGAGCTGCCCGCCCGGAATGAGCCCACCGGCATTGAAGCCCTCCACGCACAGCGGACTGAGGTTCGCGCGCGCCGCATAGATGGCAGCCGTGAGCCCCGCCGGTCCCGAGCCAATGATCAATACTTTGTGGAGGCGCGGTTCACTCATGGCGCACGGTCTAGCATTTGTGCGCTAGCGCGTGGAGCTGCGCCCAAAAACTAAGTGCTCGCGCGCAAAATCTGCGGACGCCCCGACAAAAAACCCGCGCCGCGCCCACCACGGCCGGGGAGAGGAGAGGGAGAATTCACCACCGAGCCGCAGAGATCACGGAGATCACAGAGAGGGGTTTGGGGGTCTCACGCAGCCCGAAAAGGCGCGTCACACGAACGGCTCTCTTGTCCCGGGCGACGACCCCGCGACCATTGTGATCTCCGCGGTCTGAAAGCGAACTCTCGGAAGCCGACTCGCGACGCCCCACGAATAGCACGCGCAGCCCAACGCCACATCACGCTCAACCCTAAAAATCTCGGCTCTGCGATCTCTGTGATCTCTGTGGCTCGGTGGTGAACTCTCCGAAGCGTACCGCGACTTATTCCATGATTGGGCTGGCCTTCAGTGCGGCTTTGCCTTCTTTGACGTAGACGCTGAATTTCACGCGTTTGGCGCCGTGGCGGTTGCGGAGCTCTTCGTTTTTCTTCTTCAGCGTTTGTTCGAATTTTTCGTAGCTGAAGCCGTCGGTGTTCTCACCGCACTGTTGCTTCAAGCTGACGAACTCGTTGAAGACCGCGTGCCACTCGGCAAGCTCACTCGGTGCGCTCCCCCAGCCTGCGAGCTCAGCCGCAGGCGCGCCGGGCCGTCCTGGCGCGGCCGGCACGCGCCGCTGACCGGAGCCGTCGTCCGCTTCGGGCATGGTCGCGTCGAAGCCGGGCGAGGGTGTGCCCGGGCGGCCCGGTGGACGCGGCAATTTCGGATTCGAGGGTGCGCTCGGCACACCCCGCTGCGGCGCGGACGGCGGCACCATCGGCCCCTGCCCGCTCGCCGGGTCACCGGGGAAGCTGAAGGCGCTCATCTGCGGCTGATCCGGAATATCGCCGAGCACTTGCTTCATGTCCGCCGGACCGCGACGCGGACCGCCGCCCTTGGCCAATACCGCGTCCATGCCGTCGTTGAGGTCCGAGGCGATCTTGCGGAACAGACCGCGGAAGCGGCTCGGTTGCAGCTGATCGGTTTCGCCCTTGGCAAGCCGCGCGGCTTCACTCTGGAAGATGCGCAGCGGGCGCGTGTGCTCGAACACCGAGAAGATGATGCCGATGGCCGCGGCCGTGATTGCAATCGCGATCGCGAGCGGCAGGTTGCCCTTCTGCTTGTCCTTCTCGTCCGCCGTCTTGAAGAAGCCGAGCGGACCATCGACCGCCACGGGCAGGCGCGCAACAGCGAAACCTGCGCCGAGCTGCCAGGCTTCGCCCGGAAGCTTCGAGTATTGGACGCCCAGCAGCCCACCGATCGTTCGCACCTTGCTGCGGCCCTTGTCCTTGTATTCCTCGTCCTGCTCGATCGATGCCATGTCACCGACGATTTGGTCGAGCTGCCCAGTGGCAAAGCCCTCGGGTGCACCCGACGAGACACGCTCGCCGTTGGCGTAAAAGGCAATCGCGGCGCCGGTCCGCGCCGATAGCTCACGCGCGAAGCGGTCATCCATGATGCGCGCGCCGATGATCGCGCCGGCCGGCATGGAGCCGGTGTCGTATTCGACCGGTCGCGTCACCACGCGATAGATGCGATCCAAGATCAGGGTGTCGTCTCGAACGTAGCCGCGGAGTGCGTCGGCCACGACCGGATAGCCACCGAGCTCGAAGTCGCTCATGCCGCTCGCTTGTTCGTAGCCCAAGTAGGCAACCACGCGCCCCGCCTGGTCGACGGCAAATACCGCGTCGAACTGGTCGTCTCGCGGGATCGACGCGTTCACCTTCTTCAGCGCCGCGAGGACCTTGTCCTTCGCTTCGTCGGGCACCTTGTTCTCGGACTCGCTCGACTTCTGTAAGTATTTCGCGATGTCTGGATCGACACCGAATTGGATCAGGCGACCGGAGCGCTGCCGCGCGTCGTCACGCAAATACCAGCCAACGACCTGAGAGTCGGAGGACAGCGCCTCGCCCATCGCGCGCGCGCCGGCGCGGTTATACATACTGGTCGCAATCGACATCACGAAGATCGCGAGGCCGAGCAGGAGACCGAGCAACACGTACCAAAATCGTGAGAGCAGCATCGCTTATTTGGCCCCTTTTTTGGGCTTGGCTTCGGGCGCCTTGTCGTCGTCGCTCGGTTTGTCCTCGCTCGCTTTCGGCGCGCCCGAGTCCACCTTGATCGGTGCTTTCAACTCCAAATCCTTCTCGCTCACGGTGACGGGCATCGGCGCGCCCACTTTTTTGCCGGAGAAGTAGGCCTGCAACGTGTAGTCGCCCGGCTCTTGCACGGTGAGCGAGAACTCACCCTTCAACGACGGGTACGCGACCGTCGCGACGTTCGGCTCGGAGACGATCCACATCCGAAGACTGGGAGCCGCCTCGTCGCGGATCTCGAACACGCCCGCTTCGGGCACCGACCAGTCGCGCGTCGCGCCCGGTCCGGTATCACTCGCGGCGAAGGTCTTGATACCGACGCCGTAAATCTTGTGCTTGAAAGGATCCGTGTTCTGAAAAGTAAGCCGAGTCCCGGGCGTGACGACGATCGTCACGGGGGTGGTCCGACCGCCCCCCACGCGGATCAACACCGGAGGTTGCGCCTTCTGCGGGCCCGCTGCGATGGCGGCGACACACAGTTCCTTCGGGATATGCGGGAACGGGCGGCGAAACTCCGCGCGCACGGTCGGCACCGGCTCACGGAACGAGTAACCGTGATTCTTCGGGTCCTTCGCCTCGGCCCAGACCGGGTTCTGGAGCGAACGAAAACCCGAAAATTGTCCTTTGACGTGCGCGGCGTCCGCGGTGCTCGAGAACAGGGCGAGCGCAGTCGTCACCAGCAGCGTGGAACCGCGCAGCAGACCGAACCTGAGTGACCCGGGAGGGTTGTGGCGAGCGTTCATTGCCGCGTCACGGTAATCTAGGGAGCGCGACAACGGAAGCGCGGAATGGGCCCACAAAAGGCGAATGGGCCGGCAGTTTTTGCCGACCCATTCATAGGCTCCTGACCGCGTGAGTCGCGAGGCGTGATGAGTACTCCGAACCCCTAGCTTAGCTAGGTGGGAAACTCTTGAATCGCGGCTTCCGGCTTCCCGGTGAGGTTTTCCGGGCCTAGCTCTCCACCACGAACTCGTTTCCCTGTTCAGAATGCTTGTAAGGGATTCGTTAGTACTGCCTCCCGGGCTCTGCAGAGGGAGCCGAATTCTCATCCTATGGACGGCCAGCCCGTTGTCAACGCCCCGGCTCGACGAGCTCCCCTGATTTCTTCATTATTTCAGAAGCTTGTGGCGTGCGGGCTCGGCATTTTTTCGAGCCACTGGGCGCCGCTGATCGGCGCACCGGCCGAGCCTTGACAGCGGGGGCACGAACGCTCCCGCCGGCGAGTCACCGAAAACTGGGCCGATGCAGGCCGGATCCGCCACCTTCCGCCCCATGAGCTTTGCAGCGATTCCTGCGGAAGTAGATGGCTTTGGCACCGGCGAGGTCGGCTTGGTCGGGCCCGAGGTGCTGCGCGAGCTGCTGCGCACCGCAGATGAGGACGGCTACCTGTCGGTCGTCTTGACCCCGCCCGGGCCTGGCCAGCGCGGCGAGCTGGCGCTCGTCATCTCGGAGGCCATCGACAGCGCGCTCGAGCAGCGCGGCGCGTGTCCGCCGGGAGTCGGCGCGGCAACGGACCTGGGCGCCTCGCTGAGCGACCAACTTTATCGCGCACGGCTAGTGGAGCTACGCGGGCTGGCGCTCGCCGTGCCGACACTGGAGGGCATCGCCAACTTGGCGGGCGCGCTCGACGCGGAGGACAGCGCGGTCCTCAGGTGGTGGGTGGCGGCAACGCACGAGCGGCCGGTGCGCTTCTACATCGACGCCCGCAACCGCTACGCGGGCATCTACGATCGACCGATCCCGCTTCAAGATCTGCTCGATCTTCGGCCGCGGGCACGCCAAGAAGCAGCGCCGGCGCTGGCTCCGGAAGTGACCGCGAGCTCCGAGGCGATGGAGCTGTCTGCGCCGCCGCCGCTGGTGCTCGCGCGTGAAGAGTTGGCGCGCGAAGACAGCGCAGCCGAGCCGAACCACGACACGCCGAGCGATGCGCTTGCGGTCGAGGTCAGCCTCGAGGTGACGTTCGGCGGCTCCCCCGAGCCGGACTTGCCAGCCGCGGAATGCAGCGCTGAATTCGTGGCGGCGTTCGATGCCGCGGAAGCGCCGAGTGAAGTCGCGTTGACACCCAGCCCGTGCATCGCGATCGAGGCGGCTGCCGTAGAGCCCCAGGCCGAGCGTCGGCCCGTCGTAGCCGAGCCCGTCGTAGCCGAGCCCGTCGTAGCCGAGCCCGTCGTAGCCGAGCCCGTCGTAGCCGAGCCCGTCGTGGCCGAGTCCGTCGCGCCGCCGAGCGCGACCGAGGCCGAGGTCGTGGCGCGCGCCAACGAGGACACGGCGCCGAGCGAGCCGGACGCGCACGAAGTCGCGTTCGCCCACGAGCCGCTGTTCCCCAACGCGAGCAGCGAATGGCGCACCTGGATGCACGACCTCGAAGCCGCGCGCGGGCCGAAGCCGCTCGCGGTGGTCGAACGCATGTTCGTGACGAGCTATGTGCCGCTGTGCGACGCGTTTGCCCGTGGCGTCGCGGCTCCAGAGGCGAAGAAGACGCTCGACACTTGGTCGTCGAGCTTCGAGCAGAGCTACAAGGAGGCGTTCGACGCGCTGCGCGTCCGGGGCAAGCGCCCGACGATGGTGCTCGACGTGCCGGATCTGGCGCTGCGCATGGGCCGCCTGCATGGTGCCCGCTCGGTCCAGCTCGTGCTCGTCGACGGGCTGCGTTTCGACCTCGGTTTGCGCGTCGAGCAGCGCCTGCGCACGTTGCTCGGGCAAACAGCCGCCCTGACCGAGCGGTTGCTGTTGTGGTCCGCCCTACCCGCCACCACCGCCGTGCAGCTCGAGCTGATCGGCCGCGGCCCGGAGGCGCTGCGCGACTTCACGGGCCATGTCGATTCAGAGGTCCCGGTCGCGCGCGGCCGCATGGCCACGACGCTGCGCCGGATCAAGGCGGGTCATCGCGAGCTGCTCAAGCTGGACGTGGTCGAGTCTCGCGTTTCCGAGCCCGACGGCGAAGAAATCACGCGCCTCGACGAGCTGGCCGACGAGACCGCACGCGCGCTCGGCTCGTATATGAAACGCCTGCCCGCCCGCACCTTGGTCATGGTCTTCGGCGATCACGGCTTTTGCCTCGATCCCCGCGGCGGTGGCACGACCCGCGCGCGACACGGCGGCGCCTCGCCGGAAGAAGTGCTGGTGCCCGCGTTCGCCTGGCTCGTCGGCGGCGTGCACTGAATCGGCGAGCGGGCGCTCGTCGAGACGAGAGCGCACTGAGCGACCGCGACGCGAATCAATCCGTATTGGTCGCCGTGCCGGGGCCGCTCGGCGCACTCGAGGCGCTGCCGCCCGCGCCGCTCGGCATCGGGTTTTGCTCCTTCTCGAGGTAACGGAAAATCGTACGCGGATCGACGCCCAAATCGCGCGCGGTTTGCGTGCGATTGCCGTTGTTGCGCTCGAGCACCTCGAGCACGTACTGGCGTTGGAAATCTTCCTTCGCCTTTTCGAGCGGAACGATGACTTGTTGCGCTTCGGCCCCGAGGTCCAAATCTTCCGGCCCGAGCAGCGTTTGATCGCACAGCACGAGTGCCTTCTTGATCCGGTTTTCGAGCTGCCGAATGTTGCCCGGCCAGGGATATTTCTTGATCGCGGCCAAGGCCTGCGGCGAAAAACCGCGCACGGCGCTCTTCAGCTCGTCGGCGAACTTGCTGAGCAAGGCTTTGGCAATGATGAACACGTCGTCCCCGCGCTCGCGCAGCGGCGGCAGCCACAGGTTTACGACGTTCAGGCGATAGTACAGGTCTTCACGAAACTCGCCCGATTTGATCATCTCGTCGAGGTTCCGGTTGGTCGCAGCGACCACGCGGATGTCGCACTTTTCCGGGCGATTGTCGCCGACGCGGAACACGATCCGCTCCTGCAAAGCGCGCAATAGCTTCACTTGCATGCCGAGCGGGAGCTCGCCGATTTCGTCGAGGAACAGCGTGCCGCCGTCGGCCTGCTGGAACTTGCCGGCACGGCTCGCGACGGCGCCGGTAAAGGCGCCCTTCACGTGGCCGAACATTTCACTTTCGATCAGGTTCTCTGGGATCGCGCCGCAGTTTACGGTGACAAATGGGCCATTTTCGCGATTCGAGCGCCGATGCAGCTCGCGGGCGATCAATTCTTTGCCCGTGCCCGTCTCGCCGGTGATGAGCACGCTGATGTCGGTGCTGGCGACCTTCTGCAGCTTGCGGAAAACCTCCATCATCGACGCGCAAGCGCCAATGATTTCCCCGAAGCGCTTGTCGGACAGATCGGCGCTGAGCTTTTCCTTGTCCGCGCGCAGCGCGCTCAGCAGCATCGCGTTTTGCAAGATCAGCGACGACTGCGCGGCAAAGATCGTCAGCAAATCCAGCTGGCGGCGATCGAACAGGTGCTTGACCTCGTCATTGGCGACGTACAAGGCTCCGATGACCTCGCCCTGGCTGACGAGCGGAGCGCACATCACGCTCGACAGCTTGAGCGAAATCACGCTCTCGCTCTTGCCGAAGGTCGTATCCGTCAAGGCGTCGCTGACGATGACGGGCCGCTTGGTCTCGATCACCTGACGCACGATGCTGTCGCTGATCACGCCCGAAGCGTCTTGAATTGCCTCGCGCTGGACGTTGCGCGAGACGCGCACGCGCGGCGTGCTGTCTTTGCCTTCGGACGGGTCGACGAGCAACACCACGCCGCGCGCCGCGCCCGTGAGCTCGATGATGTCGTCGAGCAGCGTCTCCAGGAGCTCGTCGACGGAGCGGCTCATCATCAGCCGCTCACTGAACGAGTGCAGGCGCTGCAGGCGCGCAATATCGCCGGTATCGCTGGCTTCGCGCTCTTCCGTCTGCGGGGTCGCGCTCACTTCGGTGAACATGCTGAAGCCGAGCAACGCGCGGCCGAGCGTGATGCGGTCGCCGTTGGCGAGCCGCGCGCGGCGCTTCTTCTTGCCGTTGATCAGGATCTCCGCGTCGCGGTCGACCTCTTCCAACTGGAAATCACGACCGTTGAACACGATTTGGGCGTGATGATTGGCGACGCTCGCATCCGGCAGATGAATGTCGTTGCCGAGCGCGCGCCCGATGGTCGAGAGCGGCTTGTGCAACGTGAGGAGCACGGGGGCCCCCTCCGATGGAAAGAAACGAATCGTCGCCATGCCTGGCCAAAAGGGTAGTGCCCTGCCCCTCAAATAACAATACTTGTGGGGGTTTATCGCACTTGGCACGCCCGTCTGCTGGCGAAAGTGCGTGGCTCGGCAAACGGCAGCGCGCGGCGGCTCGGGCGCGCGCGCCCGCACGAGCGCCACGCCGCCTCGGCAAAGGTGCGGCTCAATCGCGTGTCGAACGGCGAAAGGAGCTCACATGGAACGACGACGACTCTCGGTCTACGCGGTGTTTGGCTTGCTCTCGTTGACCGGCACCGCCCGCGCGCAGACGGATTCTGCACCCACCGCGCGTGAACAGATCGTCCTGTTCGACGACGATCTGTTGCATGCCGATTTGGAGACGCCCTTCGGCGACCCGGTTTTTTCGGGCCACCTTCGCCCGAGCCGGGTCCTGCTCATTCGGCCGCGGACGAGCTTCCTGTCCGAGCTGTACCAATCGGTGACTCGGCTATGAGCGGGCAGCGAGCGAGTACTGCCCGTTCACTCTAGCCGGCCACCGAGCGTCAGTAGCGCACCGTGCGCGGTCGGCATGGGCAGGAGATAGTCGAGGTGCGCGAAACGCGAGGGCGCGTCCGCTTCGGCGCTGTCCGGCGACGTACCGGCGAGCAGCGCACCGGCCACAATGCCGAGCGTGGTCGACACGCCGGAAAAGACCAGCCCACGCTTGGCGGGAGGCGCATCTTTTCCGGCGTACGCCAGATAAACCGGCAGCGAGACCGCAGCGCCGATCGCGGCGCCGGCCCACATGTAACTGAGCGCGCGGTAGCTCGGCACATAGACCGTGGACAGGCCCGCGGCCGCGGCCAACCCGACGTTGAAGCCGATCAACCCGCCGAGCGCGGCGCTGTCGTTGGCCAAGTGATAGCCCTCGCCGGCGCGGGTGCCGCCATAGCCGAACATGCTGCCGACCGCGGCGCCCCAAACCACGCTGCTAGTCGTGAGCAAACTGCTCTTCGGCGAAGGCTCCTGCAGGTAGCCGAGCACGAAGCCGCCGGCGCCGCCGAGGGTCGCGCCAAGTGCCGTCGCGCGAGACAAACCGCGAAAGCCCCAAGCGTCGGCGGAGTTGGTGGTTACGAATTGATAGCTCGCGATGCCGATGCCTTCACCCGCGCCGATCACCATACCGCTCGCGATCGCCGCGGGCATGCCGCGCGGCAATGCTGGGTTATCGAGCAGGTACACGCCGATCGGCGCGGCCACGCCCAGAACCGCCGGAGCGATCAAAAATAGCCCCGGATCTTTGATGCCCGCTTCGGCGCCAAACCACACGCCGAGCCCCACGCCGTAAACCACCGAGGTGGAATAGAGCACGGTGATCTCGCTGCCGCTGCGCTTGTTGGAGACGGGAGCC
>Ga0068855_100006187_pt1 | contig 14593 bp, 8 predicted proteins | sample KBSCornC52_FD_66592 | JGI IMG/M metagenome (GOLD analysis project Ga0068855, IMG submission 66592) | Corn rhizosphere microbial communities from Kellogg Biological Station, Michigan, USA - KBS Corn C5-2 | ecosystem: Host-associated > Plants > Roots > Rhizosphere > Soil ... | reverse complement strand
CCCTGGCGGGCGTGATACGGCGCGCATCGTCTACGCGATGGTGAGCCGGGCTGCCGGCCACCCGATCGAGATCAGGTTGAGAACCTGGGACGGCGGGGTCGCCGGGCCTTCCGATGCGGCGATCACCATCAATCTGGTGCGGCCACGGGCGCTGCGGCGGCTGCTGTGGCAGCCGAACGAACTCGGCCTGGCGCGCGCGTTCGTCAGCGGTGATCTCACCGTCGAGGGCGACTTGGTCGCTGCGCTCGCCACGTTGATCGTCGCGCGGCCGGGTCCAGAAACTCGGCAGGGGAATCGCCTGGGCCACCGCCTCCGGTTGGCCCGTGCAGATCGAGTGGCAGCTGTTCTCGGTGGCATCGGCGCAGCGCGACGGCTCGGCGCCCTCGGGCCGCCGGTGAAGCCGCCGCCGGGCGAGGTGCGGTTGCGCGGCACCAGGCACAGCCAACGCCGCGACGCTGCCGCGATCTCGCACCACTACGACGTGGGCAACGACTTCTACCGCTTGCTGCTCGACGAATCGATGACGTATTCGTGTGCGTACTGGCAGCAAGATCCGTCACCGGAATACACACTTGCCGATGCGCAGGCCGACAAATATGCCTTGATCGGCCGCAAACTCGGGCTACGCGCCGGCATGCGGTTGCTTGACGTCGGGTGCGGTTGGGGCGGCATGTTGATGCATGCGGCCGCCAATCACGGAGTGACCGGCATCGGGATCACGCTTTCTCGCGAGCAGGCATCACTGGCGAAGCTGCGCGTCGCATCGGCAGGTCTCGATGACAAAATTGAGATCAGGTTGTGTGACTACCGGGAGCTCGCCGCGAGCAACGTCGGAAAGTTCGACGCGATCAGTTCGATCGGTATGGCAGAACATGTCGGCGCCGTTGCATTTGCCGAATATGCAGCGGCGCTCTACGGCTTGTTGACCGACGGTGGGCGGCTGCTCAATCACCAGATCTCGATGCCGGCAGGCACGCCACGCGCTACCGGCCCCTCGTTCATCAACCGCTACATCTTTCCGGACGGCGAACTGCTGCCGGTCGGCGACGTCGTCAACGTGCTCGAGACTGCCGGGTTCGAGGTGCGCGACGTCGAAAGCTTGCGCGAGAACTACTACCTGACGCTGCTGCAATGGCTCGATAACCTGCGCCGCAACCGCGAGGCTGCGATCAAGGCGGCAGGGGAGCCACGAGCTCTCACGTGGGAGCTGTACATCGCCGGCTCCGCCGCCGCCTTCCGGATCGCACATATCGGTATCCACCAGACCCTCGCGGTCAAGACCGTCGGCGGCGACAGCGGCCTGCCGCGCATCCGAACCCACTGGCTGTGTCCGACACCTGATGCCGACGCGCGAGCGCTCTACGGCTGATATCGGTTGGCGTCCCGGGTTAGTCATGCGACCATCGCGGGATGCGGAGCTGAAGTGACCGACCCGACCGACCCCATCGGTCTCATCCGAGGGAAACCGGGATGAAACCGCCGTAGCTTCAGCGTTGGAACAGGCGATGACGAAACCTATTCACGAAAGCACTGACACTGATTCTTACGTCGACCCCGTGACTCACCCCGATCCTGCCACCGACGGCTCCGACCGTTACGACGGTGAACAGTTCGATCTCGAGGAGCGCCAGGCGCTCCGTCGGGTGGCCGGCCTGTCGACCGAACTCCAAGACGTCACCGAGGTCGAGTACCGCCAACTGCGCCTTGAGCGTGTCGTGCTGGTTGGTGTCTGGACCGAAGGCACGCTGCGTGATGCCGAGAACTCACTGGCCGAGCTCAAGTTGCTCGCCGAGACGGCGGGCTCCCAGGTGCTCGACGGCTTGATCCAGCGGCGCGACAAGCCCGATCCGGCCACCTACATCGGTTCGGGCAAGGCCAAGGAGCTGCGCGATGTCGTGCTCGCCGAAGGTGCCGACACGGTGATCTGCGACGGTGAGCTGACCCCCGGCCAGCTGCGTCAGCTCGAAGACGTGGTCAAGGTGAAGGTGGTCGACCGCACCGCGCTGATCCTCGACATCTTCGCCCAGCACGCGAGCAGTCGCGAGGGCAAGGCGCAGGTCGAACTCGCCCAGATGACCTATCTGCTGCCGCGACTGCGTGGTTGGGGTGAGTCGTTGTCCCGCCAGGCCGGTGGCCGTGCAGGAGCGGGCGGCGTCGGCATCGGCGGCCGTGGCCCCGGTGAGACGAAGATCGAACTCGACCGGCGGCGCATCCGCACCCGGATGGCGAAGTTACGTCGCGAGCTGGCCGGCATGTCGACCGCCCGCGAAGTGAAGCGGCAGGAGCGCCGGCGCCGCGAGGTACCCAGCGTCGCGATCGCCGGCTACACCAACGCAGGCAAGTCGTCGCTGCTCAACCGGCTGACCGGCGCGGGCGTGCTGGTCGAGAACGCGCTCTTCGCCACCCTCGATCCCACCGTGCGCCGCGCTCACACCACCGACGGCCGCGGGTTCACCCTGACCGACACGGTCGGCTTCGTGCGGCACCTACCGCACCAGCTGATCGAGGCGTTCAGGTCGACGCTCGAAGAGGTCGCCGGGGCCGATCTGATCGTGCACGTGGTCGACGGCTCCGATATCGACCCGGCCGCCCAGCTTTCCGCCGTCCGCACAGTGCTCGCCGAGATCGACGCCGCCGGCATCCGCGAGCTCGTCGTGGTGAATAAGGCCGACGTCGCGGCGGCCGACGTCGTCGACGCGATCGTGCGAGCCGAGCAGCGGCGGGGCAACCGAGTCGTGGTGGTCTCGGCCAGAACCGGGGCCGGCATCGACGAGCTGGTCGCCGCCCTCGACGACTTGGTGCCACGCGACGAAGTCTGTGTCGAGGTGTTGGTGCCGTTCGCCGACGGCCGCGTGGTCGCGCGGGTGCACGATCTCGGCGAGGTCGAGCTCGAAGAGCACACCGAGCACGGCACCCGGTTGCGCGCTCGGGTACCACACCGACTGGCCGGCGAGCTCGCGCGATACGTGATCTCGCCAGCCTGAGTTTGCATCACCACGAAGGAGCCTGATGAGCGGCTGGACCGCACCCAGCGTCGAGCGTCGCGACCCCGATCGGGTGGCTGACGAACGTGTCGCACTCGACCAATGGGTCGATTATCACCGCAACACGTTGCTCATGAAATGCGCCGGCCTGACCGCCGACCAGCTGAAGCAGCGTGCAGTTGCGCCGTCCGGCTTGTCGTTGCTCGGGCTGGTACGGCACATGACCGAGGTCGAGCGCTGGTGGTTTCGGATGCATGCCGCAGGCGAAGACATCGGCTTCCCCTACGACCCCGACGGCGTCGGCGCCGACTTCGACGACCTCGACACCGCCGATTCGGCCGCCGACATCGAGGCGTTCCAGCAGGAGATCGCCGCGTGCCGCGAGGCCGTTTCGACGAAGAACCTGACCGACGTCGTGCCCAGCCGAGGCGACCATCCAGAACGGGTTCGCGATGTCCGCTGGATTTACCTGCACATGATCGAGGAGTATGCGCGGCACAACGGTCACGCCGACCTGATCCGGGAGTGCATCGATGGCAGCACAGGCGACTGACGGCTGCGATCTGCGTTAACCCGGACGACGCACACGGCGCGCCGGGTCGCACGGAGACGGCGTAGCCGAACCAGGCCGCTCTTGCGCCGTTCGGAGGCTCAGGTCAGCCCGAACGGGTGACGATAACCGGCGCGTGACGTCGGACCGCACCCGCAGGCGCAGCCTGACACCCGAAGCTTCGCGTACCGCAGCGGGTGGCAGCGCGCCTGACACAGCGGGCGACAACTGGTCTGACCTGACGGCGGGTGGCTCACTGACCATCACCGGTAGGCCCGCTCGTGCCGTCGGCGGCGCTGGCATGCGGCGCAGTCTCGCAGTCTTGCTCGTCGTGGCGCTGGTCGCGAGCATCGGCGGCTGCGCGCTTGGCGTGCCCGCAGGCATGCACGCCATCGGCTCATGGATCTCGGCGCTCGGACTGACGCTCGCAGGCGCACTGGCCACGGTCGCGTTGATCTTCCGCGGCTGGCGCGATGCCGCGTACCGGCGCAGCTGGCTGCTGCTCGCCGTCGCGCCGATGGCCGAAACGGTGTGGCTCGGGAGCGCGCTGACCCCGATGTTTCGTCACGACGTGTTGCTCAGCGAGCCAGCGGGTGATGTCGGCCACCTTCTCGCCGTCCCGTTTGTCATTGTCGCGCTGCTCGGATTGCCGACGCCCGAACACGACCGCCGCACCCGGTTGCGCACCGGGCTCGATGTCGTCGTCGCGGCGTTCGCCTTCGGAGCCCTGACGTATAACTTCGGGATTCCGGGCGGGACGAACCATCTCGGTACCCTGCAACCGCTGTTCGGCATGGCGCTCGGCACTGCCGTCGTCGCTGCTCTCGCCCGCGCGCGCTACGACGGCGGGTTGCCGCTTGCCACCCTGATCACCGTCCTGAGCGGCATCTTCGTGGTCGGCGTTTCCGACACCTTGGCCGCGTTTCACCTCAACCATGCCGGCTGGTCGGCGCAGGATCCCTACCTAGCGGTCGGTGCGGTCGGACATCTGGTGCTGGCTTGGGGAAGCATGCACGCGGTCGACACTCGCGACACCGTTACGACGTTGCGCCGCCGCGAGCAGTTGGCGGTGATGGCGCCGATCGTGCCGATCCTGCCGGTCGGTGTCGTGGTGGTCGTCTCGATTCTGTTCGGCGAGCGATTGGCGCTGATGACCCTGATCTTGTTGGGGTTACTGGTCGCATCGGTACTCGTTGCCGCGGTGCTCGCTCGCATCGACCAGCTCGTACTCTCGCGAACGCTCGAACATCGGGTGGTCGAACGCACCCTGGCGTTACGCACCCACGCGAAATGGTTTCGTGCGTTGGTGCAGAACTCCTCCGACGTCATCACGATCGTCGACGCCAGCGGAACCATCCGCTACCAGACACCCTCGGCGTCCCGCGTGCTCGGGTACGACCCGGCAGCGATGGTCGGACGCCGGTTCGGCGCGCTTTTGAGCCGGGCAGACGCCAGCCGGCTCGAGGCGACGCTGGTCGATGCCGCGCTTCGGCCACGGTCGAGCCAAACGATCGAATTCGCGATGATGCACAGCGACGGCCATTGGTGTGAGACCGAAACGGTCATCACCTCACTTGTCGACGATCACGACATCCGCGGCCTGGTGCTCAACACCCGAGATGTGAGCGAGCGGAAAGAGCTCGAACGACAGCTCACCCGTCAGGCGTTCTCGGATTCCCTTACCGGACTGGCGAATCGCGCCTTGTTCCGCAATCGTGTCGAGCACGCCATCGTCGAGCGCAGCGGTAGTGCCGGGCACGTAGCGGTGCTATTCCTGGACCTCGACGGATTCAAGGCGGTCAACGACGCGCAGGGTCACCTGGTCGGAGACAACCTGCTCACTCTGGTCGCCGATCGGCTGCGGCACTGCGTCGGGCCGGGCGACACGGTGGCCCGGCTGGGTGGTGACGAGTTCGCGATCCTGATCGTCGGGCCCGATGCCGAACGAGTTGCGCGCCAGGTGGCCGACCGGGTTCGCCAGGTGCTGTCGCAACCATTCGTGCTCGATGGCCGCGAGGTGACGCTGGCCGCCTCGACCGGTATCGCCGTGACCGACGGCGGCGACGAGACGGCCGACCAGATCCTGCGCAACGCCGACCTCGCGATGTATCGCGCGAAGGTCAGCCGCGACGGCAGCTTCGTGCGATTCGAATCGGAGATGCACGACGCGCTGTTGTTGCGAGTGCAGGCAGAAGCCGACTTGCGCCAGGCGTTGGCGCGCGGACAGCTCGCGTTGCACTATCAGCCGACGGTCAACCTGCACACCGGGCAAGTGGTCGGCGTCGAAGCCCTTATTCGTTGGTATCACCCGACTCGCGGGCTCGTGCAGCCGATGGATTTCATCGGCCTGGCCGAAGAAACCGGTTTGGTCGAGTCGATCGGCGCGTGGGCCATCCGCGAATGCTGCAGGCAGGGCGCGCGGTGGCAGTCGTATGCCGCTGCAGGTGGGATTTTCCATGTGGCGGTGAACGTTTCCAGCCGACAGCTGACCCCTCGCCTTCCTGAGATCGTGCGGGAGGCACTGACCGAAAGCGGCATGCCACCGGGCGCGCTCGTCATCGAGATGACGGAAAGTGTGCTGATCGAGCGCACCGAGGAAGCGATCGCGGTGCTGCGGCAACTGAAATCGCTCGGCACGCGTATTGCAATCGACGACTTCGGGACCGGCTACTCGTCGCTGTCCTACCTCACGCGATTCCCAGTCGACATCTTGAAAATCGACAAGTCGTTCGTCGAGCAGCTGACCCATCGTGACGACGGGCTCGACGGCGTCGATGGCTCGCCGAGTTCTGACAGCGCAGAGTTAGCGCGCACGATCGTGCATCTCGGCCGATCGCTACGGCTGGGAACCGTAGCTGAAGGCATTGAGACTCGAGAGCAGTACAGCGCGTTGGTGAGCATGGCGTGCGACTACGGCCAGGGATTCTTGTTCTCGCGACCGTTGCCCGCCGAAGGCATCGACACGTTGTTCGCGCACATGCTGGTAAGCACGTTACCGACACCGCAGGTGGTGTATCGCGCTACCGGCATGACCGCCTGATCGGGTAATTTCGGCGCTCGTGACTCACCCATCGACGCAGATCCGAATCGGGATCGATGATCCACGCGCTGATGACGTGCGGGCGTTGCTCGATCGCCACCTCGCCTTCGCCGATTCGCACAGCCCACCCGAAGACGTGCATGCGCTCGACGCCGAGCGACTCGTCGACCCCGCGATCACGTTCTTCGGCCTTCGCCGCGATGGCCAACTGGTCGCCGTTGGTGCCTTGAAGCGGTTGGACGACGGCCATGTCGAGCTGAAGTCGATGCACACCGCGCGGGAGGTTCGTGGTCAGGGTTTTGGGCGCGCGATGCTCGATCACCTGCTTGCGGTGGCCCGTGCGCGCGGGTACCGACGCATGAGCCTCGAGACTGGCTCGATGGACGCGTTCGCGCCGGCCCGCGCAATGTACGCAACTGCAGGGTTCGCGACGTGCGGGCCATTTGCCGACTATGTTCCGAGCCCCAACAGCACCTTCATGACCATGCTGCTGTGAGCCGCACGTCGCGCGACGTGCGCTGAGGATGGCGTGTCTGTGCGCAGCGCCGCGCCGCGATCTGGCGGGCGGCTACCCTGCGTGGGTGGCCGCGCAACGAATTCCCGACGTCGAGACGCTGCTGGCTGAGGCGGTCGACGGCGTTGGTGGCGAACCGCGGCCGGGACAGCTCACCATGGCTACCGCGGCCGCGAAAACGATGCGATCCGGCGGGCACCTGCTCGTGCAAGCCGGCACCGGCACCGGCAAGAGCCTGGCCTACCTTGTGCCGGCCATCGCGTACGCACTTGCCGACGCAGCCATGCCCGGCCGCGGGAAAGCGGCCGGGCGCGAAAGCACCGACGGCGGATCCACCGACGGATCCACCGGCGGGTCCACCGGCGGGGCCACGCCCGGGGGAGCCACCGACGGCGAAGCCAACGACGGCGAAGCCAACGAATCCGAATCGCTCCCTGGCCGCGAAGGGCCGGTGATCGTCGCGACCGCTACGATCGCGCTACAGCGTCAGCTGATCGAACGCGACCTGCCGAAGCTCGTCGAGTCACTGGGCCCGGCGTTGCCGCGGACGCCGACCTTCGCGATCCTCAAGGGTCGCCGCAATTACCTTTGCCTTCAGCGATTTCACGCTGGCCCCGACGACGCCAACCAGGGCGAGCTTTTCGAGGGTGATCCCAGCGAAAAGGCCCCCGCGCCGTCGTCGGCGATGGGGCGCGACATCGTGCGGGTAGGGGAGTGGGCCAATCGCACCGATACCGGCGACCGTGACGAACTAGCGCCAGGTGTGTCAGAACGCGTCTGGTCTCAGTTCGCGGTCTCTGCGCGTGAGTGCCTGGGCGCGAGCAAATGTCCATATGGAGCAGACTGTTTCGCCGAGCAGGCCCGGATGCGGGCGATGCGTGCAGACATCGTGGTCACCAACCATGCGCTGCTCGCCATCGACGCGATCGGCGACGTCGCAGTGTTGCCAGAGCACGAGGTTGTCGTCGTTGACGAGGCACATGAGCTCGTCGATCGAGTCACCGGTGCCGCGACCGAAGAACTCACCAGTGGCATCATCGAGCGCGCGGCGAAGCGCGCCCACCGCTTGGCGCCCGAAGAATCGGCACTGCTCGATGAAGCGGCGGGCGCGTTGGCGGTCGCCGTCGCCGAGCTGCCGACGGGCCAGCTTTCTCCGTTGCCGCAGGCACTTGTCGAGGTTCTCGAGCTGGTAAGAGATGGCTCGCGCGCGACGCTTGGCGCGATGTCGTCGTCCGACTCGAGCGTGAAGAGCGACCCGAATGCGGCCGACGTCGAGGTGGTACGCAAGCAGGCGCGGGCTGCAGTCGAGGCAGTTTTCGATACCACGCAGCGGCTGCTGGCCGATTCGCCAGACGACGTGATCTGGTCGGCTTACGAGGATCGACGAGGCGTTGTGCTTCGAGTGGCGCCGCTGAAGGTCGCCGACCTGCTGCACAACGCGCTGTTCACTCAACGCACCACGGTCTTGACCTCGGCAACATTGACGCTGGGTGGGAGTTTCGAGCCGCTGGCCGCGAGCCTCGGCATCGGTGCGAAAGATCGCTGGCAGGGCCTCGACGTCGGGTCGCCTTTCGACCACGCCAAGCAAGGAATCCTTTACGTTGCAAGGCACTTGCCGCCTCCGGGCCGCGATGGATTGAGCGCGGCGATGCTCGACGAACTCGCCTCGCTCATCGACGCCGCGGGTGGCCGAACTCTGGGACTGTTCTCGTCGATGCGAGCGGCGGCCGCAGCGGCGGAAGAAATGCGCTCACGGCTCGATTTCGCGGTGATGTGCCAGGGCGATGACTCGACCGGTGAACTGGTGCGGCTGTTCGCGAAAGATGCACCGTCCTGCCTGTTCGGTACGTTGTCGTTGTGGCAAGGAGTTGACGTGCCCGGTAGCTCGTGCCAGCTCGTCGTCGTCGACCGAATTCCCTTTCCGCGGCCCGACGATCCGTTGACATCAGCACGACAGCGCGCGGTCGCCGAAGCGGGCGGCAACGGGTTCATGGCTGTCGCGGCATCTCAAGCGGCACTGCTATTGGCGCAAGGCACCGGGCGTTTGTTGCGATCGCGCCACGACCGCGGCGTGGTGGCTGTTCTCGATTCGCGACTCGACACCGCGCGCTACGGCGGGTTTCTGCGCAAGTCGCTGCCGCCGTTCTGGTACACCACGGATCCCACGGTCGTGCGTACGTCGTTGCGTGCGCTCGACGAAGCAGCGGGCGGACGACGAAAAGCGGCGCCCGCCGAACAGCCCATGCTCGAGGTGTAGTCGCGCCCTTCTCGCGGCCCTGGTGCATCAGGGTGAATCTCGCAACACGATGTACGAAATCACGCAGTGCCCACTCTCTGGTGGTAGCGCCCGGCAACCGTGCTGGGCTCTTTACCGATCAGGAGCGCATATGCCAACCATCGGATCCGTTCGGCTCACACCGACGAACCCGAGGCCCGGCCAGACCGTGGTGGTCGAAGTTCTCGACCCGGCCGGTAAGCCGTTGCCCGCAGCGTCAGTGGTCATGGATGGCCGGCCTGGAGCCGTGCATCATTTGCAATACCCGAGTGAAGGCACCCGGAAAATCATCGTGCGTGCGAGTGGTTCGAATGGGGTGGAGACCAAGGAGGTCACGATCCCGGTGACCGGCGCTCCGCTCACGTTCAACGACCCGCACGCCACGGCGCCACAGACGGCGATGATGCACGTGCGGCAGGCGCAAGGACGCCCCTACGAAGCGACATTCACGCTCGGTTCGAAGCCGCAAACCGCTGCGGTTACGCCAAAGCCGCGGCCCACTGGTCCGATCATTCCACTGCCGAAAGGCCCGCACTGGCCCGTCGTCAAACCGCATCGCGTGCTCGACCGCATCATCGCGGAGCACGGCACCCACGTCGAATCGAACGTTCGGCCAATCCTTCCGGTGAACCCGGGCGACCGCACTCCGATCAAATTGAAGACCACCATCACGTCGATGGGCCAGGCCGACATCGACAAGCTGATTGCTGCAGAACGCAAGCAGCCGCAGCGCACGTTCGTGTGGGATTTCGGCGATGGCACAACGGCGACAACGACGTCGGCCACTGTTACGCACGACTTTTTCGCCGCAATCGGCCCCGATGACGAGCACGGCATCTTCACTGTGACATGCACGTCACCGAGTGACAGGGTCACCGTCAGCCGCACCCTCGTCGTCCATTCTGCATATGCGATGTGCAAGAAGCAGGGCGCAATCGTTCCGCACCTCGAGGCCGACCTTTACGCCACGAAAGGACCGGCGGGCTTCGCCGGCACGTTCACCGTGCACAACATCGAGGACTTCCCGATCGTGCTTGACCACCTGGCCATCGTGTCACTGAGCAGCCACCCTGACGACCCGGCGATCCCGTCGTTCACCCCGTTGGGAACGCCGATCGCAATCGCGGCGAAGTCGTCGAGCGTCATCTCTGTGAACGCGCCGTATACCAGTGCGCTGCCAGATTCCGCCCCCGGTTTTACCGTCTATTACGGGGGTTCGGGAAACGGCACCAAAGTGCGGCTCTCGCACACGTTCGAGCTTTCGTTAGCCGATCAGCACACGCCGCCGCCGTCGGCTCCTGGACTCAATGCAGCGCACAACAGCGGGCCGGCGCACGTGTGGCCTTGGGAGGAAGTCGAAAAGGGCATCGACACGGCGTTCAAAGGCATCGATGTGTTGCAGCGCAACTCCACCGTGGTCGATCCGGCAAGTGGCACGGTCGCGGTCAGTCTCGGCCGCAATAGTGCGGTGGCCGGCAGTGCAAAGATGCGTGTCGCGGTCGACTCCATCCTCGGTGCGGTGTCGGCTCCGCTGTACTCGGCGAGAATCGGTGCTTCCACCAAGCGACAGGTCGAGCAGCATCTCGACGAGCGCATCGAACGGCCGATCGCGCCGCACATCTTGCCCCGGCCGATGCCGGGCCCGCGCCCAGGGCCGATTCCGGAGCCGTTGCCAATCCCCCGGCCACATCCGACGCCGATCCCGCTGCCGGCGCCGCCGCCGCCGCCCGCACCTGGTGGCATCAGCGCGGGTCAGGTGTGCGACCCCGACAACCTCACTGCCGAAGAACTCGCGCAAGCGGAGGCCGGCGATCTGGTCTGCCAGCTCACCAACGAGACAACTCAAGTGACGATGCCAGCGCGATTCATGAACGCCCGCAAGGGTGATGTCATCTTGTCGCCCGGCGGTCCCAGCATCATCGGCCAGTTGTTGCACCAGGTCGATCCGCCGCAGGCCTACAGTCATTCCGGCATGATGACGCGCAACTTCGACGAGATCACCCACTCGACGGCGTCGGAGGAGCGGCTGCCTAAGCACATGAGCGGCATGGTCGACGGATCCGATGGCTTCGACCCGAACTCGCTGAAGTATGTGTGGCCGGGCGTCATCAGGCAGTCGGTCGATGCAGCGGTGAACGGTGAAGACTTCATTGACCCCGAGGGCGAGAAGTGGAATATCTCGTCGTTCTCACCGCACGCGGTTGGCCTTACCCACAACGACAATTTCGAGATCGTGCCGCCACTCGTCGTCAAGCCCGACCCGTTCGAAGAAACGCCGGCGGTACGTGCGGCGTTGCAGGCTGCTGCTGTCGAGGCAGCAAACGGCGCCGGCCGGCCGAACGTTCGCTCGAAGAGTCACTACCGGTTCTTCGGCTACACCGACCCGGTGTCGATTCTCACACCGGCAGGTGCTGACGCCGGTTGGGCGAGCGGCACGTACGGCACGGTGTGCTCGTCGTTCGTGTGGAGCGTGCACCACAAGTTGGGTCACCATCTCGAGGCGTTGACCAACGTCGTGATGCCCACCGATCTCGAGGCCACAGATGTGGCGAGCGGTGCGCAGGTGCGGCCGAACAATCCGGATGGCCTGTATCTCTACACGGCGGCCGAACGCCGCCTTGCGGCGCAATGGTTGTACGACTACATCTACGACCTGGCGCAAGACAAGGCCGGCTGGTTCGGAACAATCCTCACCGACGCGCCCGACGACACCGCGAACCAGTTCGTCAACACGTTCGCCAGTGACGACGCGAACGGCCAGGATTCTGATGCCTGGCAGCAAACCGGCGACGCGGTGGCGATTTCCCCCAACAACATCTTGTTCTGGGACCCGCCTAGCAAGGGCGGCCTTTATGGATTCGCCGAGCCGTTGCAGTACCGCGAGTCGCGCGTGGAGTCGTACACGATCTCGCGGTGGAAGAAGGTGCTCACCAAGGGCAAGGTGCATGGCTTGGTCACCTACAACGGTGCCGGTGTCGGTGGCGCGACCGTGCAGGTCTACGACGGCAAGGTGACGACCACCGCGGCCGACGGCAGTTATGCCCTCACCGACGTGCCGTTCGGCAGTTACTTGCTGAAGGCCCAAAAGGTGATCGGCGGCGTCTTCGATTCGGGCTCGACTGTCATCAACCTGTCGAGCGCCGACCTCGCGGCCAACATTGCGTTGCAGGCACCGCCCGACCGGTACCGCAAAGTACAGCTCTACGTCGATTTCTACGGCGTCGACGACGAAAACTGGCCGTCGAGTGACGAGATCAACAACCCTGGCCCGGAGTATTACGAGCTTGAGGTTGGCCCCGACCGGCCGACGAACCTTAAAAAGCTCGAGTACAAGTGGGGCGGCGAGCTTCGCGTCGAATATCAGATCGTCGCCACATTGAAGGCCAACAATGACGTCGAGATCGGAGTGTGGTGCCAGCTGTATGAAGGCACCGATGAAGACACCGATGATCTCGACGGCACGAGTTTGATGTCGTTCAACGTGCCCGCTGAACAGGCGATCGGTGGCACGTTGCGCACCGACAACACCGACGAGGGCGGCGACTGGTCGCAACTCGCGGTGACGGCCAAGAACGTTCGCAACAACGCCTGAAGGCAACCCCGGGGAGGAGGACGTTCGGCGCGGTCTACCGCCTCAGACGTCCTCCGCCTCGGGGCCTTTCGTCTATAGGCTGCGCAACACGGCGGTGACCCGACCGAGGACGGTAGCTTCGTCGCCCGGAATCGGTGCGTAGTTGGGGTTATGCGGCATCAGCCAGACGTGGCCGTCGCGCCGTTTGAAGGTCTTCACGGTGGCTTCGCCGTCGATCATCGCGGCGACGATGTCGCCGTTCTCGGCCACGGGCTGTTGGTGGACGACGACCCAGTCGCCATCGCAGATCGCCGCGTCGACCATCGAGTCGCCCTTGACCTGAAGCAAGAAGAGTTGCCCGTCACCGACGATCTGGCGGGGGAGTGGAAACACGTCTTCGACTGCCTGCTCGGCCAGAATCGGCCCGCCGGCGGCGATCCGACCGACCACAGGAACGTACGCAGGGGCCGGCCTGGCGTCGCCGCTGTCTGTCTCGTCGAACGGTTCAGGCATGCCATCGGACGCCGCAGCGGTGCCCGTGGCCGGGCCGCGCCGACCGGTTAGCGCTATTTCGTCGTCCGACCGCGAAGGTTGCCCGGGGGCGCGGACCTCGACGGCTCGGGGGCGATTGGCGTCGCGGCGCAGATAGCCCTTCTTCTCGAGCGTGCCGAGTTGGTGGGCGACGCTCGACGTGGACGTGAGCCCTACGGACTCGCCGATCTCGCGCATGCTCGGCGGGTAGCCGCGGCGTTCGACGGAGTCGCGGATCACCTCAAGAACCTTGCGCTGGCGTGGCGTCAGGCCGGTCGAGTCGGGCGGACCATCGGGGAAGTCGGCAACCCCAGCCAACGCTGGCTCACCGGAGGACTCGCGGTGTCGCGGCATGGGCGCTCCTTTGTCGGCCTTTCGGCGATCTCTTGAGGGCGACCGTAGCGGGTTCGGCAGACACGTTCAAACATTTGTTCGAACGTGTCTCGCATTTTGTCGGCGGAGTGAGGTACAACTCGTACATGCGTTCGATCGAACAGCCGTTCGAGTCTTCCTTCCCCGGAGGCGTCTGATGAGCCAGCCCCTGATCCTCGGCAGCACTGCGGTGCAGCACCTCGACCCGTTCGCCCCGCCGCGCGGTCCGCAGATCGATCCGGCGATCTTCGAACGGTTGCCGATCAGATCGGCCGAGCCGTTCCCGGCGCCGCGGTTGCGGCTCGTCGTCGATGGTGAAATGCGGCTGGCTGGCACCCGGGTTGCGTACGACGCGCTGCCTGCGAAGCTTCGGCTCACCCGGCGCGGCAAGGTTGTCGTCGTCGTCTTGGTGGCGCTCGTTCTTATGGCGCTGGCTTTGGGTGCTGCGCTCGCGTCGCTGCCCGCGGGCGCGTCCACCGGTTCAGCTGGCCACGTTGCGGGGATCGACGGCGCGATTGTTGCGGCTCCGGCAGCGACCGTCGTCGTTCAGCCTGGCGACACGTTGTGGTCGATCGCTACGCGGCTTGGTCCGAATGCCGATCCGCGCCGCACCGTCGACGCGATCATCGCCGCCAATCACCTGTCCGGCGCGGCGGTGCAGGCCGGCCAGCGCTTAGTTCTGCCCTGACCAAACGTCGTGACATGAGAGGGGTGACGCGAGACGCGATCACACACGGCGCAATGCGCGCTACACAT
>Ga0068855_100006184_pt1 | contig 14595 bp, 7 predicted proteins | sample KBSCornC52_FD_66592 | JGI IMG/M metagenome (GOLD analysis project Ga0068855, IMG submission 66592) | Corn rhizosphere microbial communities from Kellogg Biological Station, Michigan, USA - KBS Corn C5-2 | ecosystem: Host-associated > Plants > Roots > Rhizosphere > Soil ... | reverse complement strand
ATGGCAGCGGCAATACGGGATCCCTCTTCTCGATCAACCTCGACGGAACCGCCTATACGCAAATCCATAGTTTTGCCGGTGGCGCGTCGGATGGTTCTCACCCTTTTGGCTCCCTCATCGTTTCCGGGACCAATGTCTACGGCTTCACCGCCAACGGTGGAACCGGCGGCTCCGGCACGGTTTTCAAAATGAGCTCTGACGGAACCGGTTTTGGCCTCTTGTATTCCTTTGCCGGAACGAGCACCGATGGCGGTCTTCCGCTCGGGACACCATTGCTCATCGGCTCGACTCTTTACGGTACGACGCAGGGGGGCGGCACCAGCGGGAACGGCACGATCTTCAAGGTCGATACGGATGGAACCGGATTTAGTTTAATGCATTCGTTTTCCAGTTCGGGGACCGACGGGTTTCAACCCGATGCCTCCCTGGTGGCGAGCGGCAGCACGCTTTTCGGCACCACCGTCCGGGGCGGAAGCCCACACAATGGAACGATCTTCGATATCAATAGGGCAGGCACCGGCTATGCCACCGCGCATGCCTTGGCGCTCGATAGCAGCGAAGGAATCAATCCACACGGTACTCTGGCTCTTTCGAATGGCGTCCTCTATGGGACGACTGCCTCCGGCGGGTCCACCGGCGGCGGCACCCTCTTTCGGATGAACGTCGATGGGACTGGCTACCAGGTCTTGCACAATTTCGCCGGCACTCGAATCGGAAATACGGGCGGCGATCCTAATGACGGCGATGAACCGGAGGGCGGCCTCACAATCGTCGGAAACACGCTGTATGGCACTACCCAGCAAGGGGGCGCCGACGCCGACGGCACGGTTTTCCAGATGAATCTCGACGGCACGGGATTCCAACTTCTGGAGAGCTTCAGCGGAGCGAGCGACGGGATGGCCCCGGTGGGCGACGTGACCTACGATAGCGGAACGCTCTATGGCATGACCTCCCAGGGCGGCAGCAACGGCAAAGGGGTGATCTTTGCGCTGGCCGTTCCGGAACCATCCGCGACCTCACTCCTGTCGATCGCCTCGGTCCTCGGATGGAGCCTGACGCGCCTGGGGAAAGATCGCCGCCGCGCGTAGATACCGCAAGGAGGCGCCTGATTTGCAGGCCTGAACGGATCGCCTTGAACGCTTTGCTAGCGTCCGTAAAACCCCGAATTTTTCTTGTCGGTGCTCATTAGGAAGCGTCACACTCCCATTGCAGTCTTGAGACCGTCTCTTTGGCCGATGGACGGAGTTTGCGCTTGTGGTTTGGTTCCGCCGCAGATGCGCGAGTTCCGCCGGGCGGCGCAGCCGGCGATTCCCTGGATAAAACCGCTGCGCCGGTGCTCACACCGACAATTTGTCACCCCATGAAAATTCATCCCCCCCCTGTCCCACGCTCGTTCCTGCTGCTTTTTCTTGCCGTATTCCTTCTGGTGACACGCGGTCTCGATGCGGCTCCCCTCTCGGGCACGAAATCCGTCGGTCCCACGGGATATTATGCGTCGCTGACCGCGGCTATTGCGGACGTGCAAGCGGCCGGCAATGGACTGGGTGGAGCGCTGATCCTCGAGTTGCAAAACACCTATGTCAGCAGCGTTGAGACCTTCCCCCTCACCATCCCGGCGCTCAATGGCGCGAGCGCCACGAATACCCTTACCATTCGCCCCGCGACGGGAGCCACGGCATTGGTGATCACCAGCACGAACACCACGGCCGCGACGGTGGATTTCAATGGCGGGCAGTTCGTCACCTTCGATGGCCGGCCCGGTGGCACGGGCACGGCCAAACAATTGACCATCGCCAATACCAGTACCAGCGGTGTGGCGGTGCGCTTCATCAATGAAGGCAGCAATAATACCCTGCACTACCTGACTCTCCAGGGCGTGAACACCAGCACCTTCAGCGGCACCGTGGTCTTTAGCACCACGACTGGCGTGAATGGCAACGACAATAACGTCATCGATACCTGCGACATCCGTGAAGGCGCGAGCACACCGGCCATCGGGATTTACGCCGAAGGCACCGGTACCACCGCGGCCAACGACAACAGTGGAGACGTCATTTCGAATTGTAACATCTTCAACTTTTACAAGAGCAACACCGATTCCGCGGGCGTGGAGCTCAGCAGCGGCAATACTAACTGGACTGTCTCCGGCAACAGCTTCTACCAAACGGCCAGCCGTGCTGGAGCGGCGTTCACGGTTCGCGCCATTTACCTCAACAGCACCTCGGACAATAGCCATACCATCGCCGGAAACTTCATCGGCGGCACGGCGCCGAATTGCGGCGGCTCATCCTGGACCACCACCGGCACGACCCAAGCCTATGTGTTTACTGGCATCTGGCTGCGCACGGGGAATACCACGGCGACCAGCGTGCAGGGCAATACCATCAAGAACATATCCTGGAACAGCTCGAGCAATGCCACTCTCCAGCCGGGAGTTTGGAGTGCGATCTATGTGCAGACCGGTGCGGCCAATATCGGCACGGTCACGGGCAATACCGTCGGCGCTCCGACGGGGACGGGCTCGATTTCCGTCGTTACCGCGGGCAATGGCGGCATGACCTTCGGCATCTGCTCCAATAGCAGTATCCCGGTCACCATCAGCAACAACACCGTTGGCTCCATGACGGTAAACTCCACAACCACTGGGCAATCGGCCTCGCTCATCGGTATCCAAGTCACCGCCGGCACGAACACCATCACCAACAATCTCGTAGGCAGCATCACCACTGCCAAGAGCCTCAACGCGGCGACCGGTGTCACCTCCGGCACCGTCGCGCAACAAGTGTCCGGCATTGAAAGCATCAGCGCCACCTTTGCTAACAATGCCACGATCACCGGCAATACCGTGGCCAACCTCAACAACGCGACCACGCAAACCCAGTCCCAGGCTCAAATTCGCGGCATCTACACCAACACCGGCACAAACACGATCAGCGGCAACACCGTTCGCAACCTCTCCGCGAGCAGCCAGAGCACCGGCGTCTCGGTCGTGGGAATTATGCAGACCTCGACCGGCGCCAGCCAGACCGTGACGCAAAATGTGGTCTATGCGCTGGCCAATACCGCCGGCTCAGCGCTCTTCCCCCCACCGACTCCGGCGACAACGGTGGCGGGAATTTATTACGATGGCGGCATTTCCGGGACGAACATCATCGCGCGCAATTTAGTTCACAGCCTGAGCATCGATACCGCCGGTGCGTCGTCCGTGCTGGCTGGTCTATATCTCTCGTTCGGTAACTTCACGGTGCAGAATAATATGGTCCGCCTCGGTCTCGATGCCAGCGGCGCCAGTACCGCGAGCGCCTCCATCGTCTATGGCATCCGCGACCTCGTCGATTCGGGGCGCAGTTTCTATCACAATTCCGTCTTTATCGGCGGCGCGGAAACCAGCGGTGCGGCGAACACCTTTGCTTTCAGCAGCGACGCCCAAAGCACTTCCCGCAAGTATTATGACAATATCTTCGTTAACAATCGCAGTAATAGCGGCGGCACCGGCAAACACTACGCCGTAACCTACGGCGGCGCTTCCATTTACCCGGGGCTCTCCGCCAATTACAATATCTTCTACGCCCATGGAACTGGCGGCGTACTGGGTCGCTACAACGGCGCGGACTGCCCCACCCTGGCCTCCTGGGGAGCCGTCACCGGCCAGGACGCCGTGACGGCAGTGACCGACCCGCTCTTCATCGCTCCTACTGGCACCTCCTCCACGGTCGATTTGCATTTGCAGGCCAGCAATCCAGCCGAAGGCCAGGGCATCGCCGTCCCGGCGGTCACGGATGATTTCGATGGCCAGTCCCGCAGTTCGCTGACGCCCGTGGATGTCGGCGCGGATGCCGGGAACTTCACGCGGAGCAGCGATGCCTTTCCTCCGGCGGTCGCCTATCCGCCGCTCACCAGCAGCACCACCGCCAATCGTGTGCTCACCGGTTGGACTACCATCACGGACATCGTCGGCGTGGCGGGCGGAGCGAACGCCCCGCGGCTTTACTTCAAGAAATCCACCGACGCCGATGTCTTCGGCGGCAACACCTCCGCCGACAATGGGTGGAAGTATGTCATCGCCACCGGCAGCGGCCCTTACAGCTTCGTGCTGGATTACTCCATCATCCATGGCGGCAGCGTCAGTCCCGGCGACACCATTCAGTATTTCGTCGTCGCACAGGATGCAGCGAACAACCTCGGCTGCAGCCCCGCCGGGGCGAGCGCATCGGCAAATCCGCCGGTGCAGAACGTGAGCTCTCACGGCACGGTCAATAGCTTCAGCATCGTCGCGACCATTAGCGGGACCGTGACCGTCGGCGTCGGAGGCAACTATCCCAGTCTAAGCGGCACGGGCGGACTCTTTGCCGCGCTCAACGCCGCGGCGGTAGCCGGCGACGTCGTCGTCAATATTGCGAGCGACTTAACGGAAACAGGCAGCGTGACGCTGGGCGCGGTGCACACCAGCGAGTATCCCTCGACGGCCACCGTTACCATCCAGCCTGACAGCGCGACCATGCGCACCATCGCCGGCGGCGTCAATGGCGGCCTCATCACTCTCAACGGTGCAGACCGTATCACCTTCGACGGGCGTTTTGGCGGAGCGGGCCGTTTTCTCACGTTCCGCAACACCACCGCCGCCAGCGCTGCGAGCACCCTTTTGTTCACTAACGACGCCAGCGACAATACCGTGCGCAACTGCGTAGTGGAGGGCGCCAGCACCAGCACCGCGCTCGGTGTGATCGGCTTCAGCACCGGCTCAGTGACGGGCAATGACAACAACCTCATCGCCAGCTGCCAGGTGCGTGATCTGAGCACCGCCGCCGGTGTCCCCCAGAACCTCATCGGTTCCACCGGTAGCGCCACCGTGACTAACTCGGGCAACACCATCTCGGCCAATGAGCTGTTCAATTTCAACCTGGCCGGCGTCTCCGTCGGCGCCACGGGCAACGACTCCTGGACACTCTCGGGCAACGAAATTCACGAAATCAATGCCGCGACCAGCAGTCCCTCCGGCATCCTCCTGGAAGGCGGCGGCGTCAACGTCGTCTCGGGCAACTTCATCCACGATCTGCTCACCACCACCACGCTCAGCACCGGCATCGCTTACACCGGTCCTGGCACCGCCACTATCGCGAGCAACCGCATCACCGCTCTCAACGTGAACGTGGGCACCACGAACGTCTACGGCATTTACACCAACAGCAACGCCGGCGCGACGGTCAACGTGGTCAACAACCAGATCACGCTCAGCCCAGCCGCCGCCCTGACTTCCAGCCTCTACGGGCTTTACGACAGCAGCTTCACCGGCAGCGTCGTGAACGCCTTCTACAACAGCATCCTCCTCGGCGGCACGGAAAGCGGGACGCGCGGTTCCTGGGCCAGCTACCGCGACGACTTCAGCACGCACACCTCGCAGAATAACCTTTTCCTCAACTTTCGCACCGGTGGAGGCGTCAGCCATTTTGCCGCGGGCATCGAATTCTCAGGCGGGAGTTACACCGCAAGTAATGACGTCTATGCCGGCACGGGAGTGCCGGCGGCGAATTTCCTCTACTTCAACTCCACGCCCGTGAGCTTCGCCACGTGGCAAGGCTCCACTGGCGACACCAATTCGCAGGCGGGTATCGCCGGCAGCGGTAATTTCACCACCGCCCTCTTTATCGGCGCCGCCACCGGAGACCTGCACCTGCTCGCCGGCGGCAACGTCCTCGTGAACAGCCTCGGCACACCGATTTCCAACGTTACGGGGGACTACGATGGCGACATGCGCAATGCCACCGCACCCACGGTCGGCTCGGATGAGTTCCTCGATATTCTCGTCGAGCAACCCGCGGGCAACGCTCTCACCGATGGAGTGTCCATCGTGAACGTGGGCACAGCTACGGTGAACGGCAGCGGCGCTCCGGTCACTTTCAAAATCACTGGCATCGGCGGGGCAAATCTCACCAGCCTGACCGTCACCGTAGACGGGACGAATGCCGCAGATTTCAGCCTTACGCAACCCTCGACCAGCACGCTGCCGCCGGGCACGAGCACGACCTTCACGGTGAGCTTCGCTCCCACTGCGGCCGGCACCCGCAATGCAACTCTGCATATCGCGAGCAACGTGAACGGCACGAAGAACCCATTCGACATCGCCCTCACCGGGACTGCGCAAACGGTCTTTGCCGTCTGGGCCGCCAGCAACGCAGTCTCGAATGATCCCAGCGCCCTCGGCAGCAATGGCCTGGAGAACCTGCTCAACTTCGCTTTTGGCGTGAACCCCGTCACCGGCGGCCGCGGCGCCCTCATCTACACCGGCACTTTCGCCGGAAGCGGCGCCATCACCGCGACCGGCCAGCCGATCGTCAAAGTGGAATCGGTCGCGGACTGCCGGGTTCTTTTTGTGCGACGCAAGGATTTCTCCAGCGCCGGACTGACCTACACGGTGCAATTCAGCTTCGATCTGAATAGCTGGGTGAACAATAGCTTCACGCCAAAGGTCCTGGCCGATGACGGCACCAATCAGATCGTGGCCGTGTCGTTTCCACCAAACGGCGCAAACAAAGCGCAGTTTGCCCGCTTGAATGTCACTCTCGCGCCGTAGAGTTGCTCGGGCGGTCATGACAATTGGAGTGGCTGAAAGAGGGTGTCGAACCGCGGAGCATTCCATCGTTTTCAAGCCCTGACACCCACGCCAGCAGACTTCGTCTTACGCTGCGCTGCGGACAAAGCCTGGAGGTAGCGGGATTGCCACTGCCAGTGGCCTGCATTGGGCGCTCCGCAGTGGAGGACGGCGCTGCCGCGCTACGCAATCAAACTGCGGTCTCATCTCCTGTGCGCCTCTCGCGAGGCTTCAGTGAATTCACCGCCGCCCGGCGGTAAATGGTGGAGGTAAGGGGATTGCCGTTGCCGACGGCCTGCAGTTTCCGCTCCGCGGTTGGGATAGCGCTTCGCGCGGTGCAGTCGAACTGAAGGTCTTCATCCCCTTGCTCGCCGCGCCCGCGGCTCCGAGATGGTTTCGCCGCTCCCAGCGGCGAAAAATGGTGGAGGTAAGGGGATTCGAACCCCTGGCCTTCTCATTGCGAACGAGACGCTCTACCAACTGAGCTATACCCCCGTAGAACCGGTGAGGAGGCGCATTAACGCCCAATCCACTTAGGGCGTCAAGCCCCCTCGCCTCTTTTGTCCTCTTTTATTCACGATTTCTCCAAATTCACGTTTTGAGCCGGAGTCGCGGGCCGCAATTCACCCTTCTCGACACCCAAATTGAAAAAAAAGCCCGCTAAACCCATCCACCCCCGAATTTTCGCACGAAGACCGTCAATGCGCGGAGAGGAAGGTATGCCGGACGGGGGCCGTTATTCAGACGTGAGAATAACGCTATCTCTCTGAATTTTTACTTACTTACGGATACCTACAGAGAGAACTATACGTAGTCACCCGCAGTCTACATTCTCACTTTTGAGGCATAAAGACTGCTTATGTGTATTAAACATCAGAGCATATGCGAATTATGGCATACAAGCCAACACATCCGACGGTCAGGCCAGTTTTACAGAATTTCGCCAGAACCAAGGTGGGCGGCGGCATGTCGCGCGAAGCCGGTATCACGCTGGTGGAAACGCTCATCGCCCTCATGATCGTGGTCATCGGCCTGGCGGGCCTTTTTGGAACGAGCGCCCGTTCCTTTACTCTTTTGCGACGCTCCAAAGAAATTGTTGCGGTCCGGGAGTGCGTCCTCACCCGGGTCGATTCCCTTCGCGCTCTGAGTTTCGCGCAAGTTGCCAAATCCGCGAATCTAACGGGGACCGGGGACCTGATCATTTCGGGAACTGCCGGTGACCCGAACCCCTTCACGGGGACTATCGCCGGGATGAAAAACTTCACGGAAACCATCACGGTTTACGCCTTGGGCGAACAGCTTTTCTCGAACGACGCGCAACGACAAGCCGCTACGCCGGACTACTCCGGGCAGGTGGCCTCGCAACTCGATTCCGTGGCGCCAAACCCGCCGATAACTTACCAGGCGGCCTCCGCGACCAAGGGAGGCTGGACCCTTCAGGTGGCCAATGCCCTCCCCTACTTTCAGATTACCCGCGTGGGAACTGGGGCGAGCGCGACGGTCACCGTGAACAACTCCGCTAACACGAACCCCGCCCCGGGTGATCTTAGTAAGTATCCGGCCCTGTGCGTCGATATCGTTTATTCCTGGACCGACGCGAGTAACATCACCCGCACGCAGGTCGGAACCATGATTTTGGCCAGAAACGGTTCCCTCCAATGAAAATGCGCAATTCCCCTTCGTTTGGCCAATGTGGCATGAGCATCGCCGAAATGATCGTCGCCACCGGCGTTTTCTCCGTGGCGATGGCGGCCTTGCTCAGTGCCTCGGTCGCCATGCAACTGTCCTTTTCCGCCACGGACGATTACTTCACCGGCCAGGGCGACCAGATGCGGGTCATGGACTATTTCAACACCGACTTGCGCCGGGCGATGGCGGTGAGCATTAGCTCTAACTCGGTCACTTACACGCCTCCCGGTGGAACGGCCAAGACCTATACCTACACAAACAACTCCATCGGTCAGGCGACGAAGTATTTCACGGTGGTCATTCCGCATTACCGGGACCAGACGAATCCGCGTATGCTCCACGATCCCAGCACTATCTACGGTCCGACGATCGTCAAAGACAAGGTCACCTACGGTAACGGCACCGATTATACCAATCCCATCGTGGTCTGCTATTACCTGCTCGGGAGCTCTCTTTATCGGGCGGAAGTCGACGCCGACCTGCCATCCACCGACTCTCGCAATAATCCCAGCAGCATCGCCGACAACGTTTCCGATTTCAACGTCAGTGACTCCTTCGTCGTCAATCCGCTCACCACCCAGACTTTCGTCTCCGTCAGCGCGACGTTTGCGCCGAAATACAGCCGCAGTGGATGGGCGGCCGCGCTTAAATCGAACACTGCATCCCGTCAAGGCACCACGGTAGGGACCAAGGTACAATTGAGAAATATTTTCTAATGAAACCCCAATCCTGGCCTGAACATCCCCCCACTCGCCGGCTTCGCCGCCGGTCGCGCGCTCCCCACGATGGCAGTGCCATCCTCGTGGGCTTGATAACCTTGACCGTGCTCGCCTTGATCGCCGCCTCCACCTTTCTGACGGTGACCAACCGTTTCCGCTCGAATTATCAGACGGGAAGCTGGCACGACGCGCTCACCTCGGCGGAAGACGGGGCTCAATATGCCTTGGTCCGCCTCCGCCAACCGCTGACCCGAACGGATTCCACGAACAGCAACAGTTCATCCTCGTCCAATCCGTTCCTGAACCAGGTGCTGGTCAATCCTCTCCAGGTGGCCAACTCGCTGCAGGCCGATCTTTCCACACTCACCGCCGGCAGTACTTCGAACAACGGCACCGTGACGACTTACACCGCCACGACCACCCCTTCCGGAACCAAGACCTATCCGCGGATTCAGCTTCCGACGCTCTCCATACCTCATAGCGGTCAGGGAAGCACGTTGTTCAGCGCGGTCGTCACGGTGGACGCCATTCCCGACAGCGGCTACGCTAACGGCGTCGCCAATCCTGCCGCCAGTTGGTATCGTATCCGATCCACCGGCATTGTTCCCCTGGCCGGGGGCGCCAGAGTCGGCTTGCAGAAGTACGACAATTGGCTGCGCAAGCTGCAATTTCACACCGATACTTCAGGCAACACTCTGGCCACTCCACAAGCATCGCGCACGATTGAAGTCATCGCCAAACCCGTCTTCATCGGCAGCGCGGCGCTGTTTGGAAAAACCGGCATCGACCTCAATAACAAGAACGTGGTCATCGATAGTTACGACTCACGAAATCCCGGAGTTACATCCAACGCCGATGGCACCTACAATGCCTCTCTGGCGACCAAAAATGGCAACGTCGTGACGGACGATGCCATCACGTCCGCCGGCCAACCCGGTGTAATCGACCTCAGCGCACCGGGTGCATATGTGAATGGCAACATCGCCACCAATAACACGAAGGTCGATGGCAGCACCGACCACGTGTCCGGTACCGTCACGCAGGACTTTTACCAAAATCTCCCCAATCCACCGGATCCCAAACAGATATTGTCTTCATGGCCGCAGTATAACGCCAGCGGCAATACTTTGGTGATGGACAGCAGCAGCGGAACTCAGTCCTCCCCTGTGCGATACGAGATCAGCACTGCCACCGGCGGTGACTTGAGCATGCAATCCAACAACAGTCTTACCATCACAGGGAAGGGCTACATTGAAATATGGATTCCAGGAAACCTCGCCATTCAGGGAAATGCTCAGGTCAACATTCCGAAGGACGCGACTAACGGCGCCCATGTCACCATTTATGTGACAGGTAATATAGATATCGAGGGCAACGGAGTTGCCAATAGCTCCCTTATTCCGGGAGACCTCACCATCTACGGCGACCCGAACCCCGATTCGACCCAGACCGCCCAGATTGCCGGTAACGGTGTCTTTGCCGGCGTTCTCTACGCGCCAAATTCCTCCGCCTCCGCTAAGGGTAGCGGTAACAATGGTGACATTTATGGCGCCATTATTGCCAACACCATTGTCTTCACCGGCACCGCGAGCCTCCATTACGATCAGGCGTTGGGCAACCAGGGGGCAGTCTTCGATTACCGGATGGCTTCCTGGTATGAAGACAATTCGCTGAGTCACTAAATCCGGGAAATAGCTGCGGATGTCGGCGAACGATTTCGCCGCACTATTGTCTGGCCTCCGCTGGCCGGCGGTTGTCAGTTGAATCCAATGTGTTCCCTTCCTTGGATTTCCCCCCGCATTCGCTATTTTGTCTTTACGCTGATATTCGCCTGCGCCGGCATTCTGCCGGGAGCGGCAGCACCGTTCACTGTCCGCGTGGAATCGCCGAAGGGTGCGCCGCGGATCGTGGTCAATGGCCAGCCAGTGCGGGCGCGCATGTTCTACGGTGCGTCGGGGTCGTCCGCGCTCCCTATCGGGCCGGATTGGCAGAAGCTTGATTTTGACTTCACGGCCACGGGCAGCGCGGACACGGGCACGATGCACTTCCGCTTTGGGCATGGTGCCGGCGACGTGTATCTCGACAAGGTGCAGGTCACCGAGGCCAGTCAGAAAAGCGATGTCATCCCGCTGTGCGATTTCGAGGGCGGGCCAGGCGACTTTGATCGTGACTGGACTTCGTGGCCGCAGGGCGCGGCGAATACCGTGGGCCAGATCGCCGTGGAACCGCAGGCCGGGGCCGACAAAGGCTCCGGCCTGCACGTGAAGCTCACGGCCCCGCCCGATGGCCAATGGCCCGACTTTCACATCTATCACCGGCCCATCCTGCACTTCACCGAAGGACACCACTATCACGTGCAGTTGTGGGCCAAGGCCGTACCGGCGCGCTCCCTCTTCATCGGGTTCTATCAACCGGGACAGCCTTTCATTCCCCTCGGCGGACCGGCGGATCCCTTTCCCGAGCAGATCAAGATGGCCGCAAAAGCCGGCGTGCATTTCATCACTTTCCCCGTCGGCCTGCCCTGGCCGAAACCTGGCGAGGCGGAGAACTTCGCGTCCGTAGACGCCGCCTGCCGCACAGTGCTCGCCGCCGATCCACAGGCCCTGCTCATTCCGCGCATCCCCATGAATCCACCCCTGTGGTGGCGGGACGCGCATCGGGACGAAGTCATGCAGTGGGAAAATGGCCGCCGCGATGCCATGGTCCCAGCCTCACCGCTGTATCGGCACGATGCCGCGGAACGTCTCACCGCGCTGGTCAGGCATCTCGAGGAAAAATTCGGCGACCACATGGCCGGTTATCATCCCGTCGGCCAGAACACCGGCGAATGGTTTTACGAAGACACGTGGAAGCAACCACTCAACGGCTATGCTCCCGCCGACCTCCGCGAATGGCGAAAGTGGCTGCACGCCCATTACCAAAATGACGAAGCACTGCGCCGCGCCTGGAACGATACGGGCGTGAGCCTCGAGACTGCGAGCGTACCGACACCGGCCGCGCGCCACGCCGCACCGGCCGGCATCTTTCGCGATCCGAAGACGGAGCAAGCGCTCATCGATTGGGCGGAGTATCAGCAGCAGACCATGGCCGATTGTATCTGCGAACTCGCTCATGCCGCCCGGCAGGCTTCCGCGGGCAAAAAGCTCGTCCTTTTTTTCTATGGATACCTGCACGAGTTCGGCACGGTAGGAAATGGTCCGGCCACATCCGGCCATTATGCGCTGCGCCGCGTGCTCGATTGTCCCGACATCGATCTCCTCTGCTCGCCGATCTCCTATTCCGATCGCGGACTCGGCGGCGGCGCGCCTTCCATGTCCGCCGCGGAGAGCGTGGCTCTCGCCGGCAAGATGTGGCTCAACGAAGACGACACGCACACTTACCTGGCCACCGGTACGCCGCCCGGTTACCGCGATCACGTTACGACCCTCGACGCCACGAACGCCGAGCTGACGCGCAATGTCGCCCAGGAATCGCTGCGCAACTTCGCCACGTGGTGGATGGATCTCGGCGCCACCGGTTGGTTTCGCGACCGCGGCATGTGGCAGCAGATGGCCAGACTCAAGGTACTGGACGACGCCATGCTCCAGTCCCCCACTCCGTTCCGGCCCGAGATCGCGGCGGTCATCGATGCGCCTTCGATGTGGCGCGTCGCTCCCGGCGGCCAGACCGTGACCGGTCCGTGTGTCACCGAAGTGCGTGCCCGCCTCGGCCGCGTGGGCGCTCCCTACGGCCAGTATCTGCTCGACGATGTCACCGCCGGAAAAGTGCACGCCAGGCTCTACGTCTTTCTCAATGCCTGGAATCTTTCCGCCGCGCAACGCCATCAACTTCGCGACGCCACCGGCGGGAGCGTCTGCGTCTGGTGTTACTCGCCCGGCTATTTCGATAGCGGCACGCCTTCTCTCGCGGCGATGCAGGACCTCACGGGATTCCATCTGCGCGCGTTGGGTGACGTCAAAGCCTGGGTCACGCCGGGGGCTGGCAATCCGGCCACGCTCCACCAGCCATTCGGTCTGCAGCGCTCGGTGACCCCGCTTTTCGCGATCGACGGCCACTCCGAAGAGATCCTTTACACTTATCCGGACGGCAGCGGCGCCGTCGCCTTCCGCAAACGCGACGATGGCCAGGGCGCATCGCTCTTCGTCGGTGCACCGGGTCTCACCAGCGAGCTCCTGCGCTTCGCCGCCCACCGCGCCGGCGTGCATCTTTACACGGAGACCGATTGCAACGTTTACGCCAATGGCCCCTTCGTGGCCGTGCACGCCACCCAGAACAGCACCCTTCAGCTCAACTTGGGAAAGACGGGCCCCGTCACCGATATCCTCACCGGCCAAACGGTCGGCCAGGGACCGGTCGTCTCGCTGCCGGTATTGCACGGGGAGACCCGCATCTTAAAAATCGGCCCGTAGAAAGCCTTAAACGAGTTTCTGGTTTCTGGTTTCTAGTTTTCTTCTTCCGAACGTCCAGCGACGACAACGCAGAGAACCAGAAACCAGGAACTAGAAACTCGAAACCTTGCCATAATAAATCCATCGAAGGGGGACGCTGCGAATCGTGGTCTAATATGAGCACGACATTCCACCCCTTGCAGAAACTCGTCGGGCGGCGTTTCAGTCGGTTCGGGATGAACCTCGGTCTCACCGAGCGTCTCGGTTCGATCCTCGCCGGCGGAGCGTTGATCGGTGCCGGACTTTTGCGCCGCGGCACCGCGCGGACCTTGCTCCTGGGCACCGGCGCGGGCTTTCTGCTCCGCGGGGCCAGCGGACATTGTCCTCTCTATCATCAATTGGGCATCGATCGGCTCGACCGCCGTAATCGGGATGGAGTGCCGGGCAACCGGGGATTACGAATCGAATATGCGGTGGAAGTGCAATGTCCCGCGCCCGAGCTCTACCAATTCTGGCGCAATCTCGATCAACTGCCGCGCATCCTGCGCCATGTGGAATCCGTCGAGCTCGTAGACGCGTGGCATTCGCACTGGGTGGCACGCGGGCCGATCGGCCCGGCGCTGGAATGGGACGCCGAGATCATTAACGAACACGAGAATGAATTGATCGCCTGGCAGTCCGTGCACGGCGCGAAGTTGCAGAACGCCGGGACGGTCCGCTTCGATCAACTCTCTGACACGAGCACCTACGTCAAAGTTTGCATCGAGCTACAGCCGATCGGCGGCACCGCGACCCTCACCCTGGCGCGCCTCTTCGGCACCGATCCCCAGCGTGAACTCGAGGAAGACCTGGAGCGTTTCAAGGACTTCGCCGAGCGCGAGCTCACGCCGGAATCTCATTCGGTGGAGTAAGAATTCACAAGGGCGCGGGAGGGCACCCATGCGATTCAGAGCATACATATGAACGCGCACGTACATCCCCTCGAGAGGACCGGCGTCCTCCGTGTCACCGGCGGCATTCATTCCGACGAGCAGGCGATGGCCCTGAAAGCCGCTCTGGAAGACCTGCCGGGAGTCTACAACACGACCATGACGCGAGACGCCATCATGCTCCGCCTCGATCCCGACCTCGCTCACGAGCAGCAGCTCTATGAGGCGGTCAAGCTCATGGGCTTTCACGCCAGCGACTTCTTCCTGGCGGAATCCTGAGG
>Ga0068855_100006182_pt1 | contig 14597 bp, 13 predicted proteins | sample KBSCornC52_FD_66592 | JGI IMG/M metagenome (GOLD analysis project Ga0068855, IMG submission 66592) | Corn rhizosphere microbial communities from Kellogg Biological Station, Michigan, USA - KBS Corn C5-2 | ecosystem: Host-associated > Plants > Roots > Rhizosphere > Soil ... | reverse complement strand
TAGACAGAGTGAACGTCGGCTTCGCGAAACTCCAGATGCAGACCGATCTGGGACTAAGCGACGCGGTGTACGGCACGGGCGCTGGTATCTTCTTCGTCGGCTACTTCTTCTTTGAAGTCCCCTGCAATCTGGCTTTACAGAAAATCGGCGCCAAATATTGGCTCGGGCCGATCATGATTGTCTGGGGCATGGTTTCGGCATGCACCATGTTGGTACGGAACCAAGCGGAATTCTATCTGGTGCGGTTCGTTCTCGGCCTTGTGGAATCGGGATTTTTTCCCGGCGTCATTTTGTACCTGACGTTTTGGTTCACTAGCAAGTATCGCGCCAAGATGGTGGCGGCGTTCATGACGGCCATTCCACTATCGGGCGTGCTCGGCGGGCCGGTCTCGGGCTGGCTGCTCGCACGCATGTCATCGGTAGGCGGCTTGCGAGGGTGGCAATGGCTCTATCTGGTGGAAGCTATACCTTCGCTGCTTGCGGGCGTAATCGCAATGTTCTTTCTGAGTGACAATCCTGCTAAAGCCAAATGGCTAAACCAGGAGGAAAGAGAACTATTGTTGTGGCGGCTCGAAGAAGATGAAGCCGGAAAAAGAAGCATCGGCGGCCATCGCAAACTCGGAGAGGCACTCCGCAATCCGAAGGTGTGGCTATTCTCACTGATCTACTTTGGCGTGGTAACAGGAAATTACGGGCTCCAGTTCTGGTTGCCTCAGATCATCAAAGATACTCTCACGAAAGACCCTTGGCACATCGGATTGCTGACAATGATTCCCTGGGGTGTGACCGCCATCGTCATGGTCCTGGTCGGTCACCACTCGGATGCGACGGGCGAACGCTGCTGGCATGTCGCGCTCTCGGCCGCCGCCGGTGGAACTGGCCTGGCGCTTTCATCCATTCCGGGAATTTCGGGGGCCTTCGGGCTGGCGGCCCTGACGCTCGCGACGTGCGGAATCATCTCGGCATCTTCGACCTTCTGGTCATTACCCACCGGCTACTTGTCCGGTGCAGCGGCCGCGGGCGGGATTGCATTTATCAATTCTCTTGGCAACCTGGGAGGACTAGCGGGTCCTTGGCTGGTCGGGGTGATCCACCAGGCAACACACCAGATGACGCCCGCTCTGCTCACTCTCGCCGGCACTTGCTGGATATCGGCGGTTGTCACTGTCGTTTTCTTCCGGCGCCGGCAAACGCGATGAACCGCCGCGCCTTCTTGCAGGCAAGTTCGGCATTTATGCTTCCCTCAGCCAACACGCCCCAGTCCAAGCTCGGCGTTGCGACGACCTCCTACTTGACCGCCTGTCTACGCTTCGTGAGCGCAAACAAGAGCAGAAAGCCGCTCCCGCACGTTTCGGAACTTTCGCACGAAGAGCAGCTCAAGCTCGAGGATCAAAATGTCATCGCTTGCTTGAAATATGCACGCGAGAATCTGGGCATGTGATCGGTCTAGAACGCCGCGATCCCGTTGAAGCCTGCACCCGGTAGAACGTCAGAAGCAACTCCCGTCGCTGTCAGCGTGCCGTCCTGGTTAATGCGGAAAATCCCGATCGTCCCATTGCCACTGTTTAGGGTGTACAGAAATTTCCCGTCTGAACTGACAGCTACGTCGAGATCGGTAGTCCCGGCCGGTAGCGACGCTACGATAGTGCCACCCAACGGACTGAGGTTGCCGGCTCCCACAATGGAATAACCCGATACGCTGGAAGAAGCGGAATTCGCTGTGTAAACGAAACGGCCGTCAGGTGTGACCACATGCCAGCAAGTGGCCGCTCCCAACGTAGGCACACTGTTAAGGGCCATGAGCGTCCCGCCCGATTGCACCAGGAAGGAGGAGATCATGCTGGCATTTGTGCCTCCTGATGGACCCGTTTCAACCACCAGCGCGGTTCCATCGGGAGCAAATGTCACGGCAAACGTCCCTGGAACGGCATCGTGAGTAATCGTCGCCGGCCCGAGCGTCCCGTCGGTTTGAACCGGAAAGACGTCAATGTTGTTGGTTAGCTTTTCTGTAACCAGTAAGAACTTCCCATCGGGACTGAACGCGAGCGAAGCGGCGCCGCTGTTTGCAGTGCTTAAATAGCGAATGGACTTATGCATTGGAGTAAGTTCGCCCGCATAATTCAATCGAAAACCATTGACGTTGCTGTTGCCGGCAACATTCAATACATACACGAGGTTATCCCATTGGGCAATCGCTACAGGAGCGCTTCCTCCGGAAGGAACCACGTCTTGCAACTTCAGACGATCTCCTTTTACCCGAAATACCGAAATATCGCCGCTGCCCGCATTCACCGCAAACAACAATGAGCGATCCTGACTTAGAGTGAGAGATCCCTGAGAGCCCAGCGGATCGGTCGTTCCGCCGCTCCCCCGCCCCCCTGTGTCAAAGCGTCCACTCTGCTCGAGGGTGCCACCTGAGCCACGGTGGTATGCCAAGATTTCGTTGTGCCGCGCCGAATTGGTCATGACAAAGACGGCGTGTGCCTCGTCACGATCGTTATCCCGGGCTTGGCCGCTCGCTCCCAAGCCAAGCGCGATGCAGACTGCGGAGATGATCAAATGCTGTTTCATATTTCCCCTTCCCAAACATCCAGGTATTCGATGGAACGGCAAACTTAGTTACGCGAACCCTTGAATATTTAATGGTTCGTCAGGGCGGCGCTACACTGGACGAAATCACTAAAAGGACGGTGACCGTGGCATTTGAGAACCGAGTCAGGTTGGCTGGAAGCGAAAGAAATCCTCCCAAGAACGCGAGCAAAGCTGGAAAGCTAGCTAAAGATTCACAGGTCAGTGTGACCGTAGTCGTTCGCCGCAATGGCGACGGTGCAGCCCCCGCGGATGCCGGCGATCTGGATCTGGTGGAGCGTTTTGCTCACCATGCTCGCCTTACTGTCGTCGATAGTAATCCGCGAAAGCGCCGTGTCGTTTTAACTGGAAATGCGAATGACATTTCGAAAGCGTTTGGCACGAAGCTAACGCGTTATAAGAGCAAACAAACGGGCTACACGTTCCGCTGCCGCACGGGTGCTCTGACTGTACCCGAAGAGCTACATGGTGTCGTGGTCGCTGTCCTGGGTCTCGACACACGTCCTGTGGCCAAGCCGCATTTTCGAAAGAGAAAAGCCGCACAAGCTACGGCTACGGCCTTCACCCCGATCGAAGTCGCGACTCTTTATGATTTCCCGAAAGACGTCTTCGGAGCCGGACAGACGATCGCCATCATTGAGTTGGGCGGAGGGTACAAAACGGCGGACCTCACCACATACTTTGGCGGCCTGAATGTTCCCATTCCTAAAGTAACGTCCGTCTCCGTCGACGGCGGGAAGAACACACCGGGATCGGACTCCGATGGAGAAGTACTCCTCGATATTGAGGTTGCTGGCGCCATCGCGTATCAGGCGAATATCGTCGTGTATTTCGCACCCAATACCGACCAGGGATTTGTCGACGCCATCACGGACGCCGTTCATGACACTGTGCGTAAACCCTCTGTCGTCTCGATTAGTTGGGGCGCTTCGGAGGATTCCTGGACAGACCAGGCACGATCCGCCATGAATGCCGCGCTCGAAGACGCGGCCGCTCTAGGAGTAACCGTAACGGCTGCCTCCGGTGATAATGGGTCCACCGATGGCGACACAGACGGCAAGCTGCACGTCGATTTCCCCGCTTCGAGTCCCTATGCCCTCGCATGCGGGGGTACGGCGCTCTACGGCTCCGGTAGCAAGATTTCGTCAGAGGTCGTTTGGAACGAGACCGCGAACAAGAATGGGGCGACTGGCGGTGGCGTCAGCGGACTCTTCGCGTTGCCGTCGTATCAAAATTCCACCCGCGTCCCGAAGCACCCCGAGACTAACTTCGTAGGCCGCGGCGTACCAGATGTAGCCGGCGATGCCGATCCCGCCACGGGCTACAAAGTGCGAGTGGACGGAAAAGATCAGGTCTATGGCGGCACCAGCGCAGTGGCGCCTTTGTGGGCCGCTCTGATCGCGCTTCTCAATCAGAAACTCGGAACGCCCGTTGGTTTTCTGCAACCGAAGATCTATACGGTACCGCCCGCTTCATTTCGAGACATTACAAGTGGAAACAACGATGACGGCGGCCATGGCAATTACAACGCGCGATCCGGCTGGGATCCTTGCACCGGTCTGGGCACCCCGAATGGCACCGCTCTTCTGAGCGCGCTCTCCCCGGCTCAACGTGTGGAGATTCCGGGCAGCGCCGCTAAGCCTAGAATCGCCGGAACGTGGTCGTCCGCCGATCCCAATCAGCAGATCGCCGCGACGATTGTCATTCGCAGACCAGCGCAAGCGGCCGCGCTAAGCGAGCAAATTCTCGCTGGCGGTTCCCCTCCCGTGTCGCACGCCGTGGCCGAACAGGCCTTGGCCGCGAATCCGAACGATCTAGCCGTGGTGGAAGCTTTCATCCAAGCGGAAGGCTTCAGCATCGCCAATGAAAACGCGGGGGCGCGAACGATCCAGGTCCAGGGCACCGTCGCGCAAATGAGCGCCGCTTTTGGCGTTTCGATTGGCTCGGTCAGCGACGCATCCGGCAGCACTCATCTCACCTACCGGGGAGCGATCTCCCTCCCGGTTGATCTCAAGGACGTCGTAACCGCTGTTTTGGGCCTGGATCAGCGCCCAGTTGCGCAACGCCGGCGCGTCACCGCTCAATAAAGTGGCAGTTCGCCCGCCGGCCGTGTTTTCCAGCGCCGGTGTATCCACATCCATTGGTCCGGATATTGCCGGATCGTAAGCTCGAGAAACGAATGGATGCATTGCGTGTCTACGCGTTCATCTCCGGTTAGCTCAATCGCCGGAAAAAAACGTAGGACGTACTGTTTCTTCTCGCGATCCCATAGCGCGAACCCAGGCACCACCGAAGCGTGCGAACGATACGCCAGCTTGACAAACCCCACTCCAGCGCATGCCTGCTTGCCGAAAAAATCAACAAACACCCCTTCGCTTTCGCTGGTGTTCTGGTCGATCAAAACCCCTACTGCTTCGTTGTTGCGCAGTGCTTTCAGCACCGCGCGCGCCGCGTCTCGCTTAAAGATCAGCCGGTTCCCCGATAGGACACGCCGGCTTTCCACGAGCCGATCGATCAGCCGGTTGTCGAGCGGACGCGCCATCACGTTCATTGGCTCGGTCATCAAGGCATGAGCGAACGCGCTTAGCTCCCAGTTTCCCAGGTGCGCCGTCGCCACCAAAACGCCGCGCCCGCGTTGTTTCGCTGCCGTATAGTGTTCCAATCCTTCATACGCGATCCACGTGCCGATGTTCGATGCGCCAAGCGAAGGAAACCGCGCCATGGTTAGCAGTAAGCGGCCGATACTACGAAACGTACCGTCGACGATGGCCTCGCGCTTCACCGGATCAACTTCCGGAAGCGCCATAGCCAGATTTTGGCGTGCAATCCGGCGTAATCTTGGTACAGATTTATCCAATATGGCGGCAGCACCGTCGGCCACACGTTCAGCCGCCGTGCGTGGTAGAAAACGAAGAGCCGTGACAAGGCTATACGCGAGGATGTACTCGGCCCAAAGCTGGGCCCCGCTTTTCTTTTGCGCCAATAGTGGAGTTTAGACGATCCAGCCGCCGCCTAGCACCAGATCGCCGTTATAAAAGACCGCTGCCTGCCCGGGCGTCACGGCGCGCTGCGGTTGGCGGAAGCGTACTTCAACGCGCTCCGGATCGCCAGTCGGCACGAGTGTAGCAACCGCGGGAGCATGTTTGTTCCTGATCTTCACCTGCGCTTCACGCGCTTCAGTTGGCGAGGCGATCGATAGCCAATTCACTCCGCCGGCGATCAGCGAGTCTCTCATGAGCTCGCGATCGCGGCCTACCTGCACACGTCGCGTAGAAGGATCTGTCGAGATCACGTAGAGCGGCTCGCCCGCCGCCACACCTAGCCCTCGCCTCTGCCCAACAGTGAAACGGTGCGTTCCCGCATGTTCACCCACGACTCGGCCCGCTGTGTCCACAATTTCTCCGGTTCCGTCGGGAAGTTCCCTCCCCTGCTCGGCCAAATACGCCTTGATGAAATTCGCGTAGTCTCCCCCCGGCACGAAACAAATTTCCTGGCTGTCGTGTTTCTCTGCTACCGGCAGCCCCAGTTCTTTGGCCAGGTCCCTCACCTGCGGCTTCGCCATCCCGCCAAGCGGAAATAACGTTCGTGCGAGCTGCGCCTGAGTCAAACCGAAAAGGAAATAAGTCTGGTCTTTGTTGGCGTCCACGCTCGTCCGCATTTCATACCGCTCCGTTGCCGGATTGAAGCTTAGCCGCGCATAATGACCTGTGGCGATCTGCTCCGCTCCCACCCCGTCGGCCATTTCAAGAAACTGATCGAACTTGATGAAGTTATTGCACTGCGCACACGGTATCGGTGTACGCCCGGCTAGATACTCTTCGACAAACGGTTTGACAACCTGCTCTTCGAAACGCTCCTCGAAATTTACAACATAGTACGGAATCCCGAGTATCGAAGCGACGTAGCGCGCGTCGTAGACATCATCGAGCGAACAACAGCGTCCCACCGCACCTCCTTCCGGGATCAATTCCGGCAGCCGCCGCTGATTCCAAAGCTGCATGGTCATGCCGACCACGGGAGCACCCTGCCGCTGTAGCAGACCGGCCACCACAGAGCTGTCCACGCCGCCTGACATGGCTACAGCGATTATTCGCGCCGCACTATCCGGCAAGTAGTTTTTCCTCCTTTCGAAGTTTTTCCGCGGCCTTCGCCGTTGCATCCACCAGCGCGGCAATCTCTGCGGCTGTGTTGTAGCGCCCGAAAGAAAACCGCACACTCGAGCGCGCCTCCTCCCGGCTGCGTCCCATGGCCAGCAAAACATGCGAAGGCTCGATGGATCCGCTGCTGCACGCCGCCCCGGTCGAAACCGCCATATTTTGCAGATCGAGCGCAATCACCAGCCCCTCGCCCGAGATGCCGCGAAACAGCACATTGCTGGTATTCGGCAATCTTTCCTGGCCAGCGCCGTTCATCTCCACCCAAGGCAGCCGTTTCAAGAGTGCGGTCTCAAAATTATCCCGTAGTCTCTCTAAGGTCGCCGCCCCATCGCTAAGCTCCACCGCCCGTGCAAACGCCATGGCGGCGGGAACATTTTCCGTCCCGGCGCGGCGCTCCCGCTCATGACGGCCGCCATACTGAATTCCGCGCAGTGGCGTGCCCTTGCGCACGTACAGCGCACCCACTCCCTTCGGAGCAAAAACCTTGTGCGCGCTCAAAGAATACAAATCCACGCCGAGTTCTCTAACGTCAACCGGAATTTTCCCCGCCGCCTGCACCCCGTCTGAATGCAGATAAATCGTCTGTCCTCCCTGCCGCCGCCGGCCGACGAAGGCAGCCACCTCACGCACCGGGTGAATGGCGCCAGTTTCGTTATTCGCATGCATCACGGACACCAGCACGGTTTCCTCGCGCAGAGTCTGCTCGATATCGGCGGCATCGACAACGCTCACATCCACGCCTTCTCGGCCCAACTGACGGACACACTCGAGGACCGACGGATGCTCGATCGGCGTCGTCACCACATGCTTGCGCGCGCACGGAAGACCGCGAACCATTCCCAGAATGGCGAGATTGTTCGCCTCCGTTCCTCCGCTCGTGAAAACTATCTCGGTCGCCGAAGCTCCTAAAAACCCCGCAACCGTGCGTCGCGCGCTCTCAAGGTGCTGCCTGGCCGCTTGCCCGGGCCGGTGCATACTTGAAGCGTTCCCATATACCTCCCGCAATGCAGTGGTCATTGTCTCTGACACTTCAGGCGCGAGAAACGTGGTCGCATTGTGATCGAAATACGGCAAAACGGCGTCTAGTGGCGGGTTTCACTACAATCTTAGCAACGCATGACGCCACCAACAATCACCCTGACGACTGACTTTGGGCTTCAGGATCATTACGTAGGAACAATGAAAGGCGTTATCCTAAGCCGCTGTCCAGATGCTCGAATCCTGGATATCACCCACAACATTCCACCCTTTTCGCTCTGTGCCGGCGCTTATGCCGTCGCGCAGGCCGCCCCTTTCTTTCCTGCCGGTACAATTCACGTTGTGGTGGTCGATCCCGGTGTCGGCACCGCCCGGAAAGCCCTGCTGGTCGAATTCCAGCAACAATTCTTCATCGCTCCTGATAATGGCGTCCTCAGCCTGTTGCTCTCCCATGACGCCGCCTTCACCGCGCGCGAAATCACAAATCGTGAGCTTTGGCTTCCGAACCCGTCCAACACATTCCACGGCCGGGATATCTTCGCTCCATCCGCCGCCTACCTCGCCAGTGGCAGCGTCCGTCCCCAGGATGTTGGCCCCCTGTTCGACCGCATCGAATGTCTGCCTGATCTGGAACCAATCGAGACCGAGCCCGGTGTCTGGCGAGGAAAGATACTCAGTATCGATCATTTCGGAAACGTAATCACGAATTTCCGGCGACCTGCCGGCGCGTTCTCACTCAGGATCGGACCTCACCACATCCGCGATTTTCGCGAAACCTTTGGCGGTGCTACCTCGGAACTCCTATTCGCCTATCAGGGAAGCTCCGGTTACCTTGAATTGGCCAGAAACCGCCGGAGCGCCGCTCAAGCCTTAGACGCCTCCCCGGGAGATGCCGTCGCCCTCCATCTGCGCGATACAATTGGGTAATCTCGCAAGGTTCTTTCATGACCTCCGTCGAACCCACAACACTTTCCCGCGCCGCGGAATTCCGCTCCAAACTGCAATCGAAGATCGTCGTGGCCGATGGGGCGATGGGCACGATGCTCTACGCCAAGGGCATCTTCATCAACCGATGTTTCGATGAACTGAATCTTTCCGCGCCGCAAATAGTTAAAGAAGTACATCAAGAATACGTCCGTGCCGGGGCCGAAGTCCTCGAAACTAACACTTTCGGAAGCAACCGTATCCGATTGACTGCATTCGGATTTGGCGAAAAACTCCGGGCCATCAATCAGGCCGGTGTCCGATTGGCACGGGAAGCCGCCGGCGAGCGTGCCTTTGTGGCTGGAGCGATCGGGCCATTAGGCGCTCCCATTGAACCCCTCGGACCGATTTCATTCGCCGAGGCCCGCAGCGTCTTCAAGGAACAAGCGGAAGCGCTCATCGAAGCCGGAATCGACCTGCTCGTGCTCGAGACTTTTTATGATCTCAGCGAACTTCGAGAAGCCATTTTTGCCGCCCGCGAGGCAGTGGGACCCGATATGGTCATTGTGGCGCAGGTCACCGTCGAAGACGACGGCAACTTACGCGATGGCACGAGCACCGAAACTTTTACTCGAAGTTTGAACGAGTGGCCCGTTGATGTAATTGGCATAAACTGCTCCGCAGGTCCCAAGACTGTTCTCGACACTCTCGAGAAAATGCTACGGCTCACAACCAAATCGCTGAGCGCCATGCCAAACGCCGGCCTGCCCGCCAAAGTCGAGGGCCGCAACATTTACCTATGTTCACCCGAGTATATGGCGCAGTACGCGCGCCGCTATTTACAAGCGGGGGTGCGGTTCATCGGGGGCTGCTGCGGGACCACTCCCGAACACATCAAAACCATCTGCAGCGAAGTGCGCTCCCTGCAACCGGTGCAAAATCGGACAGCAACGGTGGAGATCGCCGAGGACCCCAAAGCAGTCATCAAGCGGCTACCCAAAATACCCGTTGAACAGAAATCCGCCTTGGGCAAAAGCCTGGCCACTGGTAAATTCGTCGCCTTCGTCGAAATCCTTCCCCCCCGTGGTATCGATGCTTCGAAGGAAATCGCGGGCGCCAAACTTTGCAAAGAGCATGGCATCGACTGCATCAACGTTCCGGACGGTCCGCGTGCGAGCGCCCGGCTGAGCGCCCAGGTAACCTGCCAACTGATTCAGCAGCACGCTGGGATCGAAGCCGTTCTCCATTTCTGTTGCCGCGACCGAAATATTCTCAGCATGCAATCGGAACTGCTGGGCGCGCACGCAACCGGCGTACGCAACTTGATCTGCATCACCGGCGATCCGCCGCGCATGGGTTCCTATCCCGATGCCACGGCGGTCTTCGATGTCGATTCCATCGGCCTGACAAACATCGCAAACCAGCTCAACCAGGGGCTCGATATCGGCGGCAACCCCACGGGCTCGCAAACCGCTTTGCTGATCGGCGTCGGCGCGAATCCTGGCGCTCCTAACATGGACGAGGAATTGCGGCGCTTCGCCTGGAAGGTAGAGGCGGGCGCGGAGTATGTCGTCACCCAACCGGTCTTCGATCTCGATCTCCTCGAGGCCTTTTTGAAAAAAACCGAACAGTACAAAATCCCGTTCATCGCGGGCATTTGGCCCCTCACCAGCTACCGCAATGCCGAATTCATGGTCAACGAGTTGCGTGTGCCTGTTCCGGACCAGTATATGGACCGCATGCGCCGCGCCGACAGCGCCGAAAAAGCCCGCGCGGAAGGAATTCTCATCGCTCGCGAGATGGCCCAAAGGGTTCGTCCTATCCTGCAAGGCGTGCAGCTTAGTGCGCCCTTCGGTCGGTATGAAATGGCGATTCAAGTTGCCGAGGCGCTCGGCGAACGGTAAACTGATTCCCTCTAGTGGCAACCGATTTAATCGAAATTAATTCCGAAAATCCGGAGCCCGCGGTAATCGCGCGTGCTGCCGACGAGATCGCGCGCGGCCGCGTAGTCGGTGTTCCAACCGACGCACTCTATGTGCTCGTGGCCGACCCGCTGAATCTGCAGGCAGTCGGCCGCGTCTACGCCTCAAAAGGCCGCGATACTGTGCGCTCGCTACCGCTCGCTATCTCCGATCTCCTGATGGCTGAAGACCTGGGGAAGGAACTAGACAGCCGTTTCTACATCCTCGCGCGGCACTTCTGGCCGGGTCCTCTGACCATCATCGTGCCCGCATCGGCCAAGGTTCCTCTCAAAGTCACCGCCAATACCGGCCGCCTCGCTCTCCGTCAGGCCAAATCCAAAACCCTGAACGCAATCATCGAAAAGATTGGTCACGCCCTCATCGCCACCAGCGCCAACCTCTCGGGCGAGCCCACGCTCTGCAGCGGAATCGAGCTTTTCGCCGCCATGGACGGGCGCATCGATCTGGTGCTCGAAGGCGGCCTCTGCGTCGGCCCAGGCCCTACTACCATCGACGTGACGGAGCCCTATTGGCGCGTAATCAAAGAAGGCGCAATCACCGAAAAAGAAATTGCTGAGCGCCTCCAGGTGACTTGATTTCTTTGCTATTCTGAATGAAAAGCGTTACCTGCGAGAGCGTCCCGCTTGGTCTCCTAAAATTGATCCGATAGTCAATGTCATGGAGTCCCGCTCGAATGAAGCGCTGGTGTGCAAGCTCCGGTGTCCTCGGATGCCATGGAGAAGCCTGAAAGCGCTCGGAGGATTCCCCCCTTTGCGTTCTTAGGGGTCAATGACGGTGCTGAGTGGGAATCTCTCGCAGGCAGCGCTTTTGTGTTTCCCGGTTATAGCCAGTCTGGCAGCCAGGCGGTGCTTGCTCAACTGAGCCAGGAAATCGCCGACCCTTCGCGTGGGCCTTGCCGGATCGTTACTAAGAGTCATGAAGATCTTATTCATCGGCGATATTTTTGCCTCCGGAGGCCGCGCCATTGTTGCGCAAAACCTCAAGGAGTTGGTTGCCCACTATCAGATCGACCTGGCTATCGCCAACGCGGAAAATAGCGCCGGCGGATTTGGCATTACGCCGCTCATTGCCCAAGAACTGCTCTCTCTTGGACTCGACGTTCTTACTGGCGGAAACCATAGCTTCGACAAGCGCGAGGTATTCGAACACCTGAATACGCAGCCCCGGCTGTTGCGCCCCGCAAACTACCCCAACGGCCTTCCCGGCGGCGGTGTGTTCACCGGGAATACGAGCAAAGGCGTCCCCTACGCGGTTCTGAACCTGCAAGGGCGCGCACACATGAGCAACATCGATTGTCCCTTCCGCAAGGCTGATCAGCTCTTGGGCTCGCTCGACCCCGCCATACGCATTCGCTTCGTCGATTTTCACGCGGAATTGACCAGTGAAAAGATTGCTATGGGCTGGTATCTCGATGGCCGTGCCACAGCCATGATCGGCACCCACACCCATATCCCCACCGCCGACGCGCGCGTCCTTCCGGGCGGCCTGGCCTACCAAACAGACGCTGGTATGACGGGCCCCTATGATTCCGTGATTGGCGTCGAAAAAGAAACCGTCATCAAGCGCTTCCTGAGCGGCCTTGCCGGAAGAATGGAGGCGGCTCGCCACGGAATCGAATTGCACGGCGTAGTTATCGATGCTGACGAAACCACCGGCCGCGCTCGCTCCATCCAACGCGTGCACTGTGTAAAATAGCCCTCCACGAATAAAGTCTCAACCTTCTGTAAGAAAATCCGGTAGCCTGTGACTACCTTGGATGTGGGGCAAACTCAAGCGGAGCTTTACAGTGAGACCGCCGCCACATTCCATGCTGCGCTCGAACGCCTTGCACGAGCATACGAAGCCGATCCGGAAAGCCGGCGTGACCTGCTCCAGGAAATTCACCTTGCGTTGTGGCGCAGCTTTGCAAATTTCGACGGACGCTGTTCCTTACGGACCTGGGTCTATCGCGTCGCCCATAACGCCGCCGCCTCGCATGTCGGCCGCCAACGTAAAAACAACCTTCCGCTTGTCTCTCTCGAAGAGGCGGAAGCCGCCCCCGATCTGAACAACGGCGCGGCAGCGGACCAACAGGAGGCCCTGGAACGGCTTCTCACGCTCGTCCGGCAATTGAAACCGCTCGACCGCCAGGTCATCGTTTCCTACCTCGAAGGTCTCGATGCTGCTGCGATCGCCGAGATCACTGCCTTATCGCCATCAAATGTCGCCACAAGGATTCATCGGATCAAGCGCGTTTTGGCGGTGCAATTTCACGAAGGAGGAAGCCATGGAAAATGAACTTCCACCAAAAGATCTGAAAACTATCTGGCAAAGCCAGCATTCGGAGGCAACTCAAATGTCCATTGACGAAATTCGTACCAAGGCGTGGAACTTCGAACGTAAAGTTCGCCGCAGAAATCTCCGTGAATATTTTGCCGCCGTCGTGGTAGCGGCGGGTTTCGCCTTCTTCGCCTGGCACTCTCCATCGAGGATGGTTAGCGTAGGAAATTTGGCGGTTGCTGCGGGCGCGTTGTGCTTCGCTTATGAGCTGCATCGCCGAGGCTCTTCACGAACCAAGCCGAAGGACCTGGGAACCATGGGTTGTCTGGACTTTCATCTCGGACAGCTTGAACGCCAGCGCGATCTTCTCGATGAAAGCTGGAAATGGATGATTTGGCTCGTTCTCGGAATGGCCGTCCTGATGGCGGCTGCAATAGTGACCGCTCCCATTCGGAAGACGGCGCCTTTCCTGGTCGTGGCAATTCTCTGGACGGCGACATGGTTTTGGATGATGCTCCGGCGGAACAAGCGGAAGGCTCAGACTCTCCAGCAAGAAATCGACGAGCTCAGCCGGTGGGGAAAATCGCACGAAGCCGGCCCGCTACCCTGAAAGTTGCCCGAACTGCCCGACATTGCGGCTTATCTCGACGCGCTCGAGCCTCGCATCGTCAGCCAACCCGTTGAACGCGTCCGGCTAAACAGCCCGTTTCTTCTTCGAACAGCGCAGCCTCCGCCCGCCGCAGCGGAAGGGCGCACGGTGCGCGAGCTGCGGCGCGTCGGCAAGCGCATAGCCATCGGAGTAGAGGATGACCTTTGGCTGGTGCTTCACTTGATGATCGCCGGGCGTTTACATTGGCGCCCACGCGGCGCCGCACTCGCCGGTCGCCGCAACCTGGCCGCGTTCGACTTTCCCAACGGCTCGCTCACGCTGACCGAAGCGGGCACGCAGCACCGCGCGTCCCTCCACATTCTGAGCGGTGAGGCGGCTCTGCGCTCCGTCGATCCCGGTGGAATAGACGTCTTCGCTGCTAGCCTCGACTCATTCCGCTCCGTCCTTACCGCCGAGAACCATACGCTCAAACGCGCGCTCACCGATCCGCGTCTGCTAAGCGGCATAGGCAATGCATATTCGGATGAAATTCTGCACGCCGCGCAACTCTCGCCGATCGCTCAAACAAGCAAATTGACGGTTGAAGAATGGGGACGGCTTTTCGCCGCTACCCGCGCCACACTCACGCTTTGGATAGAACGATTGCAAGCCGAAGCACGCGCCGCATTCCCGGAAAACGTAACCGCGTTTCGTGAGGACATGGCCGTACACGGCCGATATGGCAAACCATGTCCCCGATGCGGCGAAAAGATCTTGCGTATTCGCTACGCTGGAAATGAAACCAACTACTGTGCTCGTTGTCAAACCGCCGGCAGAGTATTGGCTGATCGCGGTCTCTCGCGATTATTGGGATCCGACTGGCCGCGGACGTTGGAAGAATTGGAAGCGCTGCGAGCCCGCCACGCATGAAAGTTCTTTGCTTATCTCTCGTCGCTGCGACTTTGTTCGGCGCTCCTGATATCCAGGTCGTTCGCACACCGAACAATGGCATTCAACCGCGCGCCATTATGGATCGCGCTGGCACGCTGCATTTGCTTTACTACGTTGGTGATCACGTCCAAGGCGATCTCTTCTACGTAAAATCCGCCGATCTCGGGG
>Ga0068855_100006181_pt1 | contig 14598 bp, 17 predicted proteins | sample KBSCornC52_FD_66592 | JGI IMG/M metagenome (GOLD analysis project Ga0068855, IMG submission 66592) | Corn rhizosphere microbial communities from Kellogg Biological Station, Michigan, USA - KBS Corn C5-2 | ecosystem: Host-associated > Plants > Roots > Rhizosphere > Soil ... | reverse complement strand
GCCGACGCGAAGATGGAGGCGGCGCGCGTCACGACGGACCGGCTGCTCGTGCTTCCCGACGCTGGAATCGCCCGAACGACGAGCGAGGTGACCCTCGACAGCCCGTCGAGCCACGTGGTGGCGCAGGGCCTCGAGCTCGACAACAAGGCGCGCACGCTCATCCTCGATCGCGTGCACGCCGTCTACAAATCCGCGACACGTTGATGCGCACCGCGATTCCCGCCCGCTTCCTCGCCGTGATCCTGCTCGCCGCGCTGCCCGCCGCCGCCGAGAAGGCGGACCGCGAGAAGGAGATCGTGGTGAACGCGGACAAGCTCACCGCCGACGACGCGAAGAAGACCAGCACCTTCTCCGGCAACGTGGTGGTGACGCAGGGAACCATGCGCATGACCGCCGCGACGGTCACGGTGAAGGAGGATCCCGAGCGCCACAAGTACTACGTCGCGCACGGCAATCCCGTGACCTTCCGGCAGAAGCTCGACAACTCCGACGAGTGGGTGGAGGGCTACGCGCAGCGCGCGGAGTTCGACGACCGCAACGACATGCTGCGTCTGTACGACCACGCGCGCGTGAAGCGCGACCAGAACGAGATCACCGGCAACTTCATCTCCTACGACATGCGCCGCGAGCTCGCCGAGGTCACCGGCGCCGCGCCCGGCTCCGCCGCGAACGGCTCGCGCGTGAAGGCGGTGATCCTGCCGCCGAAGAAGGGCCCCGACGCGGCCGGGAAAGAAAGCGGCGCGCCCGCGGCGAAGCTGAGGACCGACGAGGGGAAGCCCCAGTGATCGCGCGCCCCGCGCCGGCGCAACGCCTCACGCTCGTGCGCCCCGAGCCCAGCTTCTCGGTGCTGCGCGCCGAGGGGCTGATGAAGCGCTACCGCAAGCGCACCGTCGTCTCCGACGTGTCGCTCACCGTGGAGAGCGGAGAAGTGGTGGGGCTGCTCGGCCCCAACGGCGCGGGCAAGACCACGTGCTTCTACATGATCCTCGGCCTCGTCCCCATCGACCGCGGCGCGGTGACGCTCGACGGCGAGGAGCTCACGCACCTGCCGATCTACCGTCGCTCGCGCCTCGGGCTCTCGTACCTGCCGCAGGAAGCGTCGATCTTCCGCAAGCTCACCGTCGCGCAGAACATCCAGGCGGTGCTGGAGCTGCAGGGCATCGAAGCCGACGAGATCGAGACGCGCCTCGAGCAGCTCCTCGACGACCTGCACATCGGCCACCTGCGCGCGAGCCCCGCGCTGTCGCTCTCGGGAGGCGAGCGCCGGCGCGTGGAGATCGCGCGCGCGCTGGCGACGAGCCCGCGCTTCATCCTGCTCGACGAGCCGTTCGCGGGCGTCGATCCGATCGCCGTGCTCGACATCCAGCAGATCATCCGCTTCCTCAAGGAGCGCGGCATCGGAGTCCTCATCACGGACCACAACGTGCGCGAGACGCTCGGCATCTGCGACCACGCCTACATCATCAACCAGGGCGCGGTCCTCGCCTTCGGGAAGCCGGAGGAGATCGTCTATAATGAAGCGGTCCGAAAGGTGTATCTCGGGGAGAACTTCCGCCTCTAGCGGACAGTCAGTTCCCTCGGGAACCTTCTCGACATGAAGCACAGCCTCCAGCTCAAGCTATCGCAGCACCTGACGCTCACCCCGCAGCTGCAGCAATCGATCCGCCTGCTGCAGTTGTCGACCGTCGAGTTGAACCAGGAGCTCGAGCGCTACCTGGCCGAGAACCCGCTGCTCGAGCGCGCGGATCTCGCGGCCCCCGAGGAATCTCCCGCGCCGGCCAACGACGCCACGCAGCCCACGCAATCCAGCCAGGAAGCGCAGGAATCGCGCGACGCGGAGGAGCGGCGCGAGGAAGGCCCGAGCCTCGCCGACGAGCACGGCTTCGGCGACGAGCACGCGCCCACCGGCGGCTCGCGCCGCGACGACGACGACCGCGACGATTTCACGCAGTTCGCGGCCGCCGAGCCCACGCTCCAGGAGCACCTCCTGCAGCAGATCTCGCTCACCGGCCTCACCGAGCGCGACAAGCGCCTCGCGGCGATGATCATCGGCCACCTCGACGAGGACGGCTACCTCAAGAGCGAGCTCGAGGAGCTGCGCGAATCCGCGCTCTCCGCGCTGCCCGACCTCGAGGTGGAGGAGCTCTCGATCGCGCTGCGGCACGTGCACAACCTCGAGCCCACGGGCGTGGGGGCGCGCGACGTCGCCGAGTGCCTCGAGCTGCAGTTGAAGGCGCTTGCCGAATCGACGCCGCACCGCGACACGGCGCTGAAGCTCGTCACGCGGCATCTCGACGTGCTCGCGGCGCGCGACTTCAACCGGCTGAAGCGCCTGCTCGGCGTGGACGAGGACGAGCTGCGCGAGGTGCGCTCGCTCATCCTCACGCTCGATCCCAAGCCCGGCCGCGCGTTCGGCCAGGGCGACGTGCGCTACGTCGTCCCCGACGTAGTGGTGCGCAAGATCTCGGGCAAGTGGAACGCGTCGCTCAACCGCGACGCCATGCCGCGCCTGCGCGTGAACAAGATGTACGCCGACATCCTGCAGGCCTCGCGCGAGAACGGCGGCCGGCACCTCGCGGGACAGCTGCAGGAGGCGCGCTGGCTCATCAAGAACGTGCAGCAACGCTTCGACACCATCCTGCGCGTGACCCAGGCGATCGTCGACCGGCAGAAGAACTTCTTCGAGCACGGCGAGGTCGCGATGCGCCCGCTGGTGCTGCGCGAGATCGCCGAGGCGGTGGGGCTGCACGAGTCCACCATCTCGAGGGTCACCACGCAGAAGTACATGCTCACCCCGCGAGGCATCTTCGAGCTGAAATATTTCTTCGGCAGCCACGTTTCAACCGACACGGGCGGGGCCTGTTCGGCCACCGCGATTCGTGCTTTGATCAAGCAGCTGGTCGCCGCGGAGGATTGCCGCAAGCCCCTTTCGGACCATCGCATCTCGGACATCCTCGCGCAACAAGGCATCCAGGTGGCGCGCCGGACCGTGGCCAAGTATCGCGAGGCCATGCACATCCAGCCCGCCAATCTGCGCAAGTCGATCTGACTTCGAAAAAGGAGCGCTCGATGAACCTGCACCTCACCGGCCACCACGTCGAGATCACCGCCGCCATCCGCGACTACGTCGTGGCGAAGCTCGAGCGCATCAACCGCCACTTCGACCACGTGATCGACGTGAACGTGATCATGACGGTGCAGAAGCTCGAGCAGCAGATCGAGGCGAACGTGCACCTCTCGGGAAAGGACATCCACGTGCGCTGCAACGACGGCGACATGTACGCGGCGATCGACCAGCTGATGGACAAGCTCGACCGCCAGGTGATCCGCCACAAGGAGCGCTTCCAGGCGGACCGGCACGTGCCGGGCATCAAGCGCATTCCCCAGGTTTGATGCTCGCGGCGCGCGCACGGGCCCCGGCCCCGACCGCCATGAACCTCGTCTCCCGGCTGCTCCCGCCCGAGCACGTCGTGCTGGGCCTGGACGCGACCAGCAAGAAGCGGCTCTTCGAGCAGGTGGGACTCCTGCTGGAGAACTCGCGGCAGATTCCGCGCGCGCGAGTGTTCGACAGCCTCTTCGAGCGCGAGAAGCTGGGCTCCACCGCGCTCGGATACGGCGTCGCGATCCCGCACGGGCGCATCAAGGGGCCCAAGGAGCCGGTGTGCGCATTCGTGCGCACCGCGGCGCCGATCCCGTTCGAGGCGCCCGACGGCGAGCCGGTCTCGCTCGTGTTCGCGATGCTGGTGCCCGAGCACGCGAACGAGACGCACCTGGAGCTGCTCTCGGAGCTCGCGCAGATGTTCAGCGACGCGCACCTGCGCGAGGCCCTCGCCGCCGCCGAGGACGCCCAGGCGGCCCACCGGCTCATCACCGAGTGGTCGCCCTATGCCCCGGCTCAGCGTACAGCGGCTCTTTGACGAGCGCCGCGAGCGCCTCGGCCTCGCGTGGGCCGCCGGCACCGCGGGGGCGGTGCGCGAATTCACCGACGCGATGCTGCATCGCCCGGGCGTGGGGCTCATCGGCCACCTGAACCTCATCCATCATCTGCTCGCGCAGGTGATGGGTCCGCGCGAGGTGGACTACGTCGCAGGCCTCGAGCCGCAGCTGCAGAAGCCCACCGTGCAGCGCATCTGCTCGCGCGACACGCTGTGCGTGATCGTGACCGACCGGGTGGCGCCGCCGGCCGTGCTCGAGGAAGCCGCGGAGCGCGCGGGCGTGGCACTCCTCACCTCGACCGAGCCCAGCCAGCACGTGATCAATGTGCTGCGCCCGTACATGCAGCAGGAGCTGGGCGAAGTGACGACGCTGCACGGCGTGATGCTCGACGTGCTCGAGATCGGCGTGCTCATCACCGGCGAGTCCTCGATCGGCAAGAGCGAGCTCGCGCTCGAGCTCATCTCGCGTGGCCACGGTCTCGTCGCCGACGACGTGGTGGAGCTGCAGCAGATCGGCCCGGAGACGATCCAGGGGCGATGCCCGCCGATGCTGCGCGATTTCCTCGAGGTGCGCGGGCTGGGCGTCCTCAACATCCGCTCGATCTTCGGCGAGACCGCGGTGCGCCCGAGGAAGACCTTGCGGCTCATCGTGCACCTGGACGCGCCGGAAAGCGGGCAGGAGCCGAAGAACCGCCTCGCGACGCGCTCGGGCACGCAGGACATCCTCGGCGTGGAGATTCCCACCGTCACGCTGGGCGTCGCCCCCGGCCGCAACCTCGCGGTGCTGGTGGAAGCGGCGGTGCGCAACCACATCCTCCTCACGCGCGGGATCGATTCGACGCGCGAGTTCATCGCGCGGCAGGAGGCGGCGATTCGCGACGAGGACGGCTCGGGGGAGCTCGCCGACTGATGCAGCTCGTGCTCCTTTCCGGCGTCTCCGGCTCCGGCAAGAGCGTGGCGCTCAAGGCGCTCGAGGACGCGGGCTTCTTCTGCGTGGACAACCTGCCCGCGGACCTGATCGGCCCGCTCGCCGACTACGCGATGTCGCGCGGCGAGCAGAAGGTCGCGATCAGCGCCGACGCGAGGAGCCGGGAGAGCCTGGGCAAGCTTCCGGACATCGTCTCCAAGGAGCGCGAGCGCGGCAACGACGTGCGCGTGATCTTCCTCGACGCGAACGACGACAGCCTTGTGCGCCGCTTCTCGGAGACGCGCCGCCCGCATCCGCTCGCGCGCGAGGGCCAGGCGCTCTCCGAGGCGATCTCCGAGGAGCGCGGCGTGCTCGCGTGGCTGGCCGAGATCGGGCAGCGCATCGACACGAGCAGCCTCACGCCGTCGCAGCTGCGCGGCTGGATCCAGGACCTCGTCGTCACCGACCGCACGCGGCTCGCGCTCTGCTTCGAGTCGTTCGGCTTCAAGGGCGGCACCCCGCTCGACGCGGACTTCGTCTTCGACGCGCGCTGCGTGCTGCCCAACCCGCACTACGATCCGCGGCTGCGCCCGCTCACCGGAAGCGACCCCGAGGTGATCGAGTTCCTGGAGCGCGAGACCCAGGCGGGCATCCTGGTGGAGGACATCCAGCGCTTCCTGCAGCGCTGGCTCCCGCGCTTCGTGCTCGACCAGCGCGCGTCGCTCACGGTGGCGATCGGCTGCACCGGCGGGCGGCACCGCTCGGTGTACATCGCCAACCAGCTCGCCGAGCGCTTCGCCTCCGACTACCCGGTGGTGCTGCGCCACCGCGACCTCAAGCCCTGAGCGCGCGCTTGCTCCTGCTCAACCTCTTCTCCGTGGGAAACCGTCCGCGCAGCGTGCCGATCTTTCCGCTGAAGACGGTGCTCTTTCCCGGCTCGGCGTTGCCGCTCAGGATCTTCGAGGTGCGCTACGTCGACATGGCGCGCGAGTGTCTCAGGAGCTCGAGCCCGTTCGGCGTGTGCCTCATCAAGGAAGGCGAGGAGGTGGGAACGCCCGCCGTGCCCGAGCGCATCGGCTGCCTCGCGCGCATCGACGATTGCGACGCCGAGGAGCTGGGCGTCCTCAAGGTGCGCTCGGTCGGGCTCGAGCGTTTCCGCATCGTCTCGAGCGACGCGAACAAGTCCGGCCTCATCGTCGCGCAGGTCGAGCCGCTCATCGCCGAACCGGAGGTGACCGACGCTCCGGGGCTCGCCGAATGCGCCTCGTTCCTGCGCAAGGCGATCGCCGCGATCGGGGCGCAACGCTTCGTCGAGCCGCTGCGCTTCGAGGACGCGACCTGGGTCGGATTCCGCCTGGCCGAGATCCTGCCCTTGAGGAACGACGTGAAGCAGAAGCTGCTGGAGCTCACCGACGCGACGCTGCGCATCGCAGTGCTGCACAAGTTCCTGCAGCAGCAGCGGCTGATCGAGTAGCCTGCCGATGGGAGGGAACATGGCAGCCCCACCATCGCTCCACGCGAGCCGCGCGTATGCCGCGGCGCAAATCGTCCTCCTCGCGGCGTTCGCCGCGATCGTGCTGTGGAATCCGGGCGCGCCGCTATTCGCCTCGCCGGGCGCGGCGATCGCCGGCAACGCGATCGGCATCGCCGGGCTCGCCGTGATCGCGCTCGGATTCCTCGCGCTGCGCGGCAACATCCAGGTCGCGCCGCACACGAAGCAGGGCGCGCACCTCGTTCAATCCGGCATCTATCGAATCCTGCGCCACCCGATCTACACCGGGATCGCGACCTGCGTCGTGGGCCTGTGGCTGCGCGAGCCGACGCTCGCGGCGGGCATCGCCGGCGTCGTCGTGATCGCGTTCCTCGGCGTGAAGCGCCGGGTCGAGGAGCGGTTCCTGCTCGCGGCGTACCCCGAGTACGCGCGGTACCGGAAGCGGACGGTGGCTTTTCCATGAGCATGAGCGACCATGGGGAGCTCGAGAAGAAGCTCTACGAGCTCGAGCTGGAGTTCATGCGTCCGGCCACGCGCAGCTCTCGCAAACGCCTCGAGGAGCTGATCGACGAGGACTTCGTGGCCTTCGCGAGCACGGGCGACAGCTACGACCGCGCGGGCACCATTTCGGCGCTGCTGCTCGAAAGCCCCCCGGCGTGGTCGATGGTGGGTTTCGAGGTGCGCGTGCTGGCTCCCGCAGTCGCGCTCACGACGTACGTGGCGACGACCAGCGGCGGGTCGTCTTCGCATCGCAGCTCGATATGGAAGCTCGTCGACGGCCGCTGGAGGATCACCTTCCACCAGGGCACGCGGCTGCCGGACTGAACGCCCGGCGTCACGCAATCGAGGCGAGGAGCCGGCGCACGGGCGAGGGAAGCGCCGCGCCCTGGAGATCGTCCAGGCTCATCCACGTGGCAGCCTTGTCGTGCGCCAAGGCCCGTGTTCCGCGCGCCTCGATCCGCCACGGCGTCACCTCGAGCGTGAAATGCGTGAACGCGTGCTCGAAGGGCTCGAGCGCGCGAACGGCGCCGGCGCGGATGCCCCATTGCGATTCGAGCGCCGCCGCGGGCCGCGCGGCCGCGTCGATCTCCGGCAACGACCACATTCCGCCCCAGATGCCCGAGGGCGGCCGCTTCTCGAGCAGCACCTCGCCGCGCGCGAGCACGACCAGCATCGACACCTTCCTGCGCGGGCGCTGCGCGCGAAGGCGCTTTCGCGGCAGCTCGTCGATGCGCGATTCGGCGCGCGCCACGCAATCGTCGCTCACGGGGCACAGGAGGCAACGCGGATTGCGCGCGAGGCAAACGCCCGCGCCGAGGTCCATCATGCCCTGCGTGTAGCGCTCGATGTCGCGTTGCGGAAGCCGCGACTCGGCGCTCTCCCACAATCGCGCGAGCGTCGCGGTCGAGGACGGATCGCCGTCGATGCCCGCATGGCGCGCGAGCACCCGGCGCACGTTTCCATCGAGGATCGCGCGCCGCTCGCCGCTCGCGAACGCGGCGATCGCCGCCGCCGTCGAGCGGCCCACGCCCGGCAGCGCCACGAGATCGTCGAAGCGCCGCGGGAATTCGCCTGCGAACCGGTCGCGCACCTCGCACGCGGCGCGATGCAGGTTCCTTGCGCGTGCGTAGTAACCGAGCCCGCTCCACAGCGCGAGCACCTCGTCGACGCTCGCGGCGGCGAGGTCGGCGACCGAAGGCCAGCGCGCGAGGAAGCGCTCGTAGTACGGAATCACCGTCTCCACGCGCGTCTGCTGCAGCATGACCTCCGAGAGCCAGATGCGGTAGGCGTCGCGCGTGCCCTGCCACGGCAGCGCATGGCGCCCTTCGCGGCGCTGCCACTCGACGATCCGGGAAGCGAACGAGCGCGGGTGCGACTTCGGCATCGCGCCATGATGCCGCAAATGGCGCGGGCTCAGGCGCCCGTGAGGCAGGTCTCGGGTTCCCGCGTGGGGCCTGGAGGCGCGTCGCGCAGCTGCGGCGTGGCGTCACCCAGCCGGGGAAAGGCGGTTGTCGACACTGCGCACGCCATGTACGCGCGATGCGCAGGCCACCATCTCCGCGATCTGCTCGCCGGTGGCCGGGCCCTTGAGGATCACCGTGCCGTCGTGGACCCGCAGGTCGATCGCGCGCGGATCGGCGATGGTCTGCGCGAGGGCGTGGCGCACGCGCTCGCGCAGCAGCCCGTCATCGACGGGCTCCTCGGGCGCATCGCCGTGAGCTCGCCAAAGCGCGCGATCGAGGAAGTAGACGAGCGCCGCGCCGACGGCGAAGCCCACCAGCGCATCGAATGCGCGGGTAGGCATGCCGAGCGTGCGCGGCTTGCCGAGCGAGAGTTCCATGGGAGGGGTCGCGAGATCCAGCACGGTAGACCCGGCGGAGCGGATGCGGTTCGACGGTGTAGTCGCAACGGAGGGGCGGCCGGCGGGCGGCTGGAGCGGGTGAAGGGAATCGAGAACATGAGCGGCCCCTGATTCACAACGCGTTCTCTCGAATCGTGTGATTTGCGTGTGAGTGTCCGGCTCGTTTGGATCACGAGCCGTGCAAAGCGATTCAGGGAGGAAGTGGGGTCAGACGTTCGCCACGGGTGTCACCGGGGAGCCGACGGCGCCCGGCAGGCGCAACGGCGGCGCGGTCAGCATGAACGAATGGCGTCCATTCGCGCGCAGCCAGGCGGCGAGGTCCGAGAGGTGCCACAACTCGCCGAGCGGAATTCCTCGCAGGAAGAGACAGTGATAGTGCAGCGGGACGTACGAGTCCGCGCCCGCGTCGCTGCCCAGCCCGACGCGCTCCACCGCATAGTTGTCCGCCGCGATGGCGGAAATCCGCGATTCCGTGATCCAGCCGAGCAACCTCGTGTCCGTGCCGTCCAGCGCCGCGCACATGCGATGGACGCGCTCGCGGTCGACCTGGCGGTTCATCGCGAGGAGCTCGCTCGCGAAACCGGTGTGGATGCACAGGATGTCGCCGGGTCGGACCACGATCCTGTCGCGCTCGAGGACCTCGCACAGCTCCGCGTAGCCCACGTTGCGGAATTCGCGCCCGAAGTGGTGCGCGAAATCGATCATCACTCCGCGCCCCTGGATGGGCCGGGCGGCGAAATTGTCGATCCCGAGCGGCATAGCGATGGAGCCGGAGCGTTCCTCGGGCGAGCGGATGTGCCGCCCTGCCACGAAACCGTTGTAGTAGCAGAGCTCGGGCACGCCATCGCCGTCGGCGTCGAACTCGTGGCCGATGTGCGCGAAGCTGTCCCACTGCGTCGAGTATTGCGTGCACAGGGTCACCACGTCGTCGCAGCCAACGTCGCGAAACCCCGGCCCTTCGTGCAGGCCGAAGCGATAGTTGAAGAAAGGCTGCCCGCGCCGTTCGGTAGCCCGCAGCGTCGGCGGAAAGCGGTGCGGGGCGAGCGCGCTTCCTCCGGGATAGTCGAGCGGGAGGCTCAGGCAGAACGAGAGCCCCGCGACGATCTCCGAGGCCGCGCTCCGGATGATCCCCGGCGTGATGTAGTTGAGGCTGCCCAACTGGTCGTCGTCACCGAACTCGCCCCAGTTCGAGCCTTCGGGGCGGCGCGACCAGCGTCTGGCGGACGGCGTCGATGCGGACATGGTCAGGCGCCTTTCGCCGGGCCGAGCGGGAAATCGCGCGCCCCGAGCCCGATCCAGTCGTTCACGTGGAAATACAGGAACGAGATGCCGCGCCGCCGCCAATCCTGGAGGTCCTCCGGCTTGACGAGGATCCCCGACCTGCGGCCGGCATCCTTCGCGCGGCGGCAGATGTCCTCGATCGCGGCCGCCACTTCCGGGCCGCCGTAATCGCCCGCGTGGCCCATGCTCTTCGAGAGGTCCACGGGCCCGATGAAGAAAACGTCGATTCCGTCGACGGCCAGGATCTCGTCGAGCCTCTCGCAGGCGGCACGACTCTCGACCTGCGCGACGATGACCTTCGACTCGTATGTCTTGGGGAAGCAGTACCGCACGTCGCTCACGAGCTGGCGGAACTGTTCCGGGGTCTCCAGCCGCGGAGCGACGATCCCGTCCACGCCTCGCAGCAGGATCCGCTCGATGACCCAGGCCTCGGGCGAGAAGACGCGAACCAGGCTGCACAGCCCGGCCAGCCGCGCCGCACGCGCCATGTCCTCGAGCCGCTCGATGTCCGCGCTTCCCTGCTCCAGGTCGATCATCACCGCGTCCACGCCAAGCCCCGGCCGCCCGAGGAACTCCACGAGGGCGGGGCTCGGGTAGTCGGGATTCACCACGGTCACCGGGCCGCGGTGCAGCTTGTCCTTGAAGCGAGCAGCGGGCGGTTGCGTCATCGGGTCCCCATCGCGGCTCGTCCAGGAGCGCCGAGCATCGACTCGATCGCCGCCCGCTCGCGCTCGAGCAGCTTCACCACGGTGCCGCGCCGCGGGGGCGCCATGCGGCTGCGGATCGCCGCGACCGAGATCGCGGCGATCGTCTTCCCGCCGCCGTCGTGGACCGGCACCGCGACCGCCGCCATTTCCTCCAGGATGAGCCCGTCGTTCACGGCGAATCCCTGTCGCCGGGTCTTCGTCGCCATCTCCTTGAGGCTCGCGGGATCGATGCCCGGGTACGCCGCGAGCTTCGCGCGGTTTCGCGCGATCACGTGCCGCGCCTCATCCTCCGGCAATGCCGCGAGCAGGGCAAGGCTTCCCGCGCCCACGCCCAGGGGCCGGAAGTCGCCCACGTTGAGCGTCAGCGTGCGGATGGGAAAGGCGCCGATCTTGCGCGCCGCGCACAAGGCGCTGTCGCCATGGCGCAGGGAGAGGAAGACCGTGTCGCCGGTTTCCTCGGCGAGCTTCGACATGCTGCGGTCCGCGAGCTCCACGATGTCGAACCGCGCCGCCGACGCGAGGCCCATTCGATACGCCTTGAGGCCGGGGAAGAAGCGGCGCGTCTGCGCGTCGTAGTCCACGAACCCGAGCTTGCGCAGGCTCAGGAGAAGGCGGTGTGCCGTCGGACGCGAGAGGCCGGTCGCCGCGGCGAGCTCGTTCAGCGTCGCCCCGGCGAGCGGCCGGTCGACCACCGCCTCGAGGAGGGACATGCCGCGCTCGAGGCTCTGGCTCGTCGCGCCGAGCGACGCATCCTCGGTGGCGCGCGAGGGCGTTCGGACTTTCTTCAGGATCGATCGCGGCACGGAGTGGAAGGCGCGGGTGACGAGGCCACAAACCTTACCCCGAAGAGCGCGCTTTGGGAAGAAATGAGACGGCCATCTTGACGCGTGAGATGAAACCGGCCTACGCTCCACTCCCGAAACCACGTAGGGCGCCTGCCGTGAACGCCTCGCCCCAGCCGAAGGAAGATCCGAGCACGCTGACCCTCACCGGCGGCGCCGCCGTAGCCCGCATGTTCCGGCAGCATGGGGTCGGGCCGATCTTCGGCATGGGCGGGTTCCAGCTCCTGCCGTTCTACGAGGCGTGCCGCCAGTTGCGCCTGCAGCACATCCTCGTGAACGATGAGCGCTGCGGGGCTTTTGCAGCGGATGCGTACGCGCGCGTGACGAACCGCGTGGGCGTCGTCGATGCGACGCTCGGCCCGGGCGCCACCAACCTCGTCACCGGCCTCGCCGAGTCCTTCAACGCGGGCATTCCGATCGTCGCCCTCGTCGCGGAGGCCCATCGCGAGCACGCCTGGAAGAACATGACCCAGGAGGTGCGCCAGCTCGAGGTCCTGCGCCCGGTGGTGAAGGAAGTGATCCGGGTCGAGTCGATCCGCCGCATTCCCGAGCTCGTGCGTCGCGCGTTCACCGTGGCCACCTCCGGCCGCCCGGGTCCCGCCATCGTCGCCCTGCCCGAGGACATCTCGCACGCGGAGCACGCGTTCGCCTCGGCGGACCTGCGAATCGACGAAGGTTCTACCGGAATTCCGTCGCACCGCTCGCGCCCGGACGCATCGGACGTCGCTCGCGCGGCGGCGATGATCGCGAAGGCGAAGCGGCCGCTCCTGCTGGCGGGAGGCGGCATCCACCTTTCGCAGGCCTACGACGCGCTCCTTGCATTGGCCCGGTCCGAGGGGATCCCGGTCGCGCACACCATGAGCGGGAAGGGCGCGATCGCCTGCACCGATTCCCTGTCGGCGGGCCTCTTCGGTCGCTACGACCGGATCGCGAACGAGCTCATCGCGGCCTCCGATTGCCTCGTCGTCGTCGGCTGCAAGCTCGGGGAGATCGCCACCCGGCGCTACTCCATCATTCCCGAGGCGACTGCGCTCATCCACATCGACGTTCTCGGGGAGGAGATCGGCCGCACGACGCATGCCGACCTCGCGCTCGTGGCCGATGCGCGGCTCGCCCTCGAGGATTTGTGCGCCGCGCTCGCGCCGGAAGCCCGCCGCCGGGCGGCTCGCGAGGGCTACTGCGCGGAGGTCGCCGCCCGAATGGCGAACTGGATCGCAGGCGCGCGCGAGCGCACGCAGTCGCGCGAGCGACCGATCAACATCGGCAGGATCCTCGGCGAGATCAATCGCATCCTTCCCGCGGACGACGTGCTCGTCGCCGACGGCGGGTTCGCCGCGCACTGGGGCGCGCTCCTCTTCGACACGAAGCGGGCAGGGCGGCACTTCGTGCCCGACCGCGGACTCGCGTCGATCGGCTACGGCGCCCCGGCGGGCATCGGCGCCCAGATCGGGGTGGGGCCGGGACGGCGGGTCGTCGCGTTGACCGGGGACGGCGGTTTCAACATGACCATGGGCGAGATGGAAACGGCGCGGCGCGTGGGAGCGAACTTCGTCCTGTGCGTGTTCAACAACGCCGCGTCCGGTTACGTGAAGGCGCTGCAGCATTCCATGTACGGCGCGGGAAGCTACCAGTCGTCGGACCTGCACGAGCTGAACTACGCGGACGTGGGCAGGGCGCTCGGGTGCATGGGAATCCGCGTCGAGGATCCGGAGGAAGTGGCACCTGCGCTCGAGAAGGGCCTCGCCAACACCGCGACGCCGACCATCATCGACTTCGTGGTAACCCGCGATCCGGCCCGGATGCTCCCGGCCGTCGACAACCGGGCGCTCAAGGTGGCGAAGGGCGATCGCCCGGTATAGGCCAGCGAAAACAACCAGGTTCGGGGCATCGGACCGTACATCGATAGAGGAGGAGACCCGATGGGCCGCATTGTTCGTTTCTTGTCGTTCCTGGTTCTGGCGCTTTCCCTGCCGGTTGCCGCGGCGCCGGTCGAATGGAAGTTCGTCTCCATCAGCCCCTCGGGCCAGGTCTTCGCCAAGGTGTTCGAGGAGCTCGCGCAGGAGATCACCAGCAAGACGAACGGGCAGGTGAAGGTCACGTTCTACCCGGCGGGCGAGCTGCCCTACAAGGGCACCGAGTACATGCGGGTGACGCAGCAGGGCCTGGTGCAGATGGCCGAGGTGGTGGGGGTGTTCAACTTCGGCGACGCCCCGCAGCTCGTCCTTCCCGACCTGCCGTACCTCGCGCTGAACGAGCGCGAAGAGCAGATCCTGGCGCGCGACATGATGCCGGTCGCGGAAGCGGCGCTGCGCAAGCACGGCGTCGAGCCCATCGCATGGGGCGTCTATCCGCAGCGCGAGATCGTGATGCGCCAGCCGGTGAAGAGCCTCGCGGACCTGAAGGGCAAGAAGATCCGCACCGCGGGCGGACTGGAGTCCGAGTACCTGAAGGTGTGGGGTTGCGTGCCCTCGTTCACTACGTGGGCGGAGGTGTACCCCGCGGTCCAGCGCGGCGTGATCGACGGCGTCATGACGGCCACCGTGGGCGTCGAGACCGCGAAGCTCTACGAGGTCGCGCCCTATTTCTTCAAGATCGACGGGCCGGTGAACCACTTTTACATCAGCGTGAATCGCGCGGCATGGGACGCCCTGAGCCCGGAGCTGCGCAAGACGGTGAAGCAGGTGGGCGACGAGTGGACGAAGACCTGGGAGCGCAAGATCGTCCAGGGCGCCGACGTCCAGGCGCTGCAGCAAATGCAATCCAAGGGACAGATCAAGTCGGTCGTATCGCTCTCGCAGCAGGATCGCGAGCGCACGCGGCGCGAGGTGATCCCCCTCCTGCGCGAATACGTGAAGACGAAGATCGGCGCGGACGGCGTGACGGCCTTCGAGAAGGTGCTCGGTGACCTCGGCCTGAAGCAGTGATGGCGGGTTTCCGAAGCATCGTCCGGAAGCTCAACCGGGGCGCGGCGGCGCTCGCCGCCGCCGCGCTCCTCGCGATGATCGCGCTCATCACGCTGCAGGTCGTCCTGCGCCGTCTCTTCAATTCGCCGATCGAGTACACCGACGAGGT
>Ga0068855_100006180_pt1 | contig 14599 bp, 9 predicted proteins | sample KBSCornC52_FD_66592 | JGI IMG/M metagenome (GOLD analysis project Ga0068855, IMG submission 66592) | Corn rhizosphere microbial communities from Kellogg Biological Station, Michigan, USA - KBS Corn C5-2 | ecosystem: Host-associated > Plants > Roots > Rhizosphere > Soil ... | reverse complement strand
GCGCGTCAGCGATGCTCGACGATGTAGAGAGGATTTTACGGTATTGGATCGTAGTACCGACTTGCACAGTTACGTTGGTTCAATCGGCCGCACAACCAACGACTATCGGATTCCCTGGCGCTCGCGCCGCGCTCAACTACTACTTACAAGAATTAGGACACGAGGGACTGCGTTGGCACGACAATGTTCAAATCAGGGCTGAAACAGGTGACGGAATCGACGTCGCTTTTGGTGTTGGATACAACAAGCACTATGACGTTTGGGAATTCCTCCGGTACCATATTCGAAGCGACCCCGAGCACCCAGTGCCTCTCCTACCGGGCTTATGTGTTCACGGAATACGCGTGTCCGACAATCCCGTCGGCTATCGCGTCCGTGGAATTCTTGCCATAGCCAACGTTACCGGCCCGATGGCTCCGCGAACTAACGTAGCTCGATCGGATGTCGAGGCTACGGAGGAATTGCGGCACACGTATAATCGAGTATACGAGGCGTTCGCTCGGCACGTAGGATCCGAGTTTGAGCGGCTCAGAACCGGAGGGACGGGACTCATCCGCGCAGCCCACGAAGCCGATATCCTTGCTGAGGCAGCCAAGTCTGCAGGCACTGTGGAAGACTGGCGGGGATTGAACAAGGCTTTTGCTGCACTACCAATAATCGCAACTGAGAACGAGAACGGATACACTCCGGTCTCGCACGCCGATCTAGACGCTGTCGATCATATCTGGACGATTGATAGCCCGCTATTGCGGCACGTCGAGGGCATCGTGGTCGGCCTAAATATCAACCTTGCTACGTCCGAGATGATTCACAGGCTGGAAAGCGATCGTAAGCTTGAATTACAATACCCTCGGCTACTAGGGCGAACCGAACGCGTATTAGAGGAGCGTGAAATCTCCGGCTTGTGGATAAACTCGGCGACTCAACAAATTACCGTCAGATGGGAACGTAATACAGGCAGGTGGCTCAGTAGCCATGAACTCGCCTTCAGGCTCCGTCGCCTCGGCACACCTGTAGATCGCTACGAACGCGAGCATCGCCGCAGGTTCAATAACATCTACTTGCTGCGTGCCGCCTTGCCCGAGGTGGATTGCGGCGATTTCTATGCGGTCACATGGCGAGGATCCCTATATTGCCTGGCCAATTGCCCATTGTCTCGTTTAGGAGTGACATTAGGGGACACCGAACAGCTTTACAAATGGATCATGATCGCCACTGGTGAAACCTACATGTCGGACATGCAATTGTTGGCATTACGCGAAGACCTTGTGGGAAAAGATACTTCGGGGCTCGGTCCCCTCGAGGATATGGCAATTCAGCATGAGCGAGTTTTTAGCATGCGCGATTTGCTGCGGAGCCTAAACAGTGAAGTGGACTACTAACCTGCCGCGATCATCACCGGATCCAGAGGCCGCGGCAACGGAGTTAGGGCTTAGAAGTCGGCCACTCAGCGAGGCTCGTTTCACGTCCTCGCCCGACGCCGCGATTCGCACGATTCCACCGCGATACCGATTCACTGTCGCCCTCGCTCCCCCCTTCCCTGCGACAGGCGTTTCGTCGCAGGGAAGGGGGCTGGGGGTTAGGAAAAAGCCCGGCGGCCATTTGGCCGCCGGGCTCATGATTCGCGCGCTTTTCCGGATTCCGCGTGCTACTTGCGCTCGACCTGCTTCATCTCGAAGCACTCGATTACGTCATCCACCTTCACGTCCACCAGGTCCGCAACCACGATGCCGCACTCGTAACCCTGCGCCATCTCCCGCACATCCTCCTTGATGTGCTTCAGCGAATCGATCTTGCCCGTGTGCAGAGTCTCGCCGCCACGCACCAGCCGCGCCTGCGCGTTGCGGACTATCTTGCCCTCCGTCACATAGCTTCCCGCAATCACGATTCCCTTCGGGGTCTGGAACCGCTGGCGGACCACCGCCTTCCCGAGCGCCACCTCCTCGAAGATCGGCGCCAGCATCCCCTTCATCGCGCGCTCGACCGCATCGGTCAGCTCGTAGATGATGTTGAACGTCCGGATGTCGATGTGCTCGCGCTCCGCCGCCGCCTGCGCCGGGCCGTCCGCGCGTACGTTGAACCCGATGACAATCGCGTCCGTCGAGGCCGCCAGCGTCACGTCGTTCTCGCCGATGTTCCCGACCCCGCTGTGGATGACCCGCAGCCGCACCTCGTCGATCCTGATCTGCTTGAGCTGCCCGATCACCGCCTCCACCGAGCCCTGAACGTCCGCCTTCACAATGACCTTCAGCTCCTGCGCCTCGCCCTCGCGAATGCGCCGCGCAACGTCCTCCAGCGTCATCCGGTGCGCGCTCGACAGCCGATTCGCCCGCTGAGTCTCCGCCCGCTGCTCCGCAAGCTGCCGGGCCGTCCGCTCGTCCTTCACCACCTCCAGCTTCTCGCCGGCGGCCGGAACGATCGACAGACCCGTAATCTCCACCGGCATCGCGGGCAGCGCCTTGTTAAGCCGCTCGCCCCGCTCGTTCATCATCGCCCGAATCTTGCCGTGCGCCAGCCCGCAGACCACGTTGTCGCCCACGCGCAGCGTTCCCTGCTGCACCAGCACCGTCGCCACCGGGCCGCGCCCAACCTCCTGCTTCGCCTCGACAATCACTCCCTGAGGCTTCGCCGCGTGCGGGTCCGCCTTCAGCTCCATCAGGTCCGCCTGGAACAGGATGTTCTCCAGCAGGTCGTCGATTCCGGTCTTTGCCTTCGCCGAAACGGGCACCGTCTCCGTCTCGCCGCCATACTCGCGCGGCACCAGCTCGTACTCCGTGAGCTGCGTCTTGATTCGGTCCGGGTTCGCGTCCGGCTTGTCGATCTTGTTGATCGCGACGATGATGGGGACCTCGGCCGCCTTCGCGTGGTTGATGGCCTCCACCGTCTGCGGCATGATTCCGTCGTCCGCCGCCACCACCAGAATCGCGATGTCCGTCACGCTCGCGCCGCGGGCCCGCATGGCCGTGAACGCGGCGTGTCCCGGCGTGTCGAGGAAGGTGATCTTGCGCTTCTCCCCCTCGTGCTCCACCTCGACCTGATAGGCGCCGATGTGCTGCGTGATTCCGCCGAACTCGCCTTCCACCACGTTGGTCTTGCGGATGGCGTCGAGGAGTGTGGTCTTGCCGTGGTCCACGTGGCCCATGATGGTCACGACGGGCGGGCGGGGCTGGGTGCCGCCGCCGGGGGCTTTGTGCTTCGGCTTCGGCTTTGCGACCGCGGTCCCGTCACCGCCGGCCTCCGGCTTCTGCTCCAGCTTGATCTTGACTTGAAATCCATAGATGCCGGCGAGCTTGCGCGCGGCGTCCGGGCTCAGCCGTTGGTTCACGGCGGCCAGCACGCCCATCGACATCAGCTTCTTCTGCACGTCCGACGCCGAGAGGCCCATGGCGGTCGCCAGGTCCTTCACCGTCGCGCCCGGCGCAATCTCGGCCACCTTCTTGTCGGCCGGCGCCTTCCCGAACATCTCGCGCACGGCCTGCGCGGTGTCCGCGTCGATAATGGCCGCCGGACCGGGGACGGGAACCCCCAGGTCCTCCAGAGCCTTCGTCAGCTCCCCGACCGTCATCTCCAGCTCTTTCGCGAGGTCTGTAACTCGCATCCCCATCATTGTCAATTCGTTTACCTCATTTCTTGGTTCTCCCATTGCAGGGCAGAGTGTCGAGTGTCGAGTGCCAGGTGCTGAGTCTCAACACTCAACACTCAAAACTTAACACTCATCCACCGAGTCGGCAGAAGAGAGTGGGCAATCCGGCCCACTCTCTTACTATACAGTTCTCTGCCTGTAGTATATCACATTTCCCCCAACCTCCGGCCCCTTCCCAGCGGTCGGGCGCGTTCCGGGCATGGGCCCGGAGGCAGGGATTTGCGCAATGAGAGCCGCCCACTCCGGGCGGCTCCCATACTATTTGCCAGCTCCGCGCCAGCGCGTTCTAAAAGTAGAACTCCACGTTGCGGTTGCCGGTCACCTGCTCCATCTTGTTCAGCCGCTGAATCGCGTTCGTCTCCGCAGCCACGAGGATGTTGCTCTTGAGCGCCGACTCGCGAAACCGGGTTGCCGCCATCTCGGTCGCTTCCGGCACGATGTTGTCGTCCTGCCAGAAGAGGCCGCTCTTTCGGTCCACGACCCTTACGTGCACCTCCGGTGCATAGACCTGCGCGCGCGGAAGCCTGATTCGGAATCGCGTACCGTCCGGAGTAACGATGCGCGAGATGCTGGACTCGCTCACCTTCGAGAGGTCCAGGCCCGCCTCGATGCCGCCATCCGCAGTGACGAGAACCGAGTTCTTCGTCGTCATGTCGTAGAGGCCCTTCGCGCCGGGAATCGCGCTGACCCACCCCTTCGGCTCGATTGCGCGCTCATGCTGGAGCACGTCATGCACGTTGTACCGAACCGTGTGGAGGTCGCCGAGCTGCTGAATCTCCTTCACGAGCGGCGCGGAGAGGGCGACCGGCTTCTCCGCCGTGCGCGACGCCCAGTACGTTCCGGTCAGCACGCCCAGACCCCATACCGCGCCCAGAAAGAGCAGCAGCGCCTTGAGTGGCGTAAGACGAGGCGGTCTCAACTTCATGCGATTCACTCCTGACTTGCGCACGCGCGCCCAAACGGACAGATGGAGATTGCTTCCTCTATTGTCCCACAGCCGCCGTACTCACGCAAGCGACCATGCAACACGCGCACGGTGACGGATGTCACAGAAAGGCCCCACCCCCCAGCACCCTCCCGAGACGGGAGGGGGAGACAAACTGCCACCGAGTGCGCTCCCGATAGGATTCGTGGGACGGGAGAGGGGGAGCTATGCGGACACGCTCGTCCCCTGACAAAACGGGAGGTAGCGAGCCGCAAATACCAGTGCCACCAAATAAAACGCTTTGGGAAGATCGGCATGCGCCGCGCTCGGCCGCGAGGCCGAATGGCGGAACGCCACCCGGAGAAAGACGTTTACGACCTCGCACGCTGAATGCCGAAAGACCAGGAATTTGCGCCCTTACAGACCCTGCACCGTGGGCAGGACGTCGGGCGAGAAGACGTGGTCGATCGTGAGCGCGTCCGATTCGCTCTGGGTGACACGATAGATGGACGCCTGGAGAAGGGGGAACTGGTCGAGGTCGTCCATGGCGGGTGGCCGCCCAGCGAGGTGGAAGAGGAGACTGCGAATCGGGTCGCGGTGCGAAACCATGGCGCTGACGCGATAGTCGCTCGCCCGCCAATCCTCGAAGAAGTCCGCCATCCGCGCCCGGACCGTCTCCTCCGATTCGCCGGCGTCCCACTCGTGAATCCGCTCTTCCACCACCAGCGGCGCGTGATGGTGGACGTTCAGAATCTCCGCCGTCTCGACCGCCCGCTCCAGCGGCGAGTGCCAGATCACCTCGATGGGCTCCGCGGCGAGGAAGAGCGATGCCTGCGCCGCCTCCCTCCGCCCCTGGTCGCCCAGCAGGTAGCCGGGCAGCCGCCGATAGACTACATTGTTAGGGTTGTGCACGGTCCCGTGCCGCACCAGATAGAGCGTCTTGAGCGTCTTCATGCCTATATCCTACCCGCCGAACCTCGCCCTCCGCGCGCGCCAACCCGCTTCAACATGTGTGCCACCACCAAAATGGGGTTGACAGATGGGAATTACTATCCCATAATCCCATTATGAAGAACCGCACGACGATGGACACCGGGGGAAGGATCGTCATCCCGAAGCCGCTGAGGGACGCCCTGCGCCTCGCCCCGGGCGATTCGCTGGAAGTGCGCGCATCGGGGGATGAGATCGTCGTCCGCCCGATCCGGGCTCCGGCATCCCTCATGAAGGAACAGGGCATCTGGGTCTATCGCGCGGGAGCACCGGCAGCCACCGTGGATATCAACGCGCTGATTGACCAGAGCCGCGAGGAGCGAAACGAGGAGCTCGCGGGTTGACCGAGTTCTTCGATACTTCCGTCCTCGTCGCCGCGCATCTGGGCGACCACCCGCACCATGACCGCAGCCTCGCCGCACTGGCACGCGCCACGAAGGAGACCTCGGCATGCGCGGCGCACTCGCTTGCCGAGGTCTATTCCGTCCTTACCCGCTTGCCCGTGCGGCCCGCCATCCTCCCCGAACAGGCGATGCTCTTCCTGGCCGACGTGCGGGACCGCCTCTCCATCATCCCGCTCGACGAGAGAGCTTATTTCGATACCCTGCAATCGGCCGCCGCAGGAGGCATCACGGGAGGCAGAATCTACGACGCGCTCCTGCTCCGCTGCGCGGCCAAGTGCGACGCGGATGTGGTGTATACGTGGAACGCAGGCCACTTCCAGCAAATCGCTCCCCATCTCGCCCACCGCATCCGCACTCCCTGACGGGCGAGTGCCTCACACGCCCATCATCAGGCGTCTCGCCAGCAGCTTCTGCCGCTTCGCCACATCGTACGTGGCTTGCCCGCCACAGCATTTCCCAGCCATGCAGCTTGTCGGGGAGAATCGTCGCGCCGCTGGCGGATTGACCGAATAATATTGTTCGGTATGGAACGAAAGGAGATGCTATTCTCCGTATCGAATGAAGAATTCCACTATTCCGCTGTAAATTGCCGACGCTTTACCGCCTTGTGATTCGATCCGTGGGGCGCGTACCGACATGGCCTCGACCTGGATACAGATGCTCGGCGCCTGCGCGATACACCGCGCCGATGGCGCCGTCGAACCGCTGCCCCTCAACCAAGCCAACTGCCTGCTCGGGTACCTTCTGTCGTCGCCCGCCCGAACACACTCCCGCGAAGCCCTCCTCGAATTCCTCTGGCCGGACGAAGACCCGCGGGCGACGCGGCCGCGGCTTCGGCAGACCCTCCACGGCGTTCGGCAGACGCTCTCCAAAGTCACCGATCCGGGCGTCCTTTCGACCGACCGCGCGACCGTGGCGCTGGCGGCTGACGCGGTGCCGTCGGACCTGAACACGTTCGCCTCCGCAATGTCGAAGTCCAGGTCCGCCACCAGCGATGAAGCCCGTCTGGAGGCGCTTCGGGAGGCGGAGGCGAGCTATGGCGGCGACCTCCTGCCCGGGTGCTATCACGACGCCGTCCTCCAGCAGCGCGAGCGGCTCCGCCGAGAGTTCTTCGCCTGTCTTCAGGGCCTCGTCTCCGCCTGGCCTGCCGCGGGACAGCACGATCGCTCCATCGACGCCGCCAGGCGACTCGTCAGTCTCGATCCCCACTCCGAGGAAGCCCACGCAGACCTGATTCGCGCGTTCGTGGCGATCGGCAATCGAGGCGCCGCCCTGCAGCAGTGCCGCGAGATGGAGCGGACGATCCGCGAAGCGCTGGGAGCGTGCCTGAGCGAATCGTCACGCGCGCTCATCGCGTCGGTCGAATCGATGGTTCCGTCGGCAATGTCGGAAGCACGTCCCCCCTCCGCGCCAGCTTCGGCCGACGTCAGCCCCGTCAACCGCGGCACTGCTGCCTCTTCACCGATCTCTCCCGGACGCACGCGCGTGCAGCTCCGATCGCGCTCGGCATGGTTCGCGGTGGCAGCCGTTACGATGTTGGCGTTCTTCGCCGGCCGTCTGAATCACCGCTCGGCCGTCCCTCCCGCCCCCTCGAACCCTTCGGCCGTCTCACCGAACAGCGTCCCCGCCCTCCTGCCCATGTGGACGACGCAGCGCGACCCGCGCCCGCAGGACCTAAATGCCGAGGTCACCGCCATCTGCACAGATGCCGATGCGGGAATCGCCGAAGAGAGCGTCTACGTCACCGGTTTCATCAAGATCAAAGACCACGACGTGGACTACCTGACAGTGAAGTACGACGCGAAGGGCAGAATCGAGTGGCAGGCGTATTTCAACGGCACCGATAACGACGTGGACCGCGCCCACGGAATCGCGCTCGACCACGACGGCAACGTCTATGTGACGGGCGACAGCATGAAGCCCGGCGGCAACGGAAAAACAAGGCTTGCGGGCCTGGACATTGTCACGATTAAGTACGACAGGAACGGGCATCCATCGCCGACCTGGCCCAACCAGGGCGACGGCGTTGGCGTGCGGCGGTACAACAGCGAGCTGGACGGGGAGGACTACGGCAGGAAAGTCCGCGTGGACAAGCACGGCAGCGTATACGTCGTCGGTACCACGTGGAAGCCCGGCGGCAGGGACGTCGTCCTGATTAAGTACGACCGCCATGGCGATCGGAAATGGGTCTACTTTCCAGATCACTCGGACCGCGACGAAGACCCGGTGGAGATGCTCCTCGACCACAAGGGCAGCGTCATTCTGGCCTATTCCTTGCTGTCCAACCCAAAGGACAGCAACGTTGAATGGGGTATCCAGAAGGTCGGTCCGGACGGCCGCAGGGTCTGGGGCAAAGGGTGGGGCTATCGCAACGGCTTCGACAACAGACCCACGGCCCTGGCCATCGCCCCTGACGATTCGGTCGTGGTGACGGGCACAGGGCTGTCGCCGGACCATCCCCGTCATGCCGGCTACTACTTCGTCACCCGCAAGTACGCGTCCAACGGATTCCCGTTGTGGCAGCGCATCTATGACGGCGCGACGAAGGATACGGCTCAGGTTCCAGGCGCTATCGCCGTTGACGCGGAGGGCCGGATATTCGTTGTCGGCGGGCATCTCGACATCGATCATACAGGGACAGTCGTCTCCTACACACCGTATGGCGACCAGGTCTGGTCAGACAACATCGCGGCGGAGGGGCAGGGCGCAATCTGGATGCAGTGCCGGCCCGTCCCGGACGGACGCGGCGGAGTGTACGTCTTCGGCGGGTCCAGCGGATTCCCGTGTGCGAGCGGGCCTGGCATCTTCCTCCTCGACTACGACGTCCGTGGTAAGCGTGCAGCCGCTGGCTACTTTCGCGTCCCCACGGCCGGCGAAAACAGACCTCTCCACATGGCCGTAACCCGCTTCGGGCAACCCATAATAGCCGGCGTCCTGAACTCCCACGGTACGAACGACTTCTTCGCCATCCAGTTCAGTAACCTCCCCCGCGAAGACCAGCGATTCACCCTCCCCCCCGGCTATCCGTAGCATTCATTCCCCTCCGAATCCCTCAGCGCCGCAAAACTAACGCACAAATAACGCCGCATTGACGCTGCGTAAACCTTCGGGTGATAGCATTGCGTTCAGGTTGCTTGCCCGTGCGGGCGGTCATCTGCGACGACGCAGGCGAAAGTAGCTCAGTTCCGCGGCGACAACAGGCCGTCTCCAGCCGCTGCCCTATTCTTCATCTCGATCGGGAGGTCAAACGAAAATGTGGAATCGTTCAAAGCTCGTCGTGATCGCCGTCATGGCCGCGCTCCTGCCGCCCGTTGGCGCGCGGGCTCAGGGCTACACACCCGTCATCATTCAGGGCGGAGGCGCGACCAACATATACCCGCAGGCCATCAACGACAAGGGGCAGGTCGCCGGGACCGCAGCCTTCAGCGGGGCGACCCGCGCATTCCTATGGACTCCCGCCACGTCCACGACTGGCGCGGTGATGAAGAATCTCGGCACCTATAAGAGCTACCAGTGGAGCAACGGTACGGCGCTGAACAACCGGGGAGACGTCGTGGGCAGGGTTCAGGCAAACTCGACATCCGCGCCGCAGGCGACATACTGGCAGGGCGGCGGAGCCGCGTCACTCATCTTCCCCGCAAACGCTCGCCAACAGTCCGAGGCTTATGCGATCAACGATTCACGCCAGATCGTTGGAGAATACACTGGCCAGACCGCGCAGACGTTTCTGTCGCAGATGGTGAACGGCACGCGGCAGACGGCGATCCTCGGCTACGGCTGGCCAGGCGGGATCACTTCTGCCGGCAAAGTCCTCGTGCGCTACAACGGCACAGGCTACCCCGCTTACGTCTGGACACCGTCAACGTCGAACGGAATGACCGGCGCCGCGACGGCCATTACCGAGGGCCCGTGGGTCATCAGCGACCTCGACCAGATTGCCGGGGACACGACGTACACAATCCAGAACCAGTGGGGCACGTACAACCCGGACAAGCCGAGCCTCTATGTAAACGGCGCGTGGACTGACATTCCCTTCCCATCGATTCCACCGCCGAGCGGCGCCTGGGTCAATGGGGGCGCGGAAGCGATTAGCTCGACCGGACGGGTGGTCGGCTGGATGAACGCTTACGACCTGACACTGCCGCCACCCTATTCGCCGACAGTGCAGACCGTATTCGTTTCGGACAGCTCGAACGGAACCCGCGACATCAACACGCTGGTGCCGGTCGGCTGGGTCGTTACCGACGTGTATGGGATCAACAAGACGGGACAGATCCTCGCCAAAGCGACATCTGGCGGAGTCTCCTATGCCGTTTTGCTGAACCCGTCGTCCAATTGACCGGATTCGTCGAGAAACTTAACAGGAGACTGACATGCACGCAATGAAGCGCATTACCATCGCAGGGGCAATCGTAATTGCCGGTCTGAACGTCGGTGCGGCTCGCTACACCGACCCCGGCGCGTGCCTGGCGGACGACGCGGCCTTCACCAGCACAAACGGAGGCTGCCGAGACAACGCTTCCGGCCTCACCTGGTCCGCCGCCGCCTATACCGAAACCTCGCAGTACCGGACGTGGGATTCGGCCATGAGCTACTGCTCGAATCTTGTCGAGGGCTCACAGTCCGACTGGCGCGCCCCCACGAAGACCGAACTCGAAGCGCTCGTAGCCCACAACGGCTACGGCCATGTTAACAATGCGGACCCGCTCAATCCCCCGGCCATTCGGCCGCCAACGAGCATGTGGTCCTCGACGATAAAGGGCAAGCCTTACGCGTGGGCGGTCATTCTCGGGCCGGTGGATTATCCTTACACCAAAGAGGCGCTGGTCACAAAGACAAGCGGCGCCGACGTGATCTGCGTCCGATAGCACGGTCGAGCGGTCTCAGGGCCGGCCAAACGAAAGCCGGCCCTGCGTCCGAATCAAGCTCCCAGCATGTGGCGTCTCGCCAGCAGCTTTTCCCGCCTCTCCTCCAGCTCGACGGCCTGCGCGCGGGCCTTCTCCACCACCGCGGCCGCCGCCTTCTCCAGGAACTGCGGGTTTGCCAGTCGCGCCTGAATCGACGACAGCTCCTTCTCCGTCTGCTCGACTTCCTTCGCGATTCGCTCCCGCTCCTTCGGCAGGTCCAGCGCCTCCCCGATCTCCAGGAACACCTCGCTTCCCGCCACCGGCGACCCGACCCACTGACCATCACCGCTTGGCGCAGACTGGCGCACCTCGAACTCCGAAAGCCGCGCCAGCTCCATCACCGCCTGCGCCGCGCCGTTCAAAGCGAGCGCAGCCTGCGCGTCCGATGCCACGGCCGCGCCCGGCAGGCGACGCGCAGGATCCAGCTTCAGCTCCGCCCGCAGATTGCGGAACCCGCGCACCGCCTCCTCCACAACCGCCATCTGCGCCTCCGCATCCAAGTCGCGGCGCGCGCCCAGGTTCGCCACTGTCGGATACGGGGCGGTCATGATGGTGTCCCCGCCGTGCGGCAGCGCATGCCACAGCTCCTCGGTGATGAACGGAATCATCGGGTGCATCAGCCGCAGCGTGGTCTCCAGCACGTAAGCGAGCACATCTTGCGCGGTCGCACGATCCTCGCCCTCCGCCCTCAGTCGCGGCTTCACCATCTCCACGTACCAGTCGCAGAACTTCGACCAGAGGAAACGGTAGATCGCCGCCATCGCGTCGTCCATGTCGTACGTCGCAAGGCTCCGATTCACCGTCTCCACCGTCTCATGCATCCGCGACAATATCCACCGGTCCATCGCCGCCAGCGACTCCCCCTCTCCTGTTTTCGGGAGACGCCCCGGAGTGATGGCGCCGTCCTCCCCCTTCTCCCGTTCCTGGGAGAAGGGGGCCGCGGGGATGAGGACGCCGTTCTCCCCCTCTCCCGTTCCTGGGAGAGGGGGCCGGGGGGTGAGGGCCGCCCCCTCCAGATTCGAGAGCACGAATCGCGAAGCATTCCAGAGCTTATTGCAGAACGTCCCCGCCAGTCGCACCGAATCCTCGCGGAACTTGATGTCCTGGCTCTTGCCTGCGTTCTGGAGCAGATAGAAGCGGAGCGCGTCCGCCCCGTACCGCTCGATCAGGTCCAGCGGGTCCACGCCGTTGCCCTTCGACTTGGACATCCGCGCGCCCTTGTCGTCCAGCACCGTCGCATGGATGTACACGTCGCGGAACGGAATCTCGCCCATGAAGTCGAGCCCCGTCATGATCATCCGCGCCACCCAGAGATAGATGATCTCCTGCGCCGTCGAGAGCAGATTCGTTGGGTACCAGAAGTCCAGATCCGCCGTCTCGCGCGGCCATCCGAGCGTGGCATGCGGCCAGAGCGCCGACGAGAACCACGTGTCCAGCACGTCCTCGTCCTGCCGCAGCGCGCCCTCGTCCACGCCCAGCTTCTGCGCGGCGTCCTGAGCCGAACGCGCCGCGGTATACCGCCCGTCCGCCGTCCACCATACCGGGATTCGGTGCCCCCACCAGAGCTGCCGCGAGATGCACCAGGGCTGAATCTTCTCCATCCAGTCGAGATAGATTCGCGTGTAACGGTCCGGGATGAACCGGATTCGCCCATCCTTCACCGCCTCGATGGCCGGCGCGGCGAGCGGCTGCATCTCCACGAACCACTGCTCCGACAGCAGCGGCTCGATCACCGTCCCGCACCGGTCGCAGAGCGGCGTCTGAATCGTGTGGTCCTCCACCTTCACGAGCAGACCGAGCTCCTCCATCCTTTCGAGGACCCTCTTCCGCGCCTCGAACCGATCCAGCCCGGCGAACTCCGGCCCGGCGGCCTCCGTCATCCGCCCGTCCTCGCCGATCACCACGATCTGCGGCAGCTTGTTCCGCAGCCCCGCCTCGAAGTCGTTCAGGTCGTGGGCGGGCGTCACCTTCACCGCGCCAGTCCCGAAATCCATCTTCGCATACTCGTCCGCGATGAGCGGTATTTGCCGGCCCGTCAGCGGCAGGTCGATCAGCCTGCCCACCTGACCCGCATACCGCGCATCCGCCGGATTCACCGCCACCGCCGTGTCGCCCAGCATCGTCTCCGGCCGCGTAGTAGCAATCGTGATGAACCCGGAGCCGTCCGCGAATGGGTAGCGCAGGTGATAGAGCCTGCCCTGCCGCTCCTCGCTGTTCACCTCGATGTCCGAGATGGCGCTGCGGCAGCGCGGGCACCAGTTCACCACGCGCGCCCCGCGATAGATCAGCCCCCGCTCCCACCAGCGCAGGAACTCCTCATAGATGGCGTCCACATACGAATCGTCCATCGTAAAGCGGGCGCGGTCCCAGTCGTAGGAGCAGCCGAGCTTGTGGAACTGAAGGTAGATTCGGTCGCCGTACTCGCGCCGCCACTCCCAGCACTTCGCGATGAACGCGTCCCTTCCCAAATCGTGCCGGGTCAGCCCCTCCTTCGCAAGCTGCCGCTCGACCACGTTCTGCGTCGCGATTCCCGCATGGTCGGTCCCCGGCAGCGTCATCGCATTGTCGCCCAGCATCCGATGCCACCGCGTCATCGCGTCGATGATCGTATTGTTCAGGGCGTGCCCCATGTGAAGGCTTCCCGTGATGTTGGGCGGCGGAATCGTGATGCAATACGGCACGCCATGCCCCGGCGTGGCCGCAAATCGCCGCTTCGCCAGCCACTCCGCATACCACTTGTCCTCCACTGCCTTCGGCTCATAAGCCTTCGCCAGCTCCATAACACACCTCCTTAACGCTTGATAACCACCCGCTTCGCCAGGGACACAGAGGCACCGAGAACGGCGAGAGAATTAACCACGGGGATCACGGGGAAGGGCATGGGGTTAGCCCCTTTTCGCGTCTTTTCGCGTGTTTCGCGGTAAGAATCCCGCCTTTGACGTTCTCTGTAATCTCTGCGTCTCCACCGAAGCGGGTGGTGCGGAGAATCAAAAAGCCCGCGTCCTCGGACGAATCCAGAGGACGCGGGCGTTGAATCGCTCGCGCGGTACCACCTCAGTTCTCGGCACGCAGTTGCGTGCCGAACACTCTACCGCGATAACGGGCGGACCCGGATCAGACTAAGGCGAGGGGAAGAGCGCCGGGCGCATCATCCTTCATCCTTCATCCTTCAGCTCGTGGGCGACCTTCGGTCCCTCCTGCGCCGGGCGACTCGCACCTTGCTCGCCCTCTCTGAGACGCGGACGGGGACCTACTCCTCCCCTTCACAGCCTTTGAAATTCAGTTGTGCAGTAATTATAGACGCGAAGCCCGGCGAAGTCAAATATCGCGTCCCGCGAGCCGATGGTAGACGCCAGCGGTCCGCTCTGCCATCAGGTCGGCCGTATACTCGGATTCGGCCCGCGTCCGGCCCGCCGCACCCATCGATTCCCATGCTTCCGGCTCGGAGAGGAGATGGAGCAGGCCGGCGGCGAGCGCCCCGGAATCGGCGGGCGGGACCAGAATGCCGGTGATTCCGTCCTCTACAGTCTCCACCAGCCCTCCCACGCGGCTGGCAACGACCGGCTTCCGCGCGGCCATCGCCTCCAGCGCGACAATCCCCTGCCCCTCGGAGTGCGACGGAACCACGACCAGGTCCGACGCAAGAAGCAGCTCCGCCACATCGTCGATTCGGCCAACCAGCCGGACCGCTTCCGCCAGCCCCACAGCCGCGACCCTCTCTTGCAGCGCC
>Ga0068855_100006178_pt1 | contig 14603 bp, 10 predicted proteins | sample KBSCornC52_FD_66592 | JGI IMG/M metagenome (GOLD analysis project Ga0068855, IMG submission 66592) | Corn rhizosphere microbial communities from Kellogg Biological Station, Michigan, USA - KBS Corn C5-2 | ecosystem: Host-associated > Plants > Roots > Rhizosphere > Soil ... | reverse complement strand
TTCGGCGGGCTCGTCTTCGGGACGCTCGCCGCCGGCGTGGCGCTCGTCACCGTGCAGGGCGCACACGGCCCTGCCAGCTTTCCGCGCATGGCGCTCGCCGCCTGCTATGCCGCGTGCGCGGCGGCGCTGACGCTGCGCGGCGTGGCGGGCGCGGTCTCGGCCGATCCGCTCCAGGCCTTCGTCGCGCCCACCCCCGCGCAATCGCTCGCCTATCTCACGGCGGGCGTGGCCGCGATCGCAAGCTCGTTCTCCTTCCTCCTCCTGCAGAAGGAGCGCGCGGACGCGCAGGCGCTGCGCCTCGCCACGCTCGATCCGCTCACCGGCGCGTACAACCGGCGCACCTTCCACGAGATCGCGGAGCGCGAGATGTCGCGCGCGCGCCGCGGCGGCCAGCCGCTGTCGATCGTCATGCTCGACATCGACCATTGCCGCGCGGTGAACGAGAAATACGGCCTGCGGGCGGGCGACGAGCTCATCCGCCGGATCGGGGAAGTGCTGCGCGGAGCGCTCCGGAAGGAGGACATGCTCTTCCGCTACGGCGGCGAGGAGTTCCTCGTGCTGCTGCCGGACGTGCCGGGACCCGGCGCGGTGGTCCTCGCCGGGCGCCTGCGCAAGGCCGCGGCGGCGGAGGAGATCGCGCTGGGGGAGGCGCGCGTCGCGGTCACCGTGAGCGCGGGCGTGTCCGCGCGGCTGGACGAGGGCCCGGAAAGCATCGACTCGCTGGTCGCCCGCGCCGAGGAAGCGCTGGCGCTCGCAAAGCGCCGCGGCCGCAATCGCGTGGTCGCCCTCTCGCTCGGCCGTTCGATCGCCGCGTGAACGACTCCGCGCACGGCCGGCTGGTCTACGTCGCCGACCCGCTCTGCTCATGGTGCTACGGCTTCGGGCCGCAGCTGGAGGACGTCCTCGCGCGCCATCCGGACATCGCGCTCGAGCTCGTGATGGGCGGCCTGCGCGCGGGCAACACGGAACCGATGAGCCCCGCCTTCCGCGACATGCTGCGGGGGCACTGGGGCCACGTGGCCCAGCTCACGGGCCTCGCGTTCTCGGACGCGATCTTCGCGCGCGAGGGGTTCGTCTACGACACGGAGCCGCCCTGCCGGGCGGTGGTCGCCGCGCGCAATCTCGATCCGCGCCGCGCGCTCCCGCTCATGAAGGCGATCCAGTCGGCGTTCTATCGCGCGGGCCGCGACGTGACCGCGCCGGCGACCCTCACCGCGATCGCCGCCGAATGCGGCTACGACGCGGCGGCCTTCTCCGCGGCGCTCGAGTCCCCGGCGATCCGCGCCGCGACGGCCGCGGACTTCGCGCGGGCGCGCGGCTGGGGCGTCACGGGTTTCCCGACGCTCGCGCTCGCGCGCGGGGACGCGCTCTACCTCCTCACCGCCGGCTTCGCGACCGGGGACGTGGTCGAGGAGCGCCTGGCCGAGATCGAGCGGCGCCTCGCGCCCGCCGACGAGCAGCCGGCCTTCGACGACCGGGTCCCGCGGCGGCGATGAAGGGCGGGAAGCGCGGGCTTCGCGCGGCGCTCGCCGCCGGCGTGCTCGCGGCCGCGTCTCTCGCCGCCCTCGCCGCTCCGGCGGACGCGTCCGCGGATGCCCGCGCGCGCGGGGAAGACTTCGATACCCTCTGGCGTGCCGTCGACGCCGGCTACACGGGCTTCGGCCGCGATGGCCGCGCGGCGTGGAAGGCGGCGAGGACGAAATGGCGCCCCCGCGCCGTCCACGCGGCGAGCAGCCGCGGCTTCCTGGCGGCGCTCGAAGGCGCGGTCGAGACGCTCCACGACGATGCGGTGACGCTCTCGCGCCGGACGCCCGACGCGCCGCGCCGCATCCCCTCGGAGAGCGATGTGTGGGCGCGCTGGTCCGGCGACACCGCGCGCGTCGAGGGCGTGCGCACGTTCGGCGACGCGGACGTCGCGGGGCTGCGGCCGGGCGACGTGGTCCTGCGCATCGACGGGCGCGATGCCGCCCAAGCGGTCCGCGCGCTCGCGGGCGAGGAGGCCGGCGCGGACGCGCGCGACCGGACGCTCAACCGGCTCCTCGCGGGTCCGCGCTTCGGCGTCCTCCGCCTGGACGTGCGCGATGCGCGCGGCACGCGCAGCGTCGCCATCGAGCGGGCGGCGACGAGCGCCCCGAGCGGGCCGGCCCTCCTCGCGCACCGCGTGGGGGAAGAGCGCGACGTGGGCTACCTGCGCCTGCGGCCCGCCGGTGCGGGCGCCGCGGATGCCCGTGCGCTGCCGGCCGAGCTCGACGCGGCGCTCGCGGCGCTTCGCGACACGCGCGGGCTCATCCTCGACCTGCGCGAGACGCGCGGTCCCGCGAGCCGGGCGGCCACGCGGGCGATCCTCGCGCGATTCGCGCCCGCCGGCGCGGCGTGGCAGGTGCGCGAGGGGCGGGACGGCGGCCGGCTCGCGGACACGGTTCCCGAAAGCGGACAGCGCTATGCAGCGCCGCTCGTGGTGCTGGTCGACTTCTGGACCGAAGGTGAAGCCGAGGCGCTCGCCTCGGGCCTGCACGAGGCGGCGCACGCGCGGCTCGCCGGCACGCCGACGGCCGGGCTCGCCGCGGCCACGCGCACCGTCACGCTCCCGCACAGCCGCGTCGTCCTGCGCTATCCGGCGGAGCGCGCGTTCCTTCCCGACGGCACGCCCCGGGGCGCGTTGCGGCCGGAAATCCGGGTCGACCTGGCGGCGCCCTCGGGCGGCCCCGGCGACCCCATCCTCTACCAGGGGCTCAAGGCCTTCGAGCGAAACGGGCCAATGCGCTAGGGACGTGAATTCGGTGCGCCCGAATGGGAGTACTGGACACATACTTGTCGTTCCGCGGAGGAAAACGGCGTTTGCGGGCAAATGTAGCCATACGACGAATCGCGGCTCTTGGCGGCGAAGCCGTCGGGGCGTAGCCTGCTCGAAATCCTGCCCGGATTCGGTCAAGCCAGGGCGACGAGACCGAGGGCAGACCGAGAACGGCAAGCTCATCGATTGTGGAAGCGGAACACGCAAATAACATGAAACTGCTGGCGTTCGCCCATGAAAACGGCCTCTCTGCAACACGGGCGCTGGTCCGCGAGGAGCAGAAGCGCCTCGGTCAGTTCATGACGCCCCCGGCCATCGCCCGAGTCATGGCACAACGCGCCTGCGCAAGCCTCAACCCGGACCTCGTTCGGGTGCTCGAGCCGGCTGCGGGCAGCGGCGTGCTCGCGGCTGCCGTCCTTGAACTGCTCCTCGAGCGTGAAGTACGCCCACAACGCGTTGAGCTGGTCATGTGTGAGCTCGACGCTCGTCTGGCGCCGGCTCTGAGGCGGCTTGCTCACCGCATGCGCAGGGCTGGGGCGGCGGCCGGCGTATCGGTGAGCATATCCGTACGGATCGGCGATTTCCTGCTCTCGGACCTGTCCTCCGAAAGCCCACGCTTCGATGTCGTCATTGCTAACCCGCCATATTTCAAGATCAATAAGGGCGATCCGCGTTCACAGCGCCATGCGTACGCCGTGTACGGCCAACCGAATATCTACGGATTATTCATGGCGGCTTGCTCCCGGGTGCTTGCGACCAATGGTCGCTGGTGCTTCATAACCCCTCGCTCATGGACTAATGGTCGATACTTCGTCGCCACGCGTCGCGAGATGTTGCGCTTCCTGCACATCGATGCGATTCACATCTTCGAAAGCCGGGAAGCGCACTTCGCGGATGACGAAGTGCTTCAAGAGGCGATGATCACCTGGGCGACGGCGCGCGCGGATACGGGCAGCACTATTACGGTCAGTACCAGCGAAGGAGTTCGGGATCTGCAGCAAGCCGTTCTCAGGCTGCTTCCGATTCGCGACATCATCGGGCCTTCTGCCGAGAGCGTAATCTTCGTTCCGAGGATGAACGATTCCGCGCCACTCCCTGATTTCAGAGCGAATCTGGCAACGTATGGACTTAAGGTGAGCACGGGACCCGTGGTCGCATTCAGAGCGACAAGGCACATTGCCCAAGCGCCCAGGAAAGGCACCGTGCCCTTCCTGTGGATGCAGCATATTCGGCCGATGCGCATCACTTGGCCGATCCAGAAGAAACGCGAGCACATTGCGGCAAATGCGTCCACCGCCTGGATGATGGTTCCGAACACGAACATGGTCATTACGCGACGATTCAGCCCCAAGGAAGACGAGCGGCGGATAATCGCAGCGCCTTATCTAGGAGGAAACCTGCCGGGGCCTGTACTGGGCTTGGAGAACCATACCAACTATCTCTATCGCGCCGGTGGTGAGCTTATGCCAGAAGAAGCGCGCGGATTGGCTGCGTTTCTCAACAGTCGTCTCGTGGACCAGTACCTGCGAACCGTTGCAGGCAATACGCAGGTGAATGCGGCAGATCTCCGCGCGCTGCCCCTGCCGCCGATGGGAGATCTCGTCAGGATCGGACGCGCTCTCTCGGATGGGTGCACTTTGGCCGACGCAGACCAAGCGGTCGACCTTGTCCTCGGTGTTCGCCAGCCGGCGCGGGCCGCGTAGCAATAGTGGCGAAGGCAACTCCGCGCGCATCTACCGTGCCGATTCCGCCGCTGCCGCCGATTTCGGAGATTCAGGCTCGGCTCGAGGACCTTTTCCCTGAATCGTTCCCGGATCGCGGCCTGCTCGTCGGGACAATGGCGGCCAGGGCGATCTTCGTTTTCCTGTATGGCGGCTTCGTGCAGGGAGCGGCCCGGTATTTGCGCCCCTCAAACATCTACCTGTTCACGGAGGAACAATCGCTGCTTGACTCGGCCGATGAACGCGAGGTCTGGCTCGCAAACGCGAACAAGCCGGGCTATAGACCTCCGGGCACACGCTGGTACACGGGCGACAACAGCCGCGAAACGATCCGCGACGACCTCATCCGGGGTCAGTTTCGTCGACTTGGAATATCGCAGCGACTGCCGGGTCATCCGGTAACCAGCAGCAAGCCGATTCATTTTCTCTCTGATGACTTCGCCGCACTTTTTGTCCCAGGACTCACAGGAGCGGCGCTCGACGCGGAACTGGCTGCATGGCGCAGGCGCCACCTGAGCGCGGCCGAGTTAAGCCGCATGGCGCTTAGAGCCGAAGGCGCTGAGGCTGCAGAGGGAGACGTCTACATCGAGATTCCGGATGGCACGCGGATCCGCGTCAGTGCAGGTCCCTCGTCGCTCATCGCAAAGGGACTTGTCGAGCAATTCGCAAAAAAACACCTGCGTAGGCCGATTCTATTGTGGCTTAGCTCGAGCGACATCAAGCTGAAGCCCGAGTTAGCGCGCCTCGCCGCCAGCGTGGGTCTCAGGTTCGATGTGAAACAAGAGTTGCCCGACCTCATCCTCGCCGATCTGTCCGAGCCCGCCCGATTCGTGTTCTGCGAAATCGTTGCGACCGACGGCGCGATGACGGAGGCCCGCAAGCGAACATTCCTCGACATCATTCGGCAATCTGGCGTGCCTACAGAAAATGCCGAATTTCTCACCGCGTTCGAAGATCGAAAGGCGGCGCCGTTTCGGAAAAACTTCAGCCAACTGGCGGTTGATTCGATGATCTGGTTCAGGACCGAGCCTGGCCTGCTGCTGATTCTCACCTCCAGCAATCGAGCGCATTTTGGTCCCAAACGGCAAGAGGACCCAGTCTAGGGGCCGAGGGCCTTTTCCTGGACGCGCTTGTCGAAGCGCTCGACGTTCACCACCACGCGCTCGTGCACGCCCTCGCCGATCAGCTCGCGCTCGTCCTCCGCGCGCACGCGGAAATGGATCGTGCGGCCCTCCACGCGCGTCACCTCCGCGGTCGCCCGCACGCGCATGCCGACGGGCGTGGCGGCCACGTGCGTGATGTCCAGGTGGGTGCCCAGGCTCTGGTGGTGCTCCGGCAGGGACTGCTCCACCGCGGCGAGCGCGGCCGCCTCGATCAGGTTGATCATCACGGGTGTCGCGAGGACGCGGATGCGGCCGCTCCCCACGCGGGGCGCCGTGTGCTGCTCGCCGACGACCATCTCGGCGGTGCCGGTCAAGCCGGCGGGAAGGTCGAGGATGAGGGCCATGGAGGCGATTATCGCGGAAGCGGCCGAAGGGGGTAGGACAAATCCTGCGGAGCCGGCTCCGCGCGACCGACCTCATTTCCGGCGTGGCGCGCCCGAACTCGACCCGGGCCCCGGCATCCTAACTCGTGAGAGGGGAACGCCGATGATCGATGCAACGCTTTCGTCCTTCGAGCGCGACGTGATCGAGGCCTCCATGGAGGTGCCCGTCCTGGTGGACTTCTGGGCGCCATGGTGCGCGCCCTGCAAGAGCCTGGGCCCGCTCCTCGAGCGCCTCGAGCGCGAGTACGGCGGGCGCTTCCGGCTGGTGAACGTCAATTCCGACACCAACCCGGAGCTCGTGACGTCGTTCAACCTGCAGTCGATTCCGTACTCCGTCGCCTTCGTCGACGGGAACGCCGTCGCGCAGTTCATGGGGGCGCAGCCGGAGGCGTTCGTGCGCGCGTTCCTCGACCGGCTGATCCCGAACCCCTCCGAGATCGAGCACCGCGCGGCCCGCGAGGCGCTCGCCAAGGGCCAGGCGGAGCTCGCGGAGAGCTACCTCAAGAACGCGATCGCGCTCGACCCTTCGAACGACGGCGCGCGGCTGGACATCGCCGGCGTGCTGCTCGACCGCGGCGAGGTGCCCGCGGCGCGCACCCATTTCGACAGCCTTTCCGGCCATGCGAAGGACCTTTCGACCTACGCCGCGGTGAGCTCCCGCCTCGAGGCCTCCGAGCTCGCGCAGGCGCTGCCGCCCGTGGAGACGCTCAAGCGCCGCATCCGGGTGAACCCGGACGACCTCGATGCGCGCATGGAGTTGGCCGAGCTCCACATCTCGCGCGGCGAATATCCGCCTGCCCTGGACGAGCTCCTCGAGGTCGTGCGCCGCGACCGCAATTTCCGCGAAGACAGCGCGCGGCTGAAGATGCTCGCCGTGTTCGAGATGGCGGCCGGGCATCCGGAGGTCGTGACCGATTACCGGAGCAAGCTCTCGAGCCTGCTCTTCTGATCCGTACCCGACGCGGCCGTCCGGGTCGCCGCGCGACGGCCCGGGGCGCCCTTACTCCTTTGGGGGCGCAGGGAAGCGACCGCGTCGAAGGGCGGATATGATGGCCGCATGGCCGGCCACACCGTCACCCTGCCCACGGCCCGCCTCGCGCGCGATGCGAACGGCACGGCGTTCTCGCCCGAATTCCAGGACGTCTACCACGCGCGCGATGGCGCGCTCGCACAGGCGCGGCACGTGTTCCTCGCCGGGAACGGCCTTCCGGAGCGCTGGCGCGCCCGCCCGAGCTTTACCGTGCTCGAGACGGGCTTCGGCATCGGCGTGAATTTCCTCGCGACCTGGGACGCGTGGCGCGCGGATGGCGGGCGCTCGCGACGCCTCCATTTCGTCTCGGTCGAGAACCGGCCTTTCGGCCGCGAGGCGCTGCGCGAAGCGCTGGCGCCGTTCCCCGAGGTCGCATCGCTCGCCCGCGCGCTCGTCGAGGTGTGGCCGCCCGCGCTCGCCGGCTTCCATCGCCTGCACTTCGAGGGCGGCCGCCTCATCCTCACCCTCCTCCTGGGCGACGGGCGCGAGCTCCTGCCGCAGCTGGTCGGCCGCGCGGACGCGTTCTACCTGGACGGCTTCTCGCCGGCCCGGAACCCCGATCTCTGGACCCCCGCAGTGGTCCGCGAGCTGGCCCGGATCGCGCGGCCGGGCGCCACGCTCGCGACATGGACCGTGGCGGGCGGCGTGCGGACGGCGCTGGGCGACGCCGGCTTCCGGCTGGAGAAGCACGCGGGCTTCGGGCCCAAGCGCGAGATGCTGCGCGGAGTGCGGGAAGGCGCGGCGGAAGCCGCGCGCACGCCCTCCGGGCGGCGGGCCATCGTCGTGGGCGGAAGCCTCGCCGGAACGCTCGTGGGCGACCGGCTCGCCTCGCGCGACTGGGACGTGGAGCTCCTGGAAGCGGAGACGGAACGGACGCCGCCCGCCGCGGGGCTCGTCCGGCCCATCGCGAACCTGCGCGACGCCCTGAACGCGCGCATCTCGCGTGGCGCGTTCCTCTACGCGCTGCAGCATTTCCGCGCCCTGCGGAACGACGGCTACCACCTCGCGTGGAACCGCTGCGGCGTGCTCCAGCTCGCGCAGGACTCGGACGAGGCCGCGCGGTTCGCGGCCATCGCCGCATCCCAGGACTATCCCCCCGCGCTCCTCGAGTTCGTGGACGCCGCGCGCGCGGGCGCGATCGCGGGCCGCCCGGTCCGCGGGCCGGGATGGTGGTTTCCGGGCGGCGCCGTCGTCTCGCCTTCCAGCCTGGGTGTGGCGAGCCACGCGCGCGCCGGCGAGCGCGTGCGCCGGCGGATGGGCGCGCGCGTCGAGCGGATCGAGCGCGAGGGCCGCGACTGGAGAGCGTACGGCGCGGACGGCCGCGTGCTCGCCGAGGCGCCGACGATCGTGCTCGCGAACGCGGTCGACGCGCGCCGGCTCCTCCCGGGCGCGGGCCTGCGGCTCGCGCGCGTGCGGGGCCAGCTCACCTACCTGCCGCCGTCGCCCTCGCGCAGCCTCGACGTGGTCGTGAGCGGAAGCGGCTACCTGGCACCGCTCCTCGAAGGCGGCCACGTGGCGGGCGCCACCTACGGCCACGACGACGACGACCGAACCGTGCGCCCCGCCGACCACGCGGAGAACCTCGCGCGGACCGAGGCGATGGTGCCGGGCTTCGCGGGCGGCCTCGATCCCGCGGCCCTCGCCGGGTGGACCGGCTTCCGGACGACGGTGCCGGATCGGCTTCCCATCGTGGGTGCCTGCGCCGACGACGGCGCCTACGCGTTCACGGGCCTGGGCTCGCGCGGCCTCCTCTGGGGGCCGCTCGGCGCCGAGGCGATCGCGAGCGCGCTGGAGGACGAGCCCCTCCCCTGGGCACGCGACCACGGCGGCGCCGTCTCCCCCCTGCGGTTCCTCTCCTGACATGCGCCCCGACCTCACGTCGCTCGCCCTCTTCATCCGCGTCGCGGAGTCCCGCAGCATCACGAAGGCCGCGGCCGCGAGCCACATCGCGCTCGCCGCGGCGAGCCGGCGCATCACCCAGCTCGAGGACCAGCTGGGCGTGACCCTCCTCCATCGCACCGCGCGCGGCGTCGAGCTCACGCCACCCGGCGAGGCGCTGCTCTTCCACGCGCGCCAGATGATGGACCAGATGGACGAGATGCGCGCCGACATGTCGGACTACACGCTGGGCGCGAAGGGCGTCGTGCGCATGCAGGCGAACGCCTCCGCGCTCGCGCAGTACCTGCCCGAGGACCTCGCCTCGTTCTCCGCCGCGCACCCGGCGATCAAGGTCTCGCTGGGGGAGGAACGCAGCTCCGCGATCGTGGGAGCCCTCCTCGCCGGCTCGACCGACGTGGGGATCGTGATGGAAGGCGCCGAGGGCGCGGATGCGGTGCAGCTCTTCGACTATCGCGCGGACACGCTCGTGGCGGCGCTCCCCGTGAAGCACGCGCTCCGCGCGAAGAGCCTCGCGTTCGAGAAGCTCCTCGACCACGACTTCGTGGGCCTGGAGAGCAACACCGTCATCTCCCGCCTCTGCGCCCACCAGGCGACCGAGGCGGGAAAGCCGCTCAAGCTGCGGGTGCAGGTGAAGAGCTTCGACGTCGTGGCCCGCCTCATCCAGGCGGGGCTCGGGATCGGCGTGCTGCCCGAGGCCGCGGTCCAGGTCTATGCCCGCTCGATGGGGCTGCGCTCGGTACGGCTTACCGACGCCTGGGCGCAACGGCGCATGTTCGTGGCGGTCCGCCAGTACGGGGCGCTGCCCGGCGCCGCGCGGCAGCTCGTGGACCACCTCGTCCCCGGCGCCCGCGAGGCCGCCGGCCGCGGAGCGGCCGCCACCCCGGGCTAGCCCCGGGAAAGCGCCGACCCTTCGCAATCCGCGAAGGGTGGCTTGCCGACATACCAATTCTTCGGGGCGCAATCCGGATGGTGTGATGCGGTCCTACACGCATCCTTACGCGCACCCCGCCCTGGAGAAGCCGCGATGAAACGAGAAGCCTTCGAGATGCCCGGCCTGCAGCTGCCCGCGGAGCGGCCCGAGGGCTCCGATCGCATCCTCACCCCGTCCGCCCTGGCCTTCGTCGCCCATCTCCACCGGCGCTTCGAGGCACGGCGGCGCGAGCGGATGGCGGCCCGCGCCGAGCGCCAGGCCCGGCTGGACGCCGGCGAGACGTTCGGCTTCCTGCCCGAGACGCGCGCGATCCGCGAGGGCGACTGGACCGTGGCGCCCGTCCCGGCGGACCTCCGCGACCGGCGGGTCGAGATCACCGGGCCCACGGACCGGAAGATGGTCATCAACGCGCTCAACTCGGGTGCCAGCACGTTCATGGCGGACTTCGAGGATTCGCTCACGCCCACGTGGGAGAACGTGGTCGGCGGCCAGGCGAACCTGCGCCAGGCGGTCGAGCGCACCCTGGGCTTCGCGAGCCCCGAGGGCAAGGTCTACGCACTCGCGGAGAAGACCGCGACCCTCATCGTCCGCCCGCGCGGCTGGCACCTCCTCGAGCCGCACATGCTCGTGGACGGCGAGCCCGTCGCCGGCGCGCTCTTCGACTTCGGCCTCTTCTTCTTCCACAACGCGAAGCGGCTCATCGCGAACGGAAGCGGCCCGTACTTCTACCTTCCGAAGCTCGAGGGCCACCTCGAGGCGCGGCTCTGGAACGACGTCTTCTCCGAGGCCGAGGCGCGCCTGGAGATCCCGCGCGGCACGATCAAGGCGACGGTGCTGATCGAGACGCTGCCCGCCGCCTTCGAGATGGACGAGATCCTGCATGAGCTCCGCGAGCATTCCGCCGGCCTCAACTGCGGCCGCTGGGACTACATCTTCTCGTGCATCAAGAAGCTCCGGAAACACGACTTCGTGTTCGCGGACCGCGCCCTGGTCACGATGACGAGCCCGTTCCTGCGCGCCTACTGCCGGCTCCTCGTGAAGACCTGCCACCGAAGGGACACCCACGCGATGGGCGGCATGGCGGCCCAGATCCCGATCAAGGGCGACGCCGCGGCGAACGCGGCCGCGATGGCGAAGGTCGTCGCGGACAAGGAGCGCGAGGCGAACGACGGCTTCGACGGCACCTGGGTCGCGCACCCGGGCCTCGTCTGCGTGGCGAAAGAGGTGTTCGACCGGATCATGCCGCAGGCGAACCAGGTCGCGCGCAAGCGGGAGGACGTGCGCGTCGAGGCGGCCCAGCTCCTGGATTTCCAGCCCCAGGCTCCGATCACCGAGCAGGGCGTGCGGACCAACATCGCGGTGAGCCTCCAGTACATCGGCTCGTGGCTGGGCGGGCAGGGCTGCGTGCCGATCAACCATTTGATGGAGGACGCGGCGACCGCCGAGATCTCGCGCTCGCAGCTCTGGCAATGGATCCGCTCGCCGCGAGGCGTCCTGCAGGACGGCCGGGAGGTCACGCTCGAGATGTTCCGCGTGATGCTGGCGGAGGAGCTGCGGAAGGTGACCGCGACGCCCGGGGCCTTCGGGATGAAGTACGACGAAGCCGCGTGGCTCCTCGACCGGCTGGTCTCGAACGACGAGTTCGCCGACTTCCTCACCGAGCCCGCCTACGGGATGGTGTCGGCGGGGCCGCTGCCGCAGGCGATCGCGGCGTAGGCATCGCGCCCTACATGACGAAGGGCACGATCTCGTAGCCGAAAAGGGTCGGCGAGAACCCGCAGCTCCGGTTCTCCTCGCATTGCGCCCGCGTGCGCGCGCACGTGGGCAGCCCGTCCATCTCCTCCACGAAGCTGCGGGCCGCGTCGAGGTAGCGCGCGTGGCACTCCGGCGTGGTCACGAAGAGCTTGTTGTAGCAATGGGCGAACGGAGCGAGCGCGGGCTTGCGCCGCAGGAAGAACTCGGCGATGCCCTCGATCACGCCCGGCGTGCAGAAATTGAACGCATCGTCGAGCGCCATGATCCCCCCCGGCCGCAGCAGCGGGGTCGCCGTCTCGAGATCGCGCAGCACGAGCTCCCGCGTATGCCCCGCATCCACGCTGATGAAGCGGTAGTCCCTGGCGCCGGCCCCGCGGGCGAGCTTCTCGCCCGTGAGCTCGAGGCTGTCCGCCACGACGATCCTCAGGCGCGAGGCGTCGCCGCACGCGGTCGCGATGTTCGCGCGCACCGCGCCGGCGGCGGCTTCCTTGTCGGCGGCGCCCACGAAGAGGTCCACGCCGACCACGGGCTCCGCGGGATCCGACAGGCGATAGAGCACGGCGAGGTATTTCCCCTGGAAGACGCCCAGCTCGAGCGTGGGTCCGGTGACGCCCAGGGCGCGCTGCGCTCGTGCGAGCGCGGCCGTGAAGAGCGCCGCCTCCGGGTACATCCACCCGGGAATCGGCCCCACGCGGGTCTGCACGAACGCGGCGAAGTCGAGCATGGACGCGTCGCGAGCGGGGGCTCCGGGCCGCTGGGGCGAGAGGAAGGGGATCCAGGGCCGGCCGGGGTCGGTCGCGGCGTCCAGGATCGCGCGCAGCCCCTCCGGCGACGCCCAATCGCGCCCGCAGACGAAGCGTGGAATCTCCCATCGCCCACTCGAGGCCTCCCAGAATCCCGCGCGCGCGGTGAACGCGGCGACGACGCCCAGCTCGGCCGCACGCGAGGGCAGATACTCGCGGGCGAGGTAGGCGTTCGCCTCCCCGTAGGGGTAGGCGAAGAGTGCGTCGCCCGGGTTCGGGGCATGGGCCCGAAGGTACTGGACGGCCTGCCGGATCTCGTGGTCCGCCCGCTCCGCCGTATCGATTCCGGCGAAGCTGCCGCGCGGCGCGCCGACCGAGAGCGAAACGGGGAGCGCCTCATGGTTGTGGTCCCAACTGTGGTTCCCGATGTGCAGGAAGCCGGTCGCCACCGCCTCGGCCCACCAATCGTCGCTCCACCACCCGCGGCCGAGCATGCACGCCTCGTCCAGCGCCGCGCGCGCTCGCGGCGACACGATCGTGAAGCTCGTCAGGTGGAGGCTCGGCTGCCGTCCCGGGTTGCGCTCCGCGAAGTCGCTCAGGAGGTGGAACGCGCTTCGCTGCAACCCGGCGGTCGGATGCGGGAGGTCGCGATAATCGAAATCGGCGCCATCGTCGCAGGCCAGTGCGACGAGCCTTCCCTCGAGCGCGTCCGGCGGGCCCTCGCGCCAGGCGTCGACGAGGGTGCGCAAGGGCACGACGCGGAACCCGGCCTCGGTGAGCTGGGAGAGGTCCGATCGCAGTGCCTCCAGGTGGTTGCCCGCGTAATCGTTCCCGTGGATGTGCATGGGCTGGTAGGTGAGGATGGGGATTCGCATGGGCCGGGCGTCGCGGGGGTCGGGCCGCGGGAGAACGTGCGGCAGGGACCAGCTTAAGGGCTCCGGCGATCCGCGTCAGCCCGGACCGCGGGGGGCCGCCCGGCCGGGTTGAAATAGGGCGGCTTTCGCCCTATTTCCTCCTTACGCTTCGCACGGGCGGGTTGCTCTCGAGGCCCCGCTTCCGGCCCGGGCGCCTGTAAAATGGAACCCGCCTCTCACCGTTTCCGGCGCCCGGCCTCCGGGCCCCGACCTTCCGAGTCCCCATGAACGACCTTTCCGCCGTGCCCCCCGGCGATGCCGCCGCATTGAAAGACGAATCGGCCGAGGCGATCCGCATCCGCGGCGCGCGGCAGAACAACCTCAAGAACCTGGACGTCGACCTGCCGACGGGCGAGCTGGTGGTCGTGACGGGGCCGTCGGGGTCCGGGAAGTCCTCGCTCGTCTTCGACACGCTCTACGCCGAGGGCCAGCGCCGCTACGTCGAGACCTTCTCGCCCTACGCGCGGCAGTTCCTCGACCGGATGGACAAGCCGCAGGTGGACTCCATCGAGGGGATCCCGCCGGCGATCGCCATCGACCAGACGAACCCGGTGCGCACCTCGCGCTCGACCGTCGGGACGATGACGGAGATCAACGACCACCTGAAGCTCCTCTTCGCGCGCACCGGACGCCTCTTCTGCCGGCGCTGCGCGCAGCCCGTGCGCCGCGATACGCCCGAGAGCGTCTACGCGGAGCTGGAAGAGCGGGCGAAGGCGGCGGGCGACCCGCGCCTCGTCGTCGCGTTCCCCATCGACGTGCCGGCCAACTTCACCGAGGAGGAGATCACGAAGCTCCTCCAGGCGCAGGGCTACACGCGCATCCACCGCCGCGAGGGCCAGCGCCTCGAGGTCGTGCAGGACCGCATCCGCATGTCCGCCGCCGGGAAAGCGCGCGTCGTGGAGGCGCTGGAAGCGGCGCTGCGGGTGGGGAATGGGCGGGTGAACGTCTTCCTGGGGACGGGCCCGGAGCTTCCGGGCGACGACAGGTCGGAAAACCCGGATCTCTCCCCGGGTACCGAAGTGTGGCGCTTCTCCACCGACCTCCACTGCGCCACCTGCGACATCCACTATTCGGATCCCACGCCCGCGCGCTTCTCCTTCAATTCGCCCATCGGCGCGTGCGACGCGTGCCGCGGCTTCGGACGCGTGATCGGCGTCGACTACGGGCTCGTGATCCCGGACGAGTCGAAGACGCTGCGCGAGGGCGCGGTCAAGATCTTCCAGTCGAAGAGCTACGACGAGTGCCAGGACGACCTCGTGAAGCACGCGCC
>Ga0068855_100006176_pt1 | contig 14605 bp, 14 predicted proteins | sample KBSCornC52_FD_66592 | JGI IMG/M metagenome (GOLD analysis project Ga0068855, IMG submission 66592) | Corn rhizosphere microbial communities from Kellogg Biological Station, Michigan, USA - KBS Corn C5-2 | ecosystem: Host-associated > Plants > Roots > Rhizosphere > Soil ... | reverse complement strand
CAGTACCTCGTCGATCCGGAAGTGAACGCCCGCATCGTCGAAGCCGTCCGCGCCGGGGGCGTCGATGCCTGGAGCGACGAGACCGCGCAGGACCTGCTCGGCCCCAAGTACAAGGCCGAGGACTACGAGCGCGTTGGCGACATTCTCGACGTCTGGTTCGATTCGGGCTCGACCCACGCCTTCGTGCTGGAGAGCGGCCGCTGGCCCGACCTGTCCTGGCCGGCCGACCTTTACCTCGAAGGCTCCGACCAGCATCGCGGCTGGTTCCAGTCCTCGCTGCTGGAAAGCTGCGCCACCCGCGGCCGCGCGCCCTACAAGGCGGTGCTGACCCACGGCTTCACCATGGACGCCAAGGGCATGAAGATGTCGAAGTCCCTCGGCAACACGGTCGACCCGCTCAAGGTGATGGAGACCTACGGCGCCGACATCGTCCGCCTCTGGGCGCTGTCGGTCGACTACACCGAGGACCACCGCATCGGCGACGAGATCCTCAAGGGCGTGGCCGACCAGTACCGCAAGCTCAGGAACACCTTCCGCTACCTGCTCGGCGCGCTCGACGGCTACGACGGCGGCGTCGAGGGCATCGCCCCGGCGGACATGCCCGAGCTGGAGCGCTACGTGCTAGCCCTGCTCACCCGACTCGACGCCACCCTGCACGAAGCGGCGATGGCCTACGACTTCAACACCTATGTCCGCGCGCTGTCGGACTTCTGCAACGAGGACCTGTCGGCGTTCTTCTTCGATATCCGCAAGGACTGCCTCTACTGCGACGCGCCCACCGACCCCAAGCGCCGCGCCTACCGCACCGTTCTCGACGTGCTGTTCATGGCCCTCGTCCGCTATGCCGCACCGGTGCTGGTGTTCACCGCCGAGGAAGTCTGGTCCACGCGCTTCCCGGACTGGGGCAGCGTCCACCTGCTGCAATGGCCGAGCATCAGCGCCGACACCGGCGTCGACATGGCGAAGTGGGACGAACTGCGCGCCCTGCGCGCCACGGTCAACGAGGCGATCGAGCCGCTGCGGCGCGAGAAGGTGGTCGGCTCCAGCCTCGCCGCCGAGGTCACCGTCCCTGACTCCGCCCCCGAGGCTGACCTCGCCGAGCTGTTCATCACCGCGACAGTCGCGCGCGGGCAGGGCGATGCGGTGACCGTCGCCCCGACCGAGATGCACAAATGCGGCCGCTGCTGGCGCCACCTCCCCGAGGTGAGCGAGGATGGCGACCTGTGCGGGCGCTGCGACACGGTTGTAGCCGCGTTGGACGGCGCTGCATGACCCTTGCAGCGCGCCGCCTCGCCGGACTTGGCGTCGCCGCGCTGGTACTGGCGGCGGACCAGCTGGTGAAGTGGTGGGTCGCCGGCCCGCTACGCCTAGCGCAGGTACAGGTCATTGATATCCTGTCGTTCTTCGATCTGCGCTGGGCGCAGAACTATGGCGTCTCCTTCTCCCTGCTCTCCGCCTCCAGCAACGAGAGCCGCTGGCTGCTGGTCGGCCTCACCGCGCTGATCGCCTTGGGCGTCCTCGTCTGGCTGCTGCGCGAGAAGGCCCTGCCCGAGATCGCGGCGCTGGGCATGGTGCTCGGCGGCGCGCTCGGCAATATCCATGACCGCGCGCTCTATGGCTACGTAGTCGATTATGCCGATCTCCATTTCGGCGAGTTCCGCCCCTTCCAGATCTTCAACCTCGCCGACGCCGCGATATCCGTGGGCGTGGTGATAATCCTTGCCCGCTCGTTCCTTTCGCGCGAAAAGCGCGGGCCAAACGACGATGCGGGCAGCCAGACCGGCGCGCGCGCCCTTTGAAAGCTGACTACATGCGCAAGACCATCGCTATCCTGACCGTGCTTTCCGCCTCGGCCCTGCTGGCCGGCTGCGGCTCGGGCGGCGGGCTGCTCGGCCGCGCCCGGCCCGACGAGATGGCCGTGCAGCGCCAGGCCCCGCTGGTGGTCCCGCCCGATTTCGCGCTGACCCCGCCGCAGCCCGGCGCCCCGCGGCCGACCGATTCCAACGCCCAGCAGCAGACGCTCGACGCGCTGTTCGGCGGCCCCGCCCCGCGCAGCCCGGTCGAACAGGCCACCGTCGGCCAGGCCGGCAGCGCCGCTCCGGGCATCCGCTCGGCGGTCGGCGATCCCAAGACCAATACCGTCGCCAAGGGCGCGATCACGCGCGACATCGTCGCCGCGCCGCAGGGCGACGGCCGCGAAGCCCAGGCGGTGATCCCGGGCTGAACCGCACCGGCCCTTTGCCCCAGATCAATGCCGGCAAGGGGCCCCGCTGCGATGCGGACGCAAGGAACGCGCCTGCGCGGCGCAGAACCAATCGGGGGATGAGAGTACCATGAGCGGAGCGGATGTCGTCATCGTCGGCGGTGGCCATGCCGGGGCGCAGGCTGCGATTGCGCTGCGGACCAACGGCTTCACCGGCAGCGTGACCATGATCGGGCGCGAAAACGAACCGCCCTACGAGCGCCCGCCGCTGTCCAAGGAATACTTCGCCCGCGAGAAGACCTTCGACCGGCTCTATATCCGCCAGCCCCAGTTCTGGGGCGAAAAGGACGTGGAGCTCAAGCTCGGCGTGGAGGTGACCGCGGTCGATCCCGCCGCCAGGAGCCTCACCCTGTCCGACGGCACCGCCTACACCTACGGCAAGCTGATCTGGGCAACCGGCGGCGATCCGCGGCGCCTCGCCTGCAAGGGCGCCGACCTCGCCGGCCTCCATGCCGTGCGCACCCGCGCCGATTGCGACCAGCTGATGGGCGAGATCGATGGCGGGGTGAACAACATCGTCGTCATCGGCGGCGGCTACATCGGCCTCGAAGCCGCGGCCGTGCTGACCAAACTCGGCTGCAAGGTCACCCTGCTCGAAGCCCTGCCCCGGGTGCTGGCGCGGGTTGCCGGGCCGGATCTCTCGGCCTTCTACGAGAAGGAACACCGCGATCACGGCGTGGATCTGCGCACCAACGTGGCCGTCGAATCGATCGAGGGAGAAGGCCGCGTCACCGGCGTGAAGCTGGCCGATGGCGAAGTGATTCCCGCAGAGGCGGTGATCGTCGGCATCGGCATCGTCCCCGCGATCGGGCCGCTGATCGCCGCCGGCGCGGCCGGGGCCAACGGCGTCGACGTCGACGAATATTGCCGCACCTCGCTGCCCGACGTCTATGCCGTGGGCGACTGCGCGGCCTTCGCCTGCGATTTCGCGGGCGGAACGGTGATGCGGGTCGAATCGGTCCAGAACGCCAACGACCAGGCCACCTGCGTCGCCAAGGCGATCTGCGGCGACGAGCAGCCCTACCACGCCCTGCCGTGGTTCTGGTCGAACCAGTACGACCTCAAGCTGCAGACCGCCGGACTTTCGGTGGGATACGACGCCACGGTGACCCGGGGCGACCCCGCCACGCGCTCGTTCTCGATCGTCTACCTCAAGGGCGGCAAGGTCATCGCGCTCGACTGCGTCAATTCGGTCAAGGACTATGTCCAGGGCCGCAAGCTGGTCGAGGCCGGGGTTTCGCCCGACCCGGCGCAGCTGGCCGACCCGGCCGTGGCGCTGAAGGACCTCATCCCCGCCTGACCAGCCGCGATGCCGCCCAGCGCGCGGCATCGGCCACTGTCGGGTCAGGATCGCCTGCCAATGCCTCCACCTGCGCCAGCAATCCGGCATCCCCGCTGTTGCCGGCGGCGTAGAGGCAATTGCGCACAAAGCGGTTGCGGCCAATGCGCTTGATCGGACTGCCGGAAAACAGCTGGCGGAAGCCTGCATCATCCAGCGCCAGCAATTCCGCCAGCCGCGGCGCCGCCAGTTCGGCGCGGGGCAGGAAGGCGCGGTTGGCCGCCGCGCTCTCGGCGAACTTGTTCCACGGGCAGACCGCCAGGCAATCGTCGCAGCCATAGATGCGGTTGCCGAGCGCGGCGCGGAACTCCTCCGGGATCGGGCCGGCATGCTCGATCGTGAGGTAGGAAATGCAGCGCCGCGCATCGAGCCGGAACGGCGCGGGGAAGGCATCGGTCGGGCAGGCCCGCTGGCAGGCGTCGCACGAGCCGCAGCGCTCCGCCCCCGGCGCATCGGGCGGGAACGCCAGCGTGGTATAGATCGCACCGAGGAACAGCCAGGAGCCATGCTCGCGGCTGACGAGGTTGGTATGTTTGCCCTGCCAGCCCAGCCCAGCCGCCTGCCCGAGCGGCTTTTCCATCACCGGCGCCGTATCGACGAAGACCTTCACGCCCGCCTCGCCCAGCCCGCGCCGCGCCGCTTCCCCCACCAGCCACCGGGCGAGCGCCTTCAGCGCCTTCTTGACCGTATCGTGGTAGTCCTGCCCCTGCGCATAGACCGAGATCCGGGCCCGGTCCGGCTGGGCGGCAAGGGCCAGCGGATCGGCCTCGGGCGCATAGGACATGCCGAGCGCGATTACGCAGCGCGCCTCGGGCCACAGGCCCTGCGGCGACCGGCGGTGGTGTGCGCGCGAGGCCATCCATTCCATCTCGCCATGGGCGCCCTCCCCCAGCCATTCTTCCAGGCGGCGGGCAGCGAGCGGATCCTCGGCAGCGGGCGCAATGCCGCAGGCGGCGAAGCCCAGCCGCGCAGCCTCCGCCTTCAAGTCATCCAGCAACCCATCGATCACCGGCTCGTTAACCATGCTCGCGTATCCTCCTCTTCACGAAGCAGGGTTAACCGGTCACACTCATGAAGATGGAACTAGGCACTTGGGATGCGGCGGGCAATGCCCCGGCAGCGCAACCGGCGGAGAGCCGTCCCCTCGCCATCGAGGCGCGCGGGCTGGTCAAGCGGTTCGACGGCTTCACCGCGGTCGACGGCGTGGACCTCTCGGTGCCGGAAGGCGCGATCTACGGCGTGCTCGGCCCCAACGGTGCGGGCAAGACCACGACCCTGCGCATGCTGCTGGGCATCATCGATCCCGACGAAGGCTATCGCCGCGTCCTCGGCAGCCTGCGCCCCCACGACGTCGCCCATGCCATCGGTTACCTGCCCGAGGAGCGCGGGCTCTATCCGGCGATGAAGGCCTATGAGGCGATCGCCTTCGTCGGCGCGCTGCGTGGCCTGCCGCTGGCCGAAGGCCGGCGCCGGGGCCGCGCCCTGCTGGAGGAGCACGGCCTCGGCTTCGCCGCCGACCGGCAGATCCGCCAGCTGTCCAAGGGCATGGCCCAGCAGGTCCAGATCCTCGGCTGCCTCGTACACGAACCGCGCCTCGTGGTGTTCGACGAGCCCTTCTCCGGGCTCGACGCGATCAACCAGGGCAAGCTCGAAAAGATGATGCGCGGCCTCGCCGCACGCGGCACGACCGTGATCTTCTCGACCCACGTGATCGCCCATGCCGAACGCCTGTGCGACGGCATCGCGATCATCGCCGGCGGCAAGGTCCCCTTCGCCGGTCCGGTCGACCTCGCGCGCGACCGCATCCCGGCGCAGGTCCGCCTCGAAACCCGCGCGGCGGACGGAGCATGGCGCGCCGCGCTCCCCGCCGATGCGCGGCACGACCGCAAGCTCGACGGCACCTCGTTCTGGTACTTCCCCTTGCCCGAGACCGGGATCGAGCCGCTGCTGCGCGCCCTGATCGAGGGCGAGGCCGGGATCCATTCGCTCTCCATCGAGCGGGCCGGGCTCCACGATGCCTTCGTCGCCATCGCCGGCGAGGCCGCGGCCCGCGCGCTCGAAGAGAACCCCGAAGAGGAGCAGCGCCGATGAGCGGCCCCGTGAAAGGACGCCTGTCCACCCTGCAGGCCGCGCTGGTCGTCGCCCGGCGCGATTTCGCCGCCGTCCTGCTGTCGCGCGCGTTCGTCTTCTTCCTGCTTGGCCCGCTGTTCATGCTGGGCGTGACCATAATGGCCACGGGCGTCGGCCAGAGCGTCGAACGCAGCGTTTCCCGCCCCGTGCTCGGCGTGGCTCTGCCGCGCGCCGACACCGCGGCGCTGGAGGAAGCCCAGCGCCGGCTCGATCCCCAGATCGGCGATACGCTGCCCGCACTCATCACTGTCGACCGCCGCCCCGGCACCGATCCGGAGCACCTGCTGCGCGCCAACGCCGGCCGCGCCAGTGCCGTGCTCACCGGCAGCCTCGCCCGCCCGGTCCTGACCGGACCGGCCGAGCTCATCGCCGACTGGCGCGGCCCCGTGGCCGTGCTCGCCGCCGAAGCGCAGAGCGCCGCACCGCGGGCCTATCCGGAGGTTGGCCTCTCTCCCACCGCCGTGGCGGCCGACCCGGTCGACCGCGTCGGCCGCATGCGCACGGCCCAGTCCGGCCAGACCTTGCTGTTCCTCCTCACCATGCTGCTCGCCGGCATGGTCCTGTCGAACCTCGTCGAGGAAAAGGCCAACAAGATCATCGAGGTCCTCGCCGCCGCCATTCCGATGGACGCGCTGTTCCTCGGCAAGCTCTTCGCCATGCTCGCGGTCAGCTTCGTCGGCATCGCGGTCTGGGGCGGGGTTGGCGGCGCGATCATGCTGGCGGGCGGCCGCAGCCTCGCCGAACTCACCGTCCCGGCGGTCGGCTGGCCGCTGTTCATCGGCCTCGGCGTGATCTACTTCGCCATGGCCTATCTCCTGCTCGGCTCGGTCTTCCTCACCATTGGCTCGATGGCTTCGACCGTGCGCGAGGTGCAGACCCTGTCGATGCCGGTGACCATGCTGCAGCTGCTGGTCTTCTTCTTCGCCTCCTTCGCCATGTCCAACCCCGGCTCGCCGCTGGAGCGCGCCGCGACGCTGGTGCCGTTCTCCTCGCCCTACGCGATGCTCGCCCGGGCCGCAGAGGAGCCGGATCTCGGCCAGCACCTGCTCGCGATCGGCTGGCAGGTCCTGTGGGTGGCGCTGTTCATCCGCTTCGGCGCACGGCTGTTCCGCACCCGGGTGATGAAGAGCGGCCCGGCCGGAGCGCGCCGCAAGCGCTGGTTCACCCGCGCCGCCGCCTGAAGGGGCACTCCCCGCCGAACCCTCAGCGTGGTAGAAGGCTGGCTCGAGGAGTTTGCCGATGACCCAGCCCCACCTGTCCCGCCGCCACCTGCTCCGGCTGCTCGGCGTGGGCGTGGCCATTCCCGTGCTCGCCGCCTGCGGCTCGGGCGAGGCCCAGGCCAAGCCCTATCCGGTGCGCTTTAGCGAAGACGAATGGCGCCGCCGCCTCACCCCCGAGCAGTTCCGCATCCTGCGCAAGAAGGGCACCGAATATCCCGGCACCTCGCCCCTCCTGGCCGAGCACCGCAAGGGCACCTTCACCTGCGCGGCCGACGGCAACCCGCTGTTCTCCTCGGCCACCAAGTTCGAATCGGGCACCGGCTGGCCCAGCTTCTGGCAGCCGCTCCCCGGCGCCGTCGGCACCTCGACCGACTGGGACCTCGGCGCCCCGCGCACCGAAGTCCACTGCATGCGCTGCGGCGGCCACCTCGGCCACGTCTTCGACGATGGCCCCAGGCCCACCGGCAAGCGCTATTGCATGAACGGCGCGGCGCTGAAGTTCATTCCAGGCTGAACCCTACTCCCCTCCCGCAGGCGGGAGGGGCTGGGGGTGGGCCTGGCGCGACGGGGTGATCGATCACGGCCTCTGCGTTGGCCGCCTGCCCACCCCTAACCCCTCCCGCCTGCGGGAGGGGAGCAAAGCGGCGCGCAATCACGCCAGCCGCTTGAACGTCTTCCCGTCATCCTCGCCCGGCGGCTCGGGCAGCGGCTGGAGCCTGAACGCCAGCCGCGCGAAATCCTCCAGCCGGAAGGTGTCCTCGAACACCAGCCCGGCCGAGGGCAGGCGGCGCCAGCGGACCTTGGCCGTGATCGGCGGGACCCCCGGGATCTCCAGCCGGAACCGGCGGTCGAGCGCCAGCGGCTCGGCGCATTCGATCCGCGCGCCCTGTTGCGACAGGTCGTGAATCACCACCCGCACCACGTCGCGCCCGGCGACCAGCAGCGCCGAGAGCGTCAGCCGCAGGCGCACCGGGCGCTTGGGATAGGGGCCGCTCTCCTTGATCAGGTATTCGACCGGGATCGCCTGGCGGAAGCGCAGGCCGGCATGGTCGCCCTGTTCCCACATCCGCTCGACCTCGTAGCGATCGCCGTTGCCGAGTTCGAGCACCATGGCCTGGGCCGGCAGCGGATGGAAGCAGCGCACCTTGACCCCGGTGGCCGAGGCATCGCGCAGCACGCAGAGGTATTCCCCGCTCGGCGCGATCAGCTTGGCCGGACGGATCAGCAGCCCGACGCGCGGCGCCGCGCGCAGGTCCGCGCCGTCAACAATTCCTGCTCCGGGTCCAACCGGATCGCTCATGCCCATGCCCCCGCAACCGGGCCGACGCACCCCATGGCTCGTCCCGGACCCTTGCAGGTTTGTCGCAGCCGGGTTGCAGTGGCGTTCCGCAACAGGGCTAACGGCCCGTTTACCTGCGCTTTGACGCAAAGGTTTACACGACCTTGCCACCCGCCTGCGTAGTCCTGCGGCGCACCCGATTTGCCCTCGGGAAACGCCCTTTGCCTAGAACAACAGCCACTTGTTGCAGGGGAATGGTCGAGGACAATGCTCAAGCGGATCGAAACCGGCGAGGTCGAGCTCGGCATGTTCATCCACAAGCTCGAGGGCTCGTGGTTCAGCCATCCCTTCTGGAAATCGCGCTTCCTGCTGGAAGACCCGGTGCTGCTCGGCAAGCTGCACGACAGCGCCGTCCCGGCCGTGATCATCGACACCGAACGCAGCCGTCGCGCCGCCAATGACCAGGCGAACCGTCCCGGAGCGAAGGAAGTGCCCGCCGTGCTCAAGCGCGGTGCCCGCCGCGCCGCCGCCCGCGCCACCGGCGCCACCGCCGCCGACCGCGCCGCCGAGCTGCGCAGCGTGGCCCCGCGCACCATGGTCCAGGAGTTCGGCCTCGCCAACCGCGTCGCCGACAAAGGCCAGCGCGCCATCAGCCGCGCCTTCCTCGAAGCGCGGCTCGGCAAGACCATTGCGCCGAGCGCGGTCGAGCCGGTGGTCGACGACATCTTCGCCTCGATCCAGCGCAACGCCCACGCCTTCAACGGCCTGATGCGGTGCAAGCGCGACAGCGAATTCGTCTATCGCCACGCCCTCGCCGTATGCGCGCTGATGATCTCGCTGGCCCGCACGATGAAGCTTTCGCCCGACGAGATCCGTCTCGCCGGCATGGCCGGGCTGCTGATCGACGTCGGCGTGGGGCTCCTCCCCGTCCCGCTCTCCTCGACCGGCGATTTCCGCGACATCGCCCCGGAAGTCCTGCGCGAGCACGTGATCCTCGGCAGCGAGCTGCTGGTCGCCAGCGGCCTGCCCGATCCGGTCGTCCAGGCCTGCCTCCAGCACCACGAGCGGATCGACGGCACCGGCTATCCCTATGCCATGCCCGGCGAGACGATCGGCCTGCTCGCCCGGATGGCGGCGATCTGCGACACCTACGACCAGCTGGTCGACGATACCGGCGGCCACCCCGCGCTCGATCCCGCGGCCGCGATCGAACGCATGGCCGAGCCGGACTCCGGCCTAGATCCGGACCTCCTGGCCCGGTTCACTGAAACGGTGGGCATTCATCCGATCGGCTCGGTGGTCGAACTCGAATCGGGGCGCCTCGCCATGGTCGTCGCCCAGGACGAGAGCGACCCCACCCGCCCGCGCGTCCGTGCTTTCTGGTCAAAGGCGCAGCAGACGGCCCTCCCGCCGAGCGACATTGCGCTGGCCAATTACTTCGGCGAGGACCGGATCGTCGCCCGCGCCGACCTTGCCGCGCTGGTCCCGGGCGAATTCGCCCCCTTGCGCGAGCGCCTGTTTACCGGAGCCTGCGGCGGCTGATCGGAATTCCCCCGAGCCACCGCAATCTTCCCGTCCCCAACGAAAAAGCGCGCCGGTTGCCCGGCGCGCTTTTTCACATCCGCTGTTGCGGCAATCAGGCGGCGACGGCGGCCTTCTTGGCCAGCTCGCGCTTCACCTTGAGGGCGCGCGGCGAAAGCTTGGCGTCGGCCGTCTTCAGCAGCCAGTTGTCGAGACCGCCGTTGTGCTCGACCGAGCGCAGGCCGTGGGTCGACACGCGGAACTTGAAGCTGCGGTCCAGCCCTTCGGAGAGAAGCGTGACGTTCTGCAGGTTGGGCAGGAACACGCGCTTGGTCTTGTTGTTGGCGTGGCTGACGTTGTGGCCGATCTGGCGGCCCTTGCCGGTCAGTTCGCAAATACGGGACATGGCTTTGCTCTCTACAGAATCTGGTGCCCGAAACCGGGGGAAGCGCGCCCTTACCGACTCACCCCCTCAAGGTCAAGTTGTGCACAGGCCTTTCGCGGGTTAACGGACGCGGGTGACCCGCTGGCCCCTTCCCGACCCCATGGCAAGCGCCCTTGCCGCCGCCCGCGCCGGGGCGGAAGCGGGCGAAGTGCCGATCGGCGCGGTCGTGGTCAGGGACGGCGCGGTGATCGCCACGGCCCACAACCAGCCGCGCACGCTCCACGATCCCACCGCCCACGCCGAGATGCTGGCGATTCGCGCCGCGGCCACGGCGCTCGGCAACGAACGGCTCGACGGCTGCGAGCTATGGGTCACGCTCGAACCCTGCGCCATGTGCGCCGGAGCCATTGCCCACGCCCGCATCGCCCGCGTCTACTATGCCGCGCCCGATCCCAAGGGCGGCGCGGTGGAGCATGGTGCAAGGGTCTTCGAGCAGCCGCAGTGCCTGCACCGGCCGGAGGTCTATTCGGGCATGGGCGAGGCGGAGGCGGCGGAACTGCTGCGGGGGTTTTTTGCCGAGCGGCGGTGAATTGGGTTCACGCAGAGGCCGCAGAGGCCGCAGAGGAAGAAGAGAGACGCAGAGAAGCTGCGCCCCGCAGGGGCCTTATCGCACGATGGAATGAGGATCAGCAGCGGCTCCGCCGCAGGAAGCCAAGGCCCTCTGCGTCTCCCCTTTCTTCTCTGCGGCTCTGCGTGAACCCTAAAAACCACGCCAGATTTTCAGCGCTCTCCTGTCGCCTGGTCCCCAGACCGCCCGCGAACAGGCCGCAGGCCGGTACTGCCGGTTATGGCAAACCCGCAGCTCGCGCAGCCACCCCTGCTCGCTCATCACCACCCCCACCGCCTCGCGCGGCAGCCCCGGATTGGCCAGCGCGACGGCCTCGCGCAGGTCACCCACGGTCAGCCCCGGCCGCAGCGACAGGCGATCCGCATCGGGCCAGCGGAACCGCGCCCAGATGTGCCGCGCGATGCCCCAGTATGCCTCGGGCGATTGCGCCATGCAGGAACCGTGCTTGGCCCATTCGTGCTCGATCAGCCAGGGCACCGGCGTGGCGCAGAGCCCCTGCCGCACCGTCTCGGGTGCAGGCCGGGGCCCAAGCGAACACCACTGCGGTGGCGGACCGCTTGCTGCCTCCGGCCACAACCCGTGGAGCACGAAGCCGAACCGCCCATAGCGCCCCGAACACTGGATCGAAGCCGGATCTCGGTCCTGCCGGCAATATTCGGGCGACCACGAGACGGCGAGGGTATAGCCGCCAATCGGCGCCCGCCGTACCGGCCCATCCGGCACCACGGCGCGCGCCGGCGGCAGGCGCTGGGGCAGGCTGCACTGGTAGGCCTGGGCCAGCGCCGGTGCGGGCAAAAGAGCCAGCAGGGCGGCGGCCAGCGCCTTCACAGCAGCGTGAAATCCAGCCCGATATCGGCGGCTGGAGCCGACTGTGTGAGGCGGCCGACGGAAACGTAGGTCACGCCCGTAGCGGCGATCGCCCCGATCGTATCGAGCCGCACCCCGCCCGAGGCCTCGGTGGGCACCCGCCCGGCCACCAGCTTGACGGCCTCGCGCAGCTGGTCCGGCCCCATGTTGTCGAGAAGCAGGTAATTCGCCCCGGCCGCCAGCGCCGGCTCGATCTGGTCGAGCCGGTCGACCTCGCAGATCACCTCGACGCCGGAGGCTCGCGCGGCGCCGATGGCCTGGCCGATCGACCCGGCGACCGCGATATGGTTGTCCTTGATCATCGCCGCGTCCCACAGGCCCAGGCGGTGGTTCTTCGCCCCGCCGGTGCGAGTGGCGTACTTCTCGAGATGCCTGAGCCCCGGGATGGTCTTGCGGGTGTCGAGCAGGGTCGCGTGCCCTTCCATCGCCTCGACGTAGGTGCGCGTCATCGTCGCCACGCCCGAGAGGTGCTGCACCGTGTTCAACGCCGAGCGTTCCGCGGTCAGCATGGCCCGCGCCTTGCCGGACAGGCTCATCAGCGCGGTCCCCGCCGGCACCTGAGCGCCCTCCTCCTGCAGGATTGCGATCTCCACTTCCTGATCGAGCGCGCGGAAGAAGGCCGCGGCGATCGGCAGCCCGCAAACCACGATCGCATCCCGGCTCGCCATCACCCCGGCGAACCGGGCTTCGGCCGGGATCACGCTCTCGCTGGTGACATCGCGCCCGCCGCCGGGCCAGCCCACGCCGAGATCCTCGGCAAGAGTGGCGGAAACGAAGGCGGCGAGGTCGAAACCGGGGATGGCGAAGGTCATGGGTCACGACCTAGCGGGCGCTGCTCACGGGTCAAGCGCGGCGCAACCGTGCTTCGACAAGCTCAGCACAAGCGGACGACAGCGCTCCCTCTGCTCATCCTGAGCCTGTCGAAGGATGCTCGCGCAACCTCAGTGCACGAACCGCGCCACCACGTCGCGGTATGAGCGCGAGACCTTCACCTGCGCTCCGCTCTCCAGCACGAGGAAGCATTCCCCGTTGGTGTGCGGCTTGACTTGGCGGACCTGGTTGAGGTTGACGATGGTCGAGCGGTGGACCCGCTGGAACACCCGCGGATCGAGCCGGCGCTCGAGGTCCTTCATCGTCTCGCGCAGGATCAGGCTATTGTCCGCTGTACGGATGCACATGTAGTCACCCGCCGCCTCGATATGCTCGATCGAATCGACGTCGACCCGGAAGATCTGGCCGCGGTCCTTGATGTTGATGAGCTTCTCGTAGCGCCCAGCGCCCAGCGCCGCCGCATCCCCTTCGTCCTCGGGCATGGCGTCCATGGCATCGGGGGCCACTTCGGCGAGGACGTGCTTGAGCTTCTCCGCCTCTTCCGCGCTGCGCTTCTCCGAAAGGCGGGTGCGGACACGATCCAGCGTATCGGCGAGCTTGTCCTCGTCGACCGGCTTCATCAGGTAATTCACCGCATTGGCCTCGAAGGCGCGCACGGCGTGCTCCTGGTAGGCGGTGACGAAGACGAACAGCGGCGGCTCGATCTCCATCACGCCCTTGACCACCGAGAACCCGTCGAACCCCGGCATCTGGATGTCGAGGAAGACGAGGTCGGGCTTCTCGGTCTTGATCTTGCGGATGGCCTCGCGGCCGTTCGAGCAGGTGTCGATCACCTCCACGTCGGGGAACTTCTCGAGCCGCAGCTGGAGCCCCTGGATCGCGAGTTTCTCGTCATCGACGAGGATTGTGCGAATGGTCATGCCTCACCTTGTATACTCGTGCCATCCATACGGGTGGCGCGACGATTGGTTTCAACCCGCCGCCAGCGCGGGGCGGGCAGCCGACGCCATTGCGGGCGCGGCTTCACGACGTTCGAAGGGGATTTCAATCAGGACGGTGAACCCGCCCTCGGGCGGATCGATGATCTCGAACCGGTGCCGTTCGCCATAGGCCTGGGCCAGCCGGTCGCGGATATTTGCAAGGCCCACGCCGGTGGACACGGGTTCGCCGCCATCGAAAGTCACGCCCGACAGCCTGTTGTCGGCCGCGGTGTTTTGCAATCCCGGACCGGTGTCGGAGACGGTGATGCGAAGCAGCGAGCCGACGAGTTGCGTGGTGATGGTGATTTCCGCCCCGCTCTCCTGGGTGGAGACGGCATATTTGATCGCGTTCTCGACCAGCGGCTGGAGCAGCAGCGAGGGCAGCAGGCCGGCCCGCGTCGCCTCGTCGATGTGGAAGGTGGTGCGCAGCCGCTCCTCGAAGCGCATCCGCTCGATGTCGAGGTAGAGCTTCAGCGTTTCCACCTCCTGCGCGACCGTGACCCGCCCGGTCGGCTCATTCACCAGGGTATAGCGCAGGAAGGCCGAGAGCCGGCTGAGCATGGCATTGGCCGGTTCGGTCTGCTTGAGCAGGACCAGGGTCGAGATCGAATTGAGCGTGTTGAACAGGAAGTGCGGGTTGAGCTGGTAGCGCAGCATGGCGAGTTGGGCCTGGGTCGCCTGGTTCTCCAGCCGGATCAGCTGGTCGTTCTGCTCCTCGATCTGAAGGTAGAAGTTGATCGCGTAGTACAGCGCCGACCAAGCGGCGAGCAGCGTCATGTCGAGGTAGAACACGCCGATCAGCAGCTGGGCGAAGCTTGCCCCGCTCTCCGGGCGGTAGAGCCCGATCACCCACGCGTCGATAAAGGCATAGAGCGTCACCGCCACCGGCAGGACCAGCGCCGTCACCCCCCAGGTAATCAGCGCGCGCTGGGTGATGAGCAGTCGGTAGATCACAGAGAGGATCAGCGAGATCGAGAAGCCGGTGACCGTGGCGATCAGCACCATGACCAGGAACGAGGCCGGCTGGCCATTCGCGATCGAGGACATCGCCCGCAGCACCAGCGCCCCGCCCCAGCCCAAGGCCTGGAGGCGCCAGAAGGCCTGGTTCTTGTTGGCGAAGAACGGGGTCGGACGGAACGGCAGGACGGCCATGCGGCGGGTT
>Ga0068855_100006175_pt1 | contig 14607 bp, 15 predicted proteins | sample KBSCornC52_FD_66592 | JGI IMG/M metagenome (GOLD analysis project Ga0068855, IMG submission 66592) | Corn rhizosphere microbial communities from Kellogg Biological Station, Michigan, USA - KBS Corn C5-2 | ecosystem: Host-associated > Plants > Roots > Rhizosphere > Soil ... | reverse complement strand
ACGGAGCCTTTCGGCAATCGCACTATCGCGGTGAAGTCGGCGCCGGCGGGCGTGCCCTCGGCGGAGATCGAAAAAGTGGTCTTCGAAATCCTGGAGATTTCCGAGAGGGAGTTGCGCAGGGCGTCGCTCGACGATGTGCGACGCGCCATGGCTGCATCCATAGCCTGCCGCGCGGCCATCAAAATCAACACCCATCTGGAGCCGGCTAAGATCGACTGGCTGTTGCGGAGCCTGGCTGCGACCGAGTATCCGATGAGTTGTCCCCACGGACGTCCTATCGCGCTGCGCTATGCCACGCGGGATATTTTGAAAAGCTTCCACCGGATCTAAAAATACTGGGATTTGACGCGGGCGATTTCCGCAACGCTCCAAGCCTGCGCCGGACAGCCGCGCGGATAGCGAGGTTCGTCAGCATCGTAGATTTCGGCAATGGAGCCGACGCATCCGTCGGTGGCTGCAGCGGCTTCTAGAGTGTCCGCCAGACCCCGGCAATAGCTCAGAGTTTGGGCGGTTTTTCCGAAGGCCGCGAGATATGCGTCGATAAATGGGCCCAGCAGCCAGGGCCACACCGTGCCTTGATGATAGGCGCCGTCGCGCTCGGAGGGCGAGCCTTCATAGCGAGGCTTGTAATCGGGATCAGCGGGCTCGAGAGTTCGCAAACCCACGGGGGTCAGCAACTCGCGCTCGACGATCCGGACCACAGCACGGGCTTGCTCTTGATCCAGAAGTCCGAAGGGAAGACTGACGGCGAAGATCTGATTCGGGCGGAGCTTGGCCACGGGACCCTCTGGGGTCAAGAGATCGTACAAGCACTGGCGCTGCGCGTTCCAGAATCTTGCACGGAAGCTGTCGCGAACCCGATCGGCTTCGGCTCGATATTCCTCTGCACCCGTGAGCGACCACTCTGCCATCAGGGATAACGCTCCGTGCCATAGCGCATTAATTTCGACCGGCTTGCCAGAGCGCGGCGTGAACTTAGTATCCATCCACGTGAGCTGTGGGCCGACGTTCAGCAGGTGATCTCCAGGATCTACGACAGGATCGGCGTGGTTGTAGTGCCGCGCGATTATTTCCTTCGCAGCTGGATAGAAAATATTGTGAAGAAACGCGCGGTCGCCGCCGGCCTGAAGCCACGCTCGTACGGCTTGGAACATCCACAGGGTGGCATCGGCGGTATTGTACTCGGGCGTCTCTCCTGCATCCGGGAAACGATTAGGAATAATTCCCTGGCTGCGGAACTGGAGAAAGCCTTCGATGATCTCGCGGGCTTCATCGAGGCGCCCCGGAGTGATTAACAACCCGGGCAGACTGATCATGGTGTCGCGCCCCCAGTCAGTGAACCAGGGATAGCCGGCGATGATGGTGGGCTTACCGTCAGCCCGACGGACTACAAATGGATCGCGTCTTGACACGGGTGGCTGAGTCGCATCCGTACCGTCGATCGAAGTGCAAATTGGCGTCCATATTCCGGCCTCGAGCTCCATCGTCAGGACGCCGGGGGTAAAAAGATCTTCGCGGAAGTCCAGTCCTCGATTCAACTCGGCCAGATACTCGATGTTGTAATACCACTTCGGATCGGCCGTGAATATGGCCTTCGATCGGAATTCCAGTGGCGGCAAGCCGCCGTACGGAGACTCGTCCGCGCGCCTCAGGGAATGATAACCGCGATACGCGAGAAAGGGCCGGATTCGCAATGTCACAGCACGGTCACAGCGATAGCGTACGACCACAGCCTGGCGGCCAGGCACGAGATACACTTGGCGCTCCAGCGTGAGACCGCCGAGATTGTAGCGCCAGGTGGAACAAGGCTCGGCAACGAACTCTTCGAGAAATCGACCCCCGTCATCCACCAGCACGCCGGGATACTGGCAGCACCCCAGAGAAAACGTCCGATCGCCAATGACGATTTCTTCCTCGAAGCGCGACAACAACACGTAGCGTTCCGTGGGTGGTTTAAGCGAAGCCACCAGCAGCGCGTGATAGCGTCGCGTGTTGACCCCGCCGACGGTGCCCATGGCGAACGCGCCGGTGCCGTTGGTTTCCAACCACTCTCGCTTAGATCTTTTTGGTAACGTCGCGATGCGTTTCCTTGACGCGATATCCTGCCTGGCTCAATCGCTTACGAAGCTCGTGAGCGATCATGACGCTGCGGTGATGCCCGCCGGTACAGCCGAACGAAATCGTCAGGTAGCTCTTCCCTTCGTCGATATAGTGCGGCAGGAGGTATACCAAGAGCTCCGAGATGCGCTCGATGAACTCCTGACTCTGAGGAAATGACCGGATATAGCGCGCCACGCTAGGATGCTTGCCGGTGAGCTTCTTAAACGCGGGGATGTAGTTGGGGTTGGGCAGGAATCGAACATCGAACACCAGGTCGCTATCAGCCGGAACTCCGTGGCGATAACCGAAGCTGTTGATGTGCACCAGAATCCCGGTGGAAGCGTGCCGTTGGCTGCCGAACGTCGAGTGAATCGTCTCGCGCAGCTCATGCACGTTGAACTTGCTGGTGTTGATGATGGGCTCGGCAAGTGCACGAATTGACTTCAGACGCTCACGCTCCCGGCGGACGCTGGCCGCAACGCTCTGTTCGGTACCCAGCGGATGGGGACGGCGCGTTTCGCTAAAACGGCGGATCAGCGCGGCGTCGTCGGCGTCCAGGAACACCAGGCGCGTGGGAACCTGGCGACGGATGCGTTTATACAGCGCCGGGAATTTGTCGAGCGCGCTGCCTTCCCGGATGTCCACCACCAGTGCAGCCTTGCGGATAGTGGCGGCGTTCTTAACCAGCTCGGCGAATTTCGGGATTAGATCAATGGGAAGATTATCGACCGCGTAGTACCCCAGGTCCTCCAGCGCCTTGAGTACGGTGCCTTTTCCGGATCCGCTGAGACCGGTGATGATCACCAACTCGGTCTTATCCGCAGCATGCGGACGGGGCGGAGGAGAAACCGGCATGGTTGAGGGTTAGGATTCGATGAGGTCGAAGTTCCCGTCGCGCCGGCGAACCAGCACGGACACACCTTCGCGCTGAGTATCACGATACACCAGATAGTCGCGCGTGTTGTCCATCTCAAGGATGGCTTCGTCCAGCGTCATGGGTTTACGGCGTCCGACGCCATTGACGCGAAAAATCCTCTTGGTGACGGCTGCATCGGGCTCGACCTGGCTGGCTGCGGTAACCAAAGCGGCTGCTTTACCAGCGTCCTTTTTCGACGCATCCTTACGGCGATGCTTTTCGCGCCACTTGCCCTTGGTTTTGACAGCCTGAGTTTCGAGCTTACCCAAAGCCTGCGTCAGGGAATTCAGGAGATCGGCGTCGGATCCGTTGCCGACCAGTTGATGATCGTAAAACTGGATGGTGATTTCGGAGCAGTACAGGTGCCGCTCTTGAACCACCATTACATGGGCACCGCGCTCACCCCGCCCATCCAGAAGTTTGCCGAGTTTGGCGAACCTGACGTCCAGCTTCTTCTGTATCGCAGCAGATAACTTAGGCGGAATGCCTTTGTAAACGACTTTCATAGACTGGATGCTCCCTTAGGAGCGTACCCGCCGCTGATGGGTGGACGGGATACGCATATCCTCGCGGTATTTTGCGACTGTGCGGCGAGTGACTTCGATCCCGTCCGCCTGCAGGCGTTCGGTGATCTGCTCGTCGGTCAGCGGATGCATGGGATCTTCTTCCTCAATCATCTTCTTGACCTTGCGCTTCAGAATCAGCAGCGGAGTCGCACCGCCGCCCGGGCCTTGTACCGCTTCCGAGAAAAAGTATCGAAGTTCATAAACGCCCTGGGGAGTGTGGGCATATTTGTTGGATACAGCGCGGCTCACGGTGGAAGGATGCACACCGATTTCTTCGGCGATTTCCTTGATCATCATGGGCTTCAGCTGGTCGATGCCAAATTCCAGGAAATCCATCTGGCGGCGCACGACAGACTGGCAGACTTTCAGGATGGTCTGCTTGCGCTGCTCGATGTTCTTCATCAGCTGAATGGCGGAAGCGTAGCGTTCCTTGATGTAGCTGCGAACTTCGCGATTAGGCTCCTGCTCACGGTCGAGCATGCGCCGGTATTGGGGATTCAGGCGAAGCTGAGGAATATCGTCGTCGCTGATCTGTATGATGTAATCCTCGCCGTCCTTGGAGATGTAAACGTCCGGTTCCACCTGGCGAGCGCCGGGACCGGAGTGGCGCAGGCCGGGCCGTGGATCCAGGTGCTTGATCACGTCGAGCGCGATCTGGATGTGCTCCAGAGGCCGCCGCAATAGCCGGGCCAGCTCTTTGGTCTGACGCTGCTCCACAAGTTTCAGATGATCGGAAACGATCTGGTAGGCCAGCCCGCCCTTGGCCCCGCGGCTGTCGAGCTGAATCAGAAGGCACTCGCGCAGGTCGGATGCCCCGACTCCGGCAGGATCGAGTGTCTGGACCACCCGAATCGCTTCCTTCACATCGTCGAGAGAATGCTCGCCCTCGGCCGCCATGTCCTCGGGGGTGGAAAGCAGGTAACCGTTTTCGTCCAGGTTGCCGACGACGCCATCCGCGGCATCGCGCACTTCATCGCCTAAGGCCAGCAACGCTAGCTGTGAATGGAGGTGATCGGACAGCGTGACGGGCGAGGAGAGGAAGGTTTCAAACGAAGGCTTTTCGACGTTCTCGGAGGCAGGGCTCTTGTAACCGGGATCGAGATAGTCGTCGAAATACGAGCCGAAATCGATTTCGTCAAACGGATCGGCTGCAGCAGGCGCCTCGGGCGTTTCGGGAGCGGCGGTGCCGGCAGGTATTTCGCTCGCCTGAGCTGGCTGTGCTTCTGCCAGCTCCGCAGCCGCGAAAACGGCTGCCGAATCCTGCCCTTCCGAAGTGGCATACGCGCCATCGGATACATCGATTTCCACAGGGCCCGAGGTCACTTCGAGAATCGATTGGTCCGCCGGATCCCCCATCCGCTCAGCTTCGAGTAGCGGCTGCAGTTCTTCCGGAGTCAGCTCCTCGCCGCCTTCACCCGATTCTTCCAAAACCGGGTTCTGGGATATTTCGGCCTGAATCATGTCTTTCAGTTCCAGACGGTTCAGCTGGAGAAGACTGACCATCTGCACCAAGCCCGGTGTGAGGATCTGCTTCTGCTGAACCCTCACTTGCAGTCTGGGGGAGAGGGAGCTCATGATTTGCTTCTCAATTTTATCACCCGGGGGTCCCACGCGCGGTGTGTCATCTTTTCTAGATGATAATCGCCGTTTGAAATCTGTTACATGCGGATTAGGCGCGCGGGGAAAATGGCGGCCTGCGCGACTATCTTCAGTATCAGAACGGAGATGGAGACGTGGACTACATCGTAATTCCCGAGCGCAAACAAACGTTCAATACGGCCTATTGGGCCTCTAAATCGCCCGCAGTCCGGAAAGCAACCGAGCTTGGAATCCCAGGCCGCGAGGAAGGCATGACGGCGCTGGCGCAATCCGGTCTGGTCATTGACCGTCAGATCGACATCATGGGCTACGACCCGTATGAAACGATGCTGACGCGGCGCCTATACGGATACACCTGGGTGCCGAGCGCACTGCAAATGATCACCTTCTCCCCTCCCGGGTTCGCGCTCACGAAGGAATCCGCGTACGATCCGGATCGCCCGCCCGCGGGATCGATCCTGGTGCACGACCCGAATACATTTGATATCGCGACGTGGTTCCCGCCGTTCGATCCGCCGGCACCGGCAGAGCCCGTGGATCCGTCACCCTCCATGATCGACTTCTCGCAGATTTGGCCCGAGAAAAATGGCTGGTTTTCAACGCAATCGGGTTATGCGGTTCCGGCCGGTCAGGAGCACGAAGAGGGCGGCAAAACGTATATCAAGATCGTGATGCCCTGGCCCTTCGGCGCATATCACGGTTGGAGACTAAAGTGAGATTCGCCGCGATCCTGATGACCGCCTTGCCGGTGTTCCCGCAGGTGACGGCGACGGTGAAACCCATCTCGATTTCGGGCGCGCAAGGCGCGATCGGCGGCAGGAATGTCGGGTTGTGGACGGTGAGTCTGAGCAGCCGGTATGCGGTCCCGGTGGATCTTCCGCATGAGCGCATCACGCAGAGCTTTCCGCTGCTTCGCGACATCCCGAACCGGCTGGCGGAAGACTTGCTGACCAGGCAGTCGAATAACTCGCTGTGGAGCATTCTGGCGCGATGGGGCCCGCCAGTGTTGGCAGCAGGCGTCGCGGCGTATGGGAGGTATGACAAGGTCGGCCAGGGCATCGTCCTGGCGACGCTGCTGTTCGGGCGCGCCGGGCAGCGAGCGCCCGCGCCGGGCATCTACTTCTCGGACTTCTGTCCCGAGCGCATCACGTTGGCGGCGTATGGAGCGACGACGTGTTACATCGCGTCGGGAATCGTCAAGGGCGCGGCTCCGATGACGGCGCTGATCGACATACCGGGGATCTAGTATGGGCGCTACGGGTCCGCACTTTTCCGAAATCGAATTGGCCTGCCACCATTGCGGCATAAACGAATGCAAGCAGTCGTTGGTAGACGTGCTGGAGGCTTTTCGCGCGATCGTGGGCAAGCCGGTGATCGTGAGCAGCGCTTATCGTTGTCCGCAACATAATGCCGAAGCTGGGGGCGCTGGCCGGAGCGAGCACGTGGAGGGTCTGGCTGCGGACATCCGCGTGGCGGGGATGAACACGGCGGAGATGGAAACCGCGGCTCGCAAGATTCAGGCGATCCGTGGCATCGGTCGGAACGACCATCAAGGGTACATCCACATGGACGTGCGGCCGACGCTCACACTAGCGCGATGGTGTTATGCGCCGGATGGCAAGTGGTGCGGCTATTACGGGCCGCTTACAGAAGCAGCCTAACGAGGTTCGCTCCGTTTGATTTGAGCCCGCCTGCGGCCCTCTTCCAGGTTCCCCGAGGCTTTCTGTTTGGCAGCCTCGCCGATCTTGATGTTATTCACCACCTTCTTGGCGCCGGCCGACTTAGCCATTCTCGTGGCCGAGCCCTTGTGCTGGACCACATCCGTAGTCCCTTCCCAATAGGCCACGCCGCCCTGCACACGAACCGTGAATTTGTCCTTGCCGATGAGCGATTTCGCTAAACGGCCACGGATTTCAGCTTCGATTTGCGCGTCCTCGGGAGCGGTAGTGCCTTGCGGCGCTGGGGCCTTCGATTTCGTTTGGGCAGGAGCGCTCGAAAGCAGGAATAGCAAAAGAAGGATGGTTTTCAGCACGCTGAAATAGTCGCGCGAGCTCGCCCAGAATCTCAGAGATTCTTTTGCAGGTCGCCCAAGCTGACAGCTACGCTACCCATCTTGCCAATGGCGATGCCGGCGGCCTCGGTAGCGAGTTGCATAGCCTCAGTCCACATCGGTTTCTGGGACCCGCCAGCAGTGATAGCCATGGCGATCACGGCCAGCACAGTATCGCCGGCGCCGGTGACATCGAAAACTTGGCGTGGCGTCGAAGCGACGTGCTGGGGCGCCTGGGATGCGTAGAACAGCGTCATCCCTTCATCGCCCTCGGTCACCAAAACGTGAGTTCCGGGCATTTTCTCGGCTAAGCGGGTGCCGGCCGCGAGGATCTCGGCGTGCGTCCCCGAGGGAAGCCCGGTTAACAGGCTCAGTTCGAGTCGGTTTGGTTTCAGGAGAAAAGCACCCTGGTAGCGAACGGCATCGGCGCCCTTGGGATCGACAAATACGCGCTTCCCTGCCCGGCGAGCTTCGCCGATTACGGCTTCGAGCATCTGCGGCGTCAGGAAACCCTTGGCGTAATCGGAAATGACGACGGCGGCAGCCCGAGGCAGATCTTCTTTCACTCCGGCCAGCACCGCCGCGGCGACATCACTAGACACGGGCCCAGTGTCTTCTTCATCCACACGCACCACCTGCTGATGGGCTGCGATCACGCGCGTCTTGGTGGTGGTGGGGCGGCTAGCGTCGGCGATGAGCCTGGTGGTTTCGACGCCCTGGGCCGTCAGGGCATTGCGCAACTCGGCGGCATGAGCGTCGCTGCCGGTTACGCCAAAGAGACTGACGCGCGCGCCCAGGGCAGCGAGGTTCGCAGCGGCGTTCCCTGCCCCGCCCGGCTGCATCGTAGTGCGCTGCTTGCGGACCACCGGGACGGGCGCTTCGGGTGATAATCGCGAGGCTTGACCCCACCAATACCAGTCCAGAATGACGTCCCCCAGGACGAGAATTCTCTGTCCGGGAAACCCCTTTAGAATGTCGGCGAGCCCCACTCCGGCTTACTCTAACATAAGGACACATGGACCCCGGCGCGAAAATCCTTTCCCTGGAACAGATGGACCAATGGGTCGCATCGGAGAAAGCCGCCGGCCGGCGGATCGGCTTCACCTGCGGCAGCTTCGATCTGCTGCACGCGGGACACGTCCAATATCTGGCGGCTGCGCGCGATCTTTGCGACCGGCTGATTGTGGCGGTGAATTCGGATGCATCGGTGGGGCGTTATAAGAATCCGCTGCGCCCGATCGTGCCCGAACGCGAACGGATGTACGTCATCGCGGGGCTGGCGGCCGTGGATGCGGTGACCGTGCTGGAGGACGACAGGCCGTTACCGCTGCTGCTCCGCTGGAAGCCGGACCTTTATATCAAGGGCGGCGATTACCAAGCCGATGAGCTGCGCTCGGGCGACGATGTCCGGGCTTACGGCGGGAAAGTCGAGGTTATCCGGCCGGGCTTCAACACCAGCAGTTCCAAGGTGATCGAGCGTATTGGAGCGCTTTCAGCTCACACGGAACCCGAGGCAGCATCTGCGGAGGCTGCACGCGGCTTAGTTCTCCTCGATCGCGATGGGACGCTGATCCGCAATGTTCCGTTTCTTCACGATCCAGCCAGAGTCGAGATTCTGCCGGGAGTGATCGAGGGACTGGCGAAGCTCCAGGCGGCGGGCCTGCGGCTGGCTATCGTCTCCAATCAACAGGGAATCGGCTTGGGCTACTTCACGATCCAGGATTTTATTTCGGTGAACCAGGCGCTGCTGCGGGAGCTGGGCGCGCGCGGGATTCGGATTTCGAAGATCTACTTCTGCCCGCATTCACTGGCGGAGCAGTGTTCGTGCCGTAAACCAGCAGCCGGCATGGTGATCCGGGCCATGCGGGACTTCAATACCGCGCCGGAGCAGACCTTCCTGATCGGCGATTCGGACGAGGATATGCAGGCGGGCGCGGCGGCCGGGTGCCGGACAGTGCGAGCGGGCGAAGGCGAATTCGCGGCAGGGGCGGAGCAGGTCATGTTTTGGCTGGCGTCGCTAGCATCTGGTAGTTTGAAAGAGTGAAGTATTGGTTGTCCGCGGGTGTCTTGACGTTCGCTGGCGTGCTGGTCCTGACCGGCCGCCCCGCTCCTGGAAATCTTCCGAATCTTCCAAACCTGGAACCCGCCGCGACAGCCGCCACAGTCTCCATCGCCTCCCTGAATCTGGATCACGAATCGAATTTCGACAAAGTGCGGCGCGACATCGATGCCGCTCCACGCCTGCGCACTGCCGATATTCTTCTTCTGCAGGAAGTCGCCCACGAAGACGGAGGCCCCAGTATCGCAAGCCGCCTGGCCGACAGCCTGGGCTATTCGGTCGCGTTCTCGCCCGAGGGCCCCAAGGTATTCGATCGCGGTCTGGCCGTGCTGAGCAAGTTCCCGATCGAAAACTCCAAGGTCGAGTGGCTGACGCCCCACAACTTGGTCTTCAAAACGCGCCACCGCTTTGCGCTGTCTGTCAAGATTCGAGCTCCCGCAGGCGATCTCCAGATCTGGAACACCCACCTGGATACCCGCATCAATCCGAATCAGAGGATTGATCAGCTCAAACCAGTGCTGGACGAAGCCTCCAGGATGACCGGTCCGAGGCTCATCGGCGGAGACTTCAACACCAACGATTTTTACTGGATCGGGCACGTCCTGCCGATTCCGCATGGCGGCGGCTACCGCTCGACCGTGCGCCGCTCCATGGCGCGCATCGGGTTTCAAACGCCGTTTAAGGACGAGCTGATCACGCTGCCTATCATCCGGCAGCACCTGGATTGGCTGTTCGTGAACGGATTGGAACCGCTCAACTCGAGCGCGGAGCCGATCCCCTTCTCCGATCACAACGCGATCTGGGCGGCTTTCCGAGTGACCCGATAGCACGAGCAAGCGGGGCTAAAGGCCCGCCCGGGCACAAGCCCGCCCTCCTCATCGCACCCTACGAGCGATACTTGAGGGCGTCGTCGATCAGCTTGCCGGCGGTGGCCTCGGCGTCCATTTGGTAGGCGCCCTCAGCGTAAGCCCGGGCGATCTGCTCAATGCGTTGTTGCCGCTCGGGTGAATCCGCCACCAGCGAACGAAGACTACGGACCAGCTCGGAAAGATGCACATCGTCGCCTGACCTAGGCGTGATCGATTGGGTCTGCTTCCGCCGGGATTGATCTTTCAAATCCAGTGGCGCAAGGTTGGCGTTTTGGACTCTCATATTTGTCGCCTTCCTGAGACCTAATCATTATCGCGCATTCCGGAGCGAAAGGGAATCAGAACCCGCATTGTTATACTGAGGCTCGAATGATGCAGCGGCGATGGAAGGGGGACTACCTCTTTGTCCTCGAGAATCTGGTACTTAAGGATTTCCGAATCCGCTACCGGAACATGAGCCTGGGCATCCTGTGGTCCCTGATCAACCCCCTGGTGATGATGGGGGTCCTGACCTTCGTCATTGGGCACATCTACGGCAAAGAGCAGCCGGCGTACTTTCCTCTGTTCATCCTGTGTGGCCAGATTCCCTATCTCTTCTTCACGGCGTCCTGGCTCAGCGGAACCCAGTCGGTGGTGGTCAATGCTCCACTGGTGAAACGCGTGCCCCTGCCCCGCGAGATCGTGCCGATCGCGGCGGTACTGTCCAACTGCGTTCACCTGGCGATTCAGGTGGCGCTGATGCTGGCGCTGACGTTTTACTTCCATTTGGCGCCGAGCTGGTTTTGGTTGTGGCTGCTGCCGTTGTGGGCCCTGTATATCGTGTTCGTATGTGGTGTTTCGCTGCTATCGAGCGCCATCAGCGTATTCATTCGGGACACGCAGTATGTGGTCGAATCGTTCAATGTGGTGCTGTTCTGGCTGGTTCCGATTTTCTATTCGTGGGAGATTATTCCGGCGAAGTTCGCCGTAGTCTACAAGGTCAACCCGGTAGCCGCATTGGCGCTCGCGACGCGCAACATCCTGATCGACCGCCAATCGCCTCCGCAAACGCTCATCGTGAACATGGTGATCGCGGCGGCAGTGGCGCTGGGTTTGGGATTGATCGTGTTCGGAAAATTGAAGCGGCGCTTCTACGAATACATCTAGGCTTTGGCGATTTCATCGGCCCAGGGAAGAGCTTCGCAATAGGCCGCGCCGATCAGATCCGCGGGCGCGCCCAGGCGGCCGGATAGACGCTCGACCTCATCCCAATCCGCGGATTCATAGGAGCGCACCAGCCGGTAGATCGTATTGAGGATGTTGTCTTCAGAAGCCTGCCCGCGCAGCACCGAATCGAGCTCCGGCGCCAACCCCACTTCCTTCAGCACCTCATCCAGAGGTCGGTCCAAAAGCGCGTCAAGTAGTGAAAACAATCCTAGAAGAAAAGCCTGGTCCTCCAGGCCCTGCCCGCTGGCCTGCGCCAAAAGCTCGCAGAATCGTGCCCGGACCAGAGACTTGCGCATCAGCTCGCCGGGTTTATCCGCGGCGATCGTAGGCAGCGCGGCGATAGAGACCCATTTGCGGATGCCGTACTCGCCCAGGACTACCAACGCGCGGCGAATGGAATGAATCTTAGTCTCGCGTCCGAATCGTGCAGAGTTCGCATAGCGCAGGAGCTTGTAGGAGAACGACACGTCTTCCGAAATCATCGTCGTAAGGCGCGTGAAATCGAGTTCGGCGCGATGCACTTCCTGAATCAGCCGCAAACAATGCAGCTTGATGGCAGGGATCTGCTGGCCCCGCATCACTACGGGACAGGAGAAGAAGTTGCCCTGGAAATAATCGTATCCAGCGCGCAGGGCCCAGCGGAAGTCGACGTCCGTCTCCACTTTTTCCGAAAGCATACGAATGCCCCGGTCATGGAACTCGCGCACCATGGCTTCCTGCTGCGGCTTGGGCGTGAACATTTCCACCTTGATCATATTGGCGAGCGCAATCAACGGTTCCATTTGGGGGCAAGCCCGGAAATCGTCGAGGGCAATGCGATAGCCCTGAGCACGCATCCGTTTAACAGCGGCGACCACTTCCGTATCCGGCTCGATATCTTCAGTGAGTTCGATGACCGTGGTCTGGTGGGGGAGACTGGTGTACAAATCCTGCAAAAGCATCTCCCGGCCGAAATTGATGCAGGCATGCTTTCCACGCAGCAGCTTATCGAAGCCGATGGACAGCATCCCGTTGGAGATCACCTGGCGCGTGGCGGAGGTGGCTTCGGTCCCGTCAAAGCGGGTCTGGGACGCGGCGGACCGGAACAGAAGTTCATAACCCCAAACTTTGCGGTTGCGGTCGAAAATGGGCTGGCGGGCAACGAACACTTCCACGCCTGCTTATCGAAGGATTCTGGCCGGATTCGAGCTTATTTTTGCGAAGCCCGCTGGTTTTTTACAACCACTGGGGTCCCGTCAAAGCCGAACTTTTTCCGGATTTGGTTGGCCAGAAACCGCTCGGCTGAAAAATGCAGGCGGCCGCCATGCTTGTCGGTGAACACGATAAAGGTAGGAGGCCGAATCGAGGCCTGGGTCAGGTAGCGAATCCCAGGCCGATGCTCCCATTTGAGGTGTTCCACGAAACGGTTCAGCTCGCCTGTGCCAATGCGATGCGAAGCTGACTCATAGCCCTTCTTGATCAGGGAAAAGAGTGCCGGGGTACCCTTCCCGGTCAGGGCTGAAACGAACAAAATCGGTGCGTAGTCCAGGAATTTCAGGCGTTCGGCGATCTGATCAAGGAACTTCTTCTTATTCTTCTCCGGGGCCGCATCCCACTTGTTAACGCACAGAATCAGCGCCCGGCCTTCCTCGTGGGCGTAGCCCGCGATGGTCGCATCCAGTGCGAGCACGCCTTCGATCGCGTCCAGCACCAGGACAGCGACATGTGACATGCGCAGATGGCGGCGGGCCATCACCACGCTCAGTTTCTCGGCCATCTGATGGGTCTTGCCCTTGCGCCGGATCCCGGCGGTATCGACGAAGACGTAGTCGATGCCGTCGTGGGTCACGGTTTCATCCACGGCATCGCGGGTGGTTCCGGCCACCGGCGAAACGATGGAGCGTTCCGAGCCTGCCAATGCATTCAGCAGGGTAGACTTGCCGACATTTGGGCGGCCGATGATAGCGACCTTAATCTGCCGGGGCGCCACATCCGGCTCCGGACCGGATTCCGGAAATGCCGCGGTCACGTGGGCCATCAGGTCGTCGATTCCCAACTGGTGCTCGGCTGAAACCGGATAAAGGTGTTCGAAGCCCATTTCGTGGAATTCGTGGGCCAGGCCGCTGCGTGCCGGGCTGTCGATTTTATTTACGGCAAGGGCCACGGGCTTGCCCAAGCGGCGCAGCATTTTCGCCAGATCGCGATCGGCGCCGGTCAGTTCGCTGCGGCCGTCGATGAGGAAGATGACCTGATCGGCGGTCTTGAGCGCAAAGCTGGCCTGGCGCAGAATCTCGCTGGGGATCAGTTCGTCATCATTAGGGATAATGCCGCCGGTATCGATCAGCTCAAATCGCCGGCCGCGATAGTCGCCTATTCCGTAGATGCGGTCGCGCGTGATGCCGGGCTCGTCGCCGACGATCGATCGGCGCGATCGCAGGATGGCATTGAACAGAGTCGATTTGCCGACGTTGGGACGGCCGACGATTACAACGGACGGGAGTGTGGACACGGATACTACAATGATCGCGCACCTGACCGATCGATGACGCTCGTGGGCTCGGAAAAACCGCCGAAATTGCGATTTTAGGTGGTTTAGGCGCTTCGTGCGATCATAGGAGTTCCCCCCAATGAGTTTGAATACCTCCATCCGTAATGTAGCTATCATTGCCCACGTTGACCATGGCAAGACCACGCTAGTGGACGCCATGCTTCGCCAGAGCGGCATTTTCCGTGAAAACGAGCAGGTGGCGGAACGCGTCATGGACTCCAACGATTTGGAGCGTGAGCGCGGCATCACCATTCTGGCCAAGGCTGCCTCGGTGCAGTGGAAGGACACCCGCGTCAACATCGTCGACACCCCCGGCCACGCCGATTTCGGCGGCGAGGTCGAGCGCATCCTCAACATGGTGGACGGCGCGCTGGTGCTGGTGGACGCCGCCGAAGGCCCGCTGCCGCAAACAAAGTTTGTGGTCTCGAAAGCCCTGAAGGTCGGGCTGAAGCCGATCGTCATCATCAACAAGGTGGACCGGCCCGACGCGCGGCCGACCGAAGTCATCAACGAGGTGTTCGACCTGTTCGCCGCGCTCGACGCTTCAGAGGAGCAGCTCGATTTTCCGATTCTGTACGGATCGGCCAAGCAGGGCTGGATGGCGGAAACGCCCGAGGGGCCAAAGGACGCCGGCATGCAGCCGCTGTTCGATCTGATCCTGCGTCATGTCGCGCCGCCGAGCGTCGAACACGGACCGTTCCGCATGATCGGAACC
>Ga0068855_100006171_pt1 | contig 14613 bp, 10 predicted proteins | sample KBSCornC52_FD_66592 | JGI IMG/M metagenome (GOLD analysis project Ga0068855, IMG submission 66592) | Corn rhizosphere microbial communities from Kellogg Biological Station, Michigan, USA - KBS Corn C5-2 | ecosystem: Host-associated > Plants > Roots > Rhizosphere > Soil ... | reverse complement strand
GCTGGAGCGGCCGGCTCCGGTGATGTGAACGGGTCCTCCGCCGATGGCGCCTGCCGCGAGGAAATACGATGCCGCGGATGCGTCGCCTTCAACCTCAAACGCGCCAGGGGCGCAATACCTGCTCTCCGCTGGTATAGTGAATCGCCGCCAGTCTTCGCGCTCGACCGTTACGCCGAAGCGGGCCATCATCTTCCGCGTGATTTCGATATATGGTTTCGAGATGAGTTCGCCATCGATCTCGATTACCACCGCCGACCGTTCCGAAAGCAACGGCGCGGACTGCAGGATTCCGGTCAGAAACTGGCTCGATACATCGCCCCGGACGCGGAAAGGCTTTGTGGGATCGATTGCGCCTTGTCCGATGAGGAGAGGCGGATATCCGTGCTGCGCTTCGTAGCGAATGGACGCGCCGGCTGCGTTGAGAGCGTCCACGAGATCGCCGATTGGCCGTTCGTGCATTCGGGGAACGCCGTGGATTCGATACGCGCCGCCCGTCAGCGCCAGAACGGCTACGAGCGAGCGGGCGGAGAGGCCGGAATTTCCCACGAAGATATTGGCTTCGGAGCGCGGGAAGCGGCGTGCTCCCTGCACCACCAGGTCAGTGCCTTCGCGCTGCATTGCGACGCCGAGTTGCGCCAGGGCTTCGCGCATGACCTGCGTATCGTCGGAATCGAGGAGATTGCCGAGGCGTGTTTCGCCCTCGGCGAGTGAGGCCAGGAGCAGGGCGCGGATGGAGATGCTTTTCGAACCGGGCAGGCGTACGTGGCCGCGGGCTGCCGGGAATGGTGGCAGATCCAGATAATCTTTTGGGGGAGGCAAACTTCGATTTTAGCGTCGGGCGGAAGCCCGCGGGCAGAGCCGAAGCTCCGCCCGACAATTCAGGGTTTGCGGGCTCGAAAGCGGAAGGCGTGGGGCTTCATAACATCAATTTCGATTTCTTTGAAGCCCGCGGCTTCGAGACGTTTCGGAAATGTCCTGGGATCGACCATCACCATGGTGTCGAAGACGTGGAGGAGTCCGAAGACCTTGTTATAGAGGCTGTCGGCTCCGGCGAAAATGCCGCCAGGACGAAGGACACGCGCGGTTTCGGCGAGCAGCCGGTCCTGCAATGCAGGTGAAGGTACGTGGTGGAGCATTGTGAAGCAGATGGCGCTGTCGAATGCTCCGGACGGCAACGATGTAGCGGTCGCGTCTTCGCAAAGCACTGAGACGTTCTGGCCCTTGAGGCGGCGGCGAAGGGACTTTGCGAGGCGTTGATCTTTTTCCACGCAGGTGAGGCTCGGTACGCGGGGGAGGAGAATGCTGGTTACCGCGCCAGGGCCGGGTCCGATTTCGAGTACGTTCGAGCCGAGCGAAATACCATCGAGCGTCCACGGCACCAGCCGGTTTTCCAGGAAGTTTTTCCAGATTGACGAGCCGCAGATGCAGCGATGGAGCAGGTTCATCGTAATTAGCCCGCACGCAATGCGCAGGCGGGATCCAGGGCGGCGGCGCGGCGTGAAGGAATCCACGCGGCGAGCAGAGCTACCAAGGCCAGCGTAACAGGCGCGCGAGAGTGATGATTGGCGTTCGCGTCACGGTCGGCGCCACACCGGCCAACAGACGCCGATCGCGGCGAGCAGTTCCGAAACGCAGGAGAAGCCCGCCGGGTAAGGAGAACGCCCCGCTCCGGCGGATTACCTCGGTTGCACGATCTTGAGCTTTCCGGTGACCAGATCGCGGCGGTAGCGGGAGAGGAAGGCCCACATATCCGCCGCGGCCGGTTTGAAGTTCCAGTGGCCGTAGGGATCGAGAGCGATCAGTTTCATCATGACTCCCTGGCTATTGGAGAGTGTGCCAATCATGGCTCGCGTGCCGCCGAGTTCACTCCAGCCGGGGCCATCGAGCTTGAGCCCGAAATACTCGTTCACCTTGAGGTCGGGCGCATCGGGAACCTGGAGATCGTCGAGCGCGGCGAAAGCCCGGATGACGTTGTAGAACGTTCGCGGGGAATCGCTGACGGGAAGCGGCTTATACATATCGTGCGTCCCTGCGATTGAATAAGCGGGCAGGTAATTGCCGTCGTGTTTCACCTTCTTCGCCGATTCGATCAGAGCAGCCGTCCCAAACGGCGCGGAAGAGCCCTCCACGGCCGCAATGCGCGAGACGTTGTTGATTCCGTAAGTAAAGGAGTTCATCGCTCCCGCTGAGAGACCGGTCAGATAGACGCGGCTTGGATCGATCTGCGGATATTTGGCGAGCAGGCGATCGAGGACCGCCATGGTTCCCGCCTCGCCGATGGGCGGGAATACGATCTTTTCCTGAGACGTGCGGCCCTGCCATTCAATGGACGCGAGGATGATGTTGTTCTTCGCGGCGACCTCCGGCCAGCCCGAGCTTTCTCCCTGAACGCGCGGATCATTCGTGTTGCCGTGCATCATGATCACGAGCGGCACGGTGTTCGCGGCTGCGGTGCGCGCCTTCGCCGGGATGTATTCGTAGCGCAGGGTCAATCCGAAGCCCGGCAGTTCTTCGGTGACTGCCTCATAGTGGATCCCGAGCTCGTCATACATGACGTAGGGCTCGAGCTCCCAGGGCTCGGTGTATTTGAGCGGATCGAATGCTGGATTATAGGATTCGATCTGGCGCATGTAAAGCCGGTAATTTTTGCTGAAGACCGTTTTCCAGGCGTTCTGAAAGGCCTGGGCAAGATCTTCCTTCGAGTCGCTGAGCTTACTTGCGACCGCTTGCTGCAACGCCTTCTGCGGACCCGGATTCCTGTTGGCGTCGGAGTAATACTTCGCGACGGCTGGATTCGAGGAGTGCACATAGACCGGGACCGGGACGTTGGAAGAAGCGCCTGGCGCGATGGAACCACCGTAAGTCAGGATTCCCGCGACCGAGTATGCGTGCTTTGAAATGACATTGTTGACGAAAGTGGAGCCTGCGCCGACCGCGATGATCTTCAGGTTCGACGAGCGGTGCGACTTCAGGAAGTTCTGGTATGCGGTGAGATCAGCCGAAGGGTCGTACGCGGTTCCATTTACGGGGCCAACGACGAAAGCGCGCGTCTTGTATTCCAGCAGGTGCTGCGGCAGGCCGAGGGTTTCCAGCAGCGCTTTGGCCTGTTCCGGGGTCGCCTGATTATCGGTATAGACCAGGTACATCGGCCGGTAGCCGGGATCGCGATCCTGAATGGTGGATGCTGCGGTGTGGTCTTCGGAGTAGATGACCGGGTTCTCGACCGATGCCGCCTGAACTCCGGAAACCGTGAGGATGAATAGAGCGAGCGCAGTTGTACGAAAGGTCATTCTGGTCATTTCTGAACCTGGAAAAGTTTCGCCCCGTTCGTCCAGGTGATGGCGCGAAAGACGTCAGGGGAGGCAAGCTGTTTCAACAGAGCAAGCGTCTCGCGGGCTACACACTTGCCCGCCAGCCTTGCCGCCTCGGGATTGTTGCCCTGAGAGATGCCGGCGCCATTGCCGTCCGCACAGGCGCAGTCGCTGCCGAAGATGAGTTTGTCTTTGTGTCGCACCAGGAAATCCTTCGTGAAATCCTTATCGCGCGAGAGCGCATTGTTGCCGGAGTTCGCGGACATGTCGCCGTAGAGGTTCGGATAGTCGGAGAGCAACTTATCGGTGAGGCCGCCAGGTTTGACGGGGCCGTCAGGGTATCCGCGGTTGGTGGGGACCACCGCGCTGATGTTAGCCCAGAAAAGGTCGGCGTGACCGATGAAGGTTGTCTTCGGAAATGCTTTCAGGACCTGGTCGAATTCGGTGTAGCCGGTGTTGTAAGGCTGTTCGCCTTCGAAATGCGGAAAGGTCTGGATGTGCATCATGACCGGGACGCCCAACTCGGCCGCGACATCGTAGACTCGGTGCATCTCCGGGGAGTTCAGGGCGAGGTGATATTTCAGTTCACCGATGCTGACGGCTCCGTTCCGGAGAGCATCGCGGAGGGTTTGCTGGGCGTCGGGCCGCGATGGGTCAACGCTTACGGAGCGGACGAAGTGACCGGGGCGCGTCTCCATTTCCTGCTTCGCGCGGTCCTGCGCTGCCGCGGGCGTCAGCAGAACTGCGTTAGAGACGCCGCAACCCTGAATGTGCGTGAAGCAGGCGTCGGCATTGGCACGCAGGTGCAGGTGCGTATCGAGCACCGGGCCGCCCCAGTCCGGAGCGGACTGCGACCGTAGCGACGGCGCCGCGGCTGCGGTGGCGACGATTGCGCCAAGAAACTCTCGTCGGTCCATTCTGTTCTCCCTCTCAGTACATTCTTTCTGGAACTACAGACGGACGCAAGGGTTGCTACGGCATCAAACTGCGTTAATGCGGTATTGAAACGGGGGAAGAGGATCACCAGACTTTGGATGCAATGATTTTCGGAGCGCCCCAATCGCCGTTCTCGAGGTCGGTCTCAATCACGATCTCGAGGTTTCGATCTTCCCAGCCTTTGGGGGCCTGGGCCGCGAACAGATCCATATCGTGAGGGTTGGTGACGAACTCGGTCGCCGCGGCGCTGCCACGTTCCCCGAGGCCGGCGATCACGAACATCGTCTGTCCGGTTCGCGGCTCGGGGGCGCGGGCTATCAGGGCGTAGTCTCGGGAGAGCGTTCCGGCCAGGGGCGCGTCCCAATGGCGCGCGGGAGCCTGGCGGTCCACAATTTGCCGGACCAATGTGTTCCGGTCCAGGTTCAGATAGTACGGGAATGATGCAACTGCCTGCAAGGTGAGCGGATTGTTGAAGGCGCCGCGCAGGATGAACGGGTGCGGCCGCAAGCGGGCCAGCGTGGTATTTCTGGCCAACTCGTATTCCAGCGAGGAGCCGTTCGCGGCGAAGTACGACGCGAGCCTGGAATTGCTGTCGTTGACGATCAGGAATAGCTTGGGATCGAGAATTTCCGTGACCTGCTGCGTGGCCGGCGCGCCAGCGGCAGGCTTCGGGACGCCCATCAGGGTTTCCATCACGACGAGAACGGGAGAATTCTTTAGAGTGGGAGCCCAGAACTGGTGAATGGGAGCGCGATCAGAGTGCAAGCGGCTGACGAGCGCGAAGCCGGCGGTCGCGAGCACCAGAATCGCGGCTGCCGGCACGAGGACCTGGCGGAGCCGGCGCCAGGGAATAACCGGCGGCGCATTTTCGACGACGGGCGCGCTCGCAATCTGAAAAATCGGGACATAACTGCCAACCGGGAGCGTGATTCTGAGTTCTCCGGCATGATCGGCTTTGGAGTAATAGTCTTCGAGGCGCTTGCGAACTTCGGAGGCGGTGGTCCGAACGACCGGGTCAGAACTGGTGTCATATTCCGGGGCGCGGCCAAAGACCGTGATGCCGAGGACGCGCTCTTTCAGATCGTCGGTTTCGCCGGCAACGGTTTTCTCCACGACGTGGCGAAGAAGCGCGGGGTAGCGCCGGCTATGCTGGAATCCCTCGCTGGCGAGGATTCTTTCCAGTTGGGACAGAACTGCGGGAGCTTCCGGGGGGCGCACGGCGGGGTACCGAAGAGCATCGTAGCACGAAGCGGAGCCGCATCTGACCGCAGCAAGTACCGCAGCAGTGGCCTCGAGAGGCGCGATTGGTGCTAACGTAGGCTGGCATCGGGAGAGCAGGACCTTAACCCCTCTTTTCCTGGGCCGCGGAAGTTAACCCCTTCGACTGCGGCGCTTCCGATGCGGATTTCAGGCTGCACGTTTGGCATCTCGTAACGTCATAACAGGCGATGACCTCACGCTGCGCGCAAGTCGTCTTTATGCTCACGGCCGCGGCCGGTTGCGCCGCGGCCCAGACGGCTGAACCGAAGTTCGAGGCCGTGTCGATTCACGAGCTGGAGCCACCGTGGCGCGTGCTGGGTAAGAAAACGGTTTCCGGGAGTCTTGTCACGCTTGAGGGATACAGCGTTTCCATGCTCGCCGGGGAAGCGTATGACAAGAAGCGGTATGAGCTTGCCATTCCGCCGCCGAAGCGTTTCGCGTACTTCAGCGTGGAAGCCCGAGCGCCGCGCAATACCGCCGGCGACCCAAAATTATTGCAGGCCATGCTCCGCAACATGCTGGCGGAGCGATTCCACCTCAGGACCCATCGGGAAATGCGGAACGTTCCTGTCTACGCGCTGGTGGTGAGCAAGGGCGGACCCCGGCTGAAGGAGGGTAGCGGGGATGAGCCCTGCCGGCAGGTATCGGGGCCGGTGATTCCGACGGATCGAAATTATCGGATCTCTCAGGAAAACTGTCCGATGGAAACGCTGATACGGATGCTGGGCGACGCGGATCGTCCGGTGATCGACAAGACTGACCTGAAGGGGCGGTATGACGTTTCCATCTTCTATACCCCGAATTTCAGGATGACCAACGGGACCGAGCCGACCGATATTTCGATTCTCGATACGGTGCATCAATTAGGTCTACAGTTCGAAAAGCGGGACGAGCCGATGGAGATCGTGGTCGTGGACAGCTATGATGATCTTCCGTCCGGGAATTGAAAAAACCGGACCGACCGGAAGTCGGTCCGCGGTCCGGAGGACCGCCCCTCACTGGTGGTTTTCAGCAGCGAAGCGCCGCCCTATCTGACGGCCTGGATCAGGAGCACCATTCCTACTGCTATCAGGCCTGCATGCACGTATTTAAGAAATGAATCGCCGCGCAGGCGGTGGTTGATCCAGCGTCCGACGAAGATTGTGGGAATCGCGGCGGGCAGGGAAATCAGATAGTAGTGCGTGACTTCGGGCTTCCAGAGTCCGGAGAGCCAGTAGCCTGCCATCGCGACACCACTCGCCGGCAGGAAATATCCCTGCAGCGTCGCGCGGAAGTGTTGGGGTGACCAGCGCCGCATCGCGCCGTAGACCACGAGCGGCGGCGCGTTCATCCCGTAAGCGCCTCCCAGAATGCCGGCGAGGAATCCGCATCCGAGAAGCCAGGCGCGGCTGTCTTCTGCGAGTTGAGGCGGATTCTTCCCGGCGAGCGACCACGTGGAGAATCCGATAATCACGGAAGCCAGAACGATCTTGACGACGGTTTGATGCGAGCTCGTCAGCAGAAAGATTCCGAGAGGGATGCCGAGAAACGTGGGGGCGATCAGCCAGCCCGCGCTGCGGACGTGGATCTTGCGCCAGTCCTGCGCGACGACGATGGCAGCGATGGTGATGGAAAGGAGCACCGCGACCGGCGCGGCGACGCTCACGGGAATGCGCAGCGCCAGCAAGGGAACGGCGACAAGCGCTTCGCCAAAGCCGAAAGAGGAGCGGATGAGAGTCGCGAGGAGGACGACGGCAACAACGTGAAGCGTGGTGGCGTCCATCAGGTTCAATCCATTCTAGCGGGGGCGCTGCGGACATATTTGTTGCAGGATCGAACGAAATGTGATTTGATATTTGAATGAAATTTCGCTACGCCCTTGTCGGTCTGGCGACGTTGGCTTTTGCCGCGTCAGGTCCCGTGGACACTTCGAAGTGGACGGCGGCGGACGACCATCAGAACATGATGGATCAGCTTGGCATCAAAGCGCTTCGTCCGGGGCCGAGTGGCAACGAGAGCGCGGCCAACCACGCCAACTACGACGAGGCGACGGCGAATCCTTTCCCGAACTTCCCGGACGCTCTCACGATGAAGAACGGGAAGAAGGTGACGACGCCCGCGGAGTGGACGAAGCGCCGCGCCGAGATTGTGGAAGATTTCGATCGCGAAGTGCTGGGCCGTGTGCCGAAGAACGTTCCGAAAGTAACATGGGAAGTCACGAAGACGGCGGAGGCGAAGGTGGGCGGTCATCCCGTGATCGGCAAGCAGCTCATCGGGCACGTGGATAATTCGGGCGATCCCGATATCAAAGTTGAGATTCAGATGACAGTTGTCACCCCCGCGGATGTGAAAAGTCCGGCGCCGGTGATGATGATGTTCGGCGGGCGCACGATTCCTGAAGTCGCGTTTCCTGCACCTGTTTTTCCCGGATTCGGCGGCTCCGGCCGCGGTGGCAGGGGCGGATCCGGGTTCATTGGCCGAGCGGGCGGACCACCAGTTCCGCCCGCAAACGCCGATGCTCCGTCCACAGAGCAATTAATCGCCGACGGCTGGGGTTTTGCATCGATCAATCCCGGCAGCGTTCAGGCGGACAACGGCGCGGGGCTGACGAAGGGAATTATCGGGCTGGTGAATAAAGGACAGCCGCGGCATCCGGATGACTGGGGCGCGTTGCGCGCCTGGGCGTGGGGCGCTTCGCGCGGGCTCGATTATCTGGAAACGGACAAGGCTGTGAACGCAAAGCAGGTGGGGATTGAAGGCGTGTCGCGTTACGGCAAGGCCGCGCTGATCACGATGGCGTATGACACGCGATTCGCGCTGGTGCTGATCGGCTCGTCGGGTGAAGGCGGCGCGAAACCGCATCGCCGCAATTGGGGCGAAGCGGTGGAGAACCTGACCGGGAGCGGCGAATACCACTGGATGGCCGGCAATTTCCTGAAGTACGGCGCTTCGGAAGCGACGTTCGGCAGCAAGAACGCCGGGGATATTCCGGTGGATTCGAATGAACTGATCGCGTTGTGCGCGCCGCGCCTCACCTTCGTCAGCTACGGTGTGCCGGAGAAGGGCGACGCGAAGTGGCTGGATCATCAGGGCAGCTTTATGGCGGCGGTGGCCGCGGAGCCGGTATTCCGTCTGCTGGGCGCGAAGGATCTCGGGGTGAAAGAGGATTACCACACGGCGAAGATGCCGGCCGTTAATGTGGGGCTGCTCGATGGGCAACTCGCGTGGCGGCAGCATGACGGCGGGCACACCGATGCGCCGAACTGGAAGTACTTCATTCCCTGGGCGGACAAGTTCCTGCATCACTCGGCTGGACGTTCGTGAAGGCAATCCTCGCGGGCTTAGCGTTCGCGTCAGCGCTTTGCGCGCAGATGGCGCCCGCCGATCAACCGGCGCCTCGCACGGATCAGAATTCTCACATCGCGCACGAGCAGCTTCTTGAGAAAGCGAAAGCGGGCGGCGTCGATATTTATTTCGAAGGAGATTCGATCGCGCGGCGGTGGGGCGCGACGGATTATCCGCAGTTCCTCGCCAACTGGAAAGAGAATTTCTTCGGCTGGAATGCGGGTGACTTCGGGTGGGGCGCGGATCGCGTCGAAAACATTCTCTGGCGGCTGGAGAATGGGGAGCTCGATGGCGTCAATCCGAAAGTGATTGTGCTGCTGGCGGGAACGAATAACGTGGGGAACCGGGTTCCGCCGGATCTCGATGCCGCGGCGGAGAACGTGATCCGCGGATTACAGGCGGTGGTGAACGTGATGCGGGAGAAAGCGCCGAAGGCTGCCATCATTCTCACCGCGATTTTTCCGCGCAATGACAATATGGCGGTGCTGCCGGAGATCGCGAAGATCAACGCGGGTTTGGCCAAAATGGCGGATGGAAAGACGATTCGCTATCTCGACATCAACAGCAAGCTGGCCGATGCGGACGGCAGACTGTACGAGGGCATGATGAATGACCGCGACAAGCTGCATCCGCAGATCAAGGGATACCAGGTGTGGGCAGATGCGCTGAAGCCGATCTTCACCGAACTGCTCGGGCCTCCCGCAGCGACGGATCATGCGCCGCCGCCTACAGGCGATCCATCGGCGAAACGCTAGAATGGGCAGCTAATTCCTGCAAAACAGCCATCGAACGCTCAATCAGGTTGTAGAATTTTCGCACGGGGCCGCCGCGTTTCGCAGCCGCGACATTCTTTGTGTCGAAGCAGACCTCCCACACTTTTCCCTCAGCAGGTTTGGGCAGCATGAAGCGAACGTGCTCGTGATGTGGATTGAAGAGCAGCAAAAATGAATCGTCCGTGATCGGCTCGCCGACCACGTTCACTTCATCGAGCGTGGCGCCGTTGAGCCACATCCCAAAGGATCGAATCCATCCGGCCTGCCATTCGTCCTGTGTCATCTCCTGGCCGTCGGGCCGAAGCCAGAGAATATCGGGCGCCACGCCGCCGTTGATGGCGCGATCGGGAGCGTCGGGATCGATGCGGCGGTCCTGGAAGAAACGCCGGCGATGGAAATTCGGATGCCTGGCGCGAAGCCGGATCAGGCGTTTCGTGAATTCGAGGAGCGCGCGGCTTCGGTCATCCAGATTCCAGTCGAACCAACTGATTTCGTTGTCCTGCGCATAGCCGTTGTTGTTGCCGCGCTGCGTGCGGCCGATTTCGTCGCCGCCGCAGAGCATCGGCACGCCCTGGGAAAGCATGAGCGTCGCGAGGAAATTGCATTCCTGGCGCAGGCGGAGCTGGAGGATTTCGGGATCATCGGTTTCACCCTCCACACCGTGGTTCCAGGAATGATTGTCGTTAGAGCCGTCGCGATTGTCTTCGCCGTTGGCCTCATTGTGCTTGTCGTTGTAGGTGACCAGATCGCGGAGCGTGAAGCCATCGTGCGCGGTGATGAAGTTGACGCTGGCGGTGGGGTGACGCATGTCGTGCTGGTACAGATCGCTGCTGCCGGTGAGCCGGTAGCCGAACTCGGCGAGCTGGCCTTCGTCGCCCTTCCAGTAGCGGCGGACAGCGTCGCGGTAACGCCCGTTCCATTCGGCCCAGAGGGCGGGGAACTGGCCCACCTGATAACCGCCATCGCCGACGTCCCACGGTTCGGCGATGAGCTTAACCTGGGAAATGAGCGGGTCCTGGTTGATGACGTCGAAGAATGACGAGAGACGATCGACCTGATGCAGTTCGCGTGCGAGCGCGGAGGCGAGATCGAAGCGGAAGCCATCCACGTGCATCTCTGTAATCCAGTAGCGCAGGCTGTCCATGATCATCTTCAGGACCTGCGGGTGGCGAACGTTCAGCGTGTTGCCGGTGCCGGTGTAGTCCATGTAATAACGCGGCTGGTCCTGCACCAGGCGGTAGTAAGTGGCGTTGTCGATCCCTTTGAAGCTGAGAGTGGGGCCGAGATGGTTGCCCTCGGCCGTGTGGTTGTAAACCACGTCGAGAATGACTTCGATGCCGGCGCGATGAAGCGCTTTCACCATGCCTTTGAACTCGCTGACCTGCTCGCCGCGGTCGCCGGAGCTGGAATAGCGGGCAGCCGCCGCGAAGAAGTTAATGCTGTTGTAGCCCCAGTAATTGTGGAGACCTTTCTCGGTCAGGTGCTTATCGTCCACGAACGCGTGAACCGGCATGAGCTCCACAGCGGTAATGCCGAGGTTCTTCAGGTATTCGATCGTCGTGGGGTAGGCCAGTCCCGCGTATGTCCCGCGAATCTCGTCCGGAACGCTGGGAGCGAGCGCTGTCATGCCCTTCACGTGCACTTCGTAAATTACGGTGTTGTGTAGCGGATGGAGGGGCGGACGGTCGTTCTCCCAATCGAAGGTGTTGGAGGTGACGACGCATTTGGGCATCCAGTGCGCGTCGTCCTCCATGTTGGGCGCGAGGTCCTCCTCGGGGCTGCCCGGCGTGTAGCCGAAGAGCGGACCGCTCCAGTCGATCTGCTTCGTGAGAGCCTTCGCGTAGGGGTCAATCAGGAGTTTCGAAGAATTGTAGCGGTGTCCCTTTTCCGGCTCGTACGGGCCGTCGATGCGATAGCCGTAGAGCTGGCCGAGCTTGATTCCGGGAATGTAGCAGTGCCAGACGTGGCCGCTGTATTCGCGGATCGGAACGGTCAACTGGACGTTCTCGCCTGTTTCGTCGAAGAGGCAGAGTTCGACGCCGGTGGCGGTTTCGGAATAGATGGAGAAGTTGCAGCCGATGCCGTCCCACGTGGCGCCCTGCGGATACGGCTTGCCCGGCAGGATGGCGCGCGGCATCATGAGCGCCACTCCTGAAGAATCGCCACGGATTCGGGAGCGAGGTCGATTTTGGATTCAGTCACGTTGATATCGGGTCCTGAGATGAGCAGCGTGCGCGCCTCGAAGCGGAGGGCCACGCTGCGGGAAGTTTGTGAGAAATTGCAGGCGATGGCGATCTGGCGGCGGTAGAGAACGAGCCACTGATCGCGTTCGCCGAAGTCGACACAGACGGCGTCCAGGTTTCCGCTGTTCAGAGCGGGCGTCGAGCGGCGGAGCGCGATCAGACTGCGGTACCACTCGAGGAGGTCGCGGTGAGGCGAGTGGTCGATTTCGCTCCAGTTGAGGCGCGAGGCGTTGAAGGTGGAGACATCCTGGGGGTCGGGAACGTCGTCCGGCTTCCATCCGAACGAAGCGAATTCCTCGCGGCGGCCTTTTGATACGGCGGCGCCGAGTTCGGGATCGGAATGATTCGTGAAGTATTGGAACGGCGTGCCGGCTGCGAATTCCTCGCCCTGAAAGAGCATGGGAATGGACGGGCCGCATAGCAGCAGAGCAGCGCCGATCTTCTGCCGAGCCAGGCCGGCGAGTGCGCCGATGCGATCGCCCTGCGCGCGGTTGCCCACCTGATCGTGATTCTGGATGCAGGCGATGAAGCGATGAGCGGAGAGTCCTCGAACTGGCTTACCGTGCATACGTCCACGATACGCGGATTCCCGTCCGCCATACACGAACATGTCTTTGAGGGCGGCGGCGAGGTCTTCCATACGGCCGAAGTCTGCGTAGTAACCTGCGTTCTCGCCAGTGAGAAGCGAGTGGACAGCGTGGTGGAAATCATCGCTCCACTGTGCGTCGAATCCGAGGCCGCCTTCTTCGCGCGGCGTGACGACGCGTGGATCATTGAGATCGCTTTCGGCTATCAGGAAAAAGTGGCGGCCGGTTGCCGCTTGCAGTTCCTCCACCTCGCGCGAGAGTTGTTCCAGGAAGTGCACGGCGGAGGAGTCGAAGATGGCGTGGATCGCATCGAGACGCAGGCCGTCGAAGTGGTAATCGCGCAGCCACATCAGCGCGTTGTCGCAGAAGAAGCGGCGGACTTCGATGCTGCCTTCGCCGTCGAGATTCACGGCCTCTCCCCAGGGGGTGTGGTGGTGCTGAGTGAAGTACGGGCCGAAGAGGGCGAGATAGTTGCCGTCCGGGCCGAGGTGGTTGTAGACGACATCGAGAATGATCGCGAGACCTTCGCGATGGCAGGCGTCGACCAGTTTCTTCAGGCCGTCCGGGCCGCCGTATGCGTGATGCGGCGCGAAAAGATCGACGCCGTCATAGCCCCAGCCGCGTTCGCCCGGGAATTCGGCGACAGGCATGATTTCGACGTGCGTGACACCGAGTTCCTTCAGATAGCGGAGGCGCCCGATCGCGCTTTCAAACGTTCCCCCCGGCGTGAAGGCTCCGATGTGGAGTTCGTAAATGATGGCGGAAGAGAGCGGCGGCGGTTGCCAGGCGCGGGCGGTCCAGTCGAATGCGGAATGATCGACGATTCGCGATATCCCGTGAACGCCATACGGCTGCCAGGGCGAGCGCGGATCGGGGAGAGGCTTTCCACCATCGAGCGAAAACGCGTAGTCGGTTCCCGGACCGGCTTCCGCGACATGTGCGGACCACCATCCGCGCGAGTTGCAAGTCAGAGGTACGCGCCGCTCGCCAACGACTACGTCCACGGATTTGGCCTTGGGCGCCCAAACCTGAAAGTCGCTCATCCAGCGGGCTCCCTGGTCAGTAAGGCTACCGGGAAGCGCGCCAGCAGCGAGGACATTTCGACTTTGCCTCCATCGAGCGTGTCACCTGTGAACTGATTCTTCCATTTGCCGGCAGGGATTTCGAGCACCGTGGCATCCCAGTCTGCGGCCGCGACGCTGAGGCGGGGCACTGCGACCACAGCGTTCTCGCCGCGCAGATAGGCGACGATGGCCCCTGCTTTTGGGCCCGCGGGCCAGAGCGGCGTGTACGTTCCGTTTGCGCCGAACGAGTCTGCGTTTGCGTGGCGCGCGCGCAATGCCTGACGAATCATCCAAAGCTTGGGCAATCCTTCGGCCGACCGCGCCAGAATGTGCTCGGGCGCCAGCTTGTCCAGCTCAGCCAGCAGCCGCGTGCGGATTTCGAAATCGACCGGGCTTCGATTGTCGGGATCCACCAGGCTGAGGTTCCAGATTTCCGTTCCCTGGTAAATGTCGGGGACGCCCGGCGCGGTGAGCTTGAGCAGGTTGAGCGCGAGCGATGCTGTCTGCGCGGGTTCGAGCAGCCTCGCGAGAAACGATTCGATATCGGCGATGAACGCCTTGTCTGCCAGGATCGAATCGCAGAAGCGGTGGAGCGCAGCTTCATATTGCTCGCCGGGTTTCAGCCAGGAACTGTGATCCTTGGCCTCGCGGACGACCTTCTCCATGTACCGATTGAAGCGCTCGGCGGAAATGGGCCATGCGCCCACGAGCGTCTGATAGAGGAAGTACTCAGTCCGGCGGTCCGGACAATCCCCGTCTTTATACTGGGCGTTCATCGTGGCCCAGCGATTCACGGTTTCCGACCACAGCGATACCTGGCTGGCGAGCAGGCTGATGCGAATCCGGACATCTTCGCTTCGCTTCGTGTCGTGCGTGGATGTGGCCAGCATCGTCTGCGGGTAGCTTGCCTGAATCTGCGTACACCAGCGGTGGAACTCATCGACCGTTACGCTGAACCGCGCGGGGTCGCCGCCGACTTCGTTCAGCGAGATGAGCCGCGCATAACGATAGAATGCCGTGTCTTCCTCGCCCTTCGCCATCGCGGCGGCGGTGACCTGCTGGAAGCGCAGGATAAATTCCTCCTCCTGCTCGCCGGGGACGCGCAACAGAAGCAC
>Ga0068855_100006169_pt1 | contig 14616 bp, 11 predicted proteins | sample KBSCornC52_FD_66592 | JGI IMG/M metagenome (GOLD analysis project Ga0068855, IMG submission 66592) | Corn rhizosphere microbial communities from Kellogg Biological Station, Michigan, USA - KBS Corn C5-2 | ecosystem: Host-associated > Plants > Roots > Rhizosphere > Soil ... | reverse complement strand
CGCCGACTTTCGCTTGGCCTGGGGCGAGCCATACCGCTTGCGCTGATCCGGTCGCAGGCGATGCCGCGTCACCGGTCGACGTGTTGCTGGTGGCGGCGGAACTGGCACTGCTTGGCGCGTTGCTCTGGGGGGGCGGCGAGCCATTCGGAACCGCAGGGTAAGTGCCCGGTGCGGGTTGCGTGGCACTTGCGGGAGCGACGGGCGCGGCCTGCGCGTTCGAGCCGGCATTACTGCGGTCCAGTGTGCGTGAGTTTGACTCCGTGCCCGAGTCGAATGCGAGCAGTCGTGCCTCAGGGCTCGGAATGTTACGGATCAAATGAGGCGTAATCGAAAGAACGATTTCGGATTTCTTCGAGTCACCTTGATGACTGGAGAAAAGACGCCCAAGGAGCGGGAGCTGGCCCAACCCCGGGACCTTGTTCGCCGTATGAGTATCGCTATCGTTGATGAGCCCGGCAAGCACTTGGTTCTCGCCATCCTTCAAACGCAGCGCGGTGGCCGCCGACCGCGTGCCGATTTGGTAGGCGACGGTGCCCTGAGACGTCGTAATTTGGTTCGTGATGTTGCTCACCTCGAGATTGATCTTGATATCGACCTCTGCATCTGCCGTTATGACTGGCGTAACCTCGAGCTTCAAGCCTACGTCGAGGTACTGGACGTTCGAAGAGACGAATCCGGTCGCAGTCGAAGTGGAGGTAATGTTCGGAACCTTGTCTCCGATCAGGATCTTCGCGACCTCCCTGCTGCGCACGCGAATGCGAGGATTGGCGAGCAAGTTTGCGTCCGTCGTTGTCAGGCTGGCATTGACCGTGAGAGGAGTGACCGTCGCGCTGACGCCCGCCGTCGTCAAATGTCCCAGCTGAGCAAGCGTTACCGTACTATTGGCCCCGCTGCCCAAGGGGGTGAGGGTAAGCTGATCGGGGTATTTAATGCCGAGACTCGATAAACGATCCCTGGAAACTTCGAGGATTTCGACTTCAAGCATGACTTCGGGATCAGGCAAATCCTGAAGTTGGACCAGCTTCTCTGCTATCGAGACCGCCTCGGGCGAGTCGCGCATGATGACGGCATTCTCCTTTTTGTCGACGATGAGGTCCCGCGTCTTCACGATGGTCTTCAAGGTGTTGGCGACGAGCTCGGGATCGGCATGTGCCAGAAAGAACGTCCGCACGGTCAGTGGTTTATAGTCCTTGAGCTTGGCTGGCGTGTTCGGGTACACAAGAATCGTATTTCGATCAAGCGTGCGTTTGTCCAGCTGATTGGTCATCAATACGACATCGATGGCTTCTTTGATGCTCGTGTTGTTCAGAAAAACGGAGGTCTTTTGATCTGTGCGCACATCCTTGTCAAAGACGAAATTGACCCCCGATGTCCGTGAGAAAACTTCGAAGACCTGGCCCAACGATGCATCTTTGAAGTCGATCGAGAGGGTCTTGCTCAGCGCTGTATCGAGTTGCGTACCGACCGGAGCTTGCTCTATCTTTTCCTCGATCGATTTCAGTAGGGCTCGAGCCTGTGCGTTCGTCGGATCCTCCGTTAGAATTTTTCTGAGCGTGACGATGGCTCCGCTCGTGTCATTTTTTTTAACCTGCACGGTGGCATCGTCCAGCCATTTGATGTGCGTCGCTTCTCTATCGAGGCGAGCCAGGCCCGCTTTCGCGCGGTCGTTCTCCGGGTCGAGCTTCAGTATGCGCAGATAGTACTCGCGCGAGCGCGCCTCGCTGCCGTTGCGAGAGGCCTCATTGGCGGATGCGAGCCACGACGCGATTGCCCGGTCTCGCAGTTGTAGATACGTCGCTCGCAAAGCGGGATCCGAGGGATGTTTTTTCAGCGCGGACTGTAGCGTTGCGAGACTTTCTTCTATCTTCCCGGCATCGAACATCTCATGCGCGTCTCGTTGGACTCGATCGCTCGCACATCCTGCGAGTACGGTCACAATGACCATGCGAAGCAAAAGAGTCGTTAATGACTTCATGGGACGTCCCGTTATTGAATGCTCAACTGCTGCGATTCGTTCAGTGGCATGTACAGAACGGTCATGACCGGAGGCGAGATTTTCTCGATTCGATAGGTGTCCTCGATGACATCGTCGGCTTTAACGATCAAAACCGCGCTCTGGCGGGCCAAAAAGACGCGCCACTGGCGACCATCGAACTCCTTGCCTAAATATGAAAACGGTAGGGGGGGCGCGGTAGGTTTCTCAGGTGCCGCGGGTGCGGGCGGAGGCGGTGCCCAGGAGTGGACGGCAAAGAGCGTCTTATCGGGTTCGACAGGATCCTGATCCCCATCTGCCAAATTTGCTCGGCTCAGTATCCGCGTTACATCTACGTGAGTCGTGCGATGACTCTTGGTCATCGAAGCTTGCGCCTCCTCACGCGTTGCGAGCTTCGACGGCGACTCGGCGCGCGGTGCCGAGACCGCCTCGCCGAAACGGTCTCGATCCCCGAATATGGCGATGAGCGCCGAAACAACCAGGCCCCCGGCCAGAAGCAAGCGCTGGAGTTTCATCACGGCCTCCGCGCAGTGCCAGGTAATTTCGTGTTAGCGGAACCATCTCGCGGTGCCAACGACGTCGGCGAAGCCATGAAAAGAGTCAGACGCAACGATGCCTCTAGCTGACCGTTGGTCACCTTGTCGCGTCGGAACCGGATCGCATCGAGCGAGGCGAACGGCAACGCAGCGAGTGTCTGCTTGCAAAACGTCAGGATCGACGAAGCGTTCGCCTTGACAGGCAGATCGATCTGGTAGGACTGGTACTTTCCCTCGGCGTCGACAATGAGTCGATAATCCGCTTTATCGAGAACAACGCCGGATCGACGGGCAACTTCAAAGAGCTGGACTAACGACTGCTCCAGCCGCTCGGACGGCGCAAGCATCGTGTAGAACCGGTCTAAGCGTTCCTTTTGCCGGTCGGTGCTTCGCGAGGGCTGCGCCGCAGCCAGTCGGTAGGTATTGCGAGCAAGTAACAACTGATTCTCCCGCAGGCTACGTTCCCGATATAACCATGGAAGCGCGATGGCTGCGAGCAACAGGCTAACAAGGAAAATGGCGCAAGCGATCCATTCGCCTATCGACAACGTGCGGGCCCAGAGGAGACTGCTCAGATAGAGCCGCTTCATTGCTCACCTCGCCATGCGGCCTCGAATTTGAAGCGAAGAGGAGTATTCGGGTCGGTGGCGTCTACCTCGTGATGTGTCAGTATGACCGCGGTAAAAAAGCGGTCATGTCGTAGCGTCTCGACGTACGTGAGCATCGCTCCTGGATCGGCTGCCTCAGCTTCCCCTTTGAGCGTGAACGTCGATGCATCCGGTTCGAGCACCAGCAACGCAACCTTCGGGGTCGCAGATCGTTGCAAAGAGGCAAAGAGATCCCACCAAGGCAGATTCAATCTGCGGATCGCACGGTTGACCGCTTGCACCTGTGCCTCCGGCGACGCGGGCGGGGGACGATGAGCCGCAACGTGCGCTGAGGTCGAGGCCTCGAGCACATTGGCGCGAGTTTGAATGACCTCGATTTGCTGCTGAATTCGCTCGGCTTTCGTTACGGCCCATGATCCCAGCGCGGCGCCAGATAAAGCGAGACATAAAGCCCAAGGACGCAGACTAAGTCCGCGCCGAATCGTTGACGGAGAGAATTCGATGTTCAACGGACTCATTGCGCCTGCTCACGTAACCGTTCGATGGTCGCCGGCTCGATGAGTCGCAATGCCGGTGCCGTTTGAGCAACGCGTTCGAACCGATACTCCTTGTTTTGCACCGCATGCCACTCGTCGGGCACGTCGCCGCACAACATGACGGTGCTCGCGCAGGCGTGCCCGGCCTGGAGCGACAGTGCACGAAGCGCGGCTGTCAGTGCGTCGAGGTCGACGTCGCTGCCCGCGTGGCACCTGATCTGCTGGATCTGGTCGATCTCCCTCCGGCGCAACAGCGCGATCGTGGCGGTGGAATCGGCTAGTGCAACAAGCCAAGCACTGTCGCATCGACGGAGTTGTCGACGGTGATCGTTCCATTCAGCAACAAGCCAAGCACTGTCGCATCGACGGAGTTGTCGACGGTGATCGTTCCATTCAGCGACAAAACGAGGCAGACAGCTGACCACCCCAATACGATTGGCCGACGCCGCTGCGGCGATCGCATCGGTCAGTAGACGGGGTAGGCCACAAGCGATGAATGGACGCGTGGCTTTCCAATCAGCCTGGATATTCCAGGTAGCCGCTGACTCGCCGAAGAGCTCCTCGAAGCGCCAGAGCGCACTCGTCGACAGGTCTAGTCGTGTGGTTGCTTCCGCGGGTGGGTGGGCTATCCAGAAACGAGCATAGAAATCACTTACTGAGATCCGAACAGTGGAGGTCGTTGCTTGGATGCTGCTCAGGCAGCTCTGGAGGGCGTCAGCCACCGACGGGAGACCGCAGATGGGATGCGTTCGAACAGGTTGGGGCGCAGATGCTTTTCCATTGAGCTTGAACAGCGTGATGCGATCCCGCTCAATCGCCAGTTGTGCGGATTTACGCGACCAGTGCCACACGTCTGACCTCCTCGAGCGTGGTTGCGCCTTGCTTCGCCAGTTCCAGGCTGATTTGATGGAGGGAGCGCATCCCTTGATCGCACGCCGCTTCCTTGATTTTCCGGATCGGCGCTTTCTCGACGATCATTTCTCGAAGCTCGTCGTTGAGTATCAGCACCTCGGCAATGGCCTTTCGTCCCCGGTAACCGGTGCCGCGGCAATCTCCGCATCCTGAGCCAGCCGAGAAGTTGTATTGACCCGTCTCGTTCGCGGGGAGCCCTGCGCGTTTGAGCTGCTCCGCAGCGGGGCACACCGGCTGCGAGCAGCGCGGGCAGTTCAGCCGGATAAGACGCTGTGCGCAGATGCCATTGAGCGCCGATACGAATGCATAGGTATCGATACGCATGTGCGTGAACCGCCCGAATACATCGAACACGTTGTTGGCGTGCACCGTGGTGAGCACGAGGTGGCCCGTGAGTGCGGCCTGCACCGCGATTTCGGCGGTCTCCGGGTCGCGGATCTCGCCCACCATGATCCTGTCCGGATCGTGTCTGAGAATCGACCGGAGGCCGCGCGCAAAGGTCAGCCCCTTCTTGTCGTTGACGGGTATTTGGAGAACCCCGGGCAATTGATATTCGACCGGGTCTTCGACGGTGATGATTTTGTCCTGGCCGGTGTGTGTCTCGGCGATAACAGCGTAAAGCGTCGTGGTTTTGCCAGATCCGGTAGGGCCGGTCACCAGCAGCATGCCGTGCGGCGCGTCGGCAAGCAGCCGCAGTGTTTCCAACGTTGGATCGTCGAAACCAAGCGCGTGAAGACTCAGCGTGCCATGCGCCTCGATCATGGCGCGCTTATCCAAAATTCGGATAACCGCGTCTTCGCCGTGGACGCCGGGCATGATCGATACACGTAGATCGATTTCCCGGCCTTGCGCAGTCACGCGAAAGCTCCCGTCCTGAGGGACCCTGCGCTCTGCGATATCCAACTCGGCCAGTACTTTTAAACGCGAAACTGCCTGCTCCGCCAACTCCGTGCCAGGGAACGTCGCGGACGGGACCAGGACGCCATCGATGCGGTAGCGAACTGCCAAGCCATTGGCATGGCATTCAAAATGAACGTCGGAAGCTCCGGCTTTGAGGCCATCGTATAGCGTCGAGTTGATCAGCTTGACGGCGGGGCTCGAGCTATCGGCAACGGTTGCAAACGATAGTTCAGGGGCGAGCTTCTTGTCACTCGCGCCCGTTGCGTCGACGGAGAGAATGCCGTCTACGGTCCGCGCGCTCTCTTCCTGCTTGTCGAGATAGGCGCGGATGTCCTCAGCAAACGCGAGCCGGTACTGCAATGGTGCGTTCGCGCGGGCGTTCAGCCAAACCTGGAGATCCGCATCGAACGGATCAGAAACAACGGCCCATAGGGCACCGTCTGAGCAGCGCAGGAGCACTGCGCCTTTGTGAAGCGCCTGAACGAGCAGCATCAGGTCAAAGGCCGGGCTTGCTTCGTGCATATGCCGAGTTTCCACTACCGGCCATCCGAGGTACTCGCCGAGGAGTTCGGTGATGTCTCTGCCCACTCGGCCCGTCACCGCCTCTAGTGCACCCATCACGCTTTGATTGGACTGGCGTGCCAAGTCCCTGGCGGAACGGATCATCTCCACGGTCAACGCGATAGGGTCGGGATGATCAGTCATTGCAGGCTCGCGGCCAGGTCAAAAATCGGCATATACAGCAGGACGACTATCCCACCCACGATGATGCCGATCGCGGCCATCAAGAGAGGCTCGAATGTGCGTGTGAAGCGGTCGATGAAACGAGAGATGTCGCCTTCGTAAAATTGAGCGGCTTGCCGCAACATCTCGGCCATCTGACCAGATTGTTCGCCCACACGGAGCATTCTCACCGACACCGATGTCGTCATTCTTTGACCCTCGAGGGCGCCCGAGAGTGCGTAACCATCCTCTACCTGCTTGCTGACATGGCGAAGCGAACGCTCCCAGTCTCGGGGAACGACGGTACCTGCGCTTCGCAGCGCATCGAGAATCGGCATGCCTCCTTCAAGCAGCACGCCCAAGGTGAGATAGAAGCGCGAGAGTTGGTACATCCGCACGTGTTCGCCTATCAAAGGCAAACTGCTCAGCAGTCGCGAAAGGCCTCCCTTTGCGATGTACGAGCGTGCAGCCGCGAAAAAAGCCAGTGCGGCACCTCCTACGCCTGCCAGTAGTTCGAGCGTGTGATGTGCGACGAATTTGCCGGAGTCCATCATTGCTTGGGAAAGAAACGGAAGGGGACGTCCCGTATCTTGATAGATCATCGAAAAGCGCGGAACGACATAGCCCATGAGGAATAACGTTACGGCACCCCCGGCGACGCAAAGGATCATGGGGTAGAGCGAGGCGCTAACGATCTTGTTGCGGACTGTGTCGACTCGGGTCTGATAAGTGACGTAGTGTTCCAGTGCGACTGGAAGATCGCTGGTGCCTTCTGCCGTCTTGACGAGACCCACGTACATCGGCGGGAAGATGCTCGGGTGTTCCGTGAGAGCCGTGGATAGACGATTCCCATCGAGCAGCATCTGCAGGAGCCGCTTGATGAGGGAGCGTGTGGTCGCTACGGATTCCTTTTGTTCCAGTGCTTCAAGCGCTTCGACGATGCCGAGACCGGCTCGTAAAAGCGCCAGCAACTCTTGGGTGAACAGGATGAGCGGAAAGCGGCTTCGGCGACGGATCATTGATCCCACGAGAGCGGGCCGAACATCCATCGCCCGCAGCGATTGCGCTTCGAGCTGACGCTTTGCATCGGCAGCATCGCTCGCCTCGAGGCTCAGGCGAACGATCCTTTGGTCAGCAGTCAGTACGCGTGCATCGAAGCGCATCGTCTATCACTCGCTATCGTATTCAGGGAAGGGCGATCTCGGCGTTCTCGCCGCTGCCGCCTGGCGTGCCAGCCTTGCCAAGAGTCTTGATTTCGAAATCGCCCTTGGGTCCGGGCGAGCGATACTGATAGGGTCGTCCCCATGGATCTGGCGGAACGTCCTTTTTGAGGTACGGCCCATTCCAATTGGCGGCGTCTGAGGGCTGAACCATCAGCGCTTTTAGTCCTTCCTCGGTCGTGGGATACCGCCCAACGTCGAGCCTAAACGTATCGAGCGCCTTCTCGAAAGCGGTCAGTTGAGCCTTGGCGAGTGTGGCCTCGGATTTGTTGACTTGGGCGAAGTACTTGGGGCCGACGTACGAGGCGAGTAGCCCGATGATGACGAGCACGACAAGCAGCTCGAGGAGGGTGAATCCCTTCGCTGGTTTATGCGCACCGTCTAGCTTTTTTCTCGGGCCGCTCAGTATCGGCATTTCAAAGTCATTCATCGGATTCGTTTCCTCGATGCTTGATTGCTCGGTAGGTTTCATAGCGCGCCAACACCTTCGGTACATAGATCATCGTTTCGCCGTACGGCGGAATACGCATCTGATGCGAGGTGATCGCCCGTCGTCCAGCGTTATATGCCGCCAGTGCCAACACAACGTTGCCGTGGCATGCATCGATCAAGGTTTTCAAGTGACGTACTCCAGCGTCGATATTCTGATAGGCGTCGAATGCGTCGCGCACGCCATAGCGGGCGGCCGTTTGCGGCATTAATTGCATCATCCCAACGGCACCTTTCTGCGAGCGTGCGTCCGGGTTGAAGTGCGATTCAACGTCGATGACCGCTTGCACCAGCGCGGGATCAAGTCCATATCGGGATGCCGCGCCGTCGACGATCGATTGCCATTGGGGTGTCGAAGCTTTAGCGGTTTTTTCGAACGAAGAGCGCGGCCGTCCAGCAGGAGTTGAATCGAGCAATCGTGATGATTTTTCAACCGGCGCGTCCGTAAAGTACGGCGTGCCGTCGCTTTTCTCCGTCACATACACATCAGCAATTGCGCTGCGCGCACGCAATACGAGCAGCGCCACAACGAATGCGGCAAGGCCTGGTACGGATCGAAGACCGCAGCGCTTCAATTGATTCACCCCGTAAAGCGGATCACCTTATCTGGTGATCGCAGCGTGCACAGGCTCGAGTCCCGGCTTTGAGTAATTTGTCAGGAATCGGAGCAGCAAAACAGCGGAAATTGTTTCGTATTACCTCATAGCCCGCATTGATCGTGTGTTGTCTGGCCCACGTTTGGCCGAGTAATCACGCAACGATGCCGGCGATAGTGCACGTTGGCTCGTCAAGCTGCGGAGAAACGCGACGAGGTCCGCCTTTTCCTGAGGTGTCAGGATCAGCGGCCGGCCGCTCTGAGCGGTGCGGTAATAGATCTCCTGGTCGATTGCGGCCTCCAGCGTATCGACGCTGCCGTCGTGCATGTACGGAGCGGTGAGCGCTACGTTTCGTAGACTGGGCGTACGGAACTTGCCTATGTCGCTCGGTTGCAGCGTCACGACGAATCTGCCGAGTTCTGCGATGTCCGCATCGCTTAAGACGATTTCCGCGACGGAGTGTCCGTCGCTCTTCAGCTTGACGACGCGCTGGACGAGATTGGGCAGTTGCTTCTCGATGCGCGACATGCCGATGTGGAGACTATGAAACTGCCCGTCAGAGAACGCTGCACCCTGGGGGGCGATGCTATGACAAGTGGTGCATTGCGCTCGGCCTGAAAAGAGAGTCAGCCCGCGCACGGCTTCGAGCGAGAGCGCACCTTTGTCATGACTGTAGTAATACCGGTCAAACGCGGAGTTGCCGGACGCAAGACTACGCTCGAATGCAGCGATCGCTTTGGCGACGTGCTCCATATTGATCGCCGGGCGGGAGGCGCCGAAGACTACCTGGAAGTCGCGAACGTAAATCGGATCACGTCGGATGACTTTCAGAACGGCTCCATGGTCGTGAAGGCCATGCTCGATCGGATTGACGAAGGGCTCGAGAGCCTGGTCTTCCAGCGATCGTTGCCGGCCGTCCCAGAACTGATCGTCGACAAGAGATGCGTTATACAAGCTCGGCGCATTGCGGGTGCCGAGCTTCCCGGCCAGACCACGCGCCTTGGACGAACCGTCGGTGAAAGCATGGCTTGGCTGATGACAGGTAGCGCAACTCACCGAGCCATCCGCGCTGAATCGCTTGTCGAAGAAGAGTCGTTCCCCCAGTGCGCTTAGGCGGATGTCCGGAAGCTGCGCGTTCCGGATTTCCGTCGGGAGCCCCAGCCTTTCGTCGACGGACTGCGCCAGCGAGCCGATTGATGCGAGCGCGGATAGGACAAGCACCGCATATGGCGCGCGGCGACTCGCGATGACGCTTCTGATAGGTATCAGTTTCATTGCACCGCCCCGCTCGGTTCAGAGAGCTGCAAAACATGTTCTGGACGAAGACGCTAACACAGTCAATAGAATGTTCAAGTCGCTTCTTCATGGCAAACGTTTGCTTTCAAAAAACATCGAGATGGATGAGCGATCTTGGGGATTCCTTACTCATAGGCAGTGATATCAAAGAAAACATTTTGTCGCGACTTTAGGTGCGGCCTGCTTATGGGTCGGCTTTTAAAACATCGGTTTTGCGGAAAGTAAAAGGATCGAATGTTTATGTGGCCTGTCACACATTACGTCGCTACTTCTTGCGTAAATATGCGGGAACGCAGGGTATGAGAAACGGGGTGGCGCTCTCGACGGGGACCGTATGTTGAAGGACTGCTATAACAATCCTAAGCAAGTGTCAGGTCTCAATACGCGACGTGTTGAGTGCTGCCAGCTATACGAATCTAGTAGATCTTTAGGGCGGCCGGTCACTCGGTTCCTTTAGTTGATGGTGCGGACTTGGCGCGCTTTCATCATTTCAGGTGTTTATCGACATCCAACTTAGAGGTTGGTTGCGATGCGGCGTCGAATTTTTCGGGATATCGGCTACGGGGATCCAATGATCATCATTCTCAATCGTGACTCGAACGCGCCGATGTTTCTTTGCTTCTGGCTGGGCTGTCTTCATCACTTGATTGGCTTCTGGTATTCAATGTTTTCGTCCCGGGCAGTCTATTCGTCTCCGTAGGCGCTATCCCCCGCCTATTTGTTTCGCTGTTCATTCAATCCACACACACGGGGTGGTGGCAATGCTTCGTCGATTTTTGCGTCTTATCCGAGCTGGCCAGATCGCGCTGTTGTTCGCGTTGCTTGCGACGAGCGCATCATCGTCATGGGCTGCGACATTCAACCTGTCCTACGACGAGCTGGGTCGCTTGGTGGGGGTCGTGGACGATGGCGGAAACACAGCCTCGTATAACTACGATGCGCTAGGCAACATCCTGTCGATTGCGCGCGGCAACGGCGCCGTTTCCGTGACCTCGTTTGCACCTTCGAGTGGGCAGGTGGGCACGAGCGTCACGATTTCGGGTTACGGGTTCTCTTCCGTCGCCAACCAGAATACAGTCGCATTCAACGGAACCGCCGCGGTAGTGGCCTCCGCGACCTCGAGCCGATTGGTAGTAACGGTGCCGTCCGGGGCGACTACTGGGCCGATTTCCGTGACCTCGCCCAACGGAAGCGCAACCAGCGCAAACGCGTTTTCAGTCGTGGCGGGTCAAGCGCCGACGATAGCCGGGTTCTCGCCCACGATCGCTCCGCCTGGCACTGCGGTGACGGTCAATGGAACAAACTTCCAGACAGCGGTGAGTGAAGACAGTCTCACGCTGAACACACGCAGCGTCAGAGTCGCCACTGCGACGGCGACCACACTCGGATTCACGGTTCCGACCGCATCTTCGTCCGGGCACTTGGCGGTGACCACGCCTTACGGACAGGCCACGAGCAGCCAGGACCTCTTTGTGCCGCCCGGCACGCACGTGCCGGCGGACGTGGGCGCCACCGGTAGGATGACGATCGGCAGCGCGCAGACGGTTACCCTGAGTACGGCCAACAAGATCGGCATGACGCTCTTTGATGCAACAGGGGGGCAGCGGGTGAGCCTGACGATCACCGGCTCGACTTTCGGATCGTGTGGATCTGGAAGCATCCAGATTCTGAACACAGACGGTTCGGTGATCGGCAGCACGAACCTGTGCAACGGTAGCTTTTTTGGAGCAATCGCACTTCCGGTGACGGCCAGCTATACGATTTTGGTGAGCCCTGCCACCAATACGACGGGCAGCGTCACCTTCACGCTGGACAACGTGCCGCCTGATGCGACGGGCACGATTGCGGTGGACGGGGGGGCGTCCACCCTCACTGTCACGGTGCCGACACAGAATGGCAGTCTCACGTTCACCGGCAATGCATCGCAGCGCGTGTCGCTCTATCTGACCGAAGACTCGAGTCTGAGCAGCGCTTGCAGTTACATCTCGATCGTCAACCCCGATGGTACGTTCTTGGTCGGCAAGTTGTTGTTCTGCGGGGGAGGCTACTACAGCGACCTTCTGACACTGCCGGCCACCGGGACGTACACGATCAAGCTCGACCCGTCCGGCAGAAATACGGGTACCGCGACGTTCACGCTAAGCAGCGTGCCGCCGGACGCGACGGGCACGATTGCGGTGGACGGGGGGGCGGCCACCCTCACTATCACGGCACCGGCACAAAATGGCAGTCTCACCTTCGCTGGCAATGCATCGCAGCGCGTGTCGCTCTATCTGACCGAAGACTCGAGTCTGCGCAGCGTTTGCAATTACCTCTCGATCGTCAATCCCGATGGCACGTTCCTGCTTGGCAAAACACTTTTTTGCGGCGCGACGTACACGAGCAATGCGCTGACATTGCCCGCCACGGGGACATACGCGATCAAGCTCGACCCGTCCGGTAGAAATACAGGTACCGCAACCTTCACGCTCACTAGCCAATAAAAGAGGGACACGATGGACACCGGAACGTCAATCGGGCTCCGCAAGAGTGACAGTGCCCCGCATCGCCTCTTGCAATGGTTGGGGACCATAATGCTTCTGCTATGCGTGCTGGTGAATGCTGCGTCAGCGGAGTTGCTCCCGGCGGCGCCCGGTCAAAGCGCAACGCTCCTTCCCAACGGGCGCTTGTTGTTAGTCGGCGGCGAAGGGCCGGCCGCTACAACTGCCTCCATCTTTGACGCGGCAACGCAGCAGGTATCGCGGCTGCCCTCGGGCCCGGCGACGCCGCGCGCCTATCACGCCGCGACCCTGTTGCCGGACGGCAGGGTGCTGATTCTGGGCGGCGTCGGACAGGACGGCGCGACACTCAAGAACGCGGAGTTGTTCGATGCGAGCAGCCAATCATTCACGTCCTTGGGCGACGTGGGGCTGATGCCGCGCGCGCATCATACAGCCACCGTTTTGATGGACGGTACAGTGCTCGTGGCAGGCGGGGTCTCCGAGCAAGGCGCGTTGCTGCCGCAGGCCGAGCTCTGGGATCCCGTCACCCGCCAGGCGCGCTCCTTCAATGCGCAGCTCGTCATGCCGCGCGCCGACCATACGGCGCAGGTGCTCCCAACAGAGCCCGTGCTGCTCTCCGGCGGGCGCGACGGCACCGGCAAGCCCGTGACCACCCCAGAAATCTATTCGCCGCAGCAGCAAAGCTTCACGGTGATCGATTCCGCCAATAGCGGTTTAGTGGCCGCCGCCTCGAGCACGGATGCGCCCGCCCTAATGGATTCGCTGCCGACGCCCGGTGCAACGGGGGTGGCCGTCAATGCCAGCATCGCCCTGCGCTTTTCCAAACCGTTGTCCGTTACGAGCCTTAACTCGAAGACGGTGACGCTGCTGGGCCCCACCGACGCTGTGGCTGTGCGTGTCGTACCCGTTGAGGGCGGACGCATGCTTTTCGTGACGCCGAACACGGACCTCCGGTCCGGGGCGAGTTACACGCTTTTCGTCAGCGGCGCCGTCGACGCGACGGGCAAGCCACTTGCGCTGACTTCGATTGGTTTTTCCACGCAGACGCTAAGCGGTACTGCCTCCTCGACGCGCACATCGGGTAACGCAACAGCCGCGCTTGCCACTAGCGCTACCGCCTCGCCGAGCGCAGCGTCCGCTCCCCAGGCCCCTACGAAGCCGCAGCCCGTTGCGGCACTCGCGGGAATGGCAGAGGCGACTATTTGGATTCCGCACGGTGCGCAGCTGGCCGGCGACTGGCGCGCAAAGCTGCCGTCCTCGCCGTTGGAGAAGCTGCCGCCTCTGACGGCGGGGCCAGGCGTGACGGCGCTTGCTGGACAGGTGTTGTTCATGAACGGCGCGGCCGCCGCGAACGTCACGTTAAGGCTCGGCGGCCAGAGCGCGCTCACCGATGTGAACGGGCGCTTCTTGCTCAGCGGCGTAAATGCCGGCGCACAGACACTCGTGATCGACGGTCGAAGCGCCAACCGCCCGGGCAAGACGTTCGGTTACTTCGAAGATCTCGTGAACGTTGAAACCGGCAAGACGAACGTATTGCCCTATACCAGTTGGATGCCTTTGATCGATACGGCACATGCGATCAAGTTCGATTCGCCCACCACCAGCGAAGTCGTCGTCACCACACCGTACATCCCCGGGCTCGAAGTGCATATTCCGAAGGGTGCGGTGCTGCGCGACCGCGCCGGGCATGTGATCAACGAACTGTCGATGACCCCGATCCCGGTCGATCGTCCGCCGTTCCCGCTGCCGACGCACTACGTGCCCGTTTATTTCACGCTGCAGCCCGGCGGAGCCCATCTCGAAGGTGTGGATGCCGCGAGCGCGCAAGGCGCGCGCGTGATCTACCCGAACTATCATCACGGTGCGCCGGGCAGCGCGATGGACTTTTGGAACTACGACCCGACGCAAAAGGGCTGGTACGTGTATGGCGAAGGCAAGGTCAGCGCGAGTGGTCAACAAATCGTGCCGGACCCGGGCGTGGCGATCTATGAGCTGACGGGTGCCATGGTGTCACTGCCAGGCAACGCACCCGCGGGTGGCCCGCCTCCTGGCGGATGCCCGGGCGCCGGTGGCTCGCCTGGGCCAGGCGGTACGCCTGCACCGCCTGGACCCGGGTCACCTGGAGATCCGGGAGGAGGCGCGTGTCCCAGCTCCCCCCCGCCACCTGAGCCTGGGCACCCGCCAGCTCCCACTTCCCCCGGCAAATCAGGGGGTAGCCCGGGTTGCGGGTCGCAGGGTGGCGACCCGGTCGATTGTGCAACGGGGCTCTTTGTCTTGTCGCGCACCGATCTGTCCGTCGCCGGAAC
>Ga0068855_100006168_pt1 | contig 14617 bp, 12 predicted proteins | sample KBSCornC52_FD_66592 | JGI IMG/M metagenome (GOLD analysis project Ga0068855, IMG submission 66592) | Corn rhizosphere microbial communities from Kellogg Biological Station, Michigan, USA - KBS Corn C5-2 | ecosystem: Host-associated > Plants > Roots > Rhizosphere > Soil ... | reverse complement strand
CTCGGCCGGCGGGCGGCCCTCCAGCTTGCCGCCGGAGGCGACGTGCAGCTGGGCCTTGACGAGGTCGAAGCCGGTGGTCAGCTCGGTGATCGGGTGCTCGACCTGCAGGCGGGTGTTGACTTCGAGGAAGGCGAACTGCTTGGTGCCGGGGTGGTAGAGGAACTCCACGGTGGCCGCGCCTCGATAGCCGACCTTCACGGCCAGTCGTTCGGCGGAAGTCTTCAGCTTCGAGGCCTGTTTCGGTGACAGGACCGGGGAGGCCGACTCTTCGATGATCTTCTGGTTGCGGCGCTGGACCGAGCAGTCGCGCACGCCCAGGGCCCAGGCGGTGCCCTGGCCGTCGGCGATGACCTGGACCTCGACGTGGCGTGCGCCGGTGACCAGGCGTTCGAGGAACACGATGCCGGAGCCGAAGGCGCGGGCCGCCTCGGCGCTGGTGCGCTCGTAGGCGTCGGTCAGCTCGGCCTCGTCGGTGATCACGCGGATGCCGCGGCCACCGCCGCCGGCGGTGGCCTTGAGCATCAGGGGGTAGCCGATCTGCTCGGCGGCGATGATCGCTTCTTCGAGCGTCTCCACCGCGCCGCGGCTCCAAGGCGCGACCGGGACGCCGACGTCCTCGGCGATCAGCTTGGCGCCGATCTTGTCGCCGAGCTTGCGCATCGCGTCCGGGCCGGGGCCGATGAAGGTGATGCCGATGCGTTCGCAAAGCTCTGCGAAGGCGGGATCCTCGGCGACGAAGCCCCAGCCCACCCACGCGGCGTCCGCCCCGGACTCCAGCAGGGCACGCTCCAGCAGCTTCAGATCGAGGTAGGGGCGGTTCGCGGCCGGGCCGAGGTCGTAGGCGATGTCGGCTTCCCGGACGAAGGTGGCGTCCCGATCCACGTCGGAGTGCAGGGCCACCGTCTCGATCGGTGTGGCGCTGTTCGCGCTGAGCTCCCGGACTGCGTGGATGAGCCGCATCGCGGCCTCACCACGGTTGACGATGGCGACACGACGGAACACCGGCCGGCCCTCCCTTGACGGTGGATTACGCATGCTTGGTGCGGTGCGGTGCGATACGTGGTGCGGTGGAATACACGACCAATGAGGTCAAGCTAGCCAGGGGGCGGGCGGGGGACGCCTTCTACGTTGCCCCGTGTGCGGACAGGCGGGGCTGACACCATCTCGCCTCGCCATCGGGCAGCATCGGAGAAGCCGGGCCGTCACGCGGATCGGGATACTGGATCGCGATATCAGGACTCTGAGGCTCTCGCGGCTCCGAGCTGAGGCGGTGTCATGACCTTGGTCGGCGCGGCGAGGACCGCGGCACGCACGATCCGCTGGCTGGCGCGGAACTTCGCCCATGCCCTGACGGCCATCGGCCTGTCGATGCACGGACGGCCTTACCGGCACGTCGATGCGGGGCCGGTGATTTCGGACCCGGATCCGGACTCGGACCCGGACTCTGATCCGGTCAAGGCTCCTGTCCCCATTCCCCTGGCAGCCGAGGCGTCAAGCACGGGCTTTCGGGACGACCTGCCTTCAGTCGCGCGGCTGACGCCGGACGAGGTGCTGTGGCAGGCGGAGCTTGATCAGCTGCCGTGAGGGTGGCGTTAACAGGCATTTCTTACGGCTTCGCGCAAGGTTGGATGACCGAGGCGGCAGCCCCCTCAGGGCGCTGCCGCCTCGTCTCCTTATTACTGGATTACTGGGCCGGTTTTGATTACCGGGTCGGTATTGCCGCGTCAGCGGACCGCCACGTTCATCGGCAGCCCCCCGCGCACCCGCAGCGTCAGCATCGGCTCACCCTCGACCTTCGAGCCGGGTGCCGACGTCAGCGTCAGGTCGCGGCACATCGCCGCCAGGACGATCGTGGCCTCCATCATGCCCAGGTTGTTGCCGACGCAGAAGCGGGGACCCGCGCCGAAGGGGATGTAGGAGTAGCGGTCGCGGCCTGCGCGGGAGGCGGTGGCGAAGCGCTCCGGGTCGAAGCGTTCCGGGTCCGGCCACCACTTCGGGTCGCGGTGGAGGAGGTAGGGGCAGATGATGACGTCGGCGCCGGCCGGGACCGAGTAGCCGCCGATCTCGTCGGCCTCCTTCGCGATGCGGGGCAGCAGCCAGACCGGTGGGTAGAGGCGCATCACCTCCTCCAGGACCATCGAGGTGTAGCTGAGGCCGTGCAGTGCCGCGGAGTCCAGGGGGCCGCGGGAGAAGACCTCCACCGCTTCCTGGTGCACGCGTTCGCGGACTTCGGGGTGCTGGTCTAGCAGGTACAGGCTCCAGCTCAGGGTGCTGGCTGTGGTCTCGTGGCCGGCGAGCAGGAGGGTGACCAGTTCGTCGCGCATGCGCTCGCGGCCTGTCTGCGGGTCGGACTCCTCGGCCACCGACTCGATGAGGCGGGAGACGATGTCGTCGCCGAGGCCCTCCGGGTTCGCCTTGCGGGCGGCGGCCAGGGAGTCGGTCACCTCCTGGAGGTACTGCTTGGCCTTCTTGAAGCGCTGCGTGCGGGGCAGGGGGAGCCAGAGCGGGACGGTGCCGAGCGACATCATCTCGAACATCGCCTGGTCCTGGACCGTCTCGAAGGCCTCGCCCATCTCCTCGAAGGCGCCGAGGTCGGCGTCTATCAGGGTGCGGCCGAGAACGCCGAGGGCCAGTTCGGTCATCTCCTCGCGCATGTCCACCGGGCCGCGGCCGGCGCGTTCGCGCAGGCGGGCCACCAGGGCCTCGGCCTCCAGCGCGATGGCGTCCACCTGGCGGGCCAGGCGCTTGGCCTGGAACACCGGCTGGATCACCTTGCGCTGCTTGCGCCACTTCTCGCCCTCGCTGGTCAGCAGTCCGTCGCCCATCACCCGGCGGGCGTGGGTCAGGCCTATGCCCTTGGTGTAGTTGGTGACGTTGTCGACCAGGATGTGCCGGGCGTGGTCGGGGTGGTTGAACAGGTACAGGGTCTTCGGGCCGAGGGGGACGCGGACCGCGTCGCCGTACTCGCGCACCGCCCACTCCATCACGTCCAGCCGGTTGCGGATCATCTTGGGCAGCAGCCCTGCGGCCGAGGCGCGGGACGGGCCTGGCGGCCGCCGGACGATCGGGGGGCTCTTGATGCTCGTCGCGGACAAGGCGGACCTCCTAGAGTCCGGTCACGTGTTCGTCTGCTGAAGTGCGGCCAGGCCGGCGGCGATGTTCTGCCGCCAGACCTCGTACGGGGGCTCGCCGCCCGGGACCGCGGAATCGGGGGCGGGCATGGAGCTCATGCACACCCGCTCGACGTCCTGCGGTGTCGCGGCGCACAGGATCTCGGTGGCCATCTCCGTGTGCGGGCTCACCAGTCCGGTCTGCACCCGCGCCGCGGCGGCGAAGGCGCTGGCCTGGGCGACCTGCGGCAGGTAGGGGCGGGCCCGGTCGCGGTAGGCGAGCAGCTCGTCGCGGTCCACGCTGCCGGCGTAGGTCGCGGCGAGCCCGGATCCGCTGAACAGGTCGGCCCGGCGCGCTTGCGGGAACTCGGCGATGCGGTCGGCCAGCAGGTTCGGGTCGGTGCCGCAGACGAACCACATCGCGCGGCCGATGCCCTGGTCGATGACCCGGTTGGCGTACGCCGACAGGCCCGGGACCGGCCACGGGAAGTTCGGGTCCTGATACTGTTCGTCGACGTAGCGGCGGGTCTTGAAGTACGCCTGGTGGAACCCGTAGCCGTCCAGCAGCAGCCAGCGCAGCAGCGGGTCCGAGGCCGAGGCGGTGGCCTTGCGCCACAGCGGCCGCGGCAGCCGGGCCATGGCCCAGCCGACGCCGACGTAGACCATGTACTTGTGCGGCTTCCCGCCGCCTTCGAGGAAGGACGGCAGCAGCGGCGAGCGGGCCGAACGCAGGGTGTCCCGGATCGCGAAGCCCATGCCGGCGCCTTCGTAGGCGAAGCCCCGGTAGTCGCTGGGAACGTCCGTCTCCAGCCGGGCCGTCGCGTCGTCGGCCGTGCGGGCCTCGGCGGCGAAGGCGTAGCCGCGCATGAACATCTCGCCGACGGTCTCCAACCTCTCGCGAGCCTCGGCGTTCTTCTCGTGGAAGCCCCGCTTGTCCAGCCGCGTCTGCGACGCGCTCGGGGTGAGGATGCGGCGCCGCAGCGCCGCCCAAGTGGCGGCCAAGGAACGCTCCTTCGCGGAAGGGGGCGGATGGGAGGTCGCGCGTGAGGCCCTGGCGAGAGCCTGTTCGCATCCTCGCCAGAGCGTCCGGCGCCGGACTACTTGGACGTTGCCCACAGGCGGGGCGAAGGAGGGCTTCCCGCCCCGCTTTTTATCAGAACGCTGATACAATAGGCGGGCCGCTCCGGCGGATGCGGGGATATCACAGCTTGCCACCGCCCGGCACCGCTCATCATGCTCCGCACCTGGTGCCGATGATGTCAGGACCTTGAGTAAAAGGGATGTTGCGAAAGCTCGGCCGAATACCCGCGCACCGTCCCCAATCAGATCAATCCCGGCACGTTTCGGACCGTGACAATCCGGCGGCTTCGGGTATGCTGGCCCCTGTTGTGGATGCGCTGCCAGGCAGGGCGCCGTATCCGCTCATTGCCGCATTCGCACCGCCCATCGTCGCCGCGACGGCACCGTCGCCGTGACCATCGGCGGATCCTGATACGCCGCGCAATCGTCCGCGCAGGCTCACATCATTACCGGCGGTCTCCTCGCCTGTAAGAAACGCTGCTGGCCTGTCCCACCTGACGCCCGGTATCGCCGTTGCCTCACGTCTCGGCGCGACCCATGGCACCGGAAGGCAGCCAGGGGTCGACGGGGGTAATTGTCGACCACCCACCGTGTCACGCCTGTCGAGTTGACCATTGGAGTGGTAATGGACATCACGCATTTCGCCACCGAACAAGCGATCTCCACGATGTGGAACCGGTACGCCGATCCGCTGTCGCTGGACGAGATCGCTGACTCCGCGATTCTCAGCAAGTTCTACTTCTCCCGGGTCTTCCGGTCGCTCACCGGAACCTCACCCGGCCGCTTCTTGTCCGCGATCCGCCTGTTCAAGGCCAAGAACCTGCTGCTGGAAACCGACATGAGCGTCACCGAGGTCGCCTACGGGGTGGGCTACAACAGCCTGGGCACCTTCACCAGCCGCTTCACCCGCAGTGTGGGCGTGTCACCGGGCCGCTACCGGGCGATGTCGCTGGCCGGCACGCACTCCCTGCGCGACATGGCCCCGGCGCCCGACCCCGGGCCGCACGGCGAGGTCGCCGGAGAGTGTTCGTTCCCTGAGACGGATGACACGCTGCGGGTCTACATCGGGCTGTTCCCGGGGCCGGTCGTCGAGGGTATCCCGGTGGCCTGCCAGGTCGTGGACCGGCCCGGGCCGTTCGTCCTGCGGGACGTACCGGTCGGGACCTGGTACCTGCGCGCGGCCGCGGTCGGGCTGAGCCAGACCGGCCTGATGCCCTGGCAGCGCCGTCCGGCTCTGCTCGGCGAGCACGGACATCCCCACGTCGGCCCGCACGGCCGGGTGCCGGTGGGCGAGATGGTGCTGCGGCCGGCCGGGTTCCTGGATCCGCCGATCCTGCGCGCCCTGCCCGAGCTCGACAACTGGGAGCTGGCCGAGCTGCACCGGGTCGCCTGAGCGGGTCCCGTGCGGCCCGCGCCGTTCACCGCCTGCTCGTCCCGTCCGGCGTCCGGCCGAGCGGCGCGACGCGCCGGTCGCCGGGACGGGACCCCGGCGGCGGGCTGGCCCTGGAACGGCGTCCGGCGGTGAGTCCGGCGGGCGGGCCCGCGCGGCCGTCCCGCAGCATCGCGATGAGGGAGCCGATCGAGGAGTTCAGGTGCAGCAGCAGGGCTTGTAGCGGCAGGGCTTGCAGAGCCCACAGGCCGCAAGGTGTGGGCGCGGACAGATCGGCCCGGGCGACCGCGGAGACCGCTTCGCAGGTATACGCCGCCACCTGCGCGGGCAAGTCGTCGGAAGGTCTCAGCGCCGCCATGGGCCGGTACCGGCCGCGCCGTCGAGGACGGTGGGAAGTCCGAAGTCGTCGAACAGGCTCTCGTCGTTGAACGAGACGATGTGCGAGATGCCCGCGGCGGTGACGGTCAGCACCTGGATCGCGCGGGCGTGCCAGCGGCCGTCCTCCCCGGCGATGTAGGCGGCGGCAGCCGGCTGGCCGTTCGCGGAGATCGCGCGCAGGGCGAAGCGGCGCCCGCCGAGCACGGGGGCATCGGGGAAGCGGGCGGCGAGGAACGTGCGGAAGCTCTCCCGCCCCCGGAACCAGAACAGGTCCGGGGGCATCTCCACCACCCCGTCGTCGCGCAGCAGCCGTACGAGTCCGGGCACGTCGGCGGTCTCGAACGCCGCGATGTACAGCTCGAGCATCTCCCGGCGGCGCGGATCGCCCGGCTCGGTCAGCTCGTCGTGGCTCGGCGCGGCCTTCTCCAACTGGGCCCGGGCCCGGCGCAGCGCGCTGTTCACCGCGATCGTCGTGGTGTCCAGCAGATCGGCGACCTCAGCGGCGTGCCAGCCCATCACGTCGCGCAGGATCAGCACCGCGCGCTGCTTGGCCGACAGGTGCTGCAGCGCCGCGATGAACGCCAGGCGCACCGAGTCCCGGACGGCCACGATCGCCGCCGGGTCGTCGCCGGCCTGGTCCGGCAGCGGCTGCAGCCACCGGACCTCCTCGGGAACAGCGGCCGGACCGAGCCCGAAGGCGTCGGTGTTCGGAGCCCCCAGGCCCGTGGGCAGCACCCGGCGGCTGCGGTGCTCCAGCGCGCTCAGGCAGGCGCTGGTCGCGATCCGGTACAGCCAGATGCGCAGCGAGGAGCGTCCCTCGAACCGGCCGTATCCGCGCCAGGCGCGCAGATAGGTCTCCTGCACCAGGTCCTCGGCGTCGTGCAGCGAGCCGAGCATGCGGTAGCAGTGCACGAGCAGCTCGCGCCGGAAGGGTTCGGCGAGGCGGACGAACTCGTCGTCGTCGCGCGGCGCGTCCTCGACGGTCTTCTCGGCCCGCGGTAAGGAATCCGGTCGGTGGCGGGACCGACTGGGCCCGGCAGAGGATTTCGTCACGGAGGGTTCCCTTCCGTCCGGCGGGTGCGTCCCGCGCCCCGCTCGCCGTCGGCGCGCCCACCGGAGCGGGGCAATCCAAAGGATGCCGGGGGCCCGAACGCTCTTGCGATGATGGGGGCGTGCTTCGGGGCCGTACCGACTCGACCCTAGAGGTGTATCAGGACCCTGGCGAGACCTTGAGTAAGAACACTGAATAGCCTGCGGTCGGCGCGGTACTAGCGGCGGCCGCCGGGCGTTTCAGCGCTCGATCGGCTCCGCCGGCGGCGTGAACGGGCCCCAGGCGAAGGCCGGCAGCCACTGCCGGGGCTCCTCGCTCCAGTCCAGCGCGGCGATCTGGTAGTGCGTACGGCGCCCGACCAGCGAGCGGTACACGTCGACCCGGCTGCCGCGCACGACGGCCTCGGGCCGGCCCTTGCCCACGGTCCGGGAGAAGTCCTCGGTCTCGACGCGCAGCGTGGGCAGCCCGCGCCACAGGACCGCGCCGGAGAACCCGTTCAGGGCCACGTCGAAGGCCCCGGGGAAGGCGGGATGGTCGTGCGGGAAGGGCAGATCGAGGGCGGCCCGCACGTCGAACTCGTGGGTGAAGGCGTCCATCAGCAGCAGGGAGCCGGCCAGCGGTCCGGGCAGCCGGGCCACCTCCTGCTCCACGACCGCGGCGCTGCGGGCCCACTCGGCCAGCAGCTCGGCGGTCCCCGGCGTCTCCAGGATCAAGGGCCGGCCGGACAGCTCGGGGGTGGCGGTGTTCGTCTCCGCGAAACGGCAGTTCTCGACCAGGTGCGTCAGCAGCCGGCCGACGGTCCAGCCCGGACAGGCCGGGACCGGGCGGTCCACGGCGCCGGGGTGGGTCTGGATCAGCGCGGTGACGCGCTCCCGGGTGCCGTGGTAGGCGACATAGTGTGGAACCGGTTGCCAGGCCGAGGAGGCGCTTCGGGTGAAGGCGTCGGCATCGTATGCCATATGAGGCCCCTCAGTTTTTCTTCAGAATACCGGTTGTCTTCGGGACCGGAAACGACCGCTGCGGTCCAGGGCCGCCGACGTGCCGACCCTACTACGGCCCCGGTCAGGGGTCAGGACGGCCCGACCGCACGGCGCTGAGGTTGCCGCGGCGGTACGGGCCGGGTGGTGGGGACGAGGTGCCGTTCGTCCCTGGTGCCGAATCAGCGGTCCGTGACGCTCGACGCGCGGGGTTCGCCGTCGTCCGTCCGCTGTCCGTGTGGCCGGCGGTGCTGGTGGCGTGATTACTGTCGGGTTACATCGTCGGCCACACAGAGGGTTGAGGTTTCTTGCAACGTGCTCAACCTGAACAATGAACCGCTCCCGGCGAACAAATTACGGAACGACCAAGGGTACCGCCGTGTGAGGCCGCCGTAACACCGGCTTCACCGATTTTGAGGTCCGCCGGTGTGACCGCCGGCCTCGGTCAGGGCAGGCGGACCTTTCTCAGAAAGGCCGGAAGGAGCCACGGCCGTCGCCCCCAGACCCGCAGTGCCCCGGTCAGCGCGGCGCGCGGCCGGCCGACCCGGTGGAACAGCACCAGGCTCAGCATCGCCGGACGGAAGTGGATCCGCACGTCGGTGCGTCCGCCGGGTTCCTCCGCCGAGACCGTCCCGGAGTCGAGCACGAGGGTCACGGGATCGGTGTGGGCCGAGCGGAACTCCACCGCGATCCGGCCGCGCCGGACCGGGCGGTCGTCGTCCAGGACGTTCCCGACGCCGTTGCGGATGATCTCGACCAGGAAGAGCTCGAAGAACAGCGCGGAGTACTCCTGCGGTATCGCCCAGGGCGCGCCCAGCGCGCGGGCGACGTCCCGGCCGTGCAGGAGCAGTTCGTTGGTCAGGTGGGCCAGCAGGCCGGCCAGCGGCAGCCGCGAGCCGCCGAGCCAGGCCACGGTCTGCTCCGGATCTGCCTCGGCGGTGATGGCCAGCAGCTCGGAGATGGACTGCCGCAGGCGCCGGACGAGGGCAGCCGGATCGCGTTCGGTGTAGCCGCGCCGCAGCGCCTCGTTGATGACGCGGTCGATGTTGTCGACGGTCGTGATGGGGACGAGCTCGGCGATGCCCTCCACCGGCAGCGGCGCGTCGGGCGAGGTCGCCAGCGCGGTGTAGCACCAGGCCATGGCGGCGACGTGGGCCGCGGTGTCGGCCACAGACCACTGCCCGGTGGCCGCCGCCCGCGGATCGCCGTCCTGGACCAGGGCGCCGAAGCGGGCACCCAGGTCCACCACCGCGGCCCGGACCGCCGACCAGCGGGCCGGCGTGATCCTGCTCTGCGCGGTGGATCCGGATCCTGGCATGGTGCCACTGTCACAGGTCCGGCGGGGCGCGCGGTTCTCCCAGCTTGCCCGGTTTCCTGACGGCGGGTCAGAGATGAGGTGGGTTCTCGCCTCGACGGCGGTCCGGTCACTCGGCTCCGATCAGCTGCTCGCGTGTCAGGACGGGTACGGCTCGGCCGAGGAACGCGTCGTCCCGCGACGGAGGCAGCCGCCGCCACGCTCCTCGGCCGAGCGCGTTGAGAAGAAGACTCGACTCGTGCGCGAAAGTCACCGCGGTTAGGCGGATACCCCGCGCACGAGGCGAGGAAATCCCGTGAGCAAGAGGGAAATCAGGGTCTTGCGTCACGATTGTCCGTCCCGGGCGGCGGGCCCGGACGGCCGCGGGAAGCCCCTGCGGGCGACGGCCCCTCAACCGCCGCCCCCCGCGAGCCGTCCGGATCCCGGTCCTCGGGCCGGCCACACTGCCCCATGCTCCGGCACGGCGGGGGCGCCGGCATCTTCCGGATTGCCTCGCTCTGCGCAGGCCCCCGGGCACGCCGGAAGAAGCCCGGCCGTTCCCGCCGGCCGGATACTCGACTCTGATTCCTGATGCGCCCGGCGCGCACAGCATCGGAAGGGGGGACACGGGTGGCCGCCACCGTCACCGGCTCGATCCGCAAGCTGCTGACCGCCCCCGATATCGGGAGCACCAGCTTCGCCGCGCTCGGGTACGACACCCGGCACGCTCCGGCCCGGACGCAGCTGGAGGCCAGCGCCCGGCAGTTCATCATCGGGTACGAGTTCGGGATCGAGCAGCGCGATCACGAAGGACTCGTGGCCCGCCTGGAATCGCTCCAGCAGGAGTACCGGGGGTTCGCGTACGAGGGGGCCGTCATGGCGCTGTCGGTACGCGACGTGATGAGCCCGCTGCCGGGACGGCGGCGCACCGAGACCTTCCTGGCCGGCCCCGGATACGACGACGGCCCCGGCTCCCGGCACATCTTCATGGCCTACATGGGCCTGGGTTTCGCGCTGGCCCGGCTGCCCGCCTTCCTGTGGCGGCGGGCGCTGCCCCGGCAGAGCAGACTGCCCGAACACCCGTCGCTGCGCGGGCTGATCCTGGACGGCTACGGCTTCCACATGGCCTTCTTCCACCACACGAAGTGGGTCGGCGGCCAGTACTCGCCCAAGCGCCTGCGCTGGCCGGGCCCGCACACCATCACCCAGCGCGTGCTGGACCAGGGCGTGGGGCGCGCGATGTGGTTCGTCCACGGCGGCGACGTCGAGCAGCTGCTCGACGGCATCGAGCGGTTCGCCCCGGAACGGCGCTCGGACCTGATGTCCGGGGCGGGCCTGGCCGCCTCCTATGCCGGCGGTGTCGACGAGGAGGCGCTGGACCTGTTGTGGAGCAAGGCCGGCCGGTACCGGCCCGAGGTCGCGCAGGGCGCGGTGTTCGCGCTGCGGGCCCGCGACGTGTCGAAGCTGATCACCCCGGGGAACGAGGCCGCGGCGCGGCGCTTCTGCGGCTGCACCGCGGCCGAGGCCTCGCAGATCGCCGCCGAGGTGGCGGCGGGGCTGCCGACGGACGGGTCGCTGGCCACCTATGAGGAGTTCCGGCGCCGCATACGACTGCGCTTCCGGTAAGCGCCGCCGCTGAACGGCGATCGCTCAGGCGACCGGCACGGCATCCGCCGTCGCCGGCCGCCCGTCAGTGGTCCGCGCCCGTGAACAGCCGACGATTCTCGCAAGCTGGGAGAAAGCCTCCGCCTGCTCCGGCGTTACGGTCACCGAAGTCGAATTCGGCCCGTCACCGGCCTTTTGGAGGTATCCCCGTGTCCCACATCGAACTCGGCGTGGACGAGACGCTGTTCCCCGGCATCATCGGACCGCTCCTGTTCCGGCCCCTGACCGCCAAGCCTCTGCTCGAACTGGCCGAGACCCTGCTGCGCGGCGAGAACACGCTCAGCCGCGGCGACCGCGAACTGATCAGCGCTTATGTCTCCAGCCGGAACGAGTGCGAGTTCTGCGCCGACTCGCACGCCGCGTTCGCCGCGGCGCAACTGGACCAGGGCATGCCGCTGGTGCTGCAGGTGCAGGCCGATCCGGACCAGGCCCCGATCACCCCGAAGCTGGCCTCGCTGCTGCGGATCGCCGGGGCGGTGGCCGAGAGCGGCCGCAGGGTGACCACGGAGCTGGTCGAGGGCGCGCGCGGCCAGGGCGCCACCGACGAGGAGATCCACGACACCGTGCTGATCGCGGCGGCCTTCTGCATGTACAACCGCTACGTCGACGGCCTCGGCACCCTGCCGGCCGGCCGCGCCCAGGACTACGTGGAGGTGGCCGAGGCGATCGTCGCCGACGGATACATGCCGCTGGCGGGAGGCACTCCGTCGGCGTAGTGGCCGCCGGTGTGCGCACCGCCCGATAAGCCAGGCTCGGTGATTTCAGGCCTCTGGTTCGATCCCGCGCCGGCCGAGGACCCTCAGCACCGTGCCGGGACGCACCAGCACCTCCGGACGGTCCACCAGGGCGGCCACCCGGATGAAGCGCTCCGACATCTCCTCGTCCCGGGAGGCGGCGGCGTGCACCCGGGGCAGATAGGCGTTGACCATCCGGATCAGCGGCGTGCGGCGTCCGATGACGCCTGAGAAGGCCAGGTCGCCGCCGGCGGAGATCTGCCAGGCCGGGTCGATCGCGCGGGCCGCCGCCCGGAAGAAGCGCTGCCAGGTCAGGGCCCGGTCCCCGGCCAGCACCGCGCGCATCGCCTCGGCCTGCATCGCGGCCGAGGTCATGCCCTGGCCGTAGACCGGGTTGAACGAGCAGACCGCGTCGCCCAGGATCAGGAAGCCGTCGGGGAAGCTGCGCATCCGCTCGTAGCGGTGGCGGATGTTCGCCGGGACCTGGAAACCGATCGGATCGTGCAGCGCCTCGCCGTCGCGGACCGCCTCGAAGATGTCGGGGAAGCGCAGGCTGGCGGTGAACGCGTCGAAGCCCTTCGGATCCAGCGGCGGCTTGTCCCCGAGCATCCCGGCCACGGTGAGCCGGGTCAGGCCGTCCTCCTGCTCGGCCAGGACGGCGGCGCGCTGGTGGCCCGGCGTGGCGTTGTTCAGCATGAGCTGGTCCTTGCCCATCGCACCGTCCGGCAGCCGGTAGGTGCGCGTGCCGTAGGCCAGGCCGACCTGTACCTTCTCGACCTCCGGCCGGCCGTGCCCGAGCTGCTCCAGCCACAGCGGCGAGCGCGAGCCGCGCCCGGTGGCGTCCACCACCAGATCGGCCTCGATGCTCTGCTCGGCCCCGCCGCCGGCCTGGACCCGCACGCCGGTCACCCGGCGCCCGTCCGCGGTCGCGGTTAGGCCGACGACGTCGTGCCGGTCCAGGAATCCGACCCCTGTCAGAGCCCGCACCCGGGTGCGCACGACACCTTCGACCAACGGCCGGCCGGCCAGCACGGTCCGCAGGCCGACATCCCTTTGCAGCAAGCGGTGGCCGGACACCATCAGCCGCACCCGGGCCAGGGCGTCGGCCGTCGAGGCGCCGGCGATCACGGCCTCGGAGACGAAGCCGGGGAACAGGTCCTCCAGGATCGAGGTGCCCCGTGCCAGCAGGACATGGAGATGCCGGGACTGCGGAACGCCCCGCCGGTGCTCGGGCCCGGCCGGCAACTCGTCCCGTTCCACGACGGTGATCCGCTCGTAGGACTCGCTGAGCACGCGGGCCGTCAACAGCCCGGCCATACTCGCCCCCAACACGACCGCGTGGCCGCCCCGGTTGTCAGGCATGCCGAATCCCCCCTCGATCCCGACAGGCTTGCCGAAGGTTTCACTGTCGCGCGGGCCGGCCTCATCAGGCTTCTTCGACCTTGCCGGCATCGGGCAACGTCGAAGAAGTCAGGGCCCGTCAACTCGTGAAACGCTGGTCTCCCGGCCGTGTCACTCCTTTTCCGGCCCCGCGTTCCGACCGAACGGATCCCATCGGTCCGTTGCACTGGCGCAGGAGGAACCTTGAACGAGGCTGTCGAACGCGTCGTGGCGTACCTGTACGAGCGGTACGACCAGCCGATCACCCTGGCCGACATGGCGGACGTGGCGATCCTGAGCCAGTTCCACTTCGCCCGCACCTTCCGCGAGGTCACCGGCGTCTCCCCCGGCAGGTTCCTGTCCGCCATCCGCCTGCAGCGGGCCAAGTCCCTGCTGACGACCACCAGCCTGACGGTCACGGACATCTCCTACCGGGTCGGCTACAACAGCCTGGGCACCTTCACCAGCCGCTTCACCAAGAGCGTGGGCGTCACGCCGATCCAGTACCGCAGCCACACCCAGGCCGACCTGGCCGCCGGCTCCGCCACGTGCACCGGCCCCGACGGCCGCCCCGGCAGGGACCGCACCGAACTCGGCTCGATGGCCGGCTGGATGACACTGCCGCCCGGCTCCGAGGGCCTGCTGATGTACATCGGGGTCTTCGACGGCCCGATCCTGCAGCACCTGCCGGTCTCCTGCACCCTGGTCCACAACGAGACGGCGTTCCAGCTCGACGGGGTTCCCGAGGGCGAGTGGTACGTGTTCGCCGCGGCCGTGAACCCGGACGAGCCGCCGATCAACGGGCACGGAGTCCGCGCCGCGCACCTGGTGTGCCGCGAGGGCCCGGTGAAGAGCGTGCGGGGCCAGACCACGATGGCGAGTCTGGAGATGCGGCCCGTCCGGCCGACGGATCCGCCGGTGCTGCTGGCACTTCCGGTGGCGATCGAGGGGTACGCCGCGCGGCAGCGGCTCGTCAGCACGGTGTAGCGGACGCCCTGCTTCCTCAGCGCGCTCCGGCACGCGCTGCCGTTCCTTCGTCGTCTTCCGCGGTCTCGGACCGCTCCGAGCGCGGTCATCACAGTGTGCTGTCAGCGCACGCCGCGGCGCTCAACGGTCGCCGCCGCACGCCTTCATCCTGCTCCGCCCCAGCTCCGGGTCGTTCTCTGCGACCACTCCCCCGACACCGCCCAATTCCCGCGCGGCGTGGCGTCTACATCGTTGGAGGCTGTTCCACCGCGGGGCCGCCCCACGACCACCTGAATGCCCGACCGGGTTTGATACCGCAGTCTCAAACCCGGTACCGGGCGGGCGGGTCGCAGGATCAGCCGGATTAGATGGCCCCAGTCATCCGGTGCCCCATAAGGGTCTCCTGCGACCCGCTCTCAATATTCGGGCAAAACGCCGGACCGCCGAAAACCATGGCCCGAAGACCGCCAAGTGCGCAGGCGTCGAAATGTTCTGCCGTCAGGAGGCTCCGGCGTCGTCGGCAGCCAATTCCTCTTCCCAGAGACGCTCATCGTGCGACAGTTCCGCCGGCCCCGGCGAAGCGTCTTTCATA
>Ga0068855_100006166_pt1 | contig 14619 bp, 14 predicted proteins | sample KBSCornC52_FD_66592 | JGI IMG/M metagenome (GOLD analysis project Ga0068855, IMG submission 66592) | Corn rhizosphere microbial communities from Kellogg Biological Station, Michigan, USA - KBS Corn C5-2 | ecosystem: Host-associated > Plants > Roots > Rhizosphere > Soil ... | reverse complement strand
CGCGCTGCGCGCGCAGCTGGCCGCGCTCACCCACCGCCCCACCTGGCTGGCGGTGCACGCGGAGCGTGCGGTGTCGCGCGTCCTCGGCGGCAGCTGCAGCATGCCCCTGGCCGCCCACGCCGTGTGGGACGGCGATCAGCTCGTGCTGACGGCGGCGCTGGGCCATTCCGAAGACACCGGCCGCCCGCTGCTGCGCACCGCCGCGCGGGCGCCGGTCGCCGACGAGGCCGCGGCCGCGGCGCTCGGGCGCCAGGCCGCCGAATCGCTGCTGGCGCAGGGCGCCGCCGACTACCTGCCGGCGTCCTGACCGATGGCCATGCAGGTTCTCGTCACCCGGCCCGTCCTTCAGGCCCGGGAGTGGGTCGAGCGCCTGACCCTCGCCGGCGTGCCGGCCCAGTCCCTGCCCCTGATCGGGATCGAGGCCGTCCTCGATCCCGAGCCCCTGCGGGAGGCCTGGCGGCAGCTGCCGTCGATGCGCCTGGCGCTCTTCGTCAGCCCCAACGCCGCGACGCACTTCTTCGCCTTGCAGCCGGCCGGGGGGGGCTGGCCGGACGGCGTGCTGGCCGCCTCGCCCGGCCCCGGCACCACCGAGACCCTGCGGCGCCTGGGCGTGCCGACGAACCAGATCGTCGAGCCGGCGCCGGATGCGCCGCAGTTCGACTCGGAAGCGCTGTGGGTGCAGCTGGCCCGCGAGGCCTGGCAGGGCGCCGCGGTGCTGGTGGTGCGCGGGACCTCGGGCCGCGACTGGCTCGCCGACCAGCTGCGTGAAGCCGGCGCCACCGTCGAGCGGGTCGCCGCCTACCGGCGCGCCGCGCCCCGGCTGGACGCCGCCTGCGCCGCGCTGTTGCAGGCGGCCCTGGCGCGGCCCCGCGAGCACCTGTGGTTCTTCAGCAGTTCGGAGGCCATCGACCACCTGGAGGGCCTCGCGCCGCAGGCCGATTGGGCCGTGGCCGCCGCGCTGGCCACGCATCCGCGCATCGCCGCGCGGGCCCGGGCGCTGGGGATGGGCGCGGTGCACGAAGCCCGGCCAACGGTGGAGGCCGTGGTGGCTTGCATACAATCGATCGCATCGTGAGTTCCTCCGCCACCCTTCCCGTCGACCTGCCGCTGGCCGAGCCGGCCCCTGCTGCGCCCGCCGCGCCGCGCCGCCGTTGGGGCCGCTGGCTGCTGGCGCTGTTCGCGCTGGGGGTGGTCGTCAGCCTGGCCCTGGCCTGGGGAACCGACCGGCGGCTGCGCCAGGTCGAGCGCGAACTCGCGCGGCGGCAGCAGGACACCCAGAGCCAGTCCACCGAAGCGCGGCTGATGGCCAAGCAGTCGCAGGACCTCTCCCGCGAGACGGCCGCCAAGGTCGCCCTGCTCGACGCGCGCCTGGCCGAAGTCGCCCTGCAGCGCACGCAGCTCGAAGACCTGATCCAGTCGCTGTCCCGCTCGCGCGACGAGACCTTGGTGGTCGACCTCGAGGCCGGCCTGCGGGTCGCCCAGCAACAGGCCATCATCACGGGCAGCGCGGAGCCCCTGGTGGCCGCGCTCAAGCAGGCCGACGAGCGACTCGGGCGCCACAGCCAGCCGCGCCTCGAAGCCGTGCGCCGCGCCGTGGCCCGAGACCTCGACCGGGTGAGGTCCGTGGGCGTCGCCGACATCTCCTCGCTGACCATCAAGCTCGACGAGGCCGTGCGCCTCGTCGACGAGTTGCCAATGCTCTCCGATGCCCAGCCGCGCAAGGAGTCGGCGCGACCGGCCTCGGCCGCATCGACCGCCCAGGCCGCGAGCGGCACCGCCGCGTCGGGCGTGGCCGCGTGGTGGACCCCCGTCGCCAGCGGCTGGAACCAGGGCTTGGAGACGGTCTGGCGCGAGGTGAGGTCGCTGGTCCGCGTCACCCGCATCGACCATCCCGATGCGGCGTTGCTGGCGCCCGAGCAGGCCTTCTTCGTCCGCGAGAACCTGAAGCTCCGCCTGCTCAACGCACGCCTGGCCTTGTTGAGCCGCCAGTTCGACACCACCCAGGGCGACCTGCAGGCCGCCAAGGCCATGCTGGAGCGCTACTTCGATCCGGCGTCCCGCCGCACCGCGGTGGCGGCCGACCTGGTCCGGCAGGTCATGGCCTCGGGCCGCAACGTCGGGCTGCCCCGGCCCGACGAGACCCTCGCCGCCTTGTCCTCCATTGCCGCCGGCCGCTGACCGGCGCGTCGTTCGTTCACCCGCCTCACGCCGGATCCTCCGTCCCCTGCATGCGCGCCGTCATCTGGTTCCTCCTGCTGTTCGTGGCCGCGGTGGTGGCGGCGTCGTCCCTCGGCACCAACGACGGCATGGTCTCGGTCTACTGGGGACACCAGCGCACCGACATCTCGCTCAACCTCTTCCTGCTGGTGTTCATCGGCAGCTGCTTTGCGCTGGTGAGCGTCATCCAGGCCGTCAACGCCCTGCTGGGCCTGCCGCGGCGAGCCCATGCGTGGCGGGTGGCGCGCCGCGACCGCAGCGCGCAAGCCGCGCTGCGCGAGGCGCTGGCGCAGTACTTCGGCGGGCGTTACAGCCGCTCCCACAAGGCGGCCCAGCGCGCCCTCGTCATCCAGTCCGAAACCCCCGACCTGGTCCAGGACAACGAATTCACCGTGCTCGGCCACCTGCTCGCCGCCGGCAGCCTGCACAAGATGCAAGACCGCCCGCGCCGCGACGAGGCCTTGCAGGCGGCGCTCGACCTGTCGAGCCGCAATCCGCTGGCCCGGCCTGCGGAAGAGGGCGCGCGCCTGCTCGCGGCCGAATGGGCGCTCGACGACCGCGATGCCGAACGCGCGCTGGAGTTGCTGGCGGCCCTGCCGCCGGGCGTGGCACGCCGCACCCACGCGCTGCGCTTGAAACTGCAGGCCACCCGCCTGGCGCACCAGCCGCACGAGGCGCTGCGCACGGCGCGCTTGCTGGCCAAGCACCAGGGCTTTTCCAAGGTGGCGGCGCAGGGGTTGCTGCGGGCCCTGGCGTTCGAGTCCCTCGACGGCGCACGCGACGCGGATCAGGTCCGCCGGGTCTGGCAGATGCTCGAAGCCGCGGACCGACGCGATCCCATGGTGGCCGCGCGCGCCGCGACCGCGCTGGCCGCCCATGGGGCCCAGGCCGAGGCGCGGAACTGGTTGCGTCCGTTCTGGGATCGCCTCCACGAGCTCACCGAAGACGAGCGCGCCGGGGTGGCCAACGCCTTGGTCGCCGCACTGGATGGCATGGGCCCCGATTGGTTGCCGCGCATCGAGTCCGCGTTGAAGGCCTATCCGCGCGAGGCGGCCGTGTCGTATGCCGCGGGCTGCGCGCTGGCCGAGCGCCAGTTGTGGGGCAAGGCGCGGCTGCTGCTCGAACAGGCCGCGACGGACGCCTCCCTCGCCACCGCGTCGCGCCGCCGTGCGTGGCTGAGGCTGGCCCGCCTTGCCGAACAGCAGGGCGATCAAGTCCGCATGGCGATTTGTCATGAAACTGCTGCGCGGCTTGCCTGAATCTGGTTTTGGTGTGTATACTTCGAGGCTTCGCGGCTGTAGCTCAGCTGGATAGAGTACTTGGCTACGAACCAAGGGGTCGTGGGTTCGATTCCTGCCAGCCGCACCAGAATTCGTTCTGGAAGGACAGCCTAGAGATTTCGGTCTCTAGGCTGTTTTCTTTTGTGCGCGACGTTTTTTCCATCTCGTCGACGGTGCGCCAATCCGCGTCAACCGATCCGCCTCTGGGCTCGTGCCGGCATCGTCCGCGGCGGCCTTCAGGCCCCGGCTTGTCCCGAGGCCATGCCGTCATCGAACGCCGAATCCAGGGACGCAAAAAGAAGTGCCGCCCACGGCGCGGCCGTTCGATCGTTGGCCGTCTCAAGCAGGCGCTCCGCGACCGGTCCGAGCGCGGGTCGAGAGGCCCATCGGAGATGATGCCGTTCTGTCGCCCCGACCTGGATCACCCATGCCGCCTGTTCCCCTCCTTGAGCTCCCCACGTCCGGTGTCCACCTGTGGATGGCGGCTGTCGACGATCCCGCCATCGACGAGGCCCGGATGGCCGCCTACCGGGCCTGGCTGTCGCCCGGGGAGGCCGCCCAGGGCAGCCGCTACGTGTTCGAGAAGGACCGGCGGCGCCACCTCGTCACCCGGGCCTTGGTGCGCAGCGTGCTGTCTCGCTATTCAAGAGACCGGCGGCCCCCGCAGGACTGGGCGTTCGAGGCCAACGAATACGGGTGTCCCCACGTGGCCAATCCCCTGGAGGGCATGCCGCCCGTCGTCTTCAACCTGTCCCACACCGACACGCGGGTGGTGATGGCGGTGCGGGCGGGGCTCGCCGTGGGGGTGGACATTGAAGCGTGGGATCGGCGCATCAACCTCGACATCGCCGATCACTTCTTCTCCCGCGACGAGGTCACCGCGTTGCGCTCCTTGCCCGAGGCGGTCCAGCGGGAGCGCTTCATGGAGCTGTGGACCTTCAAGGAAAGCTACATCAAGGCCCGCAAGATGGGCTTGTCGATCCCGCTCGATGGTTTCGGCTTCGAGATGGCGGGGACGGCCGACGTGGCGCTGGTGCTCGCTCCCGTCCTCAAGGAGGGCGACACCCCCGAGCGCTGGGCCTTCTTCCAGCTGCGGCCCGGTCCGGACCACGTGGTCGCGTTGTGCGCGGAACGGGGGCCGGGGGCGGCGCATCCTCCGTCGATCGAGTGGTACCAGTGGGTTCCGGGATCCCCATCCCTTCCGGTTCGCGTCGAGTGCGGGGTCAGCCGGATGTCGATGCCGTCGCTGCCCTGAAATTTTGGACAATCCAGGGGCGCCGCCGGCCGCGGGCTTGTCGAGCCACCCGGCGACCCGGTACAACTGCAGGAGTCAAGGACGATGAACAAGGCCTTCACGAAGGAATCCGACGGTGCCGAGGACGACGACGAACCCTCGCTGCCGGCCTTGCCCGCGGGAGGCAAGAACTACATCACCCCCCAGGGCTACCGGCGCCTGCGCGACGAACTGCTTGGCCTGCTCGACACCGAGCGCCCGAAGGTGGTCGAGGTGGTGTCCTGGGCGGCGAAGAACGGCGACCGTTCCGAGAACGGCGACTACCTCTATGGCAAGAAGCGCCTGCGCGAGATCGACCGGCGCATCCGCTTCCTGACCAAGCGGCTCGACATCGCCGAGGTGACCGATCCGTCGGTCCACCACGGGCGCGACCAGGTGTTCTTCGGCGCCACGGTGACCTACGCCAACCAGGACGGCGCCGAGCACACGCTCACGATCAAGGGCATCGACGAGGCCGACACCTCACGCGGCGAGGTGAGCTGGATATCGCCCATGGCCCGCGCGCTGCTCAAGTCCCATGTGGGGGACGAGGTGCAGTTGATGACGCCGGGCGGCCTGGAGCGGGTGGAGGTGCTGGCCGTGCACTACCCGGAGGCCGCGGACACGACGGACGCCCCCATGCCGGCGTCGACCTTCATTCGCTGACGGTCCCGCGCCCTCCGCCGTCAGCGTGCCGGACGCGGTTTGGAGGACGGCGCGCGCGCCTGCACCCCGTCGCGCTTGGGCGCCTTGCGCCCGCCGCCCGCCTGCAGCCGCTGGGACCAGAGCTTGTAGGCGGCCGGGGTCAGTTCACGGCGCAGCAGCTGCACCAGCTGCCCCTCGGACAGCCCGTGCGCATAGAGCACCGCCGTGAGCGGGTCGGGCGCCTGCCAGGCGGTGTCGAGGATCTGGGCGATGTCGGCCGGCGACAGGCGGGGGATGGGTTTGGCCATGGCGGGTGGGGAAGGGGGGGTGATGGCGTGGGTCCGGCGGCACAGGGGCTGCACCGCTGCGCAAGGCGGATGGCGCCGGGAAGATGTTGGTGGGACCGCGCCCCGCCTCAGGGCTTGACCCGCGTCACCTTCAGCACGGCGCTCGACCGTCGCAAGGTGCGCATCACGTCGGCCAGGTGCAGCCGGTCGCGCACGCTCAGCATCAGGCGCAGCTCGGCGGTTTCCGTCACCGGCTCGGTGCCCATGTCGATGTGGGTGATGTCGGCCTCCGCCTCGCTGACGGCGGCCGCCACCTGGGCCAGCACGCCCTTGCCGTTGTTGAGGAAGATGTTGACGGCGGTCTCGAACGGCCGGCTCGGCTCCTCGGCCCAGTCGACCGTCATCCAGCGTTCGTTGTCGCGCTCGAACAGGCGCTTGCCGACGCTGCATTCGGCGGTGTGCACCAGCAGCCCTTCGCCGCGGCCCAGGTAGCCGACGATGTCGTCGCCGGGAATGGGCCGGCAGCAGGGCGCCATCTGCACCGAGGCGCCTTCGCTGCCGTCGATCACCACCAGGCCCTGGGTGGGGGTGGCGTCGTCGGCTGTGTAGCGGCCGATGGTCAGGGTGAGGGCGTCGGGCTTGATGCCGTGCTCGCCCATCAGCTGGGCCAGGCGCTTGGCCACGATGATGGCGATCTTGCGACCCAGGCCGATGTCGATGAGGAGGTCGGACCGCGAGCGGTTGCCGCTCCAGCGGCACAGCTGCTGCCAGATCGAGGCTGCCGTGGCGTCCTCGGGGTCGTCGGCCGGCAGGCTCAGGCCCTCGGCGCGCATGGCCTGGGTGAGGAGCTTCTCGCCCAGCTGTTCCGACTCCTCTTGCTCCATGTTCTTCAGGTAGTGGCGGATCTTCGAGCGCGCGCGGCCGGTGCGCACGAAGTTCAGCCAGCCGGGGTTGGGCCGGGCGCCCGGCGCGGTGATGACCTCCACCACGTCGCCGCTGCGCAGCTCGGCGCGCAGGGCCACGGGGTCGCCGTTGACCTTCGCCGCGACGCAGTGGTCGCCGATGTCGGAGTGGATGGCGTAGGCGAAGTCGACCGGGGTGGCGCCGCGCGGCAAGGCCATGATCTTCGACTTGGGCGTGAAGACGTACACCGCGTCGGGGAACAGGTCGATCTTGACGTGCTCCAGGAACTCGCTGGCGTCGCGCGTCTCGTCCTGGATGTCGACCAGCGACTGCAGCCACAGCGCGCCCAGGCGCTGCGCATCCTGGACCTGGCCGCTGCCGCCGACCTTGTACATCCAGTGCGCGGCGATGCCTTTCTCGGCCACCGCATGCATGGCCTCCGTGCGGATCTGGAACTCCACCGCCGTGCCCAGCGGGCTCACCAGGGTGGTGTGCAGCGACTGGTAGCCGTTGGCCTTGGGGATGGCGATGTAGTCCTTGAAGCGGCCCGGCAGCGGCTTGTAGAGCTGGTGCAGCACGCCGAGCGCCAGGTAGCAGTCGGGCAGGGTGGCCACGACGATCCGGAAACCGAAGATGTCGTTGACCTGGGCGAAACTCAGGTGCTTCTCGCGCATCTTCGAGTAGATGGAGAACAGCGTCTTCTCGCGCCCGTGGACCTGCACCTTGTGGCCCTGGTCGGTGAAGGCCTTCTCGACCTCGCGCTGGATGCGCTCGACGATGTCGCGCCGGTAGCCGCGAGCGCGCAGCACCGCCTTGGACAGCGCCGCGTGCCGCCAGCGCCGCAGGTGCTGGAAGGACAGCTCCTGCAGCTCGCGGTAGGTCTGGTTCAGGCCCAGCCGGTGGGCGATGGGCGCGTAGATCTCCAGGGTCTCGCGCGCGATGCGGATCCGCTTGACGGCGGCCATCGCCTCCATCGTGCGCATGTTGTGCAGGCGGTCGGCCAGCTTGATGAGGATGACGCGCACGTCCCGCGCCATCGCCAGCAGCATCTTGCGGAACGACTCGGCCTGGGACTCTTCCTTGGTGGAGAACTGCAGCCGGTCGAGCTTGGTCAGTCCGTCGACCAGGTCGGCGGTGGGCGCACCGAAGCGCTCGATCAGCTCGATCTTGGTCACGCCGCAGTCTTCCATCGCGTCGTGCATCAGCGCGGCCATGATCGCCTGCGCGTCGAGCTTCCATTCGGCGCACAGGCCGGCGACGGCGATGGGGTGCGTGATGTAGGGCTCGCCGCTGGCGCGGAACTGGCCCAGGTGGGCCTCGTCGGCGAAGCGGTAGGCCTCGCGGACCCGCTTGAAGTCGGCCGGCTCCAGGTAGTCGAGCTTGTGGGTGAGGGCGGCGAACGAGGCGGCGGCCGCATCGGTGGCCGCGGCCGGCACCCCGGCCGCCACGGTGCCATGCCAACCCGGCGCGGCCTCGGCGGCAGGCGGATGACGCAACGGGGTGGAAGAGGGAGCGCCCATGCCTTAATTTATCGTGCTTTGCATGCCGTCGGGCGGCAAGGGGCTGCCCAGAAACGGCAAACGGCCCGCTGAGGGCCGTCGATGGGGAGAACGGGGGTGGTCAGACCGGGACCTTGCGCAGCATCTCGATGCCCACCTCGCCGGCGGCGATCTCGCGCAGGGCGGTGACGCCGGGCTTGTTCTTGGTCTCGATCTTCGGGGCGTGGCCCTGGCTGAGCATGCGGGCGCGGTAGGTGGCGCACAGGACCAGCTGGAAGCGGTTCGGAATCTTGGTCAGGCAATCTTCGACGGTGATGCGGGCCATGGCGTGCTCCGAGGGATGGAGGAAGTGGGGTTCAGCTGAGGTTCAGCGCGGCAAACACCGCCGGCTTGCTTCTTTTCAAGGCAGCGAACTTGAGGCGCTGCGAATGAACGATCGCTTTGAGATCGAACAAGGCCGTTTCGAACAAGGCGTTGATTATAACGAAGTCGAAGTGCTCGGCCTGGGCCACTTCGATGCGGGCGTTGGCCATGCGCTGGGCGATGACCTCGGGGGCGTCCTCGCCGCGACGGTTGAGCCGCTGCGCCAGTTCCTCCCAGCTGGGCGGCAGGATGAAGATCAGGATCGCGTTGGGGAAGATCTGCTTGATCTGCAGCGCCCCCTGCCAGTCGATCTCCAGCACCACGTCCTGCCCGCTGGACACCCGCTGCTCGATCGCCGCGCGGGAGGTGCCGTACAGGTTGCCGTGCACCTCGGCCCATTCGAAGAAGTCACCGGCGGCCACCATGCGCTGGAAGGTGGCCGGGTCGACGAACAGGTACTCGCGCCCGTTTTGTTCCTGGCCGCGCGGCGGGCGGGTGGTGTGCGAGATCGACACCACCAGGTGGGAATCGAGTTCCAGCAGCGATTTGACCAGGCTGGACTTGCCGGCGCCGCTGGGCGCTGCGACGACAAAAAGATTGCCGGGGTATTCCATGTCTGCGCGCACTCCAGGTCTGCACGTGACGCCTCGGCGAGGTGCTCGGAGGGTCGATCTCGGTAGAGCGATGATGAAAGCGAGGGTTGTCGGCGGTGGAAGTCCAATGTCCGCCACCCAGAGGGTGGCTCGCCGCGGCCGCGATTTTATCAGTGGCCCCGCTGCCCCGAAGGGGGTTGCCGGTCAGAAACGCCCGCGGCGTGACGCCTCACCGGCAATTCCGTCACACACCGGGGCTCGACCTCGGTCCGGGCGACACCGCAATGGCTTGACTTCGCCCCGTTGGACACGGCTTCGCATCGGCGGCGGGGCGGGACGGCTGGATGGCCTACGGTCTCCCCATGGACATGGACCGAGCGGGAGCTGCGCTGTGACGATCAAGGACTTCAAGATGAAGGCGAGGGTGGCGACCTTCGCGGCGGGCATGTCGGTGGCGGGCATGGCCCAGTCGCTGCTGAACCGGCCTTCGACGACCCCGGCGCCCTCGAAGGGCTCGCGTCCCCCCGGCGGCGTGGAGGGCATGCCGCCCGGTCTGCGGCAACGCGCCTCGGCCGACAAGAGCATGCGGCCGCGCCAGCTCTTGGGCTCGCTCGCGCGTCACGCCATGAACGGGATCGACGTGGGGTTCCACTCCCTCGCGGCACTGAAATACCAAAAACCTGAATCGCTCGAGAGCGGTGTCGGGGAGAAGGTCGACGCAGGCGACGCCGGGCATGGACGCGGGATCGATGCGGACAAGGCCAAGACGCGGCCCGGCGGCAACGGGCCGAAGCCTGCAGGCGACTCGGCGGTCACCCACGGGTCCCTGGAGCATGGGGTGGACCGGTTCATCGCCGAAGTACTGGATTCCACGGCGGCCTCCAACGGCCTGACCAAGAAGTACGGCCGCGAGGCCCTGCGCCCCGCCTTCGAGACGGCGTTCCACGGCTTGCGGACGGTTCGAGGCTTGCTGGCCAGGTTGGCGCAGGAGGCCCCGGCCAAGGAGTTTCCGAAGGCGATGTCCACCGACGCGTGGGTCGCGGACCAGCGCAGCCGGCTGGTCGATGCCGGGCGCATCGAACCGTCTTCCGCGGAGGCCGAGTCGGTGGCGACACCGTCGCCCAGGCCCGGTTCATCTGCAGGCTTGACCAACGACAAGACCCGCGTCGGCTCGGAGTCCGGTGCTTCCCGGAGCTCGATGTCGACGACGGTGATGACGCCGTCGTCGTCGGGCAGCGGCATGTCCGACGCGTCCGTCAATGGCTCCGTGCGCACGGGATCCTCGGCCGGCTCGCGCCGCGCCGCGCCTGTCGAGTCGAGAGGCGAGGGCAAGGTCCGGCCGGGGGAGCCGCAGGTCGGTCGCCGGCCTGACGGGCGCGTGAGGCCGCAGCTGCCGTTGGCGGAAATGAACAACGTCCTGTCGGAGGGGATCGCCCTCGCCCAAAGGGTTTCGAAGGCCCGTGCGGACGAGCAGGAGGCGCAAAAGCGCAAGGAGGATCTCCTGGCCCTCAAGCCGTCCACACCCGACGATCCCGGGTGGGCCACCTTCGGGACCCGGCATCCGCAGTGGGATGCCGAATTCGCCAAGGCGGTCGCGGACGAGCAGCGCGCCGGGGAGGAAATAAAGCTTGCCTTCGACGCGCAGAAGGAGCACATGGCAATGATGGCCGACCTCAACGCCGCCGGCAGGCAGGGTTGACGCCCCAAAGCCCCGCCGCATCCGGCAGGGGTCTGCCCCTCGGACGGGCCGGCCGGAAAGCCGGTGACGGCCGTGGCCGGTCGCGTGAACCTTATTCGAGGTTCTGCACCTGTTCCCGCAGTTGCTCGATCAGCACCTTCATTTCCACCGAGATGTTGGTGAGTTCGAGCGAGGCGGCCTTCGAGCCGAGCGTGTTGGCCTCGCGCAAGAGTTCCTGGATCAGGAAATCAAGCCGCTTGCCGACCTCGCCGCCGGCCTTGAGCAGCCGCGCCACTTCGTCGAGGTGGGCGCGCAGGCGGGCCAGTTCCTCGGCCACGTCGATGCGGATGGAATAGGCCGCGGCTTCGTTCAGCGCCCGCTCCTGGAGGGCTTCGCGGGAGATGGTCTGGGCGGCGCCCGTGGCTTCCAGGGCCTCCGACCAGCGCTCCAGGAACCGTTGCTGCTGGCGCTCCACGGCCGCCGGCACCAGCGGTTCGGCCCGGGTGGCGAGTTCGCGCAGTCGCTTGACCCGGTCCATCAGCACCGCCGCGAGCTTGGCGCCTTCGCGGGCGCGGGCTTCGGTCAGGCCCTGGATGCACTGCCGGGTGGCCTCCAGCACGGCTTCGTCCAGCTTCTCGGCCGGGGCATGGCCCTTGCACCACTGGAGCACCTCGTGCACGGACAGCGGTTGCGCCTTGGGCAGCCAGCCCTGGATGGTGCTCTCCAGGCGGGTCAGCCGGTTCAGCTGCTCCGGCTGGGGGTTCGGCCAGGCCGACTCGGTCTCGCGGTGCAGGTTCAGCCGCAGCTCGACCTTGCCGCGGCGCAGGGCGGCCGTCAGCAGGTCGCGCAGCGCGGGTTCCAGCGCCCGGAATTCGTCGGGCAGGCGAAACCCGAGGTCCAGGAAACGCCCATTGACGGACCGCAATTCAACCATCACGCTGGCGGCTGGCGCAGCCCCGGAACGTGCCGGGAGGGCCTCGCTCTCCGATGTGGTTTCTGTCGCAGATTGCGCCCCGGCGGTGGCGCTTGCATACCCGGTCATGCTGTAGACTGGCATTCAATTTATCGCATTGCAAAATCCGATTATGTCAAAGCCCAAACCCGCCCCCCTGCCGTCAGGCACTGTGGTCGGCGGGTACCAGATCATCAAGAAGCTGGCGGCTGGTGGCTTTGGCGTTGTCTACCTTGCCGAAGACGCCGACCGCCACCTCGTTGCGCTCAAGGAGTACCTGCCGTCTTCGCTGGCCGAACGCGCTCCGGGAGAACTCACGCCCCGGGTCAAGCCCGAGAAGCAGCCCTTGTACCGCCTGGGCCTGAAGAGCTTCTTCGAGGAGGGCCGCTCGCTGGCCCAGATCAGCCACCCGAGCGTGGTGAGCGTGCTGAATTTCTTTCGCGAGAACGAAACCGTCTACATGGTGATGAACTACCTGCAGGGCGACACCCTGCAGGATTTCATCGTCACCGCCCGCGACCTCAAGCGCGACAAGGTGTTCCGCGAGTCCACCATCCGCTCCCTGTTCGACGAGATCCTGCGAGGGCTGCGCATCGTGCACCAGCACAAGATGCTGCACCTGGACATCAAGCCCGCCAACATCTTCATCACCAACGAGAACAAGGCCGTGCTGCTCGACTTCGGCGCCGCGCGCGAGGTGCTGAGCAAGGAGGGCAACTTCATCCGCCCGATGTACACGCCGGGCTTCGCCGCGCCCGAGATGTACCGCCGCGACGGCACCCTCGGCCCGTGGACCGACATCTACGCCATCGGCGCCTGCATCTACGCCTGCATGCAGGGCTACCCGCCCAACGACTCCCCCCAGCGCATCGAGAAAGACCGCCTGGCACTGAGCCTGTCGCGGCTGCGCAATGTGTACTCCGACAACCTGATCGAGGTGACCGAGTGGTGCATGTCGCTCGATCCGCTGTCGCGACCGCAGAGCGTGTTCTCCCTGCAGAAAGAACTTGCCCGGGAAACCGAGCGCCGCTATACCAAGCTCAGCTTCAGCGAACGTTTGAAGCTGCAGCTGGAAAACCTCACCGCCAAGAGCTGACAAAGAGCTGACACCATGCGTTTCACCGTCTACCAGGTCAGCCGCAAGGGCGGGCGCGAAAAGAACGAAGACCGCATGGGCTACTGCTACACGCGCGACTCCGGCCTCTTCGCCCTGGCCGACGGCATGGGGGGGCATCCCGAGGGCGAGGTGGCCTCGCAGCTGGCGCTGCAGACCCTGGCGGCGATGTTCCAGCGCGACGCCAAGCCCACGCTGAAGGAGCCGATGCGCTTCCTGCACGAGGCGATCATTGCCGGCCACCACCAACTGCTGCGCTACGCCACCCAGAAGGCGCTGATGGACACCCCGCGCACCACCGTCGTGGCCTGCGTGCTGCAGGGCAACTCGGCGTACTGGGCGCATTGCGGCGACTCCCGCCTGTACCTGGTGCGCGGCGACAAGCTGATCGCCCGCACCCGCGACCACTCGTACTCCGAGCTCCAGGAGACCATGAGCCACGTCGTGCCCATGCCCGAGCGCTTCAACCGCAACGTGCTCTTCACCTGCCTGGGCAGCCCGGGCAAGCCGGTGGTCGACACCGTCGGTCCGCTGCTCCTGCAAAGCGGCGACCGCCTGCTGCTGTGCTCCGACGGCCTGTGGGGCACGGTGAGCGACGCCGTCATCACCGACCAGCTCGCCCGCAACGGCATCGCCGACGCGGTGCCCGAGCTGGTGGAACAGGCGCTGCGCAACGGCGGGGCCAAGAGCGACAACGTCACCATCCTGGCGATGGAGTGGGAATCCGCCGAGGACCACGACAGCAACAGCGGCGTCACCACCGATTCGCTGGGCGAGGAGGTCTTCGCCTCGACCATCCAGGCCAGCGTGCTCGGCCAGGAGGCCCCTGACGAACTCGACGAGGCCGAGATCGAGCGCTCGATCCGCGAGATCAACGAGGCGATCCGCCGCTCGTCGCAGAAGAAGTCCTGAGGGACCGGCCCCGTCCTTCCGGGCGGGGGCGACTCCGGCTCAGGCGATACTTCGCCCTGTGCGCCGGACCGGCGTGTCGCCCCAGGCCCGCCCTCCCGTGCCCGGCCGGGGCGGACCGACCCCGCCGTGACGTCTTCGTTCCCTGTCCTCCCCCCCCGAGCCATTCCATGAGCCTGACCCGATCCTCCGGCCGCGCGGCCGATGCCCTGCGCCCCGTCACCCTCACCCGCCACTACACCAAGCACGCCGAAGGGTCGGTGCTGGTGGCCTTCGGCGACACCAAGGTGCTGTGCACCGCCTCCGTGGAAGAGAAGGTGCCGTTCCACAAGAAGGGCAGCGGCGAAGGCTGGGTCACCGCCGAGTACGGCATGCTGCCGCGCGCGACCCACACCCGCGGCGACCGCGAGGCGGCGCGCGGCAAGCAGAGCGGCCGCACCCAGGAAATCCAGCGCCTCATCGGGCGTTCGCTGCGTTGCGTGTTCGACCTGAAGGCGCTGGGCGAGCGCACCCTCCACCTCGATTGCGACGTCCTGCAGGCCGACGGCGGCACCCGCACGGCGGCCATCACCGGCGCCTACGTGGCTGCGGCCGATGCGGTCGCCTTCCTGCTGCGCCAGAGCCGGCTGACCGCGTCGCCGATCCGCGAGGCGGTGGCGGCGGTCTCGGTCGGCATCGTCGGCGGCGTGCCGATGCTGGACCTCGACTACACCGAGGACTCCGCCTGCGACACCGACATGAACGTCGTGATGACGGGCTCCGGCGGCTTCGTGGAGGTGCAGGGCACGGCCGAAGGCGCCTCGTTCTCGCGCGACGAGATGAACGAGCTGCTGCAGCTGGCCGACCAGGGCATCCGCCAGCTGGTGCTGGCGCAGCGCGCTGCCCTGGCGGAGGGCTGAGCGATGG
>Ga0068855_100006163_pt1 | contig 14623 bp, 20 predicted proteins | sample KBSCornC52_FD_66592 | JGI IMG/M metagenome (GOLD analysis project Ga0068855, IMG submission 66592) | Corn rhizosphere microbial communities from Kellogg Biological Station, Michigan, USA - KBS Corn C5-2 | ecosystem: Host-associated > Plants > Roots > Rhizosphere > Soil ... | reverse complement strand
GACCGTCCTGCTGCCCCAGATCGACGTGGGTCCTGCCGAGTGGACAGGAAGGGGCATCGACATCTCAGGCCCGGCCGTTTCCCGGTTTGGGTATACCAAGGGCGATTTCCCAACCGACAAACATTTCACCTACAGGCCCGCAGGTGCTGCGGCGACCGAGCCTTCCAAAACCGCAGCCCAGTTCAATCCGGAGACGATGGTCCCATGACGATGAATGCCTGGCAGTTCGCCTCCGCAATGGCGGGGCTCGTTCCCCACGTCGACGCCGCCACCGGGCACGGTTTGGAGGCGGCCGCGCGCGTGGTCAAGACCGAGGCGAAGCGCGTCCTGGGAACGTACGATTACGGCTGGCCGGCGTTGTCACCAGTCACGGTCGCCAACAAGGGGGGCCGGGACACGCCGGGCATTGACACCCGGGAGCTCAGGGGCTCGATCGATTACACGATGGTGGGCAATAACGAGGTCTGCATCGGCACTGACCTGGCGAAGGGCGAGTGGTTCGAGCTCGGCACGAGCCGGCAGCCGCCGCGGTCCTTCCTGGTGGGGGCAGCGCAGCACAAGGGGCCAGAGATCGTGGACGCCTTCCAGGACGCGTTCTTCCGCCACCTGTTCATCTGAGGAAGACCAGGGTCACCAGGAACCCTAGCGCGCAGGCGGCCCCCAGGATCAAATTAGGGAGCCATCGGGGCGTCTGCCCGGACTGGGCTGCTAGGTAGTGCCCCACCGTGCGGATACGCTCTGCCATGTCCGCCGTCACGGGCAGCAGGGGCTGGCCCAGGGAGGCGGCCGCCTGGCCGATAGCCTCCACGGCCCGGCTTGGACGAACCGAGAACCACTCGCCCTGGACCCGGTGCTGGTCCAGGAGCCTGTGGGCCTCCGCCTCGATATCGAAACCTGTCCCTGGGGTTGCCGAGATATAGGGCATCGTCAAGGGGAAGGGGCTTCCGGTCTGCAGCGCAGCCAGCCTCTGGTTCGGATCCTGGCTCACGCCGATCTTGACCAGGCCATGCGTACCCTGGACCACATAGACGAAAGAGCCCTCCAGCGTCCCGGCAGGTCTCTGGGGGACCAGGTCGCGGGGATTGATAGAGATGCCAGTTCGGATCCCCAGGATCCGAGGGCCGAGAAAGAATAACCGCATGGCCGGTGACCCTACCGGTTTCCAAGGACGACAGCCAGCAAGGATCATTTGAGTGACTGACATCTATCGCGTAGGCATCTCCCTGGTCGCCCACAACGGCATCTCGCCGATCCTGACGGCACTTGGTGGGCAGATGGTTGCGCTGCAGGGGCAGGCCACCCGGATCGGGGGCCTCTTCGGTGGTTGGGGCACTGCCCTGGGTGTCGTGGGTAGCATCCTGGCGGCCGGGGCAATCGCAGAGGGCCTGGCCAAGATCGCGAAGGAAGGGGCCAAGGTCAACAAGGAACTCGCACTGATGAAGATCAGTGGCATGGGCTCCCAGGAGATCGACGGCTCGGTGTCGGTTGCCAAGGCAGCCGCCGGCAGGCAACTCGACACAGACCTGGTCGGTAACCTGAAGCGCATTCGTGAACTGCGCGCTGCCTTTGGCGATACAGAAGACGCGGAGAAGTACCTTCCATTTGTGAACAATGCGCGCACCGTACTCGACGCGATGACGGGGAACAGCAAGGTTGGTGATCAAATCTGGGAGCTCGTTAAGTCAGGCGAGCTCAAGGGCCTGACGCAGAACCCCGAGCAGTTCAAGAGCCTCATGGAGGGCATGGTCAAGGCCAACGTAATGAGCGGCGGCAAGACCACGCCAGCCGATTTTTTCGGCGCGTTCAAGTACGGCCGCTCGGCCATGTACGGCTGGGACGAAAAGTTCATCACGCAATTCCTGCCGACCCTCATGCAAGAATACAAGGGTGGAGGCTCAGGCGGTACGGGGGGTCCGGGCAACGCCCTGATGAGCATGTACGCCGCGATTGTCAGCGGCACGATGAAGAAGTCATCTGCAGCCGAGCTCGAGGGTCTTGGGCTTCTCACCGATAAGAATTACAAGCCGTCACCCGGATCCAATCTGGAGAAAGGCGGCAATGGCCTGGGTGTAACGGACACCGCGGGCTTCATGAGGAACCCGTATCAATGGGTCCAGGACGTTCTCGTGCCGGCGCTCAAGAAGAAGCACGGCGGGGAAATCACGCAAGAGCAGTTGCTCGGGGATATCTCCAGGATCTTCCAGGTTAGGACTGCGCAATCGATCGCGGACCTGATGGCGATCCAGGGCAAAACCATTGCCGGCAGCCAGAGCCGAATGGAGAAGGACGCGCACCTGCAGCGTCTGTCCCTGCCTGGAGGTCTCGAGGCTGAGGCGGAATGGCTGCGCAAGAATGACATCAGTACCGTGCTCGAGGCCCTGAGCAAGCAATTCAGCAATCTTGGACAGGTGCTCGGCGGACCGGCGATGGCTCCGGGAGGTCCCGTCGTACGCGCCCTTGCGTCCCTCACAGAGGCATTCGGCAAGCTGGGATCGATCGCCGGTGGTCCGAACGCCACCGCAGCCTTTGGCGTGATCGGCACGGTAGTCGGCGCCCTGTTCAACGCGGGTGTCAAGCTCGGTAAGTTCGCCCTGGACCTGACCGGTGTTTCTGGGGTCTTCAGTGCGCTCGCGAACGTGCCGTGGGAGCGCCTGCAGGGGGCAATGACCTCGTTCATGTCCGTGCTGTCCGGTTGGGTCGACGGGATTATTGGCATCATGGAGAAGCTGAAGAGCGCATTCGGCAAGGCGATGGGCACGCCTGCCGTGGACGAGTTTGGTCGACCCTTCCAGAAGTCTAGTTTCAATCCGGCCAACACGTCGATCAAGGCGCAACCGATCAGCCTGTCCCTCAATGTCGATGGCCGGACGCTCGCGCAGACGATCAGCCAGGAACTCGAATACCTATACGAGCACGCCACAGGTGCACCTTCCTACGACGGCAGCCGACGGCATATCCCGGCCGACGGCGGCATGATGGGGACATGAGATGGACGTACTAACCCTCGGCGGCGTCACCTTCGACGCGTACTCCACGCCGTCCTCGATCGGGGCCGGCGGCAAGCAATCCATGGTGGTCCACAAGCTGCCGGGCGGCAATCGTGTCGTGGACACGCTTGGGCCAGACGAGGAGAACATCGCGTGGCGGGGTGAGTTTTTCAGTGACAACGCGCTTGCCTCTGTCCAGGCCTTGGACGGAATGCGCGCAGCCGGTGCCGTCATTCCCCTGACGTTCGCCGGCACGTTCCGTTCGGTTATCATTGACTCCTTCCACTGGAGGGTCCGGCGCTACCCAGTCTGGATCGAGTACGATATTTCGTGCCTTGTCTACCAAAACCCGACCCAGGGCATCCTCGGTGCCGGGCTCAGCGACATCGGCACGCTCATCTCTGGCGACATCTCCTTCGCGGTAGGATTGCTCGGATGACAATTCCAGTCAACGTATCTAGCGAACTCCGGTCACTCCAGGATCAGCTGGTCGCGGCCACGCCGTTGTCCAAGGCGTCGTTCCCGACAATCCGTGCCCTCCAGCTCAACGCGTACCAGCTCGTCGTGGATATCCAATCGGCGATCACGCAACCGAACTTGCTCGACACATGGACGGCCCCCACTGATCCTGTCAGTATGATCACGGGTTTCCAAACAGTCGCCACAGCTGGCAATGATCAGAACACGCTATCCCTCATGCGCGGGGTTGTAGGACGCGCTGCCTCTAACTTGGACCAGCTCGTATGACCGAGGGTTACATCGCGTCCACGATCCCGGCGAAGATCGTCCGGGTCTCCCACTCCACGCTGTTCCACGTGGCGATGGTCGAGACTGGCGATCCATTGCAGTGGGTCGCCATCGCCGAATTGAACAGGCTTACTGATCCTTGGATCACGCCTCAAGAGACGATCCTCATTCCTCCTGTTCTCCCTGAAGGGATCCAGACAGGTATTCTGGGACTGTAAATGGCCATCACGTCAGGTGCAGGACCGCATTCTGCCTGGGTCACCGTGGACGGTAGCACGTTCCCGGTGGAGCACGGCTCTGTGGAACAGCACAAGACAAGGAAGACAAGCACGTTCTCTGCCGTCATTCCCTTGAACTATCCCGGCGCAGAGCAGGCCCTTGCAGGCATTGGGGACAACGTGACCACCGTTAGTGTGCTCACGCGTGGTATGCAGGGGACGCTCTTCACCGGCGAGACGGACACGACAGAATTCGACTACATCGGCGGTGTCATCCGCCTCAGCGGACGGGACAAATCGGCCAAGCTGCACGAGATGAAGAGCAGCGAGAAATGGCAGAACAAGAAGGGCAGCGAGATCGTCCAGGATCTTGCCGGCAGGGCAGGGCTGTCAGTCACGGCCGATGCCAGCTCCGTCATGGCCGGCAAAATGCTCGAGCAGGACTACGTGCGCCTGTCGGATAACGTCAGCTTTGCCTATGTGATCCACAAGCTGGCCCAGTTAGACGGTGCGCGCTGGTGGGTTGACCAGAATGGCACGCTTCAATACCGGATCGGTCCCGGTGGTTCGGGCTCCTATAATCTGAACTACCAAAGACCGACTCCAGGATTTCATGCCATTGCGGACTTCATGGTCTTGAAGATCCGTCGCAACGTACAGGCCGGCAAGAGCGTCAGTGTGAACGTGAAGTCCTGGCACCCGAAAAAGAAAAAGGTCTTCGAGTACACGTCCAACGTTGAAGGACAAGGAGGCCCTATTGAGCACAAGTACGAGATCCCGCACCTCCTAGACGACCATGTCAAGCAGTACGCCAAATCAAAGGCGGACGAGCATGCGCGCCATGAGCTCACGCTCCATGCTACGGTGGCGGGCGATCCAGCCATCAATGTGGCCATGGAGCTCGCACTGAACGGGACTGGCACATTCGATCAATCCTACGAGATGGACACCGTGCATCATGAATTCGGCATGAGTGGTCACAGGACGAGTATCACGGCACGCGCCGGCAAAGGTGGAAGGTCCGCATCGTGAGTGGCGATCTTGAAAACATGATCCTGTCCACCATCGAGCGATGGTGGGGTGGCAGATACAGTGAGAAGCACGGGCTTGTCACGAGTTACGATCCCAAGAAGCACCTCGCCAAGGTCACGTTCCAGCCGAGTGGTCAGGAGTCGGGATGGCTGCCAATCGAGACAGGGCACATCGGCGAGGGCTTCGGTATCGCGGTGGGTCTCACGCCTGGTGACGGCAAGACCAGCGGCGACCAGGTGGTCATCCGCTACCACGGCAATGACGTGGAGAGCGGCAAGATCGTCCAGCGCGTCCACTCGGACAACCAGAAGCCGCCGGAGGTGCAGTCAGGCGAGATGGTCCTGTGGACCAAGTTCCAGAAATCCGGCGGCGGCAAGGAGTCGGCAGACGGCGGCATTGGAGGCGACGGCCAGAAGATCTACCTCAAGAAGGACGGCACCATCACGTTCACGGATGGCAACGGCGCAACCCTCGTCATGGACGGCAAGGGCAACATCAACATCAATTGCAAAAACATGACCGTGACTGTCGACGAGGCCATCACGACGAAGAGCAAGACCAACCAGACTGACACCACTGGGACCTGGACGGTCGTGGCCGGTGCGGACGCGGGCATCGGTGCGGCGAATAACATCGGTTTGGCAGCCGGCGGCATCACCAGCGCAGACGGCAGCCTGGATATCTGGCAGGGCGGCGGTTCGGTCAGCGATCTCACTGTCACCCCAGGCCAAGGCGGCGCGACCTTCCCTCCAATGATCATTCCGGCATAAAATATGAGCCTGTCCTTTTTCATCGATGTCGTACGTCTCAGGATCTACGTCTCTGGGGTCCACACGACGTTCACGAACTCGCTCGCGGCCAATGTCGCGAACGTCAGTTTCAACATGCTTGCCGGCAACGGCGTGGGGCAAATCCTGTACAACGACAGGCCCCCCATTCAAGAAGCCTTTACGGACCCGTCGCCGTATCAGTCCTACATCAACCAGTTCATCAGTGGCCTGGCTGGGCTCACGCTCGCGCAGGCCAAGCAGATTAAAATCGATCTGATCAACGCCATCTACCCCGTCAAGAAGTCCGCGGCTGTCAGTGTCACAGTGTCGGCAGGCACGTACAATTGGGATGCCTCAGACGAGGCGCTCGCGATGTACGCCATGGAGTCGTCGTCAGCGGTCATCACGAGGCTGAACACCACGAATTCGTCGCTGACGTCAATGGTGTCGGATCTGAACGTCTGGGCTGCGCACTTCAATGCGCAAGTGACCAGCGACACCAATCTCAACAACGCACTGGTGAGTTGGTGGACCGCCTACGCAGAGCCGACGGTGGACAATGTTCTGGGTATCGTATCGCCAGCCATCAACACCAATTACACGGCGGCTGCCACGGACGCGTCACTGACCGAGACATTCCCGTCCGCCGGTACACCTGGAACGCTATCCGAAGTGCCCTTGAACGCGACGGCTGCCGTGTCACTCACACCCGCTGATCTACAGCTGATCGTGAATGCCGTACAGACGCAGCGCATTGCCAAGTTGGTGACGTGCAATACCAAAATAGCCGCAGTCAATTCGCTGTCCACAGTCGCTGCGGTTGCCGCGCTGGACGTAACCACGGGGTGGTAAATGGCAGATGTATCGCTTGAGTGGCAAGGGGACTTCGGCCTTGACGCAACCGGGGACCTGTACGTCGTCGATGGTGATGACGAGGTCCGGCAGCGGCTGGAGCGCCGCCTCTTCACGGCCGTGCAGGGTTACGTCTGGCATCCGGATTACGGGGCGGGGCTTCCGCAAAAGGTGGGTAGTGTCCTCACGGTGGAAGAGATCAAATCCGTCGTCTCAGCCCAGCTTGCCCTAGAGGCTTCTGTCGCCCCTAACCCTCCGGCGGAATTAGGGGTCCGGGCCATCCAAGGAGGTCTCATGGTCATTGAGATCAGATACTGGGACGCGAAGACTGGCGTGACAGTTTCATTCGCCATCACGAGTTAGGGAGCGCATCTTGGCCACCCTTCCGACCAAATCCTTCTCCCAGATTGTCACGGATACGATCTCGGGCATCCAGGGACGCGCGAGCAAGCCGCTGAACTTCTCCACGGGCAGCACTCTCCGGGCCATTGCGGAGGGATTTGCCGGTCTTTACCTGTGGTTCCAGGCCATCGTTCTCCAGGTCTTGGCAGTCACCCGACTCTCTACGTCCTCTGGCACGGACGTGGACACGTTCACAGCCGACTTCATGCCGCCTGTCGCGGGCACCGCGTCGCCGCGCCTTGGCGCGCAGGCGGCCAGTGGCGAGGTCACGTTCTCCAGGTTCACAGCCGGACCATCGTCGTGCTTCATTCCGGTCGGGGCGACCGTCAAGACCGGCGATGGAAGCAATATCGAATTCAGCGTCGTGGCCAATGCTTCGTACGCGACGTTCTCGAGCCTGCTGCAGGGTTACACGCTGCCATCCAGTGTCGCCTCAATCGTTGTCCCAGTCAAGGCCTCCGTGGCCGGGGCATCGGGCAACGTACTCGCCGGCGCGATCAGTTCGATCACGAGCCCCATCCAGGGGATAGACGCGGTGATCAATGCGGCCAAGTATACCAACGGCGCGGATCAAGAGGGGGACAGCGCACTCAAGAAGCGCTTCTCGGATTACATCCTGGGTCTCTCCCGCGGCGACTACTATGGCCTGGCCGCCAGCGTGGAGGGTTCGGCACCGAGCGTTCAGTGGGTACTCACCGAGGGGTACAATTACGACGGCAGCTACAGGCCCGGGTACTTCTTTGTCGTGTCGGATGACGGCTCGGGCTCGCCCACGGCAGTCTTCCAGGCGACAGTCCTGGCAGCCGCGCAGGCCGTCCGTCCCCTTGGCATCCAATGCCAGGTGTTCAACCCGATTGTTTTCCTTGCAAACGTCTCCATGCAAATCAAGTCGGCGCAGGGTTACGACCACAACGTCGTCGTGGCGCAGGTCGTGGCGGCTGTCTCATTCGGCATCAATTCGCTCGGGCTCGGCAACGACCTGCCCTGGACGCTGCTCTCATCGCTTGCCTACTCGGTTCCAGGTGTTGTCCAGGTCTCCAACGTCCTCTTGAACAGCGTGACCGGGGACGCGGCGAACATCAGCACGTCCAAGCTATCGAATGACGGCAAGTACACGATCAAATACGCCACCATCAAGGCCGGGAAGATGATCATCTCATGACGACAGGAACGTCAGTAGACATTCTCCTCCGCATCAAGCGGCTGATCCCGAACCGGTGGTTCGCGTGGACGGCCCCCATGCGGGATGCGATCCTGGGTGGGTTGTCCGACGCGGCTGCCTGGAGTTACGGGCAGATTGATTACGCAAGATCCCAGACCCGTCTTGCCACGGCGTATGGCATCTGGCTCGATATTCTCTGCTACGATTTCCTCGGGCGCTTCCTGATCAGGGAGGGGCTGCATGACGCGCCATTCCGCGCGCTCATCCGCGCGACCATCCTCCAAGAGCGCGTTACCCGTGCCGGCATGATCAACGCGGTCACCATCCTGACCACGAACGTGCCATGGGTGTTCGAGCCCTGGAACACCTACGACACCGGGGCCTACAGTGGTCGTCTTGACATGGGTTACGCCCAGTACGGCAGCATGGGTTACGGGGTTGGCCGGGGCGGCTACGGCAACATGAACCTCCCCGGGCAGACCTTCATGCGGGTTTGGCGCGCGGCATCCAGCGGCATCCCGGGCGTTGAGGGTTACGGAGGATCAGTCGCCGGTTACGGCGTGGGGGCGATCGAGTATGCCGGACCGCTGCTCAACCCCACCGGGGTTACGGACGATATCATCTATCGTCTCATCAGTATGACCAAACCGACAGGCTCGACAGTGTGGACGGCGATCGGTGCGCCTCTCCTGGGTAGCCCAGGCTACGGCATGGCGAAACGCCCTGCGATCCTTAACGCGAAAAACGACACCCAGAACCTGGCCGTCATCTAAGAAGGAACCGCGATGCCCAATCCGAACCTTTCCATCCTCGATGCCAACCTGGCAGCGCAACTCATCGCGGCGATGTCCGATGCAGACGGCAGCCTGATCCTGGTTCGTTCGTCAGAGCACCGCAAGCCCACGTTCCGATACGCAGGCACGTTCACGCCCGTGGCCACGCCCACGGATGTGATCATGATCAAGGGATCTGCCACCAAAACGCTGCGCGTCAAACGCATCGCCTTGGGGGGCGTGGCTACCTCGAATGGGAACATGCCGGCCCAGCTCATCCGCCGATCCACGCAATTCACCACGCAAGGGACGGCAGTGTTCAACGCCGTTACCGCAGGAGGTTATGACACGTCGGACGCTGCTGCGACAGGAGCAGTGGCCACGATTGGAACGGCGAACATCACGTCGCTTGGCACCGCTGTCGGCGGCAGCCTTGGACAGGGCAGGTTGTTCCTGTCGACCACGTCGACGGGGACGCCGTCACCGTTGGTATGGGACTTTGCCACGAGACAGGACAAGCCGATTATTCTGCGCGGAGTGTCGGACTTCCTGTTCGTGAACCTGGTAGGTGCGGCCGTGCCCGCCGGTGGTGTCATTGATTATGAAATCCAGATCGAGGAAGACGCCTCGTAAATCTAACGCACCGTCTTAAAGAGGGAATACCATGGACAGAGTTATCGTATATGACGGCGCGCTTCCGCAGGTCCAAGATGTCCTGAACGCCGGCAAGTTCGCGCTCCAGGGACAGGCCTACCAGGACCTTGCCATTCTTGGATCGCCAACCAGCGTGGCAGGACTGGCGTGCACGCCTATGTCGCCAACCCCCACGCTCCAGGTGCAGGTGGGCATCGGCTCGATCTACCAGATGGATCCGACGGACGCCACCGCTTACGGCGATCTCGGCGTGGACAATAACAATATCCTCAAGCAGGGCATCCTCAACAGTCCGGTCACGCTGACCATCACGCCTCCGGGAACGGCGGGTCAGTCCCAGGTTTATCTGGTGCAGGCAATCCTGTCGGACATCGACAGCGGCTCGATGGTCCTCAGTTACTACAACTCGGCGAACCCTGCGTCGCCGTTCTCTGGCCCCGCGAATGCCGGCTCATCGAACTACACGGTGAGGCAGAACACCTGCGCAATCGCGCTCAAGGCCGGTGTGGCAGCCGCCACGGGAAGCCAGTTGAACCCGACACCGGACCTCGGTTACACGGCGCTCTACTACATCACGGTGGCGAACGGTCAGACCCAGATCACGTCGGGCAACATCGTCCAGGTCCCGACAGCGCCGTTTTTTCCAACCCTGCCGGCTGTCCCGGCAGATGTCCAGAACGGCATCTGGGTCTGGGGAGTGGACACGGGAACGGCAAACCATCTCATCGTCACGCTCGCACCACCGTCACCGATCCCCACCGTGTACACTGCCGGCATGGGACTGCGCGTCAAGGCCTTGAACGCGAATACCGGCACCACGGACATCAACGTCAACGGCATCGGTGTCGTGGGCCTGAAGAGGGCCGGCGGCGGCAACGTGGTCAGCGGCGACATCGTCTCGGGCCAGGTCATGGACCTCGTTTACGACGGCACGAACTTCCAGATGGCCAACTACGTGGGCATCAGCGCTGGTTCGACGACGAACAACTATACCTACACCTCGATCCCGTACGTGGCCGACACTGGTACCACGAACGCCTTGGTCGGCACGTACAGCCCGGCGATCACGTCAGGCCAGCAGGTTGCCGGCCTGTGGATCTCGATCAAGCTGGCCAACACGATCACCGGCGCCTGCACAATCAATGTGAACGGCCTGGGCACCAAGAACGTCACGCTCGGCAACGGCAGCGCTCCGTCATCTGGCCTGTTCGTCGCGGGGCAGATCCTCCTGCTCTGCTACGACGGCACGAAGTACCAGATCGAGTCCACGTCCGCAGTGGGCACGGGTCCGCAGGGCCCTGCAGGTCCTGCCGGCGCCATTGGTCCTGCCGGTGCGCAGGGCGTCCCGGGTACTGTCCCGCTCACGCCAGGCGCGATCGGCACCTACGCGTTCGGCTTCACGCCGGGATCAGGTGGCGGCCTTGCCTACGACTCCACGGGCAGCAACGTCTATCCGGGAACGTGGCAAATCGTCAGCTCGGTCTACAATCTTGGTACCGCGGGCGGCTTCTCGGGCTACGCCTTCGTCCTCGCACAGCGCATTGCGTAAAGGGTTCAGTTCGTCATGCTCACAGTCATCGGCGCGCATTCCCCGGAATTCTCCGACAAGGACCACACATCGGTCTTCTTGACCGTCACGTTTGCCGAGATCGGGAGAGAGCTCCGGTTCAACGCCAAGGCGGATGACCCGGAGCAACACGGACGGGAGCTCTTGCAACGCGCGCTGAGCCTGGAATTCGGACCGATAACACCATACGAAGAACCGGAGTGGCTCAATGATATCCCAGGACGCAATCGACCTAATCGTAAGAGAAGAGGTTTCTGGTCAAACCTACTACACTCGGCATTATCAAAACCCTGAGTGGCCAGGCGGTGGATCCGGCGTCACGATCGCCATCGGCTACGATCTCGGGTATGCCAGCCAGGCCAAGATCAAGGCCGACTGGGGTGCGCTCGTCGGTCCGTTCATGCTCGCCGCCATGTGCGAGTGCGCTGGCGTCAAGGGCGCGGCGGCCAAGTCCCTGGCAGCCGCCATGCACAATCGCATCAGCATCCCGTGGGATCAGGCCATGCAGGTCTTCCTCAGCCGGGACATCCCGCAGTGGACACTGGCGAGCGCCAAGGCCCTGCCGAACTTCAATCTCCTGAACCCGACCTGCGCCGGCGTGATCGTGTCCCTTGACTACAACCGCGGCTGTTCGGGTTACGACCTGTCCGGCGACCGTTTCGTGGAGATGCGGGCCATCAAGCAAGCCATGATCCAGAAGAATTTCGGTACCATCCCCGGACTGCTCGACAGCATGGCGCGGCTCTGGCCGAACAGCGGCGTGGGGGGCAGGCGTCACCGTGAGGCGGATCTGTTCCGCAAGGGTCTCACGCTGCCCCAGACCGGCACCGCCATCGACACCACGAAGACGCACGACACCAGCGTGATAGAGTCCAACCGGCCCGACAAACCGGCCCGCACGAAGCCGCCAGCCACGACAGCCGCGCAGCACGGCACCGCGGGCGCGATCGTGGTCGGTGGTGCAGGGGCGGCCGTCGCGAGTGGCGCATCCCTCGTCCACATGATCGAGATGGGTGTCCTGGCTGCGGTGGCCGCCGCGCTGGTCTGGGCGGCGATCTACGTCTACAGAAATCCTCCTGCAGATTAACCCACCAGGCCGAATGGCCTTGGCAACTGGAAGGATCGCAGTATGTTGAGCGCATTTGGTCACAAACTCTACACCTGGTGCTACAAGTCCGAGACCATCCTGTGGTCCCGCCTCCAAGGCGTCATCGGCCTGTTGTCAGGTCTCGCCATGCTCGTGTGGGGCGTCATCTCCAGCGCGGACATGAGCGCCATCATCACGAACCCGAAGTACCTTGCCCTGTGGCTCATCTTCAATTCCATCGTGACCGAGATCCTGCGGCGACGCAACACCGAGGTCATCGACGGCTCGCTCATCAAGAAGGGTACACTGGTTGAAGAGGGTCCGCTCGTGAACACAGACCCGGCGGCCGACACGGGCAGCGGCGACGTGGGCGCAAAGAAGTGAGCCGGCTCGTCATCCCGGCCGTCGTCGTCTTCAACGCGGTCTTTCCATTCTACGCAATCTACCTCGCCATCCACAGGGACGAGCCGGCATGGTTGCTGGCCTGCTTCCTGTGGGTCATCTTTCCCTAGGGGGTTCAAATGTTTGCAGCCATCATCGCGCAGCTTGGCGGTGCGTTCATCAGCAAGTTCATAGACGGCGCGCTCGAGGCCTTCAAGGCCTACGAGAACAAGCAGATCAGTCTCGAGGAGCTCAAGGACCGGCTCTTGGGGCTCATGGTGGGCGCGGCCCGTGACATCGAGGTTTCCCACTCCGAGACCCTGGCCAAGACCTACGCCACGTTCTGGCAGGCGGCCGACTCCGACAAATCCAACATCATGAAGATCATGTGGGCGTCGGCGCTCGGCTCCCAGATCTTCGTCCTGTTCTGGGCCCAGTGGTGCGCCCCTCTCCTGTATGCCTACGGCTACATGGACAAGGGCTGGCGCGCAGGGACCACGGTAGAGTGGGCCTACCTGCTGATCGGCGCGCTGCTTGGCCTTGGACCTATGGTCCTCCGAAACGGTCCGGCGGCGGGCAGCAACGTCACGGCAGCGCTCAAGAACCTGCTCGGCAAATGATAGACGAGCTCAAAGAACTCGGCCCTGTAGGCGCGTTCATCACCATGATGGGCACGGCAGTCACGGCCCTGGCGGCCGCCGTGGGCATCCAGTGGAGGCAGGCGAACACCGTGTACGGTTTGCGCCTGAAGGAAAGGGACACGCTGAATGAGGCACTCACCAAGAGTGCCGTGGCCAACGACCGGCTCGCCAAATCCATCGAGGAGCGCAACAGGGTAACCGAGGAGCTCGCCGACGCGATCGGCAAGCTGGCGGCCGCCTGGGAGCGCGTGAACGACCGGATCGAATTCCAGCACACGGCCATGAACCAGAACCTGCGTGACCAAAACGAAGTAATCAAATCCCTCTCTGATGCCCTGCGCGTCAATACCGGAATGCTGACAGAGGTTCGTAACCTTGCCCTCAACAGCCGGAGCCGTTAATGGGTTGCGTTCAGTTGCTGAGGAAGATCGGATTGCTGCGCGGGGCCACGCGCGCGGACATAGAAGACGCCATGTCCGAGGACGTGGTCCGGACGTCGATCAACCAGAGGAGCAGCGCAGATCGCATCATCCACGCTGCCGAGGCAAACGACCACGCGAACAATAAACTCCTAGACAGTATCCGAAGAACCCGAACGTCGGCATTCGCAGACTTCGAGAGATCCGTGAAAAATGGAGGCGACGACCGATGAACTACCTGTGGGGCAACAATCTGATCATCCGCGAATGGCTGAACGGTGGACTTGTCCCCCTCAACCTCAGCCTCGTCTTTGTCATCTGCCTGTTCCTGTGGGACTCGTACGCCGTGCTCCACAAGAAACTGGGGTTGCGGTGGGTCGATGCCCCAGGCGTCCACACCGCGTGCGCCCTGGCCTGGGTGTTCAGTGCCGACGCCCTGAGGGCCCTGTCAGTGTGGGTGGCGTTCCGGGTGGACACCATACTGGCCCTGCCGCTCGACATCAATGCCACGAGCCTGCTGATCATTGCCTCCACCATCGGTGTCACGGTCGCGTCCGTGATCGGCGTGGCGGCGACGCTGCGCTGCATCTTCCTGTTCACACCGAAGGGGTGGGGGCACTGGTACTGGATCGGCACAGTCCTGGTTGACGCGACCTGGCTGGCCTGGACCCACTTCCCCATGACGCTATTCAGATGAAGACGCCCTAGAACAGGGTCTTCGTCCTACAGGGCGTTTCCTCCCTAGACTTAAGGCCCGATCCTCCGAGGGATCGGGCCTTTTTCCTTTGGCGGGGAAGGGGACTGCCTAGCCAACGCGCGGCTTGAACCCAACCCGAGGGAATTCATTGACGGGCAGTCTGTGCAGGATGTCCCGCAAGTTGGCGCTATCCGCCTCGTCAATCGGGGTTTCTTTTGTGTCCTGCGCGCCACC
>Ga0068855_100006162_pt1 | contig 14623 bp, 17 predicted proteins | sample KBSCornC52_FD_66592 | JGI IMG/M metagenome (GOLD analysis project Ga0068855, IMG submission 66592) | Corn rhizosphere microbial communities from Kellogg Biological Station, Michigan, USA - KBS Corn C5-2 | ecosystem: Host-associated > Plants > Roots > Rhizosphere > Soil ... | reverse complement strand
TTACCACTCCTGCACCGAGGAAGTGCTGGAGCGGATCATCCAGGAACACCTGATCGGCGGGGTTCCGGTGGAGGACTACCGCCTTACTCCGGCTGAAAATTAATCCTCGTCTTCCAGCGGGTTGACCACCGCCGCATCATGCCCGGTGCCGCTCGAGAGGAAGACCAGCCCCATCAGCGCCGCGGTGAGGAGCATCATCCCGCCGATGCCGAGCGCGGCGGCGATGAACAGGTTGATGGAAACAAAGCCGTTTTCCTCGAACAGCAGGACCATGGTCGCCACGACCACGGCGAGCGTCAGCCAGGCCATATAGCCCATGATCCGCTTGTAGCGCGCCCAGGCATGGGCCGAATTGGCGGGATCGTCGAGCGGCGAGGGGGGCACGGTCATGCACCCGAGATGGCCGCACGGAGCGCCCGGTGCAACCGGACTGCAAGGGCACTGCAAGGCCCCCGCGTCACGCCAGCAACGCTCCGGCGCATGGTCTGGCGCAGCGCCGCGGATCGTGTCATTCTCCGTTACCGACAGGATGCCAATTCCGTCCCCGGAGAGGTGAACATGTCCATTGCCCGAATCGTCGCCGGCCACCCCGCCGACCAGGTCATCACCGCCGATGCCAGCCAGCCCGTCCGCGAAGCCATCGGCCTGCTCGCCAAGCACCGCATCGGCGCCCTGCCGGTCATGGCCGGCGGACGCTGCGTCGGAGTCTTCTCCGAGCGCGACGTGATCTACTGCCTCGCCACCGCCGGGGCCGCTGCGCTCGACAAGCCGGTCAGCGAACTGATGACCGAAGCCCCGATCACCGTCTCGCCGCAGACCGACGTGATCGAGGCCCTGACCCTGATCACCAACCGCCGCGTGCGCCACCTGCCGGTGACCGACGGCGACCGGTTCGTGGGGTTCGTTTCGATCGGCGACCTCGTGAAGTTCCGCCTCGAAGTGGTCGAGCGGGAAGCCGAGGCCATGCGGAGCTACATCCAGACGGCCTGAGCCGCGGATCTTGCACTAGGTCCGCTCGTCCTGAGCCCTTCGACTTCGCTCAGGACAGGCCTGTCGAAGGACGCTGGCGCGGCGCTGGCACCCTTCGACAGGCTCAGGGTGAGCGGGCGTAGGGCTTTGATTACGCCCCGCCGCTTGCCGCCACGTCCCCCACCCCCTACATTCACCCCCATGGACGCCCCCTCGATCAGCCTCAGCCCTTCCGCCGCCAAGCGCGTCGCGGCGATTGCCGCCAGGCAGGGCAAGCCCGCGATCCTGCGGCTCAGCGTCGAAGGCGGCGGCTGCTCGGGCTTCCAGTACAAGTTCGGCCTGGCCGACGCGCCGGAGGGCGACGATTCGATCACCGAGACCGACGGGGTCAGCCTGGTGGTCGACGCCATGAGCCTCGATCTCGTCGCCGGCTGCGTGGTCGACTATGTCGAGAACATGGGCGGCGCCTCGTTCCGGGTGGAAAACCCCAATGCCGCCGCTTCGTGCGGCTGCGGCTCCAGCTTCGCCGTCTGATGCCGGTGCTGCCCGGCGCGAACCTGCGCCTCGCCTCGTTCAACATCAACGGCATCAAGGCGCGCCTACCGCGGCTGCTCGAATGGCTGGAGGAAACGCGCCCCGCGGTCGCCTGCCTCCAGGAGATCAAGACCCAGGACGAGGGCTTCCCCGCGGCCGAGTTCGAGAAGATTGGCTACGGCGCGATCTGGCACGGGCAGAAGGGCTTCAACGGCGTCGCCATGCTGGCCGACGGGGCCCAGCCGGTCGAAGTCCAGCGCGGGCTCGCCGGCGATCCGGAAGACGTCCACTCGCGCTATCTCGAAGCCGATGTCTTCGGCCTGCGCATTGCCGGGATCTACCTCCCCAACGGCAACCCCGTCCCCGGCCCCAAGTTCGACTACAAGCTGAGGTGGATGGAACGCCTGCGCGCCCGCATGGCCGAGATCGCCGCCGAGGAAGTCCCCGCCGCCGTGCTCGGCGATTTCAACGTGATCCCCGAGGACAAGGACGTCTGGTCCCCCCGCGCGATGGAATCCGACGCCCTGATGCAGCCCGAATCGCGCGACGCCTATGCCCGCCTCCTCGGCGACGGCTGGACCGACGCGCTCGACCTGCTCAACCCCAAGGGCGGGGTCTGGACCTTCTGGGACTACCAAGCCGGCGCCTGGCAACGCGACCACGGCTTCCGCATCGACCACGCGCTGCTGTCGCCGGAACTGGCGGACCGGCTGGTCGCCGCGGGCGTCGATAAGGAACACCGCGGCCGGGAGAAGGCCAGCGATCATGCGCCGGTGTGGGTTGAGGTGCGGGGGCAGGCACTCTAGCCCTCTTCCCGGCGGGGAGAGGGTTGGGAGAGGGGGCTGGGCCTCACGCGTCGCACCCCCTCTCAACTCCGGCTAGCGAGCAAGCTCGCAAGCCTGCGTATCTCTCCCCGACGGGGAGAGAATTGTAACCTTCACACGAAAAAACGCCCGCCTTCCTGGGGTTAGGAAGGCGGGCGTCGATTCTGCCCCCAAGCGGGTGCGCCGATCAGGCGATCAGCGGTAGAACACGTGATTGTCGACGCGCGCCACGCGGGTCAGGCGCCAATTGGGCGAGACGCGGGCGGCGTGGAAGAACAGGGCGCCTTCGGCGGGGCTGGGATAGGCGTTGGCGTCGGCGATCTTGGCGACGGCGACGGCGTTCTGCCACATGCGCGAGCTGTGATCGATCGCCGGCATCTGGCCGCCGCGGATGAATGAGAACTGCGAGCGCTGGTAGACCACGCCGCAGTAGGACGACGGGAAGCGGCCCGACTTGGAGCGGTTGATAACAACGCGGCCCACGGCGAGCTGGCCCTCGAGGCTTTCGCTCTTGGCTTCGAAGTAGATCGCGCCGGCAAGACATTCGAGTTCATGCGTGAGCGCAGTCGATCCGGTCGCCGCAACCTGCGACACCATCGGAGCCGCGGGCGCGGTGAGCGCGGGCGCTTCATCGGTGGCGGTCTGGACCGGCGGGGGGAGCTTTTCCTCGCGGGCGGGACGCAGATCAGCGTCGCTCGGCGGCGCGTAGGAACCGGGAAGGAGATTGTCCGGGGCAGTAGCGGCGGCACCAGCCGGCGTCAGCAACTGCGGAGTCCGATTTTGGGCTGCCGCACCGGAACCGTCGGCGGCAACAATCGTAAACACAAAGGCCAGACCTGCACAGGCCTGGGAAATCTTGAGCTTGAGGCTCATCAAACCGTCTTTATCGGCGGTTGGCACACCTGCACGAGGGGACGGTCAGTTCCCGGATGCGCAGATGCGCCCCCTTCCCTTTCCGCCGGAAACTCGCCGGCTGCCACCCGTCTGCGTGCCAGCCACGGAGCCTTTTTACTCCTTTGACCGCCTGCGCGTGAGTGGAGTGGGGCCTTTGATTGTGCAGCGCAGCAGAGTCAACCCGCACAACATTACTATCCGATGAACCGTTCACCTTGCGGGACGTCCAGTTCAATGATCCACAGGTCTTGATCCTGGGTGCGGCGGCGTTCGAGCCATTCGGCGAAGGCGGCGGGGTCCTGCGGGTCGGCCGTGCGCGAGCAGGTCCAGGCGCGGGTGCCGTCGAGCTGAGGCATGCGTTCGAAGGCGCGCTGCGGGGCATTCCGGTCGGCGAGGACCACCATGATCGTGCCGGCATCGGCCTCGCCCCTGGCGAGCACCGTGGCAAAGCCGCCCTCCTGCTGGACCCGGCGCAGCAGGCCGGCAACCTCGAGATGGGCCGGCAGGCGCGCCTCGGGCTCGCCGTCAGGCACCGGGAGCGGAGTTGTAGCCCGGCAGGCCGGAAAGCGGGATGCGGCTGCGCATGAAGGTGCCGGTGCCGCGGCCGATCTCCTCGCCCTCCTCGTCCACCAGCCGCGCCTCGGCGACGAGCACGCGGCGGCGGCCGCTGACCCAGTGGCCTTCGGCGACGACCCGCCCGCTCTTGATCGGGCGGACGAAGTGGAGGTTCATCGAGGTGGTGAGGAGGAAACGGTCGGTCACCAGGGTGTTCGCCGCGTAGAAGGCGGCATCGTCGATCATCTTGAAATAGATCGTGCCGTGCGCGGCGCCCGCCGCATGGTGGACGCGCGGATCGACGGTGAACGCGATGCGGGCGCGGCCTTCGCCGGTGATGGTCAGCTGCGAATCGAAGAGCTGGTTGATCGGCGCGGCGGCATAGAGATGCTCGAGCGCGCGCCAGTGCAGGGCAGCGCCGGCAATCTCCCCCGATCCCTGGGGCGCATCAGGCGGCGGTGCGGTCGATGACATTGCAGAGCAGGCCGTAGATCGCCTCGGTGCCCGGCGCCTCGCTCAGGGCCTGGTGCATCCGCTCGTCGCGCATCATCCGCGAGATCGCGGCCAAGGCATGGAGGTGGGCCGCGCCGGCCTGTTCGGGCGAGAGCAGGCCGAAGACCAGATCGACCGGCATCCCATCGGCCGCGTCGAAGGCGACCGGGGCTTCGAGCCGCAGGAACACCGCGACCGGGCGACCGAGCCCGTCGATCCGCGCATGGGGAATGGCGACGCCGCGGCCGAAGCCGGTGCTGCCGAGCCGCTCACGCTCCTCGATCCGTTCGAGCACATTGCTCGCCTCCAGCCCGTAGACCTCGGCGAAGCGGTTCGCGAGGAGGCGCATGATCGCGGGCTTGTCGTCGGCGCGAATCGTGCCGACGGCTTCGGGAAGGAGCGTGAAGAGAGCGGTCATTGCAATTCGTGTCGCCTGCCAGGCCATCCGGCGGGCCCACTTTGGACCTGACGGATGGCATCTTTCGTCCCGGAAATCCGGGCCTCTCTCCTCAAACGCCGGAAGTGGCGCGCGGGTTCTTCCGGGAGAAGTTATCGCGCGTCAGGACGGTTCAACCCAGCCGATCGACCCGTCGCCGCGGCGGTAAACCATATTATGCTTGCCGGTGCCAGCGTTTTTGAAGAGCAGGGCATTCGTATTCCGCAGGTCGAGCATCATCACCGCGTCGGACACCGTGGCCTCGGGCACGTCGACCCGGGTTTCGGCGATGACCAGCGGGGCATCCACGGTGACTTCCTCGGCCTCGGGCTCCGGCTCCGCGAAGACCACATAGGCCGCTTCCTCGGCGCGGGCGGCGTGGCTGGCCTGTTCGTGGTGATCCTTGAGGCGGCGCTTGTAGCGGCGCAGCTGCTTGTCGATCTTCTCGGCGGCCTGATCGAGCGCGACATGGGCATCTGGGGCAAAGGCAGCGCCCTTGAGGATCAGCCCCTGCATCACGTGGGTGACGATGTCGCAGCGGAACGAGGCGGCCGGGCCGCGGTTGAAGGTCACCTGGCTGGAGAGGCCGCGGTTGAAGTACTTCTCGACAATCGCGGTAAGGCGTTCGGCAGCGTGGCTCTGGAGGGCTTCGCCGGTTTCGACCTGGTGACCAGCAACGCGAATGTCCATAATCATTCTCCTCCTTCTAGCATTCTGAGGTGGCCGCCCCCTCGTTCCAGAGCGGGGCTTTGACCCCTTCAAGGAACGCGGCGTGGGCAGCCAGTTCCGCCGCGGTCGGCCCATGCGGGCGCGGCTCGCGATAGACGCGGGTGCGGCGCACCAGCGTGACCTCGGCAACCACTTCGGCGCTGCGCACGCCGGCCAGTTCGAGCCCGATCTGGCGACCGCCGTTGAGCTCGACATAGACCTGGGCGAGCAGTTCGGCATCGAGCAGGGCGCCGTGCCGGGTGCGATGGCTGCGATCGATCCCGTAGCGCGTGCACAGCGCATCGAGGCTGAGCTTGGCCCCGGGATGACGCACCCGCGCGAGCTTGACCGTATCCACCATCCGGCTGTGGCACACCGGCTCCAGCCCGCATTGCGCCAGCTCAAAGTTGAGGAAGGCGAAATCGAACCCGGCGTTGTGCGCCACCAGCGGGGCATCGCCGAGGAATTCGAGCAGCTCGGCGCAGCGTTCGCCGAACAGCGGCTTGTCGGCGAGGAAGGCGGCGGAGAGGCCGTGGACCGCCTCGGCCTCGGCCGGCATGTCGCGGCAGGGATTGAAATAAGCGTGGAAGACCTGGCCCGTGGGCACCCGGTTGACCAGCTCGATGCAGCCGATTTCCACCAGGCGATCGCCCTTGAGCGGATCGAGACCGGTGGTTTCGGTGTCGAAAATGATTTCGCGCATCGTATGAACATATCGGCCTCGAAAGGCCGCCGCGCAAGCACGATTATGTCACTCGCGGCCCGTCAATTGGTGCACGAGGCGCTGCACCGCGTGGCGCGTTTCGGCGAGCGAGGTGCCCGTGTCGATCACGTAGTCGGCCCGCGCACGCTTCTCGGCATCGGGCACCTGGAGCTTGAGGATCTGGGCGAATTTCCCCTCGGTCATCCCCGGCCGGGCGAGCACCCGCTCGCGCTGCATCTCGGCCGGTGCGGAAACGACGAGGACGGCGTCGACGCCATGGCTGTTGCCCTTTTCGTAGAGCAGCGGGATGTCGAAGACGATCAGCGGCTTGTCGGCATTGCGAGCGAGGAAGGCCTGGCGCATCTCGGCCACGGCCGGGTGGATGATCGCCTCGAGCCGGGCCAGTTCGGCGGGCTGGCCGAGCACCATGGGGCCGAGCTTCTGGCGATCGACCCCGCCGGGGCCGGTCGTGCCCGGAAAGGCCGCCTCGATCGCGCCGACGAGCGCGCCGTTTGGCCCCTGCAGCTCATGCACCGCGGCATCGGCGTCGAACACCGGCACGTCGAGCCCATGGAACATCGCGGCGACCGCCGACTTGCCCATGCCGATCGAGCCCGTCAGCCCAAGGATGAAGGGTCGCTTTGGCTCAGCCATGGGTGATCCTCCGGCGCAGTTCGGCATCGCGGGTGCGCGGGGGGCGCTGGCCGAAGAAGTGGGCGAAGGCATGGTCGGCCTGGCCGATCAGCATGGCAAGCCCGTCGATCGTGCGAAACCCGGCGGCGCGCGCGTCCTGCAGGAACTGCGTGTCGAGGGGCGAGGTGACAATGTCGTAGGCCACGCTGCCGGGCGGGGCATGGCTCCAGTCGAAGGCGAGCGGGGGCTGGCCGGCCATGCCGAGCAGGCTGGCGTTGACCACGAGGTCGCAGATGCCCTCGCGATCGTCGAAGGCGAAGTCGGTGGGATCGGCGAAGTGGGCAAGGTCGATCGCGTGGTGCTCGCCCGTGGGATCGAGCTCGTCGAGCAGGGCGCGGGCCTTGTCCGGATTGCGCCCGGCGAGGACGAGGACGAAGCCGTGACCCGCCAGCCCCGCGATGATCGCCCGCGCCGCACCGCCGGTGCCGATCACCCGGGCCATGCGGAACAGGTGGTCCTGCGCGAGCAGGGGCTGGAGCGGTTCGAGGAAGCCGGGGACGTCGGTGTTGTAACCGGTCAGCCGCCCGTTCGCGCCCCGCACCACGGTGTTGACCGCGCCGACCCGCGCGGCAAGCGGATCGATCGCATCGAGCAGGGGCATGACCGCCTGCTTGTGCGGCATGGTGACATTGCACCCGCGCCAGGCGGGATCGGCGCGGCGCTCGGCGATATAGGCGGAGAGGCCTTCCGGCTTGACGTGGCAGGCCCGGTAGTCGGCGTCGATCCCCAGTTCGGCCAGCCAGAACCCGTGGATCGTCGGCGACTTGGATTGCACGATCGGATCGCCGATCACTTCGGCATAGCGGCGGCTCACTGCTGAATCACCCCCGCCTCGCGTAGCCCGCGCAGCACGCCGAACAGCGGCATGCCGAGGATGGTGAAATGATCCCCGCGCAGATCCTCGAACAATTGCACCCCCAGCCCCTCGATCCGGAACACGCCCACACAGCCGGAGACCTCCGGCCATTCGGCGTCGAGATAGCGGGCAATGAAGCTGTCCGAAAGCTCCCGCACCCGAAGCTCGGCCCGGTCGGCGCAGGAGGTCACGATCGCCCCGTCGCTCGCGAGGGCGGCCGCGCTGTGGAGTTCCATGGTCTTGCCGGAAAAGAACCGCAGGTGCTCGGCCGCCGCGGCGCGGCTCTCGGGCTTGTCGAACCGCCGCCCGGCGCAGACCACCAGGCTGTCGCTCCCCAGCACCCACCGGCCGGGATGAATGGCCGAGACCGCCTCGGCCTTGGCCCGGGCGAGTGCCGTCGCCACCTCGGCCGGCTCGGCTCCCGTCAGCCCGGCCTCCAGCGCGCGCTCGTCGATCCGCGCCGGCACGGCCATGAAGGGCACGCCGGCGGCTTCGAGCATGGCGCGGCGCGAGGCGCTTTGCGAGGCGAGGATCAGCATGGTTGGGCGACGTCCTTCAGATCGGCCCTAGATCGGCTTCGCGCCCGCCGCGGCGCTGTCGCCGCGCGAGCGGTATTCCTGGTGCAGGCGGATGACCGCGGCGGCGGTTTCCTCGATCGAGCGGCGGGTCACGTCGATCACCGGCCAGCCATTGTCGCCGAACATCCGCCGGGCATACTGCACCTCGCGGGCCACCTGTTCCTCGTCGACATAGCGCGTCGAGGGGGCCTGGTTGAGCGAAAGCAGCCGGTTGCGCCGCACCTGGACCAGCCGCTCGGGCGCGGTGGTAAGGCCGACGATCAGCGGGCGGACCAGCTGGAACAGCTCGGCCGGCGGCGGGCTTTCCACCACGATCGGGATATTGGCGACCTTGTAGCCGCGATTGGCGAGATAGATCGCGGTCGGCGTCTTGGAACTGCGCGAAACCCCGGCCAGCAGGATGTCGGCTTCCTCCCAGTCTTCCCACAGCAGGCCGTCATCGTGGGCGATGGTGAACTGGATCGCGTCGACGCGGGCGAAATAGGCCTCGTCGAGCATGTGCTGTCGCCCGGGCCGCGCCTTGGCCTGCTGGCCGAGCAGATGTTCCAGTGCCGAAGAAACCGCATCCAGCGCCGGGACTGAGCGCAGACCCAGCGCCCGGCAGCGGTCTTCCAGCCGCGCGCGGATCTCTGCATTCACCAGGGTGAACAGCACCAGCCCCGGATTGGCGGCAATATCGGTGAGGATCCGGTCGAGGTGCTGCTGCGAGCGGACCATCGGCCAGAAGTGCCGGGTCACCTCGGCATCGTCGAACTGGGCGAGCGCTGCCTTGGCGATCATCTCGAGCGTTTCGCCGGTCGAGTCCGACAGGAGATGGAGGTGGAGCCGGGTCATGGCCGGGGTCAGTACCGGGTCATCTTGGGTCGCGCGCCTGCCTGTGGACAGAGACCGGCATAAACCACGGGAGGAACCCGCTGACAATTCCGGCAGGCGATTCCATCACCCCTTCCGGCCCTCCAGTGGTCGACTTGTGGACATGGGGACGGCTTTCCCCACAGGCTGGGGACAAGCGGGATAAGTCGCGCTTGACCCCGCGCCGCCGGGATTCGCACGCGACCGACCCCTGTTCATTCCGGGACAAATCGGGCAAGGGCGCCCAATCCCCGGTTTCCACAGGGCCAGAATCTCTCAGAATCCCTATTTAAAGACTCTTATTTATTGGATTGGACCCGATCGGATGCCTGGTCTCCTCCTCAATACCCTGCGCGGAACCAACGGTTCCCGGCGGCCCGTGTGGCTGATGCGCCAGGCCGGGCGCTACCTGCCGGAGTACCGGGAACTGCGGGCAAAGAAGGGCGGGTTCCTGCCGCTGGTCTATGACAGCGCGGCCGCCGCCGAGATCACGCTCCAGCCGCTGCGCCGCTTCGGCTTCGACGGCGCGATCCTGTTCTCCGACATCCTGATCGTGCCCTATGCCATGGGTCAGAACCTCGAGTTCCTCGCCGGCGAAGGCCCGCGCATGTCGCCCCGCCTCGTCGACCATGCCCTGAGCGGCCTCGAGGCTGTGCCGGAGCGCCTCTCCCCGATCTACGAGACCGTGCGGCTGGTCCGCGCCGCGCTCACCCCCGAGCAGACCATGCTCGGCTTTGCCGGCAGCCCCTGGACCATCGCCACCTACATGGTCGCCGGCGAAGGCAGCCGCGACCAGCACGAGACCCGCGCCTATGCCTATCGCGACCGCGCGGCCTGCCAGGCGATCATCGATGCGGTGGTCGCGACCACGGTCGACTATCTGGAAGGCCAGATCCGCGCCGGGGCCGAGGCGGTGCAGCTGTTCGATTCCTGGGCGGGCAGCCTCGCCCCGGCCGAGTTCGAGCGCTGGGTGATCGCCCCCAATGCCGAGATCGTCCGCCAACTGCGGGCGCGCTGCCCGGAAACGCCGATCATCGGCTTCCCCAAGGGCTCAGGCGAGAAGCTGGTCGCCTACGCCCGCGAGACGGGCGTGGACGCGCTGGGGATAGACGAGACGATCGACCCGCTCTGGGCCGCACGCGAACTGCCCGAAGGCCTGCCCGTGCAGGGCAACCTCGATCCGCTGTTGCTGCTGGCCGGCGGGGAAGAACTCGACACTCAGGCCCGGCGTGTGCTCGATGCCTTTGCCGACCGGCCCCACGTGTTCAACCTCGGCCACGGCATCGGCCAGTTCACCCCGATCGAGCATGTCGAGCGCCTGCTCGGCGTCGTCCGCGGGTGGAGCCGCTGATCGCTTGAAGCGGACGCGGCTCAGCATCTGCCGCAAGAAGTTGCGCCACGCGACTTTTGCCGACGCGCAAGCGGCAGCGCGGGCGGGCGAAGTGCCGCTCAGGGCCTATCGCTGCGACAAGTGCCGGCAGTGGCACGTGACGAGCCGACGCCGCGCCTAGGCGAGTTCTCCGCCAGCTTATCCCGGGACTACCCCCAGCCCTGCATGACGCGGCCTTGCCAAGCCGGTCCACTTCCCCCACCCCGACCGCCGTCCTATGTTCCCCCCATGCTCCAGGCGCTTGCGATGACCTACCTCTGGCTCAAGGCCGGCCACGTGATTTTCGTGATCTTCTGGATGGCGGGGCTGTTCATGCTCCCGCGGTTCTTCGTCTACCACCAGGAAGCACCGGCCGGCTCGCCCGAGCGGGAGCGCTGGGTGGACCGCGAGCGCAAGCTGCTGAAGATCATCCTGTGGCCCTCGCTGGTGGTCACCTGGGTGTTCGGACTGGCGCTGGCCATGCAGATCGGCGCGTTCCAGCAGGGCTGGTTTCACGTGAAGTTCGCCTTCGTGCTCGGCCTTACCGCCTATCACCTGCTGCTGGCGAGCTATGCCGCCTCGCTCGCCCGCGGCGAGGAACGGCTGACCGGCAAGAAGCTGCGCCTGCTCAACGAAGTGCCGGGGATTGCCGCGGCGTTCATCGTGGTGATGGTGATCGTCAAGCCGTTCTGAAGCCTGCTCTCGAGAGCCAGAACCGACCCTCCCCAGCGGGGAGGGGTTGGGGAGGGGGTTCGGCCTCAGTTATTCATACAAGCGTTGAACCCCCTTCCCAACCCTTCCCCACCAGGGAAGGGCTATTGTCCGGCTCCAGCACGATCGGGCCGCGCTCGCCGCGCTGCTGCTGTTCGGCCATGGCGCGGTAGAGCCGTTCGAGATCGTGGGTGAAGCCGGTGGTATCGAACAGCGGGCAATTGCGGCGGATCGCCACGAGATGAGCGCGCAAGGCGGCGCGGCGCTCCGGATCGCGGGCCAGTTCAAGCGTCAGCCGGTGCGCGGCCTCGTCATCCGGCGCGATCAGTTCGGGCAGGCCGACGGCGCTCAAGAGACTCGCGGCGACCCGCGCGGCGAAGGTTTCGCCCGGGCGGGTGACCAGCGGCACAGCGGCGAGCAGGGCGTCGCTGCCGGTGGTGTGCGAGGTATAGGGGAAGGTGTCGAGCGCGAGGTCGGCGAGCTGCAGGCGGGCGATGTGGTCGCGCTGGGTCATGGCCTTGGCGAAGACCAGCCGCTCCGCTCCGACGCCGCGTTTCGCCGCCTCGCCCAGCAGCCGCGCGCGCGAAGCCTCGCCCTGGTTGAGCAGCCACAGCACGCTGCCGGGGATCTCGCGCAGGAGGTCCATCCAGCGGTCGAACGAGGCGGGGGAGAACTTGTAGCTCGAATTGAAGTTGGCGAAGACCAGCCCCTCTTCCGGCAGGCCCTCGCTGGCGCGGCTGGGCGGCGGGCCCGGCACGAAAGTGTCGTCGTTGGGCTGGTAGCAATGCGGCATCAGCGCCAGCGCTTCCGAATAGTCCGGCTGGCTGTCGAGCGGCGTCACCCAGAGATCGCCGACGATGTAATCGGCGAGGCGCGGATCGCCGAGCGTGCCGGGATAGCCGAGCCACGAAACCACCAGCGGTGCGGGACGCAGGGCCTGGATGCCGAGGCGGTTCTCCTGGGTATAGCCCTTGAGGTCGACGAGGATGTCGATTCCGTCGGCGACGACTTGGGCCGCGGCCTCCTCGTCGGAAACACGGGCGACGTCGCGAAAGCCCGCGCAGGCCGGCGCAGCCTCGATCCGCGCGCGTTCGGCCGCGCCGATGACGGCGCCGGTCGAATAGCAGACGAAGGCCACCTGTGCCGGATCGTGGGCGTCGAAGACCCCGGCGAGCAGCCGCATCGTGGCGTGTTCGAAATAGTCCGAGGAGACATAGCCCACCCGCAGCACGCCGTCCGCTCGCGGGTTGAGCTGGCCGGGAGGGACCAGCGCCGGCCGATACAGCAGTGGTCCGTAGCACTGCTCGGCGTAGGCCTTGGCCACCATGCGGTGCTGCGCGCCGGTGAGGGTCGGGTGGATCAGCAGGTCGAAGGGCGCGGGGACGTGCTGGACCTGCCCGGAGTCCACGTCGATGTTCGCGGCGATCCGGGCTTCGAGCTCGGGCAGGTCAGCCCAGTCCCACACCGAGCGGGCCGAGAGCATCCATTTCGACCAGGCCGTGGTCAGCGCCAGGTCGGCGAGGGCCGCCGCGCGGTAGTTCTGCGAGGCGAGCTCGGGCTGGCCCAGCTCGCGCTGCACATTGGCGAGGTTGCTCAGCAGCAGCCCGTCCCCCGGATTGCCGGCAAGGCCCTGCTCGAACCAGCCCGCCGCCTCCTCCAGCCGCCGCGCCTTCTGGGCCATCAGGCCAAGGTTGTTGAGCGCCATCTTGTGCCCCGGATCGCGGGCCACCTCGCGCCGGTAGGCCGCCTCGCCCTCGGCGATCAGCCCCTGGTCGACCAGCGCCGCGCCGAGACAGGCTTCGCCTGAGGGGTAGCCCGGCGCAATTGCGAGCAGATGGTGGAGCACCTGCGCGGATTCGGCCGGGCGATGTGTCATCAGCAGGACGCGGGCGAGGTTGAACAGGCTGGTGGTGTAATTCGGCTGGATCGCCAGGGCGCAGCGGAACAGCGCCTCCGCCTCCTCGCCGCGGCCGTCGGCCATGGCGGCGAGGCCAAGGTTGTTCCAGCCTTCGACCAGATTCGGATCGCCCGCCACTGCCGCGCGCAGGGCCTCCTCGCCCTCGGCGCGGCGGCCCGTGCTGGTCAGCAGGTTGCCGAAGTTGCTCCAGGCGGGGGCATAACCCGGGTCCGCCGCGACCGCCCTCCGGAACGCCGCCTCGGCCGAATCGAGGTCGCCGGAATGGAGGTGGCAGATCGCGATCATGTTGAGCGTATCGCCCCGCTCGCCATGCGCTTCGAGCAGCATGTGCGCCAGTTCGATCCCGCGCTGGTATTCGCCGGCCTGAAAGCACAGGCGCACGTCATTGATACCGCTGTCGAAATCCATGCAAACGCAAGTCCGGCCGTAGAGCTGCAATCGATGTGATTCGACCGTCGCCGGTTCAGCCGCGATTGGCAACGGGGAATTCGGCCCTCGGCGCACGCGTGGATTGACCTTGCCCCCGCCCCGGCCTATCTCCGCCCCGTCTCCGGCGCGAGCGCGGCGTTCATCGCCAGCCTCGCAGGTCCGCTTTCCCCAAGCCCCATGACCCGAGCCGGCCACACCCAGAACCTGGAATACAGATAATGCACCTGAAAGAACTCAAGAAGAAAACCCCGGCCGAGCTGGTCGAGATGGCCGAGGAATTCGGCGTCGAGGGCGCCAGCACCATGCGCCGGCAGGACCTCATGTTCGCCATCCTCAAGGAAGTGGCGGAAGATGGCGAGGAGATCCTCGGCATCGGCACGATCGAGGTCCTGACCGACGGCTTCGGCTTCCTCCGCAGCCCCGAGGCGAACTACCTCGCCGGGCCGGACGATATCTACGTCTCGCCCAACCAGGTCCGCAAATGGGGCCTGCGCACCGGCGACACCGTGGAAGGCGAGATTCGCGCTCCCAAGGACGGTGAGCGCTACTTCGCGATCAACAAGCTGATCAGCGTCAACTTCGACGATCCGGAGGCCGTGCGCCACCGGGTCAACTTCGACAACCTCACCCCACTCTATCCCAACCAGCGCCTGGTGCTCGACACGGTCGATCCCACGGTCAAGGACAAGTCGGCCCGGGTGATCGACCTGATCAGCCCCCAGGGCAAGGGCCAGCGCGCCCTGATCGTGGCCCCGCCGCGCACCGGCAAGACCGTGCTGCTCCAGAACATGGCCAAGGCGATCACCGACAACCACCCGGAAGTCTTCCTGATCGTGCTCCTGATCGACGAGCGCCCCGAGGAAGTCACCGACATGCAGCGCTCGGTGCGCGGCGAGGTGATCTCCTCGACCTTCGACGAACCCGCCACGCGCCACGTGCAAGTTGCTGAAATGGTTATCGAAAAGGCTAAGCGCCTGGTCGAGCACAAGAAGGATGTGGTGATCTTGCTCGATTCCATCACCCGCCTCGGCCGCGCCTACAACACGGTCGTCCCCAGCTCCGGCAAGGTGCTGACCGGCGGTGTCGACGCCAATGCCCTGCA
>Ga0068855_100006161_pt1 | contig 14625 bp, 12 predicted proteins | sample KBSCornC52_FD_66592 | JGI IMG/M metagenome (GOLD analysis project Ga0068855, IMG submission 66592) | Corn rhizosphere microbial communities from Kellogg Biological Station, Michigan, USA - KBS Corn C5-2 | ecosystem: Host-associated > Plants > Roots > Rhizosphere > Soil ... | reverse complement strand
AAGATCTTGAACTCGGGCGCGACTCTCATGTCGTACCCATAGGAGCTCACACCATAGGAAATGCAGCCCGTTCTGACCTGACTGTTCTCGAAGGGCTCGATCATCCGGTGATCTTTGGCCATCTGGGTGATCCAGCGATCCGACTGAATTGACATTGATGAGTCGAGTGATTGAGTGTGGGAGCCGGGGTTCCGGCAACTGGTAGGATTTCCGCGGGAGTTCGCGGGTTTTCGTCGTCAATGTACGATTTTCGCACTTGCACCGCCACCGAACGGGAGCCGTTGAATTACAAGATTGCCGACGGTAAATTCCCAAAAATCGCGCTAGTGAAATTTTTCACGAAGTCTGAGAGGCCATGGCTCGCGCTTATTTCCCGGTTCTGATGCTCTTCGGTTTCGTGGTGATGAATGCGCTTCTCATCATCGCGATCTCGGCGCTCACGATCCGCTCGCGGCCAACGCCCGTCAAGCAGCAGGCTTATGAGTCCGGCGTCCCCGCCCTCGGTGACGCCCGGGAGAGATTCTCGGTTCGCTTCTACCTGGTCGCGATTCTCTTCATCATCTTCGACATCGAGACGGTCTTCATGTTCCCGTGGGCGGTCTACTACAGACAGCTCTCGTGCTTCGTGCCGCTCGTCAACGATTCGTGCCCGGTTGGAAACATCTCCTTCTTCGGTCTGGGTGAGATGCTGGTGTTCATGCTGATCCTGCTCGTCGGCTTCGTTTACGTCTGGAAGAAAGGGGCATTGCAATGGGATTGAGCGCTCCCACCGACCATCGCACGGTCTCCTACGCGCCGGAGTCCCAGGAAGGTTGGGTCACGACGCGGATGGATTTCCTCGTAAACTGGGCGCGGGCGAACTCCCTCTGGCCGATGCCTTTCGGGACGGCCTGCTGCGCCATCGAGTTCATGGCCACCGCCGCGAGCGATTTCGATCTTGCCCGATTCGGCATGGAGCGCATGAGCTTCTCGCCGCGGCAAGCGGACGTCCTGATATGCGCCGGCCGAGTGCCTTTCAAGCTGGCTCCAATTATCCGTCGGATCTGGCAGCAGATGCCGCAGCCCAAGTGGTGCATCTCGATGGGGGCGTGCGCGTCGACCGGGGGAATGTTCGACAACTACGCGGTGGTGCAGGGAATCGACACGATCATTCCGGTCGATGTATATGTGCCGGGCTGCCCGCCGAGGCCTGAAGGATTGATTTACGGGATTCGGATGCTTCAGGAGAAGGTGAAGAACGAGCGGTCGTCTGACGCTGGAACCCGTGACGAGATGGAGCCGGATCCCGCGAGCCAACTCTACATTCCGCCGTCCGTGATCGATGAGCTAGGCGAGCCGTTCGGAAACTCCGTGAATCAGACTAGGTCCGGCCTGTGACGCGATTCGATGTTGTGAGAACCGGAGCGAGCGCCAGCGGTGATCAGCCAGCGACTCAGCGCAACGTCTCGCACCGAAACGGCGCAGCCAATCCGTCTGCCAAAGCTCTTCAGGACAAGTTCGGTTCGGGCGTCAAGCGCGTCGACGTGATCTGGGGCGAGACCATCGTCTACGTCGCGCCATCCGCGGTCCATGAGGTTATTCGCTGGCTGCACGATGATCCATCCCAGCAATACGATTTCCTGAGCGACGTCACCGCCGTCGAGTATCGCGATGCCGATGTTCCGATCGAGGTCGTGTGGCAGCTGCGGTCACTTCCTTACCGGCGCTTCATCCGCATCAAGGCGCAAATCCCGAAAGGATCGCCGCTCGAGATCGACAGCGTTTGGGACATCTACAAGTCTGCCGACTGGCTCGAGCGCGAATGCTACGACATGTTCGGCATTCGGTTTAACGGGCATCCGGACTTGCGGCGAATCCTGATGTGGGAGTCGTACAAGGAAGGCTTTCCGCTCCGCAAGGATTTCCCGCTGCGGGGTCGCTTCAGTCGCTCAGAGCAGCTGCGTCAGGCGCTCGCCCAGAATCCAGAGGCGCGCTACTCGATGGAGGAGCTCACGATCGCCGACGCCTTCGCGGAGCTTCCGACTGACATGCGTGAGCGTCTCAGCAAAGGCGAGAGGACGGGCGAGTAGATGTCCAAGCGCACCGTCGAAGTAGAGCTCTCGACATCTGGTCTCGACGCGCAGGGCAGGCCGCAGCGTGTTCCGCTCGTGACGAACGATGGCGGCACCGCGGTCGCTCTCCAGCCGCCTCCGGGTCTCGAGCCGGATCTCGAGGGTGAGCACATGCTCATCAACATCGGGCCACAGCATCCGGCGACGCATGGTGTTCTGCGACTTGTGCTCGAGCTGGATGGAGAAACCGTCGTCCGCTGTATACCGCATATCGGTTATCTCCACTGCGGATTCGAGAAGATCGGCGAGTACCGGCAGTACAATCAGATAATCTGCTGGACAGATCGCGAGGACTATCTCAACTCGATCGGCAACAACGTCGCATTCGCGCTCGGCGCGGAGCGGTTGTTCGGAATCGAGATTACGGAACGCTGCAAGGTTCTCCGCGTCATCGCGTCCGAGCTCTCGCGGATCATGTCGCACCTCGTCTGGCTCGGCACATTCTGTATCGACATCGGCGCATTCACGCCATTTCTCTGGGCGTTCCAGCGGCGCGAAGAGATCTATCGTCTCATCGAGAAGTGGGTCGGCGCTAGACTCACAACAACCGCGACACGCGTCGGCGGAATGGCCGCCGACATCCCGAGCGGATGGATGGACGGCCTCAGGCAGTTCATTCGCACTTTCCCGCACACCCTGGACGAGATCGATCGCGTCCTCACTAGAAATGCAATCTGGGTCGGACGGACCGTCGGCCTTGGTGTCATGACGCCCGAAGAGGCAACCAATTGGGGATTGTCCGGGCCGATGCTTCGCGCCTCCGGTGTCGACTACGACGTTCGCAAGGATTTCCCGTATCTCGATTACGAGACCTACGACTTCGAGGTGCCTGTCGGAACGAATGGCGACGTGTACGACCGCTATCTCGTGAGATTCGAAGAGCTTCGTCAGTCGCTGCGCATTCTGCAGCAGGCGGCCGACCGGCTGCCTGACGGTCCGGTCAACATCGACGATCCGCGCGTCATTCTTCCTCCCAAGTCCAAGGCGACGAGCGAGATGGAATCGATGATCCATCACTTCAAGGTCGTGATGGAAGGTCCGCGGCCGCCGATCGGCGAATCGTACGTCGCCGTCGAGAGCCCGAAAGGGGAGAAGGGCTACTATATGGTTTCCGACGGAACTGCGAAGCCGGTACGCTGGAGAATACGGCCGCCGTCGTTCGTGAATCTCGCGGCGATCCCGAAGATGGTCGAAGGCCATCTCCTTTCGGATGTCATCGCCATCAACGCCAGCATCGACATCGTGATGGGAGAGATCGACCGTTGACCCCTGACCTGGTTGGCGGTCTGGAATCTCCCGACTACGCATCGCACGATCGTGTGGCACACGAGCCGTACGTTCCAGTGTTCACTGGAGACAGGAAGCGCGAGCTCGACGAGCTGCTGACGCACTATCCGACAAAGATGGCCGCGCTCCTACCGGCGCTCTGGATGGTACAGGCAGATAGGGGCTGGGTCAGCGAGGAGGGAATGTCCGAAGTCGCCGGCTTGCTGGAGCTGACACCTGCTTACGTAAAAGGCGTCGTAACGTTTTACACGATGTACCACCAGCACCCGGTTGGAAAATATTTCATTCAGGTGTGCACGACATCGCCTTGCGGCATTTGTGGAGCTGAAGACGTGCTCAAGGCATTCATTCGCCACACGAATGCCGGCGACCTCGGGCTCACCTCGCCTGACGGACGCTTCACGGTCATCGAAGTCGAATGCCTCGGCGCTTGCGGATTTGCGACACCAGTGATGGTGAACGAAGAGTTCATCGAATCCATGACTCCCGATAAAGTCCCCGAACTTCTCGCCCGCCTCCCATAATGGGCTATCCGCACCACCCGCATCCAAGGGAAATGACGGTACTCTCCAAGCACTTTGGAGATGCCGATGCACGCACGCTCGATGGCTGGAAGAAGCGCGGCGGCTATAAGGCGCTCGAGAAGGCGCTTGGCATGCAGCCGGCTGAGATCGTGAACATCATCAAGGAGTCCGGCCTGCGCGGACGGGGAGGCGCGGGATTCCCGACCGGCATGAAGTGGTCGTTCATGAAGCCGGGCGACGGCAAGCCACACTATCTCTGCTGCAACGCCGACGAATCAGAGCCGGGCACGTTCAAAGATCGCGAGCTGATGCGCTGGACTCCGCATGCGCTCGTCGAAGGCTGCGCCATAGGCGCTTACGCTATCGGAGCCGAGACCGCCTACATCTACATCCGCGGCGAATTCACCGAGCCGCTTCACTGGATGGAGAAGGCAGTCAAGGAAGCCTACGCTGCCGGGATCATCGGCAAGAACGCGATGGGAAGCGGCAAGCGGATCGATGTGTACGTGCACAAGGGAGCGGGCGCCTACATCTGCGGCGAAGAGACCGCACTGATGGAATCGCTGGAAGGCCGCCGCGGTAACCCGCGGATCAAGCCTCCTTTCCCTGCGGTATCGGGCGTCTTCGGTAAGCCGACAACGATCAACAACGTCGAGACGCTGATTGCCGCCGCTCCGATTCTCATGAATGGGGCCGAGTGGTACAAGAAGATGTCGCTGTCGAGTCCCAAGAGCACGGGCACCAAGCTCTTCTCAGTGTGCGGCAACGTGCAGCGTCCCGGAACTTACGAAGTCGTGATGGGCTTTCCGTTCAAGGAATTCCTCTACGATTTGTGTGGCGGTCCTTTGCACGGCCGGAAGTTCAAGGCGGTGATTCCCGGCGGCGCATCGGTTCCGATTCAGACGATGGAGGAGGCCGAAGCTACGCTCATGGACTACGAGGGCTTCGTTGCCGGCGGGTCGATGCTTGGCTCCGGCGGCGTGATCGTGATCGACGACGCGCAGCCGATGGTCACGGTGATCGCGCGGCTCGCCCGCTTCTTCGCCCACGAGAGTTGCGGCCAGTGCACGCAGTGCCGAGAGGGGACGGCCTGGACGACGAAGATCGTCGAGCGCATCAGGGACGGGGAGGGCACAGTTGAGGATCTCGACACGCTCATGGACATCGCCGAGCAGATGACGGGGAAGACCATCTGCGTGCTGAGTGATTCGTGTGCCGTGCCGGTCGTGTCAGGCATCAAGAAATTCCGCGGTGAGTTCGAGGCGTTGATTCAGGGTCGGCGGTTTCACCCAGTGACCGCGGCGGTGGCGTGATGGCCGACAAGAAAATGGTGAATCTCACGATCGAGGGTCGGCCGGTCAGTGTCGCGGAAGGGACGACGATCCTCGAGGCGGCGAAGACCGCGGGAATCCTCATTCCGCATTACTGCTATCACCCCGGTCTTCCGATCGCGGGTGTCTGCCGGATGTGTCTGGTCGAAGTCGAGAAAGCGCCCAAGCTCGCGCCTTCGTGCGCCACGACTGTAGCGGAAGGTCAGATCGTCCGCGTTCACTCGGACAAGTCGCTCGAGGCGCGCAAGGGCGTGCTCGAGATGCTTCTGATCAATCACCCTCTCGATTGTCCGATCTGCGATCAATCGGGCGAGTGCGAACTCCAGGACTACACGTATCAGGAAGGGCGAGAGGATTCGCGCTACCGCGAGCCCAAGCGCTTCAACCCCGCCGAGGATTTTGGCGGGGACGTGATCTACGTTCCGAACCGGTGCATCCTGTGCACGCGCTGCGTCCGCTTCATGGATGATGTCGCCCAGGATTCGACGCTGAACGTCAGCGAGCGTGGTGACCGCGCTCTCATCGGCAAGTTCGAGGGGAAGGACATGACCCACCCCTGGGCTGCCAACGTGGTCGATCTGTGTCCCGTCGGCGCGCTTCTCTCGAAGGACTTCCTGAACAAGGCGCGCGCATGGGAGCTCGATCGTACGGCGTCGATCTGTCCCAACTGCACTCAGGGATGCAACGTGACCATGGAGACGCGCGAGAATCAGCTCGTGCGGATGCGTCCACGCCCCAACGAGGATGTCAACGCGTTCTTCATGTGCGATTGGGGGCGTCTCAACTATCGCTGGATGAACGAGAAGAACCGCGTCGAGAAGCCGATGGTTCGGGCCAAGAACGGACTGGCCGCCACTACATGGGAAGCCGCGATCAGTGCGGCCGCGCGCGTACTCAATGGAAAGAAAGTGTTCGTCGCGGCATCTCCGATGCTGTCCAACGAATCGCTCTTCCTGCTCGGCCAGCTGATGCAAGGCGGTGCCGGCGCGTTCCGTGTCACTGAAGGCGAGGAAGCGCCGCTCGCCGGCGTTGACGATCTCGCGCTGCGCCGCGAGCGCGCCGCCAACGTGTACGGCGCCGAGAAGCTGGGCTTCAAAAAGACGAAGGATCTCCTCGGCGGTCTGGGCCAGGGTGATGTGCTCGTTGTTGCGGGCGAAGATCTCGCCGGCATAGACGCGTCTGCCGTCGCTCGCGCCGGCGAAGTAATCGTCATCGGCTCGGTGCTGCCCGAATCCGCGGCCAAGGCATCAGTCGTTTTGCCGATTGCGAACTTCTCGGAGGAAGAGGGCACGGTCACCAACCTTCGCGGGCGGGTGCAGCGCTTCACGCAAGCGAAGCAGGCTCCCGGCGAGACCCGTCCCAGCTGGCTGGTACTCGGCGATCTGCTCGGGGCGATGGGAAAACAGGCCAGCTTCTTTCTGCCTTCCGAGGTCTTCGCAAAGCTAGCGAGCTCCAACAGCTCGTTTGCCGGCTTGAGTTACGACACGCTCGGCTTCAGGGGACTGCCATTGGCTGATGCGCCACCAACCAGACCAAAGGCACCGATAGCGGTGGCGGCCTCATGAGCGTCCTGCACGGAATTCCGGCTCTCCTCCAGGCGGCAGATCCGAACATGCCGATTGTGAGCGGAGGGTGGTTCTTCTTCTTCACGATCGTGAAGATGCTCGTGATCTTCACTATCTACATGATCGGTGTCGCGATGCTCACGCTGGCGGAGCGGAAGATCTCCGCCTGGATTCAGGATCGCCACGGACCGAACCGCGTCGGAAAGGGATGGCTTCAGCCGGCGGCCGACGGTCTCAAGAATTTCATGAAGGAGGAGACGATGCCGGAGGGTGTGAACAAACCGCTCTTCGTGCTCGCTCCGATTCTGTCGTTCATACCCGCGCTGACCGCCTGGTGCGTGATTCCATTTGGCGCGCCGTGGCCCACCCGGTGGGGGAGAATCGATCTGGTCGTCGCGGATCTGCCGGTCGGGTTTCTCTTCATCCTGGCGATCACGTCGCTCGGCGTATACGGAGTCGTTCTCGCCGGCTGGTCCTCGAACAACAAATACGCTTTGCTGGGCGGTTTAAGATCGAGCGCGCAGATGGTGTCGTACGAGATCTCTCTGGGAATGTCGACGATTCCCGTTCTACTCCTCGCCGGAAACGTCAGCCTCAACTCCATCATCAATCAGCAGGCATGGGGCGGCTGGAACGTGGTCAACCTTACGGTCGCGTTCTTCATCTTCATGGTGGCCGCGTTCGCCGAGACAAATCGATTACCGTTCGACCTGCCGGAGGCGGAGTCAGAGCTGATCGCCGGATACCACACAGAATACAGCGCGATGAAGTTCTCGCTCTTTTTCATCGCCGAATACGCTGGAATGGTGACGCAGAGCGCGCTGATGGCGACGCTCTTCTTCGGCGGCTGGGACGTTCCGTTTACGGCGCGCGACAACATTGGTCCCTTCAGCAAATGGCTGTCGCTGCTATCGATAGGGATCTTCCTCGCCAAGATTCTTTTCTTCCTCTTCCTTTTCATGTGGATTCGCTGGACGCTCCCGCGATTCCGCTACGACCAGCTGATGTCCCTCGGCTGGAAGTTCATGCTGCCGCTCGCGCTCACATACATCGTGATCATCGCGGCCGTCCTGCTTGGGTTGAGTGCTTCGGGGATACCTCAAGGGGCGTTGTGGACGGCGATCCTTGGCTCGATCAACATCGCGATGATCATCATCCTATTCGCGATTCTGGATCGAGGACGCATCATCAGTCCCGCATATGGGCGCATGCATCCAAAGGAAGTGCAACGTCTCCGGCAGCTCGACAGACAGCTGGAGAACAAGAGACGTCCGATCGCCACAGAGGCGGGCAGATAATGGCAATCAAGGTGAAGGTGGTCGAGCGGCCGGTCGATGATGTCAGCTACATCCGCGCGACACTCAAGGGAATGGCGCTGACCGTCAAGCATCTCTTCGACGTCCAGGGTCGAGTGACGACCCAGTATCCCGAGGAGAAATCTCCGATCTCGCCGCGTTGGCGCGGCACTCACAGAATGTTGACGACGGAGACCGGGAAGGCGCGCTGCGTCGCCTGCGGACTTTGCCCGACGGTATGTCCAGCGAACTGTATCAAGCTTGTCCCGGGCGAGGACGAGGAAGGGAACCGCTATCCACTCGTGTTCGAGATCGACGAATTCCGCTGCATCTTCTGCGGTTACTGCCAGGAGGTCTGCCCGGAGGAGGCGATTCACGTGGGTCGCCACTACGAGAACTCCGAGTACAGCAGGGAAGGCTTCGTCTACGACCTGCAGCGGTTGATGGATCAGACACATCCTGTGTGTGAGATGTGGGATCCCGAAGATCCAAAGGGCGAGTGATGGAGCCGCATTATCCGCTCTTTTACGTCTTTCACTTCTATCTGTTCGGAGTCATCGCGCTCGCATCGGCGATCACCTTCGTAACGCGAAAAAGTCCCGTGGCCGCGGCGCTCTGGCTGGTCAACACGATGTTCAGCCTGGCCGCTCTGTTCGTGATGCTCGACGCGCAGTTCGTCGGCGTGATGCAGGTTCTCGTCTACGCCGGCGCGATCATGGTTGTGTTCCTTTTCGTCGTCATGCTGCTCAATCTGGGGCATCCGTCCGAGCTGGCTGATGCTCGTGGCGGCGGATGGAAGCTGGCGGCGACGCTCATCGGATTTGGTCTCCTCAGTGAGATCATCGTGATCACGAAGACAAAACTTCCGTCGCAGCTTGTCGTCGCGCGCGACTTCAACGAGCAGCAGCTTCAAAAGCTGAACGCCGTGGGGATGATCGCGGAGCCGCTGTTCCGGAACTATCTGCTGGCGTTCGAGCTGACGAGCGTGCTGCTACTGGTTGCGATAACCGGGGCCGTGGTCCTCGGAAGAGGGAGGGCAGCCGGTGCTCGCTGAGTCGCTCGCCCTGACCGCCGCGCTATTCATCATCGGAGTGATCGGCGTTCTCATTCACCGGAATGCGATCATCATCTTCATGTGCGTGGAGCTGATGCTGACGGCCGTCAACCTGACGTTCGTCGCATTCTCACGCTTCTATGGGCCGGCAGGGCAGGTGTTCGTCGTATTCGTAATGACGGTATCGGCGGCCGAAGCGGCAGTGGGACTGGCCATCATCATCTCGATATTCCGACATCGTCAGACGGTGGACTTGAAGAACATCAACCTGCTCAAAGGCTGATGCTCCTACAGTCAGCGGTTTCAGCGGCGTCACAGTTGCATCCGCTCAGCGGCACGATCGCCGAGTGGGTGTGGCTGCTCCCGATCCTGCCTCTCGCGGGATTCGTGATCAATGGACTGCTCTCGCTCGCGGGCGCTCACTTTGGTCCCTCCGATCCGAACACGCCGGCCCACGACGACGCGGGCCATCCGCACGCCGATAGGGTGGTTTTCGTGCAGGGTGATCCACAGATAACGCATGTTGAGGCGGACGCGGAGGACGACCATCACGGCGTGAAGCGCCACCGCTGGGCCGGCGCGGTCAGCGTTGTCGGGCCGGGAGTGCTGATCCTATCGTTCCTGCTCGCGCTCGGCATCTGGCAGGCGATGGTCGCTGCCAATCCGACGACGCCGTTCCTTCAGACGTATTTCAGCTGGATGCCGGTCGGCGATCTCCAGATCAACGCGGCATTCCAGCTCGATCAGCTGTCGATGGTGATGATTCTCGTGATCACAGGAGTCGGCGCGCTGATCCACGTCTTCAGCATCGGCTACATGCGGGACGATCCGGGCTATCCCAGGTTCTTCTCGTATCTGAATCTGTTCGTGTTCTTCATGCTGGTGCTCGTTCTTGGCGCGAACTATCCCGTGCTGTTCGTCGGGTGGGAGGGAGTCGGACTCTGCTCGTACCTTCTGATCGGATTCTGGTTCAACGACAAGGCAAACGCTGACGCGGGGAAGAAAGCGTTCATCGTGAACAGGGTCGGCGACTTCGGACTTCTTGTCGCGATGTTCATGCTGTTCGCGAACATCGGCGTTCTGGATTTCGTTGGAGTTAGCGCGAAAGCGGTCGACCTCGGTGCGGGCAGCGCTCTCGTCACGACGATTTGCCTCTTCATGTTCCTCGGCTGCACTGGCAAGAGTGCGCAGATTCCGCTCTATATCTGGCTTCCGGATGCGATGGCGGGCCCAACGCCCGTCTCGGCGCTGATCCATGCCGCGACCATGGTCACGGCAGGCGTCTACCTGATAGCGCGCAGCTCCTTTCTCTTTTCGCTCTCGCCCGTCGCGTCGCTAACCGTCGCGGTGGTCGGCGCGGTGACGGCGATCTTCGCCGCGACGATCGGACTCAAGCAGTGGGACATCAAGAAGGTCCTCGCGTATTCGACGATCTCGCAGCTGGGGTACATGTTCATCGGAGTCGGCGTCGGCGCTTACGTGTCGGGCATGTTTCATCTGGTCACCCATGCATTCTTCAAGGCGCTGCTGTTCCTGGGTTCCGGCTCGGTTATACACGCGATGCACGCCGCGTATCACCGGACGCATAGTGCCGAAGACGCGCAGGACATGCGCAACATGGGCGGGTTGAAGCGCTATCTGCCGGTCACGTGCGTGCTGATGTGGATTGCGACGCTGGCGATCTCGGGTATCCCGCCATTTTCGGGGTTCTTCTCAAAGGACGAGATCCTCGGATCGGTGTTCGCGCGCGCGCAGGGGTCCACTCTGGCCTCGGCGAGCTGGCTCGGCGTTCCGGGCAGCACGCTTCTTTACATCGTCTATGGGATCGGGCTGGCGGCGGCCTTTCTCACCGCGGTCTACATGACGCGAATGATGCTCTACACGTTTCACGGACCGACTCGTACCGGAACGGAAGAGGAGCAGGCTCTGCATGAAGCCCCGTGGATCATGACTGGTCCGCTCGTCATCCTCGCCATCCTTACGATCGCGGGTGGCTGGCTCAATCTGCCCGAGGTGATAACGGACCTCGTTCCGCTCGGGCCGCGCGAAGTCCTGGCGCATTGGCTGGATCCAGTAGTTGGCGGGTCCACTGCACGCATCATCGCAGGCGCGCCGGCCGTCCCGACGAGTACGGAGGAAGCGCTGATCGCGACTGCCGTTATAATCGCCGTCGTCGGAATTCTATTCGCGATTCTGAGACTCAAGCCGGCGAATCTCCCGCGCGCACGCGATGCGGTTCCCGAGCACGGGTTCGAGGGCGTGGTCGCGCACAAATACTATGTGGACGAAGGCATCGACCGAGTGATCGTCGAACCGACGTACAGAGTATCGCGCACCTTCTTCTGGCGCATTGTGGACAACGGCCTGATCGACGGACTTCTTGTCAACGGCAGTGCCGCGCTGGCGCGTGCGTTTGGTTGGATGGGGTCACGGCTGCAGACCGGAAACGTCGGGATATACGCGTGGGTGCTGGTGGTGGGAGTACTCGCGATGCTCGGCGCACTCACGCTTCGGTAAACGATCAATGGCAAGTTTTCTCGACTCGATCGGCTACAATAGCTGGGTGCTTCCCGCACTGCTGCTGATCCCGCTGGTAGGTGGGGTCATTGTTCTTCTGTTGCCGGTGCGTGAGCCAGTCGGCGCCGTGGTCGAGACACCCGCGGCGCGTCAGGTTGCATTCTGGCTGTTCGTGCTCGAGTTCGTCGTCTCGATCGGTCTCTGGTGGTCGTTCAATCCAGCTGACACGGGTTGGCAGGCCCCGATCGACGTCGCATGGATTCCGAGTTGGGGGGTCCGCTTCACACTTGGTGTGGATGGAATCGCCCTGATGATGGTGTTGCTCACGACCTTCATCATGCCGCTCTCCATTCTCGGAAGCTGGACGAGCATTCGCACGAACGTCCGCAGCTACTACGCTCTGCTGCTCATTCTCAGCAGCGGCATGATCGGCGTGTTCCTCGCGCGCGATCTTTTCCTCTTCTACGTGATGTGGGAAGTGATGCTGGTGCCGATGTACTTCATCATCGGCATCTGGGGTGGGGAACGCCGGATTTACGCTAGCCTCAAGTTCTTCATCTACACTTTTCTGCCATCGCTGCTGATGCTGGTGGCAATCATTTATCTCGGACTCCATGCCAAGAACGCCGCCGGCACTCCCGACTTCAGCTACGACCACCTTCTCGCCAGCCCGGGTGGCCTGACGGAGACCGCGGTGAGGTATTTGTTCGGAGCGTTCTTCCTCGCGTTCGCGGTGAAGGTGCCGATCTTTCCGTTCCATACCTGGCTGCCCGACGCGCACGTCGAAGCCCCCACTGCTGGATCCGTGATCCTTGCCGGCATCATGCTCAAGATGGGGACGTTCGGATTCATGCGATTTGCGCTGCCGCTCTTTCCCGGCGCGGCGATGAATCCGACGATCAGAATGGTCATCCTCATTCTGGCACTGATCGGTATCATTTACGGCGCACTGGTCGCGATGGTTCAGCCGGACTTCAAGAAGCTCGTCGCCTATTCGTCGGTGAGTCACCTTGGCTTCGTCATGCTTGGAATATTCGCGCTCACACTGCAGAGCGTGCAGGGCGCGCTGATGGTCATGATCAATCACGGCATTTCGACCGGAGCGTTGTTCCTCCTCGTCGGAATCATCTACGAGCGCCGGCATTCGCGACTGATTCAATCCTATGGCGGAATAGCGCGGGTGGTTCCGATGTTCGCCGCCGTCCTAACCTTCGTGTCGCTCAGCAGCATCGGACTTCCGGGCACGAATGGCTTCGTTGGAGAATTCCTCGTGTTGATTGGATCGTTCCGCACCTATCCGGCGCTGACCATAATTGCCACGACGGGGGTAATCTTCGCCGCTGTGTACCTGTTGTGGGCGATCCAGCGAATTCTGTTCAACCCGCTCGACAAGGTTGAGAATGAGCACGTGCCCGATCTCAACAGACGTGAGCTTGCGATGCTGGTCCCACTGATCGCGGCGATCATCTGGCTTGGCGTCTATCCGGCGCCCGTTCTTCGCAGAATGGAAGGATCGGCTCAGCTCCTCGTCAACCGCGTGGAGCAGAGAAGCGTCACCCAGGTCGGCGAGATGGGGCAGTGATGCAATTCGATCTCAGCATGCCCGCCCAGCTGACTTCGGCGCTGGGTCCCGATCTCCTCCTGATGGGCGGAGCAATGCTTCTCCTGGTCTGGGCCGGATGGCGACGCGAGAGCGACGAACACCAGCGCAGTGTCGGACTTCTCAGCATGGCGCTCTGCGTTCTGACGATGATCGCCGTCGGCTATTACGCCTACGAAGGCTACACTGCCACGAATGGACCCATCGCCGTCGACAATTTCCGCTGGGCAGCCGACGAGATATTCCTCATCGCGACACTCGGCACCATTGCGATGTCGCTCGATTATAACAAGCGCGAAGGAATCATGCCGGGAGAATCCCACGTGCTTCTCCTCCTCGCCACGTCGGGCATGATGATTCTCGCTGCCGCGCGCGATCTCATCATCGTATTCCTTGGCATCGAGCTGATGTCTATCGCGATCTACGTTCTCGTCGGTCTCAACCGCCGCCGCGAACGATCGGCGGAGGGAGCAATAAAGTATTTCCTGTTGGGCGCGTTTTCGACGGCATTTCTGCTGTATGGGATTGCCTTGGTGTATGGGGCGACGGGCGCAACGAACTTCGTCGGAATCAAGACGAGCATCACCAGCTACAACCTCGACCACAGCGCTCTGCTGCTCGTTGGCATCGCGTTGCTACTCGTTGGATTCGGCTTCAAAATCGCGGCGGCACCGTTCCACATGTGGGCGCCGGACGTCTACGAGGGCGCGCCGACGCCGATCACGGCGTACATGGCTGCGGCAGTGAAGGCTGCATCCTTTGCCGCGTTCTTCCGGTTGTGGCTCGAGGCGCTTCCCACCTTGCTCTCGACTTGGCACCAGGCTGTGTGGTGGCTCGCGGCCATCACGATGGTCGTCGGCAACCTGGTCGCGCTTGCGCAACGAAACATCAAGCGGCTACTCGCTTACTCGAGCATTGCCCACGCGGGCTACATACTGGTCGCGTTGGTAGTTGGTACGACCCTTGGCAGCTCGGCGTTCATGTTCTACCTCTTTGCCTACACGATCGCGACCCTCGGTGCGTTCGGCGTAATTGTCGCGCTCGGCAAACAGGGCGAGGACAACATGGGCGTCGAAGAGTACGCCGGCCTTTGGAGCGTCCGTCCGGGACTTGCCGTCGCCATGGCCGTCTTCATGCTCGCGCTCCTCGGCTTCCCGATCTTTGGCGGAATCGGCTTTTTCGCGAAATGGTACGTGCTGCAGGCGGCTCTCCAATCGCCGTTCCCACAGACCCATCTTGCGCTTGTTCTCGTCATCACGAGCGTCGTCAGCGCGGGATATTATCTGTACGTGGTCATGGTGATGTTCATGAAGCCGCGTTCGAGCAAGGTTTCGCTACCCG
>Ga0068855_100006157_pt1 | contig 14630 bp, 15 predicted proteins | sample KBSCornC52_FD_66592 | JGI IMG/M metagenome (GOLD analysis project Ga0068855, IMG submission 66592) | Corn rhizosphere microbial communities from Kellogg Biological Station, Michigan, USA - KBS Corn C5-2 | ecosystem: Host-associated > Plants > Roots > Rhizosphere > Soil ... | reverse complement strand
AGTAGTTAAGCTCTGTAATGATTGATACCCCAAGGCTACGCAATCACTGCCTGTAGTAGTAGCATTAAACACCTTATATCCTAATCCGCTATTTCTAACAGCAGAATAAGATGCACTTACCGCAGATGAAGCCCCAACTAAAGTATTTTGTGCTCCGGGTCCTGTTGCTGCTACAAGAGATTGGTAGCCAATGGCTGTATTGCTTGCGGCAGTCCCAGCATTAGCGCCCAATGCAGTAACGCCTAAGGCTGTATTAGTTGATACTGAATTTGCCCCTAATCCTACGCGGACTGTATTAACCGTAATGTCTGTAGTAAAAGCAGGATTGCCACTAGCCCCTACAAAAGCACCGCTTCCTGTCGAGCCTGTTAGCGCATTACCAACTTGATTTACTGCCGTCATGATAAATTCCTTAAGCTGTAGTTAATAGAACGCTAGCAGTGCTAGTCATAACCCAAGATGTATTTGCGACATCACAAATCAATTCAATGCATTGACCTGCTGCTGCAGTAGATGTAACCGTCCCGCCAGCAGACGTCGTTGAATTATTAACACGGATAGTGTCCCCTGTTGAGGCGGTAACAACCCATCCTCCTGTGTTTGCTGTTGCGCCAACGAGTCGAACAATATCTCCTACGGCGTATACTGCTGGAAGAGTCAATGTTGTTTGTCCTGCATTCAACGCAATATAAGTCGTATTAACGGCAGCGGTTTGTGTTGTGCCGGAGATTGTTGCCGTAGCAAGACCGCCGCCTGTCACATTAATTGTAATCGCGTTAGACGCATTGGTTATACTAACCCCTGTGCCCGCTGTCAAACTTGCCGCAGCAGGTGATCCAGCTGTTGAGCCAACGACCAATTGGCCATCAGTTAGAGCAAGCCATGTGGGCACGCCAGTCGCATTTGTGGATAGAGCCGCTCTATTTGTAGTAGCAAGTCCTGAGACAGCATTTGAGCTATTGGCATACAATAATGTGCTTACCGCATATGTGTCAGCAAATGTAGATGTGCTAGCTACCCAATTTGTACCATTGGCACGCAAGATTGTTCCTGTGCCTGTCGCAACTGATGGGTATGTGGCTGTTGTAAAAGCAGGAGCACTTCCAGAGCCATTTGATTGATAAAGTTGTCCAGTACTACCTGGACCAACGCCACTGACAACACTTCCTGCGGTGGCATAATAAGCAGTTTGATTTGCAGTGCCGATATTAACGCTACTTCCTGATCCAGCTGCATATAACGCAAATGTAATCGCAGTGGTTCCTATAGTCCAAGGACCAGCACCAGTTTCTTGATATAACAATCCAGCGCTAATAGTGCCCTGGTTAACAAGAACGACTCCATATTGAATGATTTCAGCAGCCTGGTCATAATCAGTTGCGCGTGTTAAAACCCAATTTGTTGATGCGGTACCAACAGTCGTTACTGTATAAATGCCATTTTGAGCTGGAGCAGCCTGGTTTTTTATTAGCACCCGATCACTTACAGCTAAAGTTACGCCATCTAATGTCAAAGCAGCTTGTGCGCCAGCATTGGTCAAAGTTGCACCAACGCCCAGGGCACCATTAGCATAAGTTGCGGTCAACGCACCTGTACTCGCTGCCAATACAGCAGTATACGTTGTTAAACCTTGCGCATGAAGATAATAATTTAATTCTGATGAGCGAATATATTTTTTTGTTGTACCAGATGATGCTTGGGTCGTATCTGTTGTATCAACTGCTGGCGTCTCATCGGTGCCTTTGGGAGTACCTGTTGTTAACGCACTAATCTTGATTGTTGCCATGGTTTACTCCGTTACAATGAAGTCGCCGCCTTCGGTTAATATGTCTGCGCCGCCTTCGGTAATAATAAAATCAGAACCAATTGGTGGCGTGATAGATCCAAACTCTGTCCCCTGGACAAAAGGCGATACCAGCAAAGGATTGTCTTCAAATCTAACCCCCATGCCTAATGGTGTATTAAATATCGCCATGCTTGCCTCTAGTTTTGATACGGAGCTATCACCTGAAATTCAATTGATATTTCCGGGCTATCCGCATCATTAGTAATTAAGCTAATAGTCTGTCCAGCCGAAACCGCACGTGCCGATGGATTTAAGCTTGACGCCGTAGAACTAAATGCTCCAGTAGGCACAAGAGCCGTTGTTGTAAAACTTACCCATATATTAGACCCAGGACTATAGCTAAATATAGCAATCCAATTGGGATAATTATCAGGCACAGTAACGCTTTGCGCTACGCCAGCGGCCATAATCCCCGACTGGATATCATATGTTGGCATAATCCCAAAGCCATTATAGCCATTAATGTCTCTTGTCATATTAAATTTGGTTGACATTTATTTCTCCTAATAAGTCCCCAGTCTCGCATCAACTGTATATTGAAAATATATGAGACCTTGTATGCCGCTTGCTCCAGATATGGCCCCTGAGGTAATTAAATTTGTTGCGCTTGCGGGAAAATATAAAACACCTTTCTCACTTAATCCTGTAGCCGTCCAATTTCCTGCTAATGAAACGGACCCTAAATTAGATGGCACGCCACCACTATAAATTACTCCTTGCATTATCCCTGCTGTTGTAGAGGCAGGCGAATAAAGAGTAATTGTTGGCGTTGAAGTGCTTTTAACTGAATTCCAAGTGATGGGAAATGCGGCGGCACGCAAGTGCCTTGCAATAACACCAGAATCATAGTTATCTAATACTTGCGGGAATGTTAATGCACCATTGTAGTTGGTTGCAACTCCTGGGATATCTCTTAGGGAATAACTTTTTTCATAATAATATTCCAAGGCATCTACAGTTTGCTCTATTGAGAGTGGCGGAGGCTGTGTTGCAATATCTCCAGCACATAATGTTGCATATTGCATTTTCATAGTATTTGCGGAAGTAATCTCATTAAAACTAATTACAATCGCAATAAATGTCGCAGTTGTGCCACCATCAATGGGAGTTGAGCCAGAAGAATCAAGACCATCCCATCCGGAAAATTGAAATTCTGTCATTGTTGGCGTTAATTGGAAAACTGCATTGCCTAAACCACTTCGCTGAACTTTATTCCATGTGCCGTTCCCAGTTGTTGGCACTCCAAGTGTAAGCGCACTAACAAGGGAATTATTGGTTCCCGCAGCAACATTTGGTAATGTTACATCAGTAGTCCAGTAAATATTTACATAACCCGTTAAAGTGCTTGCTGCCAATGATAGTCCGGCTTTAAGTTTTACTGCCATGCGCCCTTTAAGTAATTCCCGAGCAGTCGCTTGATCTAAATACTGGACTAATGCAAATTGTGTTGTGCCTCCAGTGGAGACTGTAAGTCCTGCCGAAGTACTAAACGAATATGCCAATACATTTGAAGCAGCTTCAAAAGCGATGGTTTGATCGGCAATATAACGGGACTTATTGGCGCCTAAGGCTGTGGCAGATACAGTTGGGCCTAACTCCTGACATGGGTTGAATGGAAAATCCCAACCTATTGTATAGCTTGGAATTGGTTTTGCTTCTAATTTTGATTGATAATAATATGCTAGCAAACTTTCTTGAATTGGCGTTGATTGTTCACTAAACGCAGGCACCTCGGTTTCATTATTGACACCGACAACTTGAAAGCTTGTAACAGCAATACTACTACCATCAGGAATTGCCAATTGAATATCAACATAACCAGAACCTCCGGCTGTGCTTACGGGTTCTGGAATAATTGCAGTTCCAGTTATTTCGCCAAAAGCACCATTAGCAGTCGTTTCGCCATTTGCTAATACAACTGAAGTTCCTGATGATGGAACATAAGTTAGAACTAAACTTGTAATATTACCGGTTAATGACTTTGCCAAAAAATAAGATGCAACAGCCGGTGCATTAACAAGCAATCTTGGGCTATTAACAATGCGCTGATACAACGTAGCTGACGTGCCGGATGCCAATGTGATGTCTAATGCATAAGGCGGATCAGAAAACTCATCCGAACTAATAGATTCCTGCTTTAATGTTACAAGACCAGACCCAGACCCCGTAGTCGCAGCCAAAAACCATCCAGGCGCTACTTCGACAGTAGTTGTGCCGGAATTGGTATAAGAAAATGCTCCGGTAGATGGATCTGGGGTAAATAATACAACTGGAAACTGTGGATCTGTAATTTGATTAATCGTTAATGGGGTCACTTCAGTAAATACTGAACCCGCAAAATCATTAGCAGGCCAACCCGTTATAGAGAACTGGAAAATACCCCCAGACGAATAAACCGTAATAAAATAAGACTCAAATGCTCCAGGAGCACCTTGAACTCCAGGCGCAATACTCCAAGGATAAGCAAAAGGAATAAAATTATTGCCATTATTATCTACGAAAGAACCAATGGAACTTAAAGTTACTTGAGAACCAATATTAGTATAAATATAGCTGCCATCTGGCTGATTGCTTTGTTCATAGATGTCTTTGCGGACTGTGAAGGAAGGGTCTGAATAATATGTAACTATACCACCTGCTAATGCTGCCCCAGTATCCTTATCAAAAAGGCACTGCTGTAATGGCTGCATTGCAAAATATAATGGACTGGGTGTCGCCATGTATTAATCCGTAATCTTAAGGCATATCCCGATATGATACGCCTATTGATTACGGTTGCAATACGGTTATTTAATGAGGGAGTTTGACTCAAATAAGTCCAAACGAATGCAAAGTTACTGGAAGAGCGATTCCAATTATTACAGTACCCAATAACCATTTCATGAGGCTAATGATCGTGTTACTACTTTTCTCGAGCATTCGCAATCTTAGTTCATGATCTATATAAAAGTCTGAATATGGATTAACCATAATTAGCATCTCAATCAATAATTACAATTTTGTTGATTTTGATTATAAGCCTCAGCAAATTGTTGCTCAGCAGCTTGATAATTCATATCATGCGATTGATCATAACTAGGATGTGGTCCATTGGCAAAAACATTCATAGATGCCACCAAACTTAAAATCATTATTGCCTTCTTCATTTACATACCCACTTTATTTAAAGTAGTCATATTAAATTATGGTACTATTTAATGCAAGCATTATTTGTTGTTGACAACAAATAAGCACAATGTTAGCATTTGAGCATATTAATAAGTGGGATGATTAAAATGGGTAATGATTTCTATAGTTTGCTGATTATGGTTGGTGTTTATTTCATTTTGCAATGGTATGCTAAAGATTGGTGGCGAAGTGTCAAAGAAGAAATTTCGCTTCGGAAGATGGCAAAATGTCTTAGAAATATGGATATTCATGAAGCAGAACTGCTACTAGAAGAATATCCACCCGAAGAATATCTTACGCCATATCAAAATAGAAGACTATTTAAACTCCTTTAGCTAAAGATGCTAACTTATAAGCCAACGCACCTCCTGCAGCAGGAATGGCGCCAGGTGCAATTGCCTTACCTATTTCTTTAAGTGTAGATCCAGTTTTTTGCCTACGTTCTATGCCACTCATAATCTCGCGCATATCTTCAGGCAACTTGCCTTGCTTGCTCAGATTTTGCAAATATCTCACATATTCTTTTCCAGTCATGGATTTAGAAGCTTCTTGCAATTTCTTAAGCAACGGCCCACTCTTAGCATATTCTTTCATTCCGGTAGAATATTCACTTAGCAATTGAGGGTCTTTAGTTAAATGTTGCTGCATTGATCCAAGCATGCGCTTGCGTAAATCGCGAGCGGTTGCACGCACAGATTCATCAACATTAGCACGTTCGATTTGCCCCAAACCGCTCTGAGCTTTCTGGGCATTCTTAAATGTGGGATTGTTTTTGAATCTGGTCAAGTCATTAATTTGCCTTGACCAATTACTTTCGTGACCAGCCAATGCTTCTTTAAGTTTATCAGCGTAACCACTAATCTTTGCAGGGACTTTTAAGTCACCAAGCTTGTTAGCTTCAGCTTCTACGCGCTCAAATGGCGCGACACGTTTCTGAAATAATTTCTCTGTATTCTTTATCGCTTCCTTAGCAATTCCTTTTCCAGATACTTTGCCAAGAACCTTCCCAAGCGCACCAGGAACAGCTGCTAATGCTAAATTTTCTAAAGCACCTTGAATACGCTTTCCAGGAGCCGCCTCATAAGCCCCTTGGCCTAACGCCAATGCGCCACCTGCTGCACGAACCAATGGATGTGGCGCCTGCAATAAACCTGCCGCAGCAATATCTCCAGCATAGGGTGCGTATTTCTTTGCTTCTTGAATGAATCTCGATGCCTCATTTGGGCCTTGCATAGATTGAGGACCAGCTTCTCTTGATATCTCATCAAAAGCATCAGCGTCGTTCACAGGAGCGTATTGATCTCCAACCTGACGAAACATCGCATTTTTATAACCGGCTTGCTGTGGAGCGGCTTCTTGCTGAGTGGGCAAAGACTCCTCTAAGGTTTTGGCCGCCTTATCTTTTGCGTCTTCAAAACTCAAGCCTTCTTTCCGATATTGAGTTATCAAATGTCGCTGCATTTGATCTCCCATCATATCTTTAACAAATTTATTCATCTGAGCTTTGAAAGCAACAGGATTGTCATTAATACTCGGTAGAGCAGAACTTAACAATCTTCGTTCATAATCAGAAACAGCACCCTGGCCTTTAAATAAACTACCCTGTTTAGCGCGTAAGGCATTTAAAGTATTCTCAAACTCTGCTAAGTCACCAATTTGTTTATCGGATAAAGAAAAATTAGCGCCGTAAGGAATATTATGCTTCCATCCTAAGGCTGGATCGAATTCGCCAGAATTAAGTTTCTGAACGTGAGACATCAAATCTTTTAATACTTTTCTATCCCGAGGATTCTCAGCAACGAAAGATGCTTCTTCTTTGCCTTTTGCACTACCAAGTTCTTTGGCTGCAGCTTTTTGTGTCTCACTTGCACCCTGACCAATGGCCACTTTGCCTTGGCGAGTATAAGCATATTTAATACCTGTTTCTGGATCTACCTCAGTAGCAGGCTCCTTTAAGCCCAATATTGCAGCCATAGCACGCTCTTTCTGATAAGCCGCATTACCTTTATCAATATCTTCTGATATTTGATTTGGTATAACTGTATTCGCGCCAACAGGAGTCTGCTGATATAAAGCGTCTATATAACGCGGAGAACGTTGACCACCAAAAACAGCATTCGTCGCGCGAGTAGGCATTCCATTGGCATCTGCTTCATCTAAGAGTTGCTGACCAACAGGCCCAGGACGAGATTTTCTTCTTCCAGGAAAAGTGTCATAAGCGCTTGGCGATTTAGCAATCCCAGGGCCTTCAGCACTAACATTCGCTTGACTATTATCGCCAATCCCACCCATCCATTGCTGGAGTAGTTTGGCCTTTTGCTCAGCAAGCTTATCACCTTGAGCATAATGACCCGCTTGGGCCTGTATTAATTCACGCCGAGCAGGTAGATTGGCTGCTTCGCCAGCCATCCTAGCACCTTGACCACGAAGAAAATCCAACATTGCAGACTGGTAATCAGGGCTAGCCTTGAACGCATCATACTTGGCTTTTAAAGCTTTATTAAGTAAATCGGCAGATGTTAAAGCTGGTAATGAACCTGCCTGATACCCACGAGTCAAAGAACCCACATAATCAGGAACGCCAACATCTTGAGCAGTTAACTTCATATTAGGCATCATAGGCGAATAAACCATATCTATCTCCCAAAGAACTTGCTAAGAAATCCACTGCCAGGAACCATTGAAGCCCCAAATCCGCCCAACATTCCAAGTGCACTTAACCAATTGTTAGTGCGAGCTTGATTATATTGATTACGCCCTTGTTGTCCCATGAAATTATATTGCCCCTGTTGATTCAGAGCATTTCCAACTGTATCAGCCATCCCTTGGTTAGCTTGGAATCCCATTTGGTTAAGACCCTGCTCACCTTGCAAACCTAAGCCGTATAAACCCATTTGATTTTGCAAATAATTATTGAAGTCTTGGTCAGCCAAACCATGTGCTGTTTCTTGAGCATTATATTGATGCATCGGTGTTCCGAGCATTCCACCAGCAGCAGCAGCATTATTACTAGCGCCCAATGCTTGTTCTAATTTAAATCGATAGCCAGGCGATTCCTTATAACCTTGACCCAAACGATTATAAACATCACCTCCAAGCAAATCTTTATATTGATTTTGCAAGTCCGTCATAGCGCCACGCCCGGCTTCCATATAAGGCCTATAGTATGGCTCGGTCGCGCCAGGAATCTGTCCTACAATATTGCTTGCACCACGAGTTGGGTCTCTATATGCCATCTTATTCTCCTAAGGCGTGTATAGCGCTATTTTATATGCTACACCTAAAAATGTCACATCAACATAGCCCGCAATAGCTCCGGCCGTTGGCTGTAAAGTTTGTGTGTCTAATAAAACTATTTGCTTGAATACTGGAACATTTGAACCATTGTTAACGGCTACTACCACCTCATCTTTTAATGGATGGGGAGTAGGCGAGTCATCATTAACATCATATATCAATGTTCCATATTGACAAGTATAAACAAAATCAGGTGTAGCGCCTTGAACTTGCGCAGTATTATTCTGAATCAAAGTCACATCAGCAGAATTCTGTTTTGGCATTACTAGCCCTTCATTGCCTACGAAATCCTGGAGCAATGAAAGCAATGCTTGTCTAAAAGTTAATTCTTCATCAGTAGCTTGCCCATTGCTGTCAACAATAGGCCCAATAGGAAGATTGGGTATTCTAGTGGTATTTCTTAATATATTTTGATTGCTCATCGGTAAATATCCACCAAGCCATCGGTAACAACAAATCTCCCATAGCCGTTAAAACGCAACTGGAAGGTGCTGTCATTCGCAATTCCCAGTCTTTGGTAAATGAATCTTGATTTAAATCCGCCGGTGGGATTCATATATTTAGTCCAAAATGAACCAAAAGTCATCCCGCCATTACGAGAAACAGCGAGATTGATTTCTTCAGTTAAGGATGTTCCAACAATAGAAGTTGTCGAAAATTCTGTTATCAAATCAACGCCGCTTTCAGTAGATAGAAGTGAGCCATCCTCGGTTGTTATATCTGACCCAGCACCGAGAGTAAGCATTGTGTTATACATTCTATTTGGCTGGCCATTTTCGACCGTAAATCCCAAGCTTGTAATAGTATAATAAAGTTGATCTGGCAAGCGCAAAGGCGGACAAATTCTAATTCTAGGAATTACCTTAATTGTATCTTCATCATATTGAGCAGTAGTAAAATTAGAGCTAAACTCATAAACATTTCCGCCTTCTAAGCTCACAAAGAAATAATTGTTATTGAAATAAACTACTTCACGAGCAGGATGATAATTCAAGTTCTCATCAGAAACATTGAAAAACAGTTTCGTCTCAAAGTCATAAGCATAAGAAATATTGTCAGTAGGAAATGTAAATTGATAAAGAACATGCCCATCTTGTTGATACAAAAATCCAGTACAATTTTCAGGATTTGTTAAATTGCCCAACTGAAAATCAATTCCATCTGTTGAAATCGCTTCCGGAACGCCACCATAAGAAACCATCAATACAGGGCCGGATTGTTCATTCACAGCAATCCAGACTACATAATTCTTTAGATGCGCAATAGATGCTGGATTAATACAACCATAATCAATATTAAATGTAGAGGCGCGCTGATAAGGAAATAAAGCGGTTCCAGTAAATTGCCAAAGTTCCATGCAATTTCGGCCAAATACAAATAAATTATTACCACCCCCAGGAACAGGGACGCATGCCTGACACTTATCTGGCTTGGTTTGTATTGATCCAACGTGTGCCGGATCATTCGGCCATGTTGTTGCATCGTTAGGCGCCGACAAAACCCAATTTGTTGAATCAGAACATGCAATAATTAAATTACCATTTTGAAATGATATATATCCAGGGGATGTAAATGGGAATGAAAATGAGCTGCCCGTTGACGGATCTGATGATCTAAAACTCCCTGCCCCAGCATAACTATAAACATATACAAAAGCATTATCAGTAATGCATATCTGAGAGTTATTGTTCTCGGCAATATAAACATCACCAGAGTTAGTAGCTAATGTCCCAACTATTGTTGACACCAATGTTCCATTGGGAAGCGCCTGAATTTTATAGACCGCTACACCAATTACCGCAATCATTAAATTTCCAACAAAACTTGAATACAATCCCCGTCCATCCGTGGCAGTAGCTAGCGTTAAAACATTTTTATAACCGGCATAAGGGACTAAAAATCCATCACTAACAATAAAATTCCAAGTCTCTTCTAAACTAATTTTATTATATCGACCAAAATGCGTGCCACCCACGATGGCCAAAGGAACTTGTTGTGGTTGTACTTGTGCGTAAGGTGCAGGTGATGGCATTTAATTATCCTTAGCTTTCAAATCTATCAATAGGGCACCCAACCAGGAATGTTTATAAGCTGCCAGTCTAATGCCGGACTAGATGTAAAATATGACCTTTTCTGAATTGATAGATCAGCTGGGCTGATCATCATTAGTTTCTTCCGAATCTCAGCATACTTTGCTTTTGCTTCGTCCGGGAAGGTGACACCCCACTCTAACGCGATATATTCTGCCAGCGCAAATCGTAAGTATTCAATATAAAATGTATCGTAAGTTAGAGATAAGTCCGTCGTTAAAGTAACGTCACTTAAGCCAAATTTACCCCACAGCTTAATAACATATACATCAGCAGGCACAAAATACATATACAAGTTTGCACCACCCAAGCATCGCTCTACGCGATAACTAAATGGTAATGACTGAACATTATCAACACGCGGCGTGCTAAAATATCCTTTGCGTGTTAAATCTGACATAGAATATCGAACCACCCCGATATTAAATGTTACGGAATCTGGATATACAAGATTTGGAACAAAATACGATTCCTGACCTTGCACAGTATTAAAAGTATATTGTTGAAAGTAGGGAATTAGATGTAGATCGCTTGCTTTAATATCAAGCAATGCGTTCAATAAATATAGCCCATCCGTAACCTGTTCCCCGTCCACTGTTTGTAATTGACGGCTTACAACTTGCGACAAATAATAAGCACGATTAATTAATTGTAGCGCGGTGTAAGCCATCATTTACTCCTTAAAGATCAAATGTATAACCATTTACATAAAGTGACAATGAACCTGCTGACACTTTATATATAATGGATGGAGCAGAGCTATTTAGCTGCGCTAATACATATACATTCTCTGTGGTATTCGCAACACCAGTCGCCACAGGAGCAATCAATGTAATTGCATCACCAGTAGAGTTATAACCTTGCAATTTAGCAGTATCAGCTGCTGCATTGGCGGCAAACAACATATACATATACACAGAAGTATTGGCTACTGGAGGAACAAATGAAGTTAACGCAACACCTGTGTAACTTGTTTGTGTACCAGCACTCAAAGCAATAATTGGCGCATCGTAAGTAAATACACGACGAGCGCTATCATTATCAGACCAATATCCAGCCAAGAAATGCACGCTTGCATCAGTAGTTACATAGCCTACTAATGCATAAGCACTATAACCATATGGCAATAATGGTGTTGCCGATGCTGAAATCATCGCTCCACTAGCTTGTTGGGTAACAGGGTCGGCAACGACAAACACTTTATAAACCGTGCTTGCTGCTAAAGAACCTGTATCCAAGCCATTTAAGCCATTATTGGCTGCATTAATGGTTACTGAAGATGACAAAGTTAATTGGAATGTCCCGGTTGAATCTAAGCATGAACCCGCTGCCACATCTAATTTAGTATTAGGTGTAGTTGCATTATTACTAATACCCAAACCATTAAAGTAAAATGGAATGAACGATTGGTAAGGAAATGCTTTTGAGGTTTGATTGTTATCTACTGACATGGTGTTCTCCTAATCGTTTAGTTTGTGGTGCTCTCTATGATGTAACCTGCAAAGCCATCTGATATCCATGGGTTTAGTATAATCATCATGATGGGCCTCCACATTCTTTTTAGTGCCACATTTTTCACATGGCATCTTGATTAATTTTCCTGCCCTTACATAGCTTCTAGTAAGAGCCCTGACCTGATGCTTGAACCGATGCTCGTCAGACCTGTAATATATTCCAAAGCTTTCTGGTCTCTTTTTAATATACCTTGCATTTTGCAATGCATTCCTTCGTTCCTTTTGTTCGTCAGTATAATCCATCCAAATTTTTCTTTCCTTAGCTCTCTTAGATAAACATTCAATGCAATAGGCTTTGCTATAAGGAGCTCTCTCCGCACCGCAAGGACATTTTCCTGTTTGATGCTTCTTAGTAATCCCGTTGGCCAACCTATATTCATTGTCGCGTTTTCTCCTGCAAGCTAAACAATATCCTTCTTTCGGATTTTCTTTTACTGCTTTACAAATATAACAATAAGGACTTCTACCAGATCCAAGAGGAAGAAGCCCTTGTTCTGCTCGCTTCTTCGCTCTTTTTTCTTTGTTTGCTTGGCTCTTACAAGCTTTGCAACGACTCTCATTGTCACGACCAGGTTCTTTTTCTTTCTTACAGGTGCTGCAATAAATACTTCTTCCCATTTGCATCTCTTGCTGTTTTGAGGTACACTAATTGTATCAAAAAACAGCTTAAGACTAAAGTGGAAAAATTAATCGCATGCTGTTCTCGGCCACCAATGTACTTCCCCAAATACTATCTCTCACATACGCACGATTATTTTGCCCGAACTGCGAACCGAAATAATGTCTAATCGATGCGCCTGAATCAGGGTCAACCATGCGAGAAGTTGTAAATGGAGACTCGTCAGGCAACTGAGGCATAGCCAAATAGAACTGATCACCAGACATCAACACACCTGCACGATGCGAAGGTAATGGAGTAACCGTCATACCAGCAACGATCGCATTATTTAAGTTCTGATTTTGATTTTGCGCCCATACCAATCCGACACCATTAATGGTTTGAATAGAGACAGTTACAGAACCGGCTACAGTGGCGGCATCAGCAATAGCCCTGAATTGAACTGGCTGCTGTGTTGGTCGATGGCCAATAAAGGTCAAGAACCGCATGTTAGGCTTACCAGAGACGCCATCATTAAACTGGAATAAATCACCAGCTTTGATTGCATTTGCATCGGTTCCTGAAGTCGGCTCAGTAAAAGTAATTTGAGTTACGTTAGCACCAGTTGGATCGTTAGTAGATACCACCGTCATAACATTATTAGGAGCAGCAGTATTACCAATTGTGCCAGATACATGAATCGGTAACAAATTAGATTCATACCATTCAGTATTGGCAAATCGACCCAATTCCCATGAATTCGCAATTTCATCATTTCGACGCATTGCAAACTGATTCAAGCCAGTTCCAACGATTGCTGGAATATTTGCGACTGGAAGAATCGCGCACATTTTGTGAGTTGCTGCGCCGAAATCTTCAAAATTAGCAACTGCTTGAGCCAACTGCGTGAAGCTATTAATCGGTGTAACGCCATCCCCGTAAAAACGGAAAGGACCAGAGTTTACTTGAGCGCCCTGGAAGTTTGCATTCTGAGGGTCATTCACGATAACGCCAGATACAAAGTTCTTCAGAATGTCGGCTTCAATCAAAGAACCAAGTTCTTTAACAGCTGACATACCAAAACGGTCCATGTAATCACGAACGTTGAAAATGAATTGTTGGTCGGTATAAGCTGCTGATACGTTTGCCGCCTGAGAACACACAAGAGACTGAACGCGCTGAACAGATGGTTGCTCAGTAATTTGCAAACCAGCATACGAAATATAACGTGGGGTTGTATCAAACGTTACAGTATCGCCAAGGTTAGCAGTTAAATCGTTAAAGTTCTTGAATTTCTTGTTGGCAAGATTGATGCCGCAGAAACTATTTAATAGCCAAGCAAGCTCGGCTTTTTGATACGTCTGTACGGTCTGTAAGACGTTAACCGGTGTAGTCATAATGTAACACTCCAAAAAATGATGATTTCGGAGATAACAGATTATCGCTACATCGGTCGTGAGGAGGGATTACCCTCTAAACATTTTTTTGAAATCACTCACCGACATAGCACTGTTATCCATTCCAGCACTTGATGAAGGCTTAAGTTGAGACATTGGATCTTGAGCTTGTTTTTCAGCAGCCAAAGCTTCTTGATTGGTCTTTATAGAATTACTAAGTTCCATCATGGCACGCTGCAACACTTGAGGCTGACGAGCAAGATTCAACAACGTACCCATTTTGCCAGTATTGTCGAGAATCTCTTTCATGATATCGCCTGTATTCTCAAGATTATTTGCAACTTCAATAATCTTCATCATCGCAGGGTCTTGATAATCCAAATCATTTAGCTTGGCTTCTAAACCAGGGTAACGCGCTTCAGCTGCTTGCATCTTACCGACAAATGTTTCTACGGCATGAGCTTGCTTTAACTGATTGACGTGTTCTTGTAATGCTTGGGGAGTTCTCTCTGCAATAAGCCGCTCAATATCAGCTTGTGACAATTGCTGCATGCCACCCATTTGACTAGGCGCAGCCTGTGGAACTTGTTGGGGCGCTGCATCTGGTTGCGCTGCTACTGCTTGCTGCTCTTGTTGTAATTGCATAAGGGCCTCTTGTTTGCCTTTTTCAAAAGCCTTTTGACGCTCCCGCTCTACAATCTTTGACACGATGTTTTTATG
>Ga0068855_100006156_pt1 | contig 14630 bp, 8 predicted proteins | sample KBSCornC52_FD_66592 | JGI IMG/M metagenome (GOLD analysis project Ga0068855, IMG submission 66592) | Corn rhizosphere microbial communities from Kellogg Biological Station, Michigan, USA - KBS Corn C5-2 | ecosystem: Host-associated > Plants > Roots > Rhizosphere > Soil ... | reverse complement strand
ATTACCAACACCTGCCCGGCGACGACTGGGACGAAGACTGGACCAACGACCGCGTCCTGGCCACCACCACGCTCAATCCGACCAAGGAAACAGCCAAGTGGTTCAATGCGAAGATCAAGGCAGGCGAGCGCCGCGATATCGTCCTGGTCACCGGCGAATCCGGCGGCGTCTTCGCACTCGACCGCCGCACCGGCGAATTCCTGTGGGCCAATCCCTGGCCCTACGACGTGCCCAACTTCTACCTAAAGAACATCGACGAGAATGGCATCACCTACTTGAACGAAAGCACTATGCTCCCGCGGCCCAACATGACCAATACGGTGTGCTTCTTCAACACGCGCAGCTACTGGGCGCAGGGCTACAGCCCCCTCACCAACTCGCTGTACGTCCCCTTTGTGGATACCTGCAACGAAGAGAAGACAAGTGACCCGGGTAAGCGCTCCTCCCACAATGGCGTCGTGCGCGATCCCTCCAAGCTTGACGAATTCTCGGGGGTCTCGAAGATCAACGCTGCCACCGGCAAGATCGAGCACATCTTTAAGGGTCCCAACCCCATCAACAGCGCCATTCTCCTAACCGCGGGCAATCTGCTGTTCGTCGGCGATCTCGGCCATAACTTCCGCGCCCTCGATCAGGAAACCGGTAAGGTGCTGTGGGAGACGATGATGCCTGGGCCCGCCGCGAACTCCACGGTCACGTATGCCGTCAACGGCCGTCAGTACGTCGCCATCTACACCGGCGATGGCCTCTTGACCTCCAGTGTTGCGGCCTACAACAAGCAGGTGAAGTCCGCACGCCGCGTCAATACTATCCAGGTGTTCGCGTTGCCCGAAGAGACCGCCAAGCAGACTCCGCTCTTGCCCGCCGTGGCGGCGGCTAAGGGCAAAGCCGCGCCGAAAGGCAGCGCCAAATAGCGCCCTATCTGCGACGCGGTGACGCTAAAGGCTAAAGATCAAGCGGTGATCTCAATCTCATTCCAACTTTAAAGACATTTTCTGGCGAACTCGGCCGGATAGTGGATGTATATGTATGGTCGGCGATACTTCCATATTTTTTCATCGCCTGGCGTACCCCCAATGAAAGACTAATATATGCGGCGTGACCCATGTGGAAGTAGATCTGCCTGGAATGATCAAGCAGGAGCGCGAAATAGTGCTCGCGTTGCTGGGTTCAATTCTCTCCAATCTCAAGTTCTGTAGTGCGAGTGTGCTCAACAGCGAGGAACTGTCACAAGGCCTGACAGATTTCCGCAAGGAGCCTGTCGCCGTGACGTCGGAAAGGTTGCTGCGTTACCTGACGTTCGAGGAAGAGTCGCAGCTCGCAGAGAATGCCAGACAGATTCTGGGCATCTACGGCGGCATGTGGATCACGCCGGATATCCACCTAGGGAATTGGCGCCTGAGAGGAAGCGGCAGACCGGGGTGGCTTGGAACTTTGCCGCTCCGTTTGGTCGGGACATCAATTCAAATTATTTTGATGATTTCGCTCACGCGCGATCCTTCTTTGAAGCTGAGGATTCCGCGCTGAGGAACGGCCGCTGCCCCAAGGGATTCGGCAACGCGTCATCTACTTGCCGCTGCCGTCCCAGGAGTTGCTAGCAGAGCCGGAAAACCGCCGTGTCTACATGATGACCGTGCGCTCCTAGCGGAACCCGCCAGAATGGTCGGTCAGGCATCCCTACTCGCAGATGTCGGCGAAACTTCCGAATGCGCCGTCCCTTGGGAAGTAACCGCTTCCCGACCGAGTTCACTTGTTAAATCATACAGATGCCAATCTCTCCCGGTGACACCCGGCTCCGTACGAAATTGTGCCGACTACCGGTAAGGGCGAGTGGGAAAAGTATGCAACGCGCACGACTCGCGGCTCAATCGGATCATTGCCATCCAGCGGCTGAATGGGATACGCGGCGCCTGTCGCATGCACTGATGCCCAAGTGTTAAGATACCGGCGATACTCCGCTGGGAGACTTAACCATGACCACTCGTTTACTCCTGTTCGCTACCATCACCGCGCCACTTTGGGCTCAAGGAGGACGCGGCGGCCCACAGAATCGCGAAGCGCCCGTGACCCCCGTCCCTTTCGAGCGGATCCTTCGCGCGAATCAGGAGCCGCAGAACTGGCTGACCTATTCGGGCAATCTCAACAGCCAGCGTCATAGCGCACTCACGCAAATCAGTCCGGCGAATGCTCGGGATCTCACTCTTAAATGGGTCTTCCAGTCCCGCTCGCTCGACAAGCATGAGGTGACGCCGCTCGTGGTGGACGGAGTGATGTACACCGTTCAGAGCCCCAACGATGTGATCGCCCTCGATGCGGGCACGGGCAAGACGATCTGGCAATACTCGCATAAGCCAGCGGAAGGCACCCGAAATCCCTGCTGCGGGAATTTGACGCGCGGCCTGGCGATTCTCGGCGACAAACTGTTTCTGGCGGCTCTCGATGCCAGGATGATCGCGCTTGACGCGAAGACTGGAAAGGAATTATGGAATACGCAAGTTGCGGACCATACCCAGCAATACGCCATGACCGTCGCGCCCATCGTGGTCAAAGATAAAGTGATCTCCGGCGTAGCGGGCGGCGAGCACGGCGTCCGTGGTTTTCTAGCCGCCTATGACGTGAACACGGGCAAAGAAGTCTGGCGCTTCAACACTGTGCCCGGACCCGGTGAAGCCGGCTACGAGACTTGGCTCGGCAAAGACGGCAAGCCGAACGATTCCTACTTGCATGGCGGAGCGCCCATTTGGGTTACCGGATCCTATGATCCGGAGACGAACCTCACCATGTGGGGCACTGGGAATGCCGGTCCGGATTATAACGGCGATAACCGCGTTGGCGACAATCTGTACAGCTCGTCGGTGATTGCGGTTGACGCCGACACGGGGAAACTGAAGTGGCACTACCAATTCTCTCCGCACGACGAATTCGATTGGGACGCGACCCAGGTTCCGGTGCTGGCCGATATCAATTTCCAGGGACGTCCGCGCAAAGTAATGATGTGGGCGAATCGGAACGGCGTATTTTATGTGCTGGATCGTACGACCGGTCAATTCCTGTCCGGTAAGTCCTTTGTCAAGACAAATTGGTACACCGGTTTCGACGAAAAAGGCCGGCCGATGCGCGCCCCGGGAATCCTGCCGACACTGGAAGGAACCTTGGTTTACCCCGGCAACCAGGGTGGAACCAACTGGTACAACCCATCGTTTAGTCCGGTTACCGGTTTGTTCTATATCCCGGCGTGGGAGAACAGTTCCAGCACGTACAAGAAAGGCGAGGATCCGCCTGAATTCCACGATGGCCAGAGTTTTACAGGACAGGGCCCGGGCCGCGGAGGCGCCGCGGATGACGTATTCGGCTCGATCATCGCGATGGATCCAAACACTGGCGATCGCAAGTGGACATTCAAACTGGCAGCTCCATCACCAGAGGGCGGCGTGCTGACAACAGCGTCAAACGTGTTGTTCGCCGGCGGCCGTGACGGACAGTTTGTTGCCGTGGATGCTCGCGATGGCAAGTTACTGTGGGAGACCAACCTCGGACCATCCGTTTCAGCCGGCCCGATGACTTACATGGTCAACGGAAAGCAATACGTCACCATTCAGTGCGGCAGCGCCTTGTACACGTTCACGCTTAGATAGCGTGGGCTGCGGCGATTTCTACGGCGGTCATCATAGCGGAACGACTTTCATAGACACTGCGGAGTTGTTGTGCTTGGAAGCATATTTCAAGATCTCCAGTTCGCCGTAAGGACTTTTCGCCGGACTCCCGGCTTCACGTTTGCCGTGCTATTTACGCTGGCGCTCGGCATCGGCGCCAATACGGCCATCTTCAGCGTCGTCGATGGCGCGCTTCTTCATCCCGCACCATTCCCGGAAGCTGATCGTCTCGCATCCCTCTATCAAACACTTCCCCAAGGCGGCGACAGGAATGCTGTCTCCTATCCGAACCTGTTGGACTGGCAACAGCAGTCCCAAACATTCGAAGCGATCGCGGGCGTGCGGATGGTTACCTTTACGCTGACGGGCCGTGGCGACCCGGAACGGATCGCGGGCCTCGCCGTATCGTCCAATCTACTTTCAGTTCTCCGCACACAGCCGCTGCTCGGCCGGATGTTCACGAAGGAAGAGGATCAACGCGGTGGGCGGCCCGTGATTCTCCTGGCGGAACGTTATTGGAAGAGTCGCTTCGCGGCGGACCCGAAGATAATCGGACAGGCCCTAAGGTTCGATGGACGCGAGGTAGAGGTGATCGGGATCATGCCGGCGCGTGTGCGCCTGCGAGGTTACGCCGATCAGACATTTACTCCTCTTGGTCAAAACGATAATCCTTCTTTTTACAATCGCGGTACTGGCGATGACACGGAGGGTCTGGGACGTCTCAGACCGGGTATTTCACTGACACAGGCTCGGGCGGAGATGGATTCCATCATGCGAAATCTGGTGGCCCAGTATCCCAACGAAAACTACAAATCCGGCGTCAACGTGCTTTCCTACGTCGAAGACATCTCAGGCAATTTAAGGCCGGTCCTTCTGGCGTTGAGCGTAGCCGTAGTTTTCGTGTTGCTGATCGCTTGCACAAACGTGGCGAATCTGTTTTTGGCCCGCTCGGCGAATCGTACTCAGGAATTTAGTATCCGGATTGCGCTGGGCGCGGGGCGTGGAAGAATGATCCGGCAATTGCTGACCGAAAGCGTGCTACTTTCCGTCGCCGGCGGCGCGTTCGGGCTACTGATCGCGTACTGGTACACACAGGCGGCACTTTCGATCCTGCCGTCGGTATTGCCGTCGACCTCAGAGATTGGGATGAACCATCGTGTGCTTTGGTTCTCTTTTGCGCTCTCACTGTTGACCAGTTTGCTCTTCGGGCTAGGGCCTGCCTTTAGAGCAGGAACCGTGAGTATTTACGAGAACCTAAAGCAAGGCGGACGGTCGATTCTAAGCGGCAGACACCGCGCCCAGTCCATCCTCATTGTGGCTGAAGTCGCCTTGACGCTCATGCTCGTGGTTGGTGCAGGCCTGATGATGCGAAGCCTTCAGAGCCTGTGGGCTACCAGCCCCGGCTTTCGTCCGGAAAATGTCCTGGTTTTTCACATGAGTCTCTCCCCTCAACTCGCTTCTACTCCCGAGAAGATCCGCCAGGCGTTTCGTGAGCTTAATGACCGACTCACCGGACTGCCCGGCGTCGAGTCTGCGAGCGTTGAGGTGGGCGCCCTGCCGTTTATGGGGCACACAACCATCGGATTCAGCCGTGAGGACGATACAGCTACGGCGAAGAATGAACTTAGAATTGCGAATGTGTACGCGATTGGGCGCGATCATTTCCGCGCGATGGGAATTCCTCTTCTGCGAGGCCGCTCCTTCACGGGGCTGGAAACCGACAAAGGCCCACCTGTGGCTATAGTTGACGAAGAACTGGCTCGCGAAGTGTTTCCAGGACAGGATGCGCTCGGCAAACACATTCGACCCGGCCTAAGTGGGCCTCCGATTGAGATTGTCGGAATCGCCGGGCACGTGAAGCACGACGGGATCGATTCCGACGCGACAGCGAAGTTTCGCGCGGAGATTTATTTCCCCCTTAGCCAGTTTCCAGACGAGGCGCTGCAAGGCGCCGCCCAAGATGTGACCGGAGTGGTGCATTCCAGGACCAATCCCGCCACTCTCATGGACTCGATCCGGAAAGACCTGAGATCGTTTAATGGAGATCGCGCAGTCTCTGGTGAGTGGTTGATGACGGATGCCATCGCAAACTCATTCGCGCCCCGGCGATTCTCTCTGGTCATCCTGGGAGCTTTCGCCGCTGTGGCGCTTATTCTTGCGATCGTCGGCGTCTATGGCGTGGTGTCGTACTTCGTCAGTCAGCGCACCAATGAAATCGGTGTTCGCATGGCGTTGGGCGCTCAGCCGCGCGACATTCTCTTCGCCGTGTTGCGCGACGGGACAATGATGGGCGGAATTGGTGTTGCAATCGGTCTGCTGGGAGCGATCGCTCTCACCCGTCTGATGGCCAGCTTGCTATTTGGAATCAGCCCCACGGATTCCTTGACGTTTGCAAGCGCGGCAGCCTTACTCGTCGGATTCACCTTGCTGGCGAGCTATCTGCCGGCAAGACGGGCGGCGCTCCTTTCTCCGCTAGTGGCGATGGGAGATCAGCGGGAATCGCCTTGGCAGTCGACGCGCATGAAGATCCGGCGGGTCATGCGGGAAATGGCCAGCAGTGGCAAGGAGTCGGTGGTGCCGTTAGGAACTCTGATCACGGAGTTCGCGGGCTCGGTCCGAAGCGCTGCGTCTTTTCCAGAAGCGTTAGGCGTGGCATTGGTTACGCTGCGCGAACAAATGGGCGCGCAATCGACTCTTTTGCTGGAGAGAACGGACGGTCACGAGTACCGAAGCGAGAATTGTTCAGTTCCTGCGCAAGGATTCCTTCTAAGCCGGCTGCAGCACTACCCGCACCCCCTGGCTTTCACGGAAAGTGACTTGGAAGTGTGGGTTCGGTGGGCGAAGGAATTCAAGCCGGAGTGTATCGCCGAGATGCAGAGCTTGACGGGCACCGGCGCACGGATCGCGGTTCCTCTTCGGATTAAAAACGAGATCGTGGGTGTTCTGCTGCTTGGCCCTCCGGACGGGCGCGAGAGCTACACTGCGGCGGAGAAGCAGGGGCTAAGCAGTGCGGCGGAAGTATTCGCGTTGATGATCGAGAACTCGCGGCTGACGGAGCGGGCGCTGGAGCAGGAGAAACTACAGCGGGACCTTGCGTTAGCGGCTGAAGTGCAAAAAAGGTTGCTGCCGCCGCAACCTCCGAGCAATGGAGCGGCTACGCTGGCGGCCTTCGCACTTCCGGCCCGGACAGTGGGAGGCGATTACTACGATTTTCTCGATTTGGGAGGCGGGCGGATTGGGATTGCGGTGGCCGATGTTTCCGGCAAAGGAATCGCGGCAGCGCTGCTGATGTCGGTGGTGCAGGCTTCGTTGCGGGTCATCTCGGCGGACCGGGACGTGCCCTTATCGCAACTTGCGGAGAAGATGAATCGGTTTCTGTATAAATCGAGCGGCGCAAACAAGTATGCGACATTTTTCTACGCACAGATCGAGGGAGACGGCCGGCGGCTGCGGTTCATCAACGCGGGGCACAATCCGCCGTACTTAGCACGCAGCACCGAAACGGGCATGGAGATTACGGAACTCGGCGCCGGCGGACCGCCGCTGGGGCTGTTCCCGGAGATTCAGTATGAGGAGGCGGATCTCGAATTGCGTCCCGGGGATTTGATCGTAGCGTTTACCGACGGTGTTCCCGAGGCGCTGAACGGCGAGGGCGAGGAGTTTGGCGAGGAGAGGTTGAAGGAGCTACTGCGCGGGTCCGGTGGGCGCGGGGCGGAAGAGATCTCGGCCAGGATTTCCAGTCAGGTGCGCGATTGGATGGGCGCAGCGGAACAGCACGACGACGTAACCATCGTAGTCATGAAGGTGTAAATCAGGGAATTCGCCACCCCGATTCCACGTGTCAGCGCCGACACGACGTGTCTGCCGTGACACGGAACACAATCACACAACTCCCCTCTAATTAACAGTTTACGCGATGGTGTCCAGTCTGCACTTTAGACTGGCATGAAAAGCGTAAATCTGAAATCGACAACGAAGTTGATGGCGGTCCTGGTGATCGCGGCCTTTGATGTTCGCGGCGAAGAAGCGACCCGGATTGCAAATCCACCCGAGCAGCGGCGGATCCTGGTTTCGGTTCCCGGCCGCAAGCTGGTACTGCTCGAAGGCGACCGCGTGCTGCGGATCTACGACGTCGCGGTCGGGAAGCCGTCCACGCCAACTCCCCAAGGCAAATTCGCGATCATTAATCGCGTTCCCAACCCCACCTATTACGCTTCGTCGGGCACCGTTGCGCCGGGGAAAGGCAACCCTCTCGGCTCGCGCTGGTTGGGTCTCAGCGCCAAGGGCTACGGCATCCACGGGACCAACATGCCGTCTTCGATCGGCAAGGCTGCCTCCCACGGATGCGTCCGGATGCGCAAACAGGACTTAGAAGAGCTGTTCGAGATGGTGACGGTGGGGACCACGGTCGAGCTGCAAGGCGAACCTTCAGAGTTGCTGAGCAAGATTCTCTCGGAAGCGGTTTCCGAGTGACGCATTAGAAAGAAAAACTAGAGGAGCAACCACATGCTGTTACTGAGATACCTGCTGATGTTTACCGGGATCGGCCTGCTCGCGGGAGCAGCCGGAATCCTCGTCTGGGACCTGTACCAAATCTTGAAATCACGAAAGCCTCGCGAGACGGCGGCTCCGGGGGAGGACCAAGCGTCTCCCCCGGAGCTTCCCCAACCAGCTCCCGCTATTCATTGGCAAGGCACGAAGCAGCTGGCGACGTGGGGCGTTGTACCGTTGCTGATGGGATTGAGCATCGCCGTGGTGCCTAGCGGCTCGGCAGGAGTCCGGGTCAACCAATTCGTGGGCACTCGTCCCGCGACCCTCTATCCGGGCGTTCATTTCGTTCTTCCCTTGATCGAGAACTTGGAAACCTACAGCGTTCGCGATGAAGTGTTCGCCACCGTCCTGGTGGACGATCCGAAAAAACCCAAAGGCGAGGGTACTCTTCGTGTGCAGACGCGCGAGGGGTTGACGGTGGGCATGGCGCTGGCCGTGCGCTATCGTCTGGACGCTTCGAAGCTGGCCTATATTCATGCCAACCTTCCGCAGCCGATCGAAGGAGAGTTGATCGCGCCGGCGGTTTCGAGCATCTTTCGCGATCTGGCCCCCATTTACGTTGTACGCGAAATGTTTTCCACCAAGCGCGACGAGGTTCGTCAGACGGCGGCCACGCGGATCGCCGCCAAGCTCGGCGCAGACGGAATCGTGGTGAAGGAAGTGATTCTGCGGGACATTCAGCTTCCGGCGGATTACGCCAAAGGGCTCGAAGGCTTGCTGCTGAAGGAGCAGGAGAATGAACGCCTGAGCGTGGAACTGGAAGTGAAGCAAAAAATGGTCCGGCAGGCAGAACTGGAAGCGGAGGCGCAGAAGGCTCGCGAGGTCAAGGCCGCCGAAGGACAGGCGATGATCGTCGTCCTCCAGGCCAAGGCGCAGGCGGATGCCATGCAGCACACGTTGCCCCTCAAGGAGAAACAGATCCAGCAGTCGAAGCTGGAAGCCGAGGCGCGCAAGGAATCTACCGTAAAGAATGCCGAAGCGATGGCGCAGGCCAAGGTGATTGACAGCAAAGCCGAGCTGGAAAAACGCAAGCTGCTGAATGAGGCCGACGAGGATCGCATCCGTCGGCTGGCTTCGGCGGACGCAGAGAAGATGAGGTTGGAGGCGGCGGTGCTGACGCAGAATCCGCTGCTGATCCAGAAGATCATCGCGGAGAAGCTGTCCGACAAGGTGCAGATAATGATGGTCCCGAACGATGGGAAATTCTTCTTCGCGAATGACGTTCTGAAGGGAATGACGGCATCGGTTCAGTAGATGCCGGAGGCATCTCCAGAGAAAGAGCGCGAATGGACGCGACAGGGGCGGGCAGACAACAAAGCCCGCCCCGTATTCTTTTGTGTGCCAGCTTTGTTATGATTCGTGCGGTGGCTCGGGGATTTCTGCTCTTGATGATTGTTGTGACGGCGCGAGCGGACACCCTCGATGACGCTGTCGCGGCGCTGGCCAAGAAGGTTTCCGCCAGATTAGGAGCTGCCGAGACGGTGCGGGTGACGTCGCGCAACATTAGTTCACTTCCCGCGGCCGACACGGCAAGAGCCCAGACCGCCTTGACACGTGCCTTGCAACGCCGGGTGCCTAATCCGAAGCAGGTAGAATTAGCACTGACGATTTCGGAAAACCTGCGGGGCTATCTTTTAGTCGCGGAAATCCGGCGCGAGAGCGAAACGATGGTCGAGATGACGGAGTTTCGTATCGCCGCTCCTGTGTCGCCGCCACCGGCGGCCTTCACAATGGAAAGTAAGCTTTTGTGGGAACAGGAAACACCGATTCTCGATATCGCTGTTCTTCCTGATTCGATGCTGGTGCTCGACGCCGCCGGGCTCGCCCGGTATGAAAGACGCGCCGGTAAGTGGGATCGTGCGGCAGCGGTGGAGATCCCTGTGATCATTCGGGACCCGCGCGGACGCCTGGAAACGAATGCAGACTCCGCTACGATCCACGAGCCGGGAGTCAAATGCACGGTGCCGATCAGATTGAGCGCGCCTCCCCAGTGCGAGGAAGGCGGACGTTTCAAAGCGGAGCGCAACACCCAAGACTTGCACGACTGGCGGGGCGAGTTCTTCGCCAGCGCCGAGCTGGGCGGCGATACGCTGCTGGCAGAGGTTGACGGCCGCATCCATATTCATGACGCCGCGCACGCCCCGCAAGCGGTATTCGACGGAGGCAGCGACTTGGCCGTGATCGCGGCCTGCGGAGGGCGCCACATTGCCCTCACAGGAAACGGCGATACGGCATCACTCGACTCCATCGCGCTCTACGATCTGGTGAATCGCACCCCGGTGCGCGTGAGCGAACCGGTAGAGCTTTCCGGACCTGTTACGGCATTGTGGCCGGCTGGGGAAGGCGCAGTCGCGGTTGCACGAAATCTTTCTACAGGAAAATATGGGGCGTACAGCCTTACGCTGGATTGCGGCCGGTAACGCGATTCTGGCGCTAGCGGTCGCTCTCGAGGCGGCCCACCGCCCGCGCTATGGCGGCGAACTGCGCGTCGAAATGAGGGCCGCGATCGCGGGCCTGGACCCGGGTGCGGTTTCCGAAGACCCCGTGGCGCTAGGGGCGCAACGCCAATGGATGCCCTTGGTGTTTGAAACCTTGGTGCGCCTGGACGATCACGGACGTCCTCAGCCATGGCTGGCCACATCGTGGACACACGAAACGGCGCGCAAGATTTGGATCTTTCAAGTCCGTAAGAACGTCAAGCTGCACGACGGATCCACGTGGTCGCCGGCGAGCGGTTCGATTACGATTCCCGACGATCGGCCCATCGAGCACATTCTGCGCGAGCTGGCGGGTGCCCGAAGTGCCATCGTCGTAAAAGCAGAAGATGGCTCGCTTCTGGGAACCGGGCCATTTCGGATCGCTCGCTGGGATGCGGGAAAGTCGGCCACGCTTGTGGCGCACGACCAATATTGGGGTGGCCGGCCGTTTCTCGATTCGATCAGCATCCAGATGGGGCGCAGCCTCGCGGATCAGGCCAGCGATTTCCAGATCGGCAAGGCGGATGCCGTAGAAATCGCCGCCCGGGACCTGCGCGCTCCGAAGCAGCGCGGTACTACCATCGCGACCACCCCGCCGATGGACACCGTCGCGTTGCAGTTCGACGGCGGACGTGTCCCGGCGCAACTACGGCAAGCACTGGCACTATCGATCGACCGCGCCTCCATCCACAACGTTCTCTTGCAGAAGCAAGGAGAGATTTCCGGCGCACTTCTGCCGAAATGGCTGACGGGATACTCATTCCTGTTCCCAGCCGAGCGTAATCTTGTGCGAGCCAAGCAACTCGTTCCGGCGCCTCTCAGCCTGACGTTCGGCTATGACCGGCAGGATGCCGCGATCCGGCCCATCGCCGAGCGCGTCGCCGTCAACGCGAGTGAAGCTGGGATCACGCTGCGTCAAGGGACCGGGGCTGCCGACGTCCAGCTGGTGCGCTTGCCCGTGACGGCCGGTGATCCATGGCTCGCGCTCCAGGATTTGACCGCTCTCCTGAAAGCGGCTTCCGTTCCGCCAGCCGCCAGTTCTTACGAGAACGAGAAGGCGCTAATGGAGAGTTCCGGTGTGATTCCGCTGTTCCATCTGCCGCGCGGCTGGATGCTGTCTTCAAAGGTGAAGAATTGGCCGCGTTTCGAGGATGTATGGCTCGATCCCGGGGCAGCGCCGTGACGTTTCGCACGAAGCTGCTGTTCATCTCCTCGTTCATGGTGGCCGGAGCAGTGGCCCTGGTGACGGGCGCAGTTTCGATTTCCACGCGCCGCGCGTTCGATGCGATTGATCGCGAACGCCGCCAGGCTTTGCTGGCGCAATTTCGCGATGAGTTGGCCGCGCGGAGCACTGAGGTCGCACGTCGCGTAGAGCTGGCTGCGTTGTCTCGAGGCGTACAGCAGATCGCGGCCGGAGCGGCGGAATACGATCATGCACAGACCGAAGCTGCCTCCGCTGGGCTCGATTTTCTGGATGTAGTGGAGCCCGACCTGACGATCATCTCCTCGGCGCATTGGCCCGCGCGCTTCGGATATAAGAACGACTGGCAGATCGCACCGGACGACTGGCACTCGTCCGATGTATTTCTGGCTCGCATTCCGACGCCCGAGGGAAGTGTGATGGCGCTGACGGCGGTACGTCCCGTGGCGGGCGGAAAGGCGCTGGTGGCAGGCGGCCGCAGACTGAGTCCTGAGCTGCTGAAATCGCTGGGTGTGGCCCCAGGCATGCGCGCGCTCCTATGGCTGCCGCCGGGTGAAGCGATCGGGGCGGAGGGCTCGATTGCAGATCCGCAAAAGCTGGCCTCTCTGATTCAAGCTGTGCGAACCCCTAACGGCGAAGCCACCGGCGCAGTGCAGTGGACCTCGGATCGCAGTAGCTCCGAGGCGTTTTTGGCATTGCCGATCACGCGCGCCGGTACCCTGACGGGAGTGCTGCTGGCTGGGACCTCCTTGAGCACGCAGCTCGGACTAGAGCGATCGATACTCCGCACGGGTTTAGTGGTCGGGGCGTCGGGAATCGTGATCGGCGTGCTGCTGGGTTGGTGGACCACGGAACGAATCACCCGGCCGGTGGAGCGGCTTGCGGCAGGAGCGAGGGCGGTCGCCGGGGGAGATTTGTCGGCCCGCGTCGAGGTCCTGTCGCGCGATGAGATCGGCGAACTGGCGCGCGCCTTCAATGTTATGACCGAACAGTTGCTGGAGCAGCGTGACCGGGCGATTCAGGCCGAGCGGGTCGCGGCCTGGCGTGAACTAGCCCGCCGTCTGGCGCATGAGCTGAAGAATCCGCTGTTTCCGTTGCAGATTACGATAGAGAATCTGCAGCGCTCACGGGAGTCCGCCGAGTTCGATGAAGTATTTCGCGAGAGTACGACAACGCTGTTGGCTGAACTGGGGAATCTGAAAACCATCATCGGGCGTTTTAGCGATTTTGCAAAAATGCCTGCTCCGCAGTTCGAAACAGTGGACATCAACGAAATCGTCCGGGGCGTGATGAAGCTGAATTTTCAATTGGAACGGCCGAACGTTAAGCCTGTGTTGGAGCTGGCAAGCGACGGCACGCGGATCCAGGCCGATCCGGATCAGTTGCGGCGCGCGCTCGGCAATCTGGTGCTCAACGCTCTTGATGCCATGCCGGAGGGAGGAACTCTTCTGGTGCGCACCGCGCTCCACGATTGGGGCGTGCGCCTGGAGATATCTGACAGCGGCCAGGGACTGACGGAAGAAGAATGCCAGCGCCTGTTCACTCCTTACTACACGACCAAACAGCACGGCACCGGACTGGGCCTGGCGATCGTGCAGAGCGTGGTGAGCGATCATCACGGAAAGATTTCCGTGTCGAGCGCGTCAGGCCGCGGGACCACCTTCACCATTGACCTGCCGGCTTCGCAGCCCGATCCGCTGGCCCCACCGGGAGAGACAGCGTGAGCCATCTGCTGATTGTCGACGACGATCCTAATACGCTTGCGTCACTGGCGCGCGCCTTTCGTCTGGCGGGTCACGAAGCGACCGTGTCGGATCGCGCATCGCGGGCGCTGGAGCTGGTTCGTACGCAATCGTTCGACTTGATCTTTTCCGATGTGGTGATGCCGGACAAGGACGGTATCACGTTGCTCGAGGAAATGCGGGCTGCGGGCGTCACGACGCCGGTAGTGATGATCTCCGGCCAGGCAACGCTCGACATGGCGGTTCGTGCCACACGACTGGGCGCGCACGATTTTCTCGAGAAACCCCTTTCGACGGAGAAGCTGCTGCTGACGCTCGAAACCGTGCTGAAGCTCAAGCGGTTGGAGTCGGAAAATCGGGAACTGCGGGCGCGCCTGGGGCGGCACGAGATCGTTTGGAAGAGCGATGTTATGCGGCGCGTCATGGCGCAGGTGGAACGTGTGGCGGCAGGCGATTCGCGCGTATGCATCCTGGGCGAAAGCGGGACAGGGAAGGAGCTGATCGCCCGTGCGGTTCACGACAAGAGCGGACGCCGCACCGGTCCTTTCATTGCGCTTAATTGCGCGGCAGTGCCGGGCGAGTTGATCGAATCCGAGTTGTTCGGTCACGAAAAGGGAGCGTTCACAGGGGCGGCAGCGCGACATACAGGCAAGTTCGAGCAGGCTCACAAAGGCACTCTGTTCCTGGATGAAATCGGCGACATGCCTGCCGTGATGCAGGCCAAGCTTCTGCGCGTTCTGGAAGAGGGCGAAATCGAACGTGTGGGCGGCTCGGGAGCTCAGAAAGTAGATGTGCGCGTGGTAACGGCGACTCATCGAAACCTGGAGGAGCAGGTGCGGACGGGGGCATTCCGCCAGGATCTGTACCATCGGATCCTTGTGTTCCCGGTCCAATTACCGCCGCTCCGGGACCGCAAGGACGATATCGCCGCACTGGTGGAGCATTTCAACCGTTCGATCAGCGAGATGAACGGGTGGAAGCCGAAACCGTTTACCGCGGCCGCCGT
>Ga0068855_100006152_pt1 | contig 14633 bp, 13 predicted proteins | sample KBSCornC52_FD_66592 | JGI IMG/M metagenome (GOLD analysis project Ga0068855, IMG submission 66592) | Corn rhizosphere microbial communities from Kellogg Biological Station, Michigan, USA - KBS Corn C5-2 | ecosystem: Host-associated > Plants > Roots > Rhizosphere > Soil ... | reverse complement strand
GCTTTAGCAGCTGATTTTAAAGAACCATCCTCGTTAAATACAGGCGCAGTCCAGATCACATCATATACGTTCCACTCACCTGGTTTACGGCCTGGGTTTGCCAGCGGGATAGCCTGTTTGTACAAGCTACCTGCCATGCCGTTAACATAAGTTTTGTTGTTGTATGAATCTAAAACCTGCAATTCATAACCTGCATCGCCTTTACCTAATGAGGCCAGGAAGATACCGCTGTTACCGCGGGCTTGTCCTTCGCCGGTAATGCTGGCAGGAACGCGCCACTCAATATGCAGCTGGTAATTGGTAAATTTTCTTTTGGTTTCAATATTGCCTTTGGTTTTATCAACGGTTAAAATACCGCCTTTAACCACCCATGTTGCCGGTGTTTGATCGGCCACAGAAACCCACTCGTCCTCGTTTTTGCCATCAAATAAAACAATAGCATCAGACGGGGCTTCGCCTAATACTTTTCCCGGTACAACTACTTTGGGTATAGGTTCCCAAGTTTCGGTATCTTCTGGCTTTGCCTGCTGCGCGTTGGCTACAAAAAAGCTTCCTGCTAAAAGCGCTGTTAATACAATTGGATATTTCATATCAGTATTATAATTGGTTTTTAAATTTAGTATCAAGTAGCTAGTATCAAGTAGCAAGACCTATTTCATCTTGATATTATTGCTGATAAAAAGTAAAATCTTGATACTTGATACCAAAGTCCCTTAAACGTGAAGTGTATTTTTTAAGTACGACGCACTTTTGGTAATACTCACATATGGATCAATATTGGTATAATTTTCCTGCTCAACAATAAAGTGTTTAATGCCGGCAAGTTTGGCTTTACCTAAAATGGTTTTAAAATCAATGTCGCCGTTACCAATTTCGGTATTCAGGTTGGCATTGGTTTTATCACGATCCTTGATGTGTACAAAGGTAAAACGGCCCGGATGTTTCTGGAATATAGCTATCGGATCCTGACCGGCACGAACTACCCAATAAAGGTCCATTTCCATATTCACCAGTTTAGGGTCGGTATTGTTTAATACTACATCATAAAAAGTAGTATCGCCAACCGGGTGCCATTCAAAATTATGATTGTGGTAACCCAATTTTAAGCCCGATGCTTTGCAGATCTCGGCAATCTTATTCATCTTATCGGCAACAGCTTTGCAGTCGTCAACCGTTTTGATGAAGTTATGATTTAGCGAAGGGATAATAATATAAGTTTGACCTATGGTATTGGCCACTTCAATATAAGCTTTCAGATCATCGGTTTTACCTTCGCCAAAATACTGATCAAGGCCGTAGTGACCACTTGGGGTACTTAAGCCGTTATCCTTTAGCAGCTGACCAAAATCTTTACCTGGTAAACCCCAATAACCGGTTTGCTGATTAAAGCCAAAGGTTTCTACCTCTTTGTAACCGGCTTTGGCAACCTGGGCTATTACCCCTTTTACATCTTTTGGCAGCTGATCGCGCAAGCTATATAATTGTAGCCCGACACCATTAGTGCTTTTGGCCGATAGTAAGTTTGGTTTTATCATCACACCTGCCGCAACTAATCCGGCTTGTGCTAAGAATGTTCTTCTGGTTGTCATGTATAGTTATTTGGTTAATGTATTGGTTAGAGCAGTTGCAAACCATAAGGTTTAAACATCGCAAATATGTACCGCTTTACGTAAAGAAGCGATATGATCTGGCTGCTTCGGAATAAATTCCTGTGCCACAAAGCCCTTATGCCCTACCGCTACAATAGCTTTCATAATAGCAGGGTAATAGAGTTCCTGTGTATCATCAATTTCGTTACGGCCGGGTACACCACCGGTATGATAATGCGCGATGTATTGATGATTATCGCGGATGTTGCGGATCACGTCCCCCTCATCTATCTGCATGTGGTATATATCATACAGTAACTTAAAGTTTTCGGAGCCTAATCTTTTGCAAAGTTCGGCCCCCCATGATACACGGTCACATTGATAATCTTTATGATCTATCTTGCTATTCAGCAGTTCCATTACCAATACCACATTATGTTTTTCGGCAAGGGCTACCAAAGGTTTCAACCCTTCCACACAATTGTTCCAGCCGGTTTCGTTATCCTTACCCCGGCGGCTTCCGCTAAAGCAGATCAGGTTTTTATACCCTGCCGCGGCCACCTTTGGTATCATTTCCGAGTAGTTTTTTTGCAACTGGGCATGAAACTGCTTGTCGCCAAAACCATCGGTCAGGTTTATTTCGGCGCCGTTACACATGGATGAGTACAGACCATACTTTTTAAGCGTAGGCCAGTCGGAAGGGCCAACCAGGTCGATCCCCTTGATGCCGATATCTTTGGCAGCTGCACAAAGTTGCTCCACCGTTATATCACCATAACACCAGCGGCAAACCGCATGGTTAATATTTCCTTTAAGCGTATCAGGTAACATTGGTTTATCTTGTTCGGTTGATGTAAATGAAGTAAGCACGCCCGACGCTGTAATAGCGGCCGTGCCTGCAAGCATGTTTTTGATAGCCGATCTCCGGTTTTGGTTTGATGCCATTGGTTTAGTTATTAGTTGCAGATTCGTTAATAGCTTCACTATCTTTTTTATCCTTAAAGAACAGTACAAACAGGATAAATACTACGGCCGCGATACCGGCAGGTATCAGCCATATCATTTTCCAATCGTGCCCGGCTGGACTGTTATAGCTGTCTGAAATTAATCCGGCAATATAAAATCCTATCAACATACCTACGCCATAAGTAGCCAGGGTTATCATGCCCTGTGCAGCGCTTTTATATTGAATGCCGGCTTTTGAATCTGTATAGATCTGTCCGGAAACAAAGAAGAAATCATAACATACGCCATGAAGCGCTATACCTATGAGCAACAGGAAGCTTAATTCACCGGCGTTACCGTAAGCAAACATCGCATACCTAACTGCCCATGCCAGCATACCGACCAGAATGGTTTTTTTAAACCCGAATTTCTTGAAGAATATAGGCAGACAAAGCAGGAACAATACTTCCGAGCCTTGCCCAATGGCCATTTTTCCGGTTGGGTTATCAACTTTGATATCGGCTAAAAAGGCGCCGGCATTCTGATAATAAAACGCCAGTGGGATACATATCAGGATGGAAGCCACAAAGAATACAGCAAAGTTCTTGTCTTTCAACAGTTTCAATGCATCAAGCCCAAGTACCTGTGAAATGCTAACTTTCTCATCTTTGGAAACCTTAGGAGGCGTATTAGGCAACGTAAAACTGAATAAACCTAAAACCAGGGAAGCAATTCCTGCCATCAGGAAGGTATTTTTTAAAAAGCCCTGTGCAATGCCATTAGGAGAATCCCAGTGAAATAAATAACTGATCGATACACCCGCCAATATCCAACCCACAGTTCCCCAAACACGGATAGAAGAAAACTCTTTTTCCGGATCGGTCATCTGATTAAATGAAACGGAATTTACCAGCGCCAGCGTTGGCATATACAGCACCATGTAACCCAATACATATGGGTAAAACCCAGCAACATCCGGGGCCTTGTACATCTGGTACATCAATACAGCACCCAGGATATGCAGTATACCTAATATTTTTTCGGCGTTAAAATACCTGTCGGCAATTAAGCCAATAATAAAAGGCGCGATAATAGCTCCCCATGATTGGGTTGAAAATACAGATCCGGCCTGAACGCCCGTGGCATGCAGTGTTTTATCTAAAAACGCGCCCAGTGTTACAAACCATGCTCCCCAAATAAAAAATTCGAGGAACATCATGGCAGAAAGTTTTACCCTGATTCCAGTGGTCATAGTTGTTTTTTAAGAAGATAAAATCAGGTTATTTTTTCAGAGATAAAACGTATTTAACCATTTCTTTAGCGTCATCTAATGATACAGTTGGGTGTGGTGTCATCGGGATATCTCCCCAGTTACCTTTACCACCGTCAATAACTTTTTTAGCCAGGGTTTCAATATTGGTTTCGGTAGCCGGATATTTCGCAGCCACATCCTGAAACGCAGGACCTATAATTTTGGTATCCACTTTATGGCAGGTATTGCAATCAGCTGCTGCAATTAAACTTTCGCCTTTGGCTGAGCCTGCTGATCCGCCTGCCGCTTCTGTACCTGTTTTTGCAACAACTGTATCAGCATTAGCATCAGCAGCTTTTGCGGTTTGGTTTGCCGCGCTGGTGCTGTCGCTGCCACCTTTAGTTGATGAATTACTGCCACAAGCTGTTACTACCGCGCTGATACAAAGAATAAAAAAAGCCTTTTTCATGAGTGTTTTTTTGTTTTTTAATAATAACCTGGCAGGGTCATATCTGTTTTATTTTATTAAGCTGCCTGGTTTACTTCTGTTTTTTGGAATTGGTGAATAATACGGGTGAAAAATACAATTTTTTATCATAATCAGTGTACTTTTTACACGGTAACTGTGCTTAATGGTTCACTTTTTTTCTTGCCACGCATGTAAAACACCAAAGCGGCAAAAGCAACTATCAATGCTACCGGTATAATGAGGGTAGTATTTAGCACTTCGGGACCGGCTGCTGACCGGGCAGCATCAAAAGCTTTGGCCATATCAGTACCTGCGGCTGCCGACCGGTAAGCGTCCAGACTGGCACCTGCCGGAAGTTTCTGAGCCATGATCGTATCATAATGCCCGCCCATAAATATCATATAAATAGATACGCCGAACATGCCTGCACCGCCCATCAGGTTTAAACCAACAGCTCCGGTACGTGGCAGGTTTTCGGCTACAAAGCCTATCATACAAGGCCAGAAAAAGGCTACACCTAATCCAAAAACAACGGCGGCAAAATAAATGGCATCACCATGTAAATGGATCATCAGGTAAATTCCCAGGGCCGATAAGATGGCCGAAATAAGCAGCACGCCCTGCGGAGCCAGGCGATGCACAATAGGAGCAGCGAACGCCCTGCCCAATACCTGTACCGATGCCACGAAAGTGAGAATCAGGATAGCATTGTCAGTAACTGTTTTGAACAACACATCCGTCCACTGATTGGTAAACAGTTCAGTTATAGCTGTACCAAACATACATATGATCATGAACAGAAACAACGGATTCATTAAAGACACATACATATCACTGGTACTCACGCCTGCAGATACCCGCTCTGTAACCGGGAATTGTAATTTGGAGAAAAGAAAACCGTAAGCCAATGTCGGGATGAGCATGATAGCTACTTCCAGCTGTGAGATCCAGTAAGGTTTTGGTGATACCCCATGTGCTAAAGCTTTATCCAGCCCAAACACGATCAATGTACCGATAACGATACCCGCCGGAAACCACAAGTGAAAGTGATTAAGCTTGGTAGTCTTATTATCGGTATATAAAGAAGCTACTAAAGGGTTACAGGAAGCCTCAACCGTTCCATTGGCAATACCGATCATCAACGTGGACAGGAACAATGTCCAGTACCCATTGGCGAAAATGGTAAGCAAAATACCTATTAGATGGAAAACAAAAGCCGATACCAGCAATTTTTTCATGCCGATGATATCTACAATAAAGCCACCTACGATAATAGCTAATGGGAAACCCCAAAAAGCCGTTGCAGCAATGGTGCCCAGTTCTGAGGCGTTCAAATGAAATCTGACACCCTGGTCGTTCAATATACCCGCGCGGATACCAAAGGATAATGATGTTACCAACAGGGATAAACAACTGGCCCTGAAAAGCTGTGTACGGTTAATGGCTTGCATTTAAAGATAATTAGGTTTAATTGAATTGGTTAATTGGTATCTCAAATATAATGCTTTTATCTTCTCACTTATCTAAGTATGTCATTGCGAGAAGGAACGACGAAGCAATCTCGTAGCTATTCCTACGAACGCGAGGAGATTGCCACGCTTCGCTCGCAATGACATAGTTTATTATATTATATCCCCAGCGTTTTCCTGTTAAAAGCATCGTCAGAACCTGATGCGGCGAAATCGTCAAAAGCACGTTCGGTAACCCTGATGATATGATCCTTGATAAATGTGGCACCTTCCCTTGCCCCATCTTCGGGATGTTTAAGCGCGCATTCCCATTCTAATACGGCCCATCCTTTATAATCATACTGGGTTAATTTGCTGAAGATCCCTTTAAAATCAACCTGGCCATCGCCCAATGAGCGGAAACGGCCTGCACGGTCAACCCAATTCTGGTAACCGCCATAAACACCCTGGCGGCCTGTCGGGTTAAATTCAGCATCCTTTACGTGGAACATTTTGATGCGCTCATGATAGATGTCGATATATTCTAAATAGTCCAGGCACTGCAATACAAAGTGCGATGGATCATAAAGCAGGTTGGCGCGTTTATGATTGTTCACTTTTTCGAGGAACATTTCATAGGTGATACCATCATGCAGGTCTTCACCCGGGTGTATCTCATAGCAAAGGTCGATGCCGTTTTCTTCGTACACATCCAGGATTGGTGTCCAGCGTTTAGCCAGTTCATCAAAACCGGTCTCTACAATACCTGCAGGGCGTTGTGGCCATGGGTACACCATTGGCCAAAGTAAGGCGCCACTAAAAGTAACAGAAGCATTAAGTCCTAAATTTTTTGATGCTTCTGCGGCGTATTTCAGCTGCTGTACCGCCCATCTTTGTCTGGCGGCCGGGTTATTACGATAAGCCTCTGGCGCGAAAGCATCAAAAAGCGAATCATAAACCGGGTTTACAGCTACCAGCTGACCTTGAAGGTGTGTTGATAGTTCGGTTATTTCTAATCCGGCAGCGTTCACAATGCCTTTGATCTCATCGGCGTAAGTTTTGCTTTCGGCTGCTTTTTGCAGGTCGATAAAACGCGCATCGTTAGTTGGCAGCTGAACACCTTTGTAACCCAGGCCTGCGGCCCATTTACAAATAGACTCCAAACTGTTAAATGGTGCGGTATCGCCTATAAACTGCGCTAAAAATATGGCTGGTCCTTTTATAGTTGTCATAGTTTTTTAAATAGAAAATTCGGTCCACTTTTTATCTGATTTGCCCGAGGCGATCACATTTTCAATAAATGCCATGCCGCGTACGCCTTCTTTTACTCCCGGGAAATCCAATTCTTCAGGTGTTGCTATTCTACCTTCAATACCTGCCTTTACGGTTAAAGCAAAGTTGCGGTAAAGGTTAGCAAAAGCCTCCAGATAACCTTCTGGGTGACCGGCAGGTGTACGGGTATTATGCTGCGCGAACGAGCTGGTGTAACCACCGCCTGTGCGCCATACTTCCATCGGTTTATCGGTATACATGACCGTAAGGGAATTAGCATCGCTCTGGTGCCATTCCAATCCACCTTTTTCGCCGTAAACGCGTATTTTAACATTATTTTCTTCGCCGGCGGCAATTTGGGTAGCGGTTAATACACCGCTTGCGCCATTGTTGAATTTGAGCAGCGCGGCGCCGTCGTCATCCAGTTTGCGGCCTTCAACTACGATGTTGATGTCGGCACAAATTTTGGTAACCTCTAAACCTGTCACATACTCAGCCAGGTTAAAGGCATGGGTTCCTATATCACCCATAGCACCGGCAATACCGCTTTTACCCGGATCGGTGCGCCATGAAGCCTGTTTATTATCATCGCCTTCCAGAAAGCTGCTGAGCCATCCCTGCGGATACTCTACATATACTTTGCGGATAGTACCTAATTTTCCTGCTTTGATCAATTGCTTGGCTTCTTTTACCATCGGGTAGCCGGTATAGGTATGCGTGAGGCAAAATAATTTGCCTGTAGATTTCACTATTTTATCCAGCTCTTTGGCTTCGGCCAGGGAAAAAGTCATGGGTTTATCTAAAACAACATGAAAGCCATTTTCCAGCGCCAATTTTGTTGGCGCAAAGTGTACGTGGTTGGGTGTTACAATACTGATCACCTGTACACGCTCGTCCTCTGGTAGTTGTTTTTCTTTTTCGATGAGTTCGGTGTATGAATTGTAGATGCGGTTGGCAGGTAGCCCAAGTAACAAACCGCTGGCTTGCGATTTTTCGGGATTGCTGCTAAAAGCGCCGCAAACCAGTTCATATTCACCATCTATACGTGCGGCTATGCGATGCACGGCGCCAATAAACGCACCCTGACCGCCACCGATCATTCCTAATCTTAGTTTCATTTTTTTAGTGAGTGGTTAATTCAATCGATTGGTGAGTGGTTGCATGAGTTTATAACCATTCTCCACTCACCTAATCAACTAAAAACTAATTTTTTAAGTAGCCCAGGCTTTATCACCTTTTTTGTAGGGTACGTTGCCATCATAATGTCCGGGTACAGCAATGTAGCGCAGGGCCTTGGTTGCACCAACTTCTGAGGTAAAGTAACCCAGCAGGGTTAGCTCTTTCATCATCCGGAAGTAATGGTTCGGATCTTCGGGCTTTTTGTTTTTGGTGTAGTTCTTTTGTTCGGCATCCAGTTCGGTAAGCAATTCGGTACGCTGTTTGGCATCGGCTTCCATAAACGATTTGCTGAATTTTTTCTTGCTGGCTTCGTCCAGATCGGAAATACCTTTTACAAATACTTTCTGATCTTCGGGTTTATAGCAATCCTGAACCATCAGGGACATAAAGTTACCTATAGCGGCAGCTTTGGCACCCGGTGTGCTGGTAGCAGGTAAAATGGTTTCGCCAATTTCGTCAAATAAAGCTACGTTGTTCTCATCAAACAATTCGTTCACTTTTTTGGAGCTTGGTTTACAACCCGAGATAAAAAACTCGGCGCCGATGATGGTACCTCCCAGTATCAATCCAACCCTGCCTAAAGCTTCTCTTCTATTCATGATTAATTATTGATTTAGTGAATTAGTGCGTTAGTGAATTAGTTGGTTTAAATATAAAATTAGTAATTGGTAAAATTTGCATTTTCCCAATCACTAATTCACTAACTCGCTAATTCAAAATTAATTTATGCTTTCAGTTTAAATCCATCAGGATAATCCCTTTGGATGTATTGGTTTACCGCGTCAAAGTTGGTCACTTTCATGGCTTGATTATCCCATAACAGTTTTACCTGACCACCTCTTAAATCATGACCGCGCACTGCCAAATTAGCCATTAACAAGGCTTCGGTAAGCGGACCTGCTTTATCAAATGATGAGCTTAGTTCTGTTTTGCCATATCCGGCCAAACAGCCTTCAACCCATTGCGCATAGTGGCCTTCGGCACCACCCGGTACACGTTTCCATTTCTGCGGCGCATTCGCGCTCGCTGTTAATGATTTTGGTAACAGTGTAGCCGCATCTGAATAAGTACTGGCATACATTTTACCTTTTGTACCGATGAATAATGTACCGTTACCTTCTTCGCCACCAAATTTTTCATTAGCTTCTAATTCAATAGGTCTTTCTGGTGTAATACCGCCATCCATCCAGTGCATAGTAACATCACCTTTTGTTTTCTCGGTTTTAGGGAAAGTTAAGGTAATGTGACTTGACGGAGGACAGCTTTCAGGGAAGTGACCTTGTTTAAATTCATCAACATACACACTGCCTACACTGGCTTGTACATCTTTTACATATTGCAAACCCAATACACGGAACGGAGCTTCAACCAGGTGACAACCCATATCGCCCAGAGCACCGGTTCCGTAATCCCACCATCCGCGCCAGTTAAACGGCACCAATTTATCTACATAATCTTTTTTAGGCGCTGTACCCAACCACAGGTTCCAATCCAGTTCTTTTGGGATCTCTTTTGCAGGCTGAGGCCAGGCAATACCCTGAGGCCATACCGGACGGTTTGTCCAGCAGTAAATAGTGTGCACATCACCAATCAGATCAGCATCATACCATTCCGACATCAGGCGGGTACCATCATTTGATGATCCCTGGTTACCCATTTGCGTAACTACTTTATATTTTTTGGCCGCCTCGGTTAATAAACGGGCTTCCCAGATATCATGGGTTAATGGTTTTTGAACGTATACGTGTTTGCCCAGCTGCATAGCATGATAGGCAATTAAAGCATGGTTATGATCTGGTGTTGAAACGGATACCGCGTCAAAATGTTTTGACTCTTTATCATACATTTCGCGCCAGTCTTTATAATACTTAGCTTTAGGAAATTTAGCACGTGAATTTGCCGACCTTCTATCGTCTACATCGCATAGAAAAGCGATCTCGGCTTTTCCACTTTTGTAAAAATTGGCAATATCGCTCTGGCCTTTACCGCCCGCGCCTACACCGGCAATAAGCAATTTGTCGCTGGGTGCTGTAAAGCCCTTGCCGCCCAGTACAAAACGGGGAACGATCATAAAACTTGCCGCAGCTAATGTGCCCTTTTTAAGAAAATCCCGTCTGGAGGCGTCGGGAGTACTTTTGTCCTGTTCTTCAATCATTGGTTTGTATATTTTGGATATCCGGTTAATTTAGATCTCGTTTTTCTTTAAAGCATCAACCGCGTAGTTAGCTGCACGGGCGGTCATGGCCATATAAGTAAGTGATGGATTCTGGCAGGCTGCCGATGTCATGAAAGAACCATCGGTAACAAATACGTTTTTGGCATCCCAAACCTGGTTCCATTTGTTCAATACTGAGGTTTTTGGATCATGGCCCATACGAGCGGTGCCCATTTCATGGATACCACGGCCTAAGTATGGGTTTTTGCTGCTCGTTTGTACATTTTTAACCCCTGCGGCCTCCAGCATGGCTTTTCCTTCGCTTTCCATAGCGATACGCATCTTTTTCTCGTTGTCTTTCAACTCCGCGTCAATAGCGATAACAGGAAGTCCCCATTTATCTTTCTTGGTTTTATCGATGAACACTTTATTATCATGATAAGGCAGTGTTTCGCCAAAACCACCCATACCAACAGACCATGAACCTGGCTCGGTAAGTGCGTCTTTAAAGGCTCCGCCAATACTCAATTCAGCAATATCGCGGCTCCATCCTTCGCGGCTTGCACCGCCCTGATAACCGAAACCACGTATAAAATCACGTTTATCGTTACCCAGATTGGCAAAACGGGGAATATAAAATCCATTTGCACGACGCCCGAAGTAGTATTTGTCCTCATAACCTTCCACATGGCCCCATGCATTAACATTTAGGTGGTGATCCATCAGGTTATGACCCAATTCGCCGCTGCTGCTGCCTAAACCACCTTCCCAAACATCGTTTGCCGAGTTCATCAGGATCCAGGCAGAGTTAATGGTAGAAGCATTAAGGAATACCACCTTTGCAAAATACTCATAGGTTTGGTTAGTTTCGGCATCCAGTACCTCTACACCTTTGGCTTTTTTGGTATCCTTATCATAGAGTATCTTGGTAACGATTGACCATGGGCGAACGGTTAAGTTACCTGTAGCCATAGCCGCAGGCAAAGTAGCCGATTGCGTGCTGAAATAAGCCCCGAACGGACAACCCAACCAGCATTTATTACGATACTGACAATTAGTACGATTATTATGCGGCACAGTGATATTGGCGGTACGACCAATAATCATAGCCCTTTCTTCTTTATAATACTCTTTTAATCTTTTGGCTACGTCTTTTTCAACCACGTTCAATTCCATGGGCGGCATAAAATCGCCGTCGGGTAAAATGGCCAGGCCATCTCTGTTGCCTGATATGCCTGCAAATTTCTCAGCATAGCTATACCACGGAGCGATATCTTTATAACGAATAGGCCAATCCACAGCAATACCATCTTTTAAGTTGGCTTCAAAATCAGTATCACCCCAGCGGTATGACTGCCTGCCCCACATCAGTGAACGGCCACCCACATGATAACCGCGGAACCAGTCAAATCTTTTTACTTCCGTATAAGGACTGTCTTTATCACTTGCCCAATAATCCAGGTTAGTTTCGTTCAGGGGGTAATCGCGTTTTAATACCGGGTAATCATCGATCATTTTTTGTGTACGCCCGCCACGGTGCGGGAATTCCCACGGCGCTTTATTAGCGTTCACATAATCCTTAATGTGCTCGATATTACGACCACGCTCCAGCATAATGGTTTTTAAACCCTTTTCTGTTAGTTCCTTGGCAGCCCACCCGCCTGAAATTCCTGAGCCAATGACTATAGCGTCATAAGTGTTTGCAGACATATTTATTCGGTTAAATGAATTTGTTTAGTACTTGGTTATCCCGCTAAATGTATGAATAAAAATTATTTTACAAATATCACATCGTGTTTTTTTTACACATTGAAATCTGTAATCGGTTTATAACAATTAAGCAGTTTAGCTTTGGTATTTGGGATATCATGCTCCCATTGCTCTAAGTAACTATCACCTAATTGCATTACCTATTTATATACTAAAAATTTAAAATAAAAGTGCTTTAAAAAAACACAAATTATTATATATCAATAAGTTTTAAAAAACAGTAGCCTAAAAAGTATAAACACAATTTAGGCTGTACCATATAATTATATATTACCCTTTTTCATTTCACTCACTGCATAGTCTGCCGAGCGAGCGGTAAAGGCCATGTAAGTTAAGGATGGGTTTTGGCATGAGGTTGATGTCATGCTGGCTCCATCGGTTACAAACACATTATTAACCGCGTGCATCTGGTTCCATTTATTTAATACCGATGTTTTAGGGTCGTTACCCATACGTGCGCCACCCATTTCATGAATATCCAAACCAGGCGCACGATTGTCGCTTTCGGCTTTAATATTGGTAAAACCGGCGCTGGTAAACATTTCTGTTAACTGCTCAATATAATCTTTCTTCATTTTGGCGTCGTTATCGTCATAATCCATGGATATTTTCAATAACGGCACACCCCATTCGTCTTTTAATTTATCGTCCAGTTTCACGTAGCTGGCTTCTTTAGGTATGGTTTCCCCCATCATATGCGATCCTACATGCCATGGGCTCAATTCCCCCTTCGCCAGGTTGTCTTTAAAGTCGCTACCTACCCCATCCCAGTTTTGCTGCTTCCATCTGTACGCGCTGAAACCCGAAGCATAACCGCGTAAAAAGTCGGTTTCCTGCTTGTGCAGGTTTCTGAACCTGGGGATATAACCACCGCCTGCCGGATTACGACCGTCGGTAGTCCACTCCAGCATGCCATCATATTGCGCGCTGATATGTGCCGAATAATTGTGGAAAGCCACATATTTACCCAATACACCGCTATCATTACCCAAACCATTAGGGAAACGATGCGAGGTAGAGTTAAGCAATACCAGGTTGGTGTTCATAGCAGCCGCGTTCACAAATATGATCTTAGCGTAATATTCAATAGTTTCTTTGGTGTTGGCATCCACCACACGAACGCCGGTAGCCTTACCTTTTTTGTCATCATAGATGATAGATTCTACCACTGAATGGGGTCTTAAAGTTAAATTTCCCGATTTTAATGCCCAGGGGATAGTTGAAGCATTAGCGCTGAAATATCCGCCAAAAGGGCAACCGCGCTGGCAAAGGATACGTTCCTGGCATTGTGCCCGGCCCTGATCCAGGTGGATCTGGTTGGGTTTTGACAAATGCGCGCAACGGGCACTGATCACATGCCTGCCGTATTTACCTTTAACGTGTTTACTAAAATACTGTTCTACGCTGTTGAGCGGAAAGGCTGGTAAAAACTCACCGTCGGGCAGTTCGGCCAGACCATCTTTATTGCCTGATATACCCGCGAACTTTTCTACATAGCTGTACCACGGGGCAATATCCTGGTACCGGATGGGCCAATCGACCGCGAAACCATCGCGGGCGGGGCCTTCAAAGTCAAAATCGCTCCAGCGTTGGGTTTGGCGGGCCCAAAGTAATGATTTCCCCCCTACCTGGTATCCACGAATCCAGTCGAAAGGTTTATCCTGTATATAAGGATGTTCTTTATCTTTTACAAAAAAGTGAGCGGCATCTTCATGAAAGGCATAACAACGGTTTACAATGGGGTTGGCTTCCTGAACAGCCATAGGCATTTCGCCACGGTGTTCAAACTCCCAGGGATACATATTGGTTGTAGGATAATCCTTAATATGCTTTACATCACGGCCACGCTCCAGCATCAGGGTTTTAAGCCCTTTCCCGGTAAGCTCCTTAGCAGCCCAGCCTCCACTCATTCCCGAACCTATTACGATGGCATCAAACGTGCGATCTTTAATACTATCTGTATTTAAATTAGCCATGTTTATGCTGTTTGCTTTTGCTTAACCGGGTAAAACGCGTTGTACCTGCCGGGTACCAATTCATATATCACTTGTTTGGTCATAAAGTATTTTGAAGTGGTGTAACCATTAACCGTTTGGCCTTTTACCGCGCCATAAAAAGTTTTCAATTCGGCAGGATAGGTACTGCTTTTGGGGTCCTTATCCTTTTCAATATCTAAAAGTATCTGCTCGCGTTGCTTTACAGTACAATCGCTAAAGGAGTTACTATAACGTTTTCGGACATAGTCATTAAATTGGCCCATACCAGTCATAAAAGCCTGTTGATCTTTTTTGGTGGCGCAGTCGTCAACCATTTTCAATACAAATAAATGCAGCTGCAGGTCCTTAGCGCCAGGCGTACTGGTTTTAGGGATGATGGTTTCGGCCATATCTCCTATCAGCTTTTCCTGGTTGGCACTGATGTTCAAATTAGTCAGCTTGACAGATGCTTTACCATTTTCATGTACACATGACGGTAATAAAGCAGCGCCCCCAATAATTAAAGCTAAATTTTTTATAGCTATACGCCTGTGCATATGGTAAATGGTTTTAGCAGC
>Ga0068855_100006151_pt1 | contig 14634 bp, 12 predicted proteins | sample KBSCornC52_FD_66592 | JGI IMG/M metagenome (GOLD analysis project Ga0068855, IMG submission 66592) | Corn rhizosphere microbial communities from Kellogg Biological Station, Michigan, USA - KBS Corn C5-2 | ecosystem: Host-associated > Plants > Roots > Rhizosphere > Soil ... | reverse complement strand
CGCCACAGCTCGTTGGCCGGGACGATCGCGCTGAACGCCAGGACGACCCGTCCGGCGAGCGCGCGAGGAACCGGCACCGCCATGGTCCACACGATAGGTGGGCACCCGCCTGGCGGCGACGAATCGATGACATTCATCATCGGCCGCGCGCCCGAGCGCGCCCGCCAGGGCACGTCCTGGCGCAGCGAATGGGTCCTCCACGGCGTTACGGCATTTAGGCCCTTTTGGACGAAGTTGCCTGGCTCGTCGGCAACTTCCCTCAGCTCCTGGAGGTGGGTACGCATTCTCCGCTCGCGTGCCCAGCCGGTGGAGCGGGCAGCTTGTTGCGGCGAGTCGTTGACGGCCCGCAACACGGTTATCACGCAGAATTCACCGGGTACCTCTCGCGCACCAGCGAAGTGCCAGCGAGGAGGAGCCGTGGGCGACCAGGCACATCTGCGGCCCGTCGTGGACGCCGAAGCGGCCGCTCCGGCCGCCCTCGAGCCCGTGTCCCTGCTCGAGCAGCGGTTCGTGACCTGCCCGGAGTGCGGGCTGCTGTCAGCCGTCCACGTCGATCAGCAGGCGTGGCGGGTCGTGCGCTTCGTGTGTCCCACGAGCTGCCGGATCGAGCCGGCCGTCATCGACGCCCTGGTCGCGCCGGAGGCGGCGACGCTCAGCGCCTGACGGCTGCGAGGCTGCCCGAATTTCACGGTTGGCAGGCGTGGCACGATCGACGTTTTCGCGCGGCGGCAAGCCGGGAATGCCTTGCGCATGAAATGCCGGTACTGCTTCCGCACGCTGCGCACGATCCCGCACACCCCGGCCGAGATCGAGCCGCACTGCACCTCTCGGGGCTGCACCTGGTGTCGCGAGTGCTACGCGGCGCAAACACCGGTCTCCCCGGGCTGGCGCGGCTACCCGTCCGCTGGCACGAGCGGCCAGGCGGCTTGACTGTCCCAACGCACAACCTCGAATCGGAACTCGTGCGCCGCTGGGCCAAGTACGGATCTCGTCGATGGCGCCCGCGTGGCGCAACCTCATGAGCCGCGCCGCGAAGCGTCTCCGGTCGCCCTTCCGTTACGCCCGGTGCAGCTACTGGACAACCCCGGTCTGCTGATCTTGCCGGCCGGGTAGCGCCTTTGCAGGCCGGTCGGTGAACCTGCCGCAGTCGGTCGCCCCCAGCCGGTGGGGGCGGCCCGGCAACGGTCACCAGCTCAGCGGCGGTGTCGGCGGGTGACGGACGTCGAAGCGGCCGCTCGGAGCGCGGCGCGGGAAGCCCGGAGTGGCCCATCAGGGCTCCGGGGGATGGCCTGTAGCGGGCTACTCCGGGTTTCCCGAGCCGCGTCCCGCGGGACCGCTGAGACGGATGGCTCGCATCGACACGTCATCCGACGACCGGGTCAGAAGGAGATCGCTCGTAGCCGCGAGAATCTGGCCACGAAGCAGCCCTCCCGCGCCTTCTCGTGCGCGGTGGCCTCGCGGAGGCGCCGGGGGCTGCGTCGTCGACCCCGTGCCGTCAGACGTGGAGATGCTGTCTCCCCTCCCGTGCCCTCGACCGGGACCGCTGATCAGTGAGGCGTTAGCGGAGGAAGAAGTTGAGGAGGGCGTCGGCGCGCTTGCCGAAGGGAGGACGGAGGAGGTTGATGCTGTTCCAGCGGCCCTGGACGAACACGCCCTTGGCGTGACTGAGCGTCCGGAAGCCCTCGATCCCGTGGTACTGGCCCATGCCGCTCTCGCCGATGCCGCCGAAGGGGAGGTCGTCCTGGCCGACGTGCATGATCGTCCCGTTCACGGTGACGTTTCCGGAGGTCGTCCGGTCGAGGACCTTGCGCCGGTCGGCGTCGTCGTCGCCGAAGTAGTAGAGCGCGAGTGGGCGGGGCCGGGCGTTGACGTAGTCGATCGCCTCCTCGATATCGCGGTACGGGAAGACCGGCAGGATCGGGCCGAAGATCTCCTCATGGGCGATCCGCATGTCGTCGGTGACACGGAGGACGACGGTGGGCGCGATGGTGTGTGGGCGCTGCGCGGCGTCCTGTGGCCGGTGTCCGACTTCGACGATCACGGCGCCCCGTGCGCGAGCGTCCTCGATCAGGGCGACAAGGTTGGCGTGTTGCTTCTCGTTCACGATCGAGGTGTAGTCCTTGCTCGTCGGACCGTCCGGGTAGGCCGCTTTGACCAGCCGGTCGTACGTGTTGACGAAGGTTTCGATCTGCGACTCGTGGACCAGGGCGTAGTCCGGGGCTATGCAGGTCTGCCCGCCGCTCAGCAGCTTGCCGAAGACGATGGACGACACGGTGCGGTCGTTCACGTGGCCGTGGGCGACGATCGTCGGAGACTTGCCGCCGAGCTCCAGCGTGACCGGGACGAGGTTCTCGCTGGCCGCCTTCATCACCAACCGGCCAACCGCCGAGCTTCCGGTGAAGACCAGGTGATCGAACGGGAGGCTCGAGAACGCGGCTCCGTCGCCCTCGACCACCGCGACCTGATCCGCTGAGAAGATCTCGCCGATCATGGCGGCGAGCACGGCATTGGTTGCCGGCGCGAAGTTCGACGGCTTGAGCATGACGCGGTTGCCGGCGGCGATCGCGGTGACGACCGGCATCAGAGACAGGTTCACCGGATAGTTCCACGGCGAGATGACGCCCACCACGCCGAGCGGCTGGTACTCGACGTGGTTGCTACCCATGCGCAACGGCAGCGCTATGTGCCGTCGGCTCGGCCGCATGAACCGCGCCAGGTTCCGGTGGAGGTAGTCGATGCCTTGGGCGACGCCGACGACCTCCATCAGCGCCGTCTCGTGTCGTGAGCGATTGCCGAAGTCGGCGTTGATGGCGGTCTCGAACTCGTTGCGTCGCGCGATCAGCGCGGCCTTGAGCTTCTTGAGGTCGCTTCGCCGGGTCGCCAACGAGGGCGCGCCGGCGCGCAGGAAGGCCGAGCGCTGGGCGGCGAGGATGTCGGTGAACCGCTCGTGGTCGGTGGCGCTTGACGTAGCAGCTGGAGTGACGGTCATCGGAGTTGCTCCTTGCGAGTGATTGGTGTGTGGACGGCGCGCGGGCCGGCTACCGGCGGGCGAAGCGGGCCATGAACCGGACGCCCTGGCGGCGGGAGAGCAGCTTGGTGAGGACGGCGAGCGATCCGCCGTTGGTGATCACCGAAGGGGGTGCGGACCGCCGGTCGAGGGTGGCGAGGGCCTTCCGAACAACCGCTTCGGGGCTGAGCCGCTTCGTGCCGTAGTCGGCTGTCTGGCTGCCGGCAGCCTCGTAGAACTCGGTGTCCATCGCACCGGGGCAGACAGCGAGGACGCGCAGCCGGGTGCCCCGCGCCTCGGCCCACAGGCCTTCGGTGAAGTTGAGGACGAACGCCTTGGTGGCGCCGTACACGCTCATGTATGGCGTCGGCTGATGGCCGAGCAGGCTCGAGACGTTGATCAGCACACCGGCATCGGCCGCGGATAGTGGCTCGAAGTAGGCCCGGCTGAGGTCGACGAGCGCGCCGACGTTCAGCGCGAGCATGTCCTGAAGGCGGTCCGGATCCTCGTCGGCGAAGGCGTTGTGGGTACCGAAGCCGGCGTTGTTGACCAGCCCGGTCGCGTGGATGCCGCGGGATTCGAGTTCGGACCGCAGCGTGCGGCCGGCGTCGGGCCGGCCGAGATCGCGCGCCAGGGCAGTCACGGTGACGCCGTGAGCGCGAGTGAGTTCGTCGGCCAGGGCCTCGAGCCGGTCGGCCCGCCGGGCGACGAGCACGAGGTTCGAGCCGCGCGCGGCGAGTTGCCGGGCGAATTCGGCGCCGAGACCGGCGCTGGCTCCGGTGACGATGAAGGTCTGGGTGCGGTAGTCGATTCGAGTCATGCCTGCACTATAGGCAGGGAAGTGCACGCAGTGCAAACTCATGTACTGCATGAAGAAATGTAAGATGGGTGCATGGTTGCGAAGGCGACGCCCATCCGGGAGCAGACGCGCGCCGTGGTGCGCTCGCTGCTCGCCCAGACAGCCCTTGAGCTGTTTGCGGCCAAGGGTTACGACGACACGACGGTTGAGGACGTCGCCTCCGCGGCGGGCGTGTCCCGCCGGACCCTGTTCAACTACTTCCGCAGCAAGGAGGACCTCGCCCTCAGCGGCCTTTCCGAACAGGGCGAGCTGATCGCAGCTCGGTTCGCCGAGCGCCCGGCCGACGAGGACGTCTGGGCCTCATTGCGCGACGCGTTCCGAGTGCTCGAGGAGATCGAGGGCACCAAGGAACGCCGGCTGGAGATCGTCTCGCTCCTGTTCGGCAACGAATCCCTGCGGGCCGGACACGCCGAGAAGCAGGCCCGCTGGCAGGACCTGTTGGCGCCGCTCATCGAGCCACGGCTGCGCAAGTCCGCGCACCGCTCCCTCGAAGCACGCGCGATCGCGGCCGCGGCCATCACCTGCCTACAGGCCGCCCACGAGGAGTGGGTGCGCTTGGGTGGGAAGGCGGAGATCTTCGACCTCTACGACACCGCCGTGCGCGCCATCCGCCGCCAGCGGTGAGCCCGGACGTCGTCCGAACTCGCTCATCGGCGCCGGCGGGTGCTCGCCCGTACCGCGTCCAGCCGGCGTACGCAGTCTTCCTGCGCAACGCGCCGGAGCAGCTCGAGCAGTGGACCCGAGAGCGCGAGCGAGACGGCCGCCCGCTCGGCCAGTGCCAGCTGATCGTCGACGCTGGCCGCGCGCTCGATGTCCAACCGGGCGGCCGTGCCGGCCAGCCGCGCATAGGACGTAAGCGCGTCCTGCGGCAACCCGACGCCCATCCGGTCCATCTCCCGCAGGGTCGTCGCGAGCCCCTGGACGTGCGGCGAGTCGCCGTCCACGTCCCAGCCCATGGCCTCGATCAGCTCATCGACCTCGGCGCGCCCGTCGGCCTCGTCGCTCGGCTCGTCCTTTTCCCCGGATGCCGCACGCCCGCCAGTGGGCACGGACATCGCATAGCTGACCGCCTTCAACGTCTGGGCCGGAGACCTGGCCTCGTCGATGGCCAGCAACACCTCGCGCGTCGCGGCGATCGACAGCCCGGCGACCGCGGTCAGAGCCTTGATCAGCCGCAGGCGCTTCACGTGGTCCGGCCCGTACTCGACCATCGTCGCCGACGTAGCGCGGCCGTCCGGTAGGAGGCCCTCGCGTTTGAACCACTTGATACTCGCGACCGGTACTCCGGACTCATGGCTCAGCTCGGAGATCTTCACGCGGCCTCCTCGAAACGACGGGCTCAGCACCGGAGCGAGTCCGGGCTGGACGAAGCCTACTCGATAGTGGCACTATCCAATAACTCGATAGCGTCACTATCGGGTGCGGGATCACCCGCCACGACTCCGGGAGCGGACATGACGACGGATCGATCACCACACGTCCTGCGCAGCGCGAGGCTGTGGATCGGGGCGGGCTTGCTCGTCGCGATCCTCTCCGGCGTCTTCGCCACGCTGTACGTGGGCGGCAACCTCGACCCGGTCGGTCACCTGAAGAACTTGCCGGTCGCCCTGGTCAACGACGACTCCGGAGCCGTCGTGGACGGGCGAGCGGTGAACTTCGGCGAGCAGGTGGTTGCCGGAATTCAGCAGGCCGAGCGGGCCGACCACAGCTTCGCCTGGCGGGCCGTCAATGCCGCCGAGGCGCGCACGCTCCTGGGGCAGGGCAAGGTGTACGGCGCGCTGGAGATTCCGGCCAACTTCAGCGCGGCCCTGCGCAGCCTCATCTCCGCCGACGGTTCGCCCGCCGTTCGTCCCACGATCGACGTGCTGACCAACCAGGCGGCCGGAAGCCTCGGCTCGTCCTTCGCCAGCACCGCGAATCAGACCGCCGTCCACGGCGCCTCCGCGGTGATCGGCAAGCAGCTGCTCGCCGCCGCCGAGCGGCAAGGCGCGCACCTCGACGGCGCGACGCGGCTGCTGCTCGCCGACCCGGTGACCATCAACCTCGCGTCGGGTCATGCGCTCGGCTCCCACAGTGGCAACGGCCTGACCGCGTTCTACTACGCGCTCGTCCTCATCGTCGTCGGGATGCTCGCTGCGAACGTCGTCATCTCCCAGGTCGACACAGCTCTGGGGTACCTCCATGCCGACTTCGGCCCGATCCGCCAGCGCAACCCGTTGCGCCACACCAGCCGCGCGCACACCCTGCTCATCGGCATCGCCCTGATGCTCGGCGTGTCCATCGTCGCCGGCTCATTGGTCGAACTGATGGCCGTCGGCGTGCTCGGCATGGACGCATCTCATCTCGCGCTGCTGTGGGTGTTCTCGGTCAGTGCGATCGCCGTCGTCGGCATCAGTGCGCTCACGCTGCTCGCTGCGTTCGGCACGCCCGGCATGCTGGTGCTGACGGTCGTCTTCGTCGCCCTCGCCATCCCGTCCTCTGGCGGCACGGTCCCGATCCAGGCTCTTCCCGGCTTCTTCCGCTGGCTCGCCGAGTTCGAACCCCTGCGCCAGGTCACCGGCGGTATCCGCTCGATCCTCTATTTCAACGCCCAAGGCGCTGCCGGTCTCGACCGGGCCTGGACCGCGATGGCCATCGCGTTGCCCGTCGCGCTGATCTGGGGGTTCGGGGTCACCCACCTCTACGACCGCAAGGGCCTGCACCGCGTGCCGAAACACGTGCCCGATGGGATGGTGGTGCCCCCGGCAGGATTCGAACCTGCGACGCCCGGCTTAGGAGTCCGGCGCTCTATCCCCTGAGCTACGAGGGCGGAGTAGCAAGAGAACTCGCGAGAGAACTCGTGCAATCGGATTGGGGCTTGCATCAGCGTAACGGTTCGTGCTGGCGGCCATCGTGACGCCGGCTAGTGGACCGGTCGATTCCGCATGCACGGCTTGGCCGACCGCCATTCCTGCCGCATGATCGGATCCATGTGGCGAAGGGTGAGCAGCGGTCGGGCGTCATGACCGAGTCGACGGGGCACGGCGGGCCCGAACGATCTGAACCGACCCTGGGGCGACCGGCCGCTCCGACGGTCGAGGAGGCGGGCCGTACGGTCATCGACGCCGGCCTCGGGCGGCACGATTCCGCCTTCACGCCCGGGCGTGCGATTTGGACTTCCGACCACGTCGCCGAGTTGAAGCGGTTGTTCGTCGATCGCCCGGACGTGACCGGACTCAGCTTCGACGAGAAGCTCGCCGTCCAGCTCACTGAAGCCACGGACGACGCTCGGCAGCTTTTCGCTGAGCTGTACTACGTCAACCTGCTCCCGCTTCACGATTACACCGGCGGCAAGAAGCGGTCGCTCATCGACGGCGTCCTAGCCTCGATGTCGCGTCCGGTGAGCGTGCCCACCGCCCTCCGCGACGCTCTCGATGGTGGTGTCTTCAACGGCGGTGTCGCGTTCAAGACCCGCCGCTACTGGCAGCTGTGCCTACTCATCGAGATCGCCGAGACATTTCTCAACCAGCCGGAGACCGAGCAGCGGCGCGCGCTTGCCGAACCGCTGGCGTTCCGCGAGCTGATCGGCTCCGTGACCGCGCAGAACGAACCGGCCCAGCGCCAGGCGTTGCTATACGTCGCGCACCCAGAGTTCTACTTGCCGATCGTCAAGAAGGAACATCGCCGATGGATACGGGACGCCTTCGCGAGTCGCATCGAAGACCCGACGAACGATCTGGACGTCGACCTTCATGCGATCACCCAGGTTCTCGGGAACGTCGACCTCTATGACTCCCCATGGCGGGAGATGTGGGATCCCAAGGCGGTCCAGCTTCCCGCCCAACCGCCCGCCCGCGCTGTCCCAGCGGGCGCCGAAGCGGACGAGGAGGAGTTCCTCGTCGACGCAACACCTGAGCTCGCGGCGGCGCTGAACATCGATCAGCAGTTCGTGCAGGAGTGGATCGAGTTGTTGCGCGATCGGCCCCAGCTGATCTTCTTTGGCCCGCCAGGCACGGGGAAGACGTACATCGCCCAGGAGCTCGCCAAGCACATCGCGGGTGACAACGTCCGCCTGGTCCAGTTCCACCCTTCGACTTCCTACGAGGACTTCTTCGAGGGCTACCGTCCAGAGGCCGGCCCCGATGGCGGAGTCGGGTTCCGTCTGAAGGACGGCCCGTTGCGAAAGATCGCCCGCGCCGCGGCCGCAGACGAGGCGGACCGCATCCCGCACGTCCTCATCATCGATGAAATCAACCGGGGGAACCTCGCACGCATCTTCGGCGAGCTTTACTTCCTCCTGGAGTACCGACGCCACTCGGTGGACCTGCTGTACGCGCAGTCCGGCGACACTGGGTTTCGGCTGCCGACGAATCTGGTCATCCTCGGGACCATGAACACGGCCGATCGGTCGATCGCTCTCGTCGACGCCGCGATGCGTCGCCGGTTCGCGTTCGTCGGGCTGCACCCGAGCGATCCGCCCGTCAGCATGGTCCTCCGGCGATGGCTGCGCGCGCAGGGTCACGACGAATTGGCAGCTGATCTGCTCGAACGGCTCAACACGGCCATCGACGACCGGGAATTCCGCATTGGACCGTCGTACTTCATGCGGCCCGCGGTGCATCGAAGCGGAGGCCTGGAACGGGTTTGGCGGACATCGATCCTGCCCCTGCTGGAGGAGCACCACTACGGGCAGAACGTCGACGTCACCGGCCGCTATGGATTCGACGTAATTTCCAAGGCCGTTCGTCCGCAGGATACGGACACCGGTGTCGTCCCGATGGACCCAGGCGATGTCGCGAGCCCTAACGCTGACTGAGGGCGGCGATCCCGTCACTGCGCCGCTCACCGAGGGCGAGGCCGCAGCCCTGGCCGGCACCCGTCTCGCGATGCCCTTGCGTACGGCCGACCCCAACGAATGGCAACTCGTGCCCGGCCGCCGGGTCGGCACTGTGCGCATCGGACCGGGCCTGCAGATCACGGTCCACCCGAAGGTGAACGTCGATCGACTGGTGTTCATGATGGGTTACGCGCGTAACCCGAAGTTTTGGCGTGACGACCCGGTCGCTCTGCCGCGGCACGCCGAGTTGCCGGAAGCGCTCGCTCACACCTTCCAGCGCCTGGCTGCGTCTGCTCTCGAGCAGGGCCTACTCCATGGGTACAAGACGGTCGAGGACAGCCTCCACGTCGTCCGTGGCCGCATCCGAACGGACGATCAGCTGCGGTTGCGTTTTGACCGGCCGCTCCCGGTCGAAGTCCGCTACGACGAATTCACCGCCGACATCTCGGAGAACCAGTTGTTGTTAGTCGCGGTGCTGCGCCTTCTTCGCGCGCCGAAGGTCACCGCTGCGATCCGCGCAGGCCTACATCGCTTGCGTCTTCAGTTGGCCGACGTCCAACAGCTGCCGACGGGAACGTCGTTGCCGAGTTGGCAGCCGAGCCGTCTCAACGCTCGCTACCAGCCGGCGCTGCACCTCGCCGAGCTGATCATCGCTGCGACCTCTTTCGAGCAGCGAGGCCCGGGACCGGACACGGACGTGAGCGGATTCGTCCTGGACACCTGGCGTATCTTCGAAGACTTCGTCTGCGTCGCCCTCGGTGAAGCCCTCGCCGCCGAAATGCCAGGCCGGGGGGTGTTCCAACATCGAGACCGCCTGGACGAGGCCAATCACGTCCCGATCGAGCCCGATTTCACCTGGTGGAACGGCCGCCGCCCGGTCATAGTGGCCGACGCCAAGTACAAGCAGGAACGGCTGGACGGGTACCCGAATGCGGACGCCTACCAATTGCTCGCGTACTGCACCGCGCTCGACGTCCGCGATGGGCACCTCATCTACGCCGAAGGAGACCGGAGGCCAGAGGTTCTGAAAGTCCGGAACTCGCCGGTCCGCATCCACTGGCACGCTCTGGATCTCTCCCGTGAACCCGCCGGGATGCTCGACGACGTCGACCGCCTCGCCCGGCAGTTGATGGCTTGACGTGACGGTAAGCACCACGCGTCGACCAACAAGTCCGGATTGTCCGGTCGTGCACGCCTCGGAAAGCTGAGTTCGGGCCGAGAGCCACCGGGTGGCGTTTTGACGTTGACGCAGCGTCAAGGTGTTCCCTGGGAGCCGTGGAAGACCGTCGGACGTCCCCGGGACGCCTGTCCGTGGGCGAGGTGGCCCGGCTGGCGGGCGTCAGCCCGCGCACCGTCCGGCACTACCACGCCGTCGGCCTGCTGCCCGAGCCGCCGCGGGACTCCTCCGGTTACCGGCGCTACGGCAGCGGTGACGCGATCGCGCTGATCCGGGCCGTCCGTTTGCGGGCCTTGGGCATGACCGTGCCGCAGGTCGCCGCACGCCTGGCGGAGTCGCCGGAGGGCGATGCGGCGTCGTTGCGCACGCTCGCCGACGAGCTGGACGCCGAGATCGACCGGCTCGCCGCCACGCGCGACCGGCTGCGCGAGCTCGCCGACTCCGAGACGTTCGACCAGCCGGTGCGCGCTCTCACCCGGGCGCTGCGCGAGGCCGGGTTGATGGGCGCCGGGGAGGAGCTGGGCGGCGGGCAGGAGTGGGCGGCCGCGTTGCTGGACGCCGTCCACCCCGACGGCATGGCCGGCGTCCTCGCGCAGGCCAGCGGGCTGCTCAACGATCCGGCCGCCGCGGTGGAGTTCCTCGCCCTGCTCGAGAAGTTCCGGCGGATGCGGCCGGGCACGCCCGACGGGAAGGTCAACCGGTTGGCCGATCGCGTCGCCGGCATCCTCGCCCAGTACGTGGACGGTGCGTCGCTCGCCGACGCCGACCTGCTCGACAAGGTGCTCGCCGACCGCCTCAACGAGGCGCAACGGCGATTCCTCATCCAGTTGCGTATCAAGCTCGGAGCCCCCGAATGACGCGCTTTACCCGCCTGGCCCACGCCGACCCGCTCGACGCGCCCAGCCCCGACGTTCCCCCCGCGCCGGGGTTGCAGCGTGCCGGTGCCCGCCTGCCCGTCGAGGAGTACAGCCGCCGCCTCTGGCAACGGCGCTGGTTCGTCGTCGCCTACGCGACCGCCTCGAACAGCGTCGGGTACGAGCGCAGCTTCCTGGGCCAGGCCTGGCAGGTGCTCACTCCGCTGCTGAACATCGCCGTCTACTACCTGATCTTCGGCCTGCTCCTGCACACGAACCGGGGCGTCCCCAACTACATCGCCTTCCTGTCGGTCGGGGTGTTCCTGTTCTCGTTCTGCCAATCGGCGCTGGTCGCCGGCTCGAAGGCGATCACCGGCAACATCGGCCTGGTGCGGGCGCTGCAGTTCCCGCGCGCGGTGCTGCCGGTGTCGACCACCCTCGTCTCGCTCCTGCAGCTGCTGTTCTCGCTGATCGTCCTCGTGCCGATCCTGCTGATCAGCGGCGTCGCGCCGTCGCTGCGCTGGCTGCAGATCGTCCCGGCGATCGCCCTGCAAACGCTGTTCTGCCTCGGCCTGTCGTTCACGGTGGCGCGCATCGGTTCCCGCATTCCCGACACGACGCAGCTGCTGCCGTTCGTGTCCCGAGTGTGGATGTACGGCTCCGGCGTGATGTACAGCGTGCAGGTGTTCGCGCAAGGCCACCCGAGCTGGGTGTCGACCGTGCTGACGAACAACCCCGGCTACGTGTACCTCGCGCTGGCGCGGCACGCCCTGCTCGGCGTGCCGGTCACGGCGATGACCTGGCTGGCCGCCCTCGCCTGGGGCGTCGGGACGGTCGTCCTCGGCTACCTGTACTTCTGGCGCGGCGAGGAGGGGTACGGGAATGTCTGAACCGGCCGCCGAGACCCGAGAGCCCACCGTCGTCGTCGACGACGTCCACCTGACCTACCGCATCGTCGGCAAGGGCAAGCAACGCGGCGGCGCGGCCGCGTCGCTGCGCCGCACGCTGCTGCGCGAGCCGCTGCCCGGCCAGGGGTCGGTGCGCGCCGTGCGGGGCGTGTCGTTCACCGCCTACCGCGGCGAGGCGATCGGGCTGATCGGTCCCAACGGCTCCGGCAAGTCGACGCTGCTGCGGTCGATCGCCGGGCTCATGGCGCCCTCGCAGGGCACGGTGTGGACGCGCGGGCAGGCGTCGTTGCTCGGCGTCGCCGCGGCGATGATGGGCGGGATGTCGGGCGATCAGAACATCCTGCTCGGTTGCCTGGCCATCGGCATGACGCCCGACGAGATCATCGAGGAGTACGACGCGATCTGCGACTTCGCCGGGATCGGGGAGTTCGTGCACCTGCCGATGAACACGTACTCCTCCGGCATGGGCGCCCGGCTGCGATTCGCCATCGCTGCGGCCCGGACCCCGGACATCCTGCTCATCGACGAGGCGCTGGCCACCGGCGACGCCGCGTTCCGGCGGCGCAGCGAGGCCCGCATCCGCAAGCTGCGCGACGAGGCCGGGACGGTCTTCCTCGTCAGCCACGGCCTCGGCGTCGTCCGGGAGAGCTGCACCCGCGCCATCTGGCTGGAGAACGGCCGCATCGTGATGGACGGCCCGGCCGATGACGTCGTCGACGCCTACCAGGAGAAACACGATCCCGGCGAGCGAACCGCCCGCCCCAACGCACGATCCGGAGTAGCCAGCCGTGCCCAGGAACCGAGTTCCGTCTAGTCCCGCGACGCCGGCCGGCTTCGCCCAGCTCGCGGCCGGCGGCGCGTTCCTCAAGCGAGCCCGTCGAGCGGCCCCCGTCCAGGGTTTGCTGGGCGGCGGCCGCCTCAAGCGCTGGACGGTCCGGCTGCTCGTTGCGCTCGTCGCGTTGGTCGTCCTGTGGCAGCTGTTCCTCGTGGCCGTCGGGATCTCGACGACGGACATGTGGTTCGACTCGGTGCACGCCGGGTCGGTCTACCGCACGATGATCGAGGCTCGCGTCGTCCTGTTCTCGATCTTCGCCGTCATCGGCGGCGCCGCCGGTGGGCTGACGATGTGGGCCGTCACGCGCATCCGGCCACCGCTGCCGTTGTCGCCCGACTACGACACGTTCCGGTACACCTTCCGCCGGTACGAGCCGCGACTGCGGCGGCTGCTGATGGTGCTGGCCGTAGCCATCCCGGCGATCCTGCTCGGGCGCAGCGCCGCCACCGGCTGGCAGACCTACCTGCTGTGGGACAACGCGACCTCGTTCCACCGGACGGATCCGACCTTCCACCACGACATCTCCTTCTACGTCGAGGTGTATCCGTTCCACCAGCTCGTGGAACGCCTGCTGCTGCAGGGCGTCACCAACGCGCTCGTCGTCGCGGCGATCGCCGGCTACTGGTACGGCGGGTGGCGCATCCGCCGCGGCCGCCAGAAGATCACGACCGGCATGACCCGCCTGCTGTCTGCGCTGCTGGCCGCCTACCTGTTGGTCAAGGCGTACGGCTACTGGCTCTCGCACTACGCGATCACCACCTCGCCCCGCGGACCAGTGACCGGAGCCGGGTACACCGACACCACCGCGTCGTTGCCGGGCAAGTACGCGCTGACCGTCGTCGCCGTTCTCGCGGCGGCCGCGCTGATCGTCAACACCGTGCGGGTGCAGCGGCTGCGGTTGGCCGCGGGGACGGTCGTGGTCTTCGTCATCGTGGCCGCCGTCCTCGGGTCGGCCGTCCCCTCGCTCGTCTACCACTACCGCGAAGCCCCCAGCGCCGCCTCTCTCGACCTGGACGAGATCGGCCACAACATCGCGGCCACCCGCGCCGCGTTCGGCCTGGACGGCAACGTGACCACGCGGTCGTACACCGCGACCGGCGCGGCGGACTCGGGAACGGTCGCGCAGCTGGCCAGCACCCAGGCGCAGGCCTCGGTCATCGACCCCAACCAGCTGTCGCCGACGTTCAACGTCAAGCAGCAGCTGCAGGCGTACTACGGCTTCAAGTCGACGCTCGACATCGGCCACTACGACGTGGCCGGGCAGTCGCGCGACGTCGCGCTCGCGGTGCGCGAGCTGAAGCCGAGCGGCATCCCCTCGGGTAGCTGGGTCAACCGGCACGTCGTCTACACGCACGGCTACGGCGTGGTGGCGGCGCCGACGACCGAGGTCGATCCGGCGACGTCCGAGCCGGTGTTCCTGAACGGCGGGATGCCGCCGGCGCAGCAGATCCCGGTCCGCCGGCCGCAGATCTACTTCGGTCAGGGCTTCGGGCCGTCCTCGTACGCGATCGTGGGCCAGCCCAAGGGCAGCGGCCGCAACGTGGAGTTCGACCATCCGGGCGGCGCCGATTCGTCCGGCTCGGCGTACACGACCTACCGGGGCGGCGGTGGCATCCGCCTCGACTCGACGCTGCGCCGGCTGCTGTTCGCCGTCCAGCTGCACTCGTCGAACGTCCTGTTCAGCTCCGAGATCAACAGCGCGTCCCAGCTGCTGGAGGTGCGCGACCCGGCGGCCCGCGTCGCGAAGGTCGCGCCGTGGCTCACGCTCGACGGGAACGTCTACCCCGCAGTCGTCAACGGGGACGTCCAGTGGATCGTCGACGGCTACACCAGCTCGGCGAACTACCCCGACTCGCAGCTCGTCAACCTCCGCTCGGCCACCTCGACGACGCTGGTCGCCGACGGTGCCTCGGTCGCGCAGTCGAGCAAGCCGGTGAACTACCTGCAGAACTCGGTCAAGGCGGTGGTCGACGCGTACACCGGCCGCGTCACCCTCTACGAGTGGAACCAGCAGGCCCACCCGGACCCGTTGCTCAAGGCGTGGGAGTCGGCGTTCCCCGACCTGTTGCAGCCGCAGTCGCACATCCCGGCCGCCTTGCTGCCCCAGTTGCGCTATCCGACCGACCTGTTCAACGTGCAGCGCAGCCTGCTGGCCAAGTACCACGTCACCTCGCCGCG